>Ga0307515_10000780_pt1 | contig 73338 bp, 61 predicted proteins | sample 17_EM_MG_FD_194513 | JGI IMG/M metagenome (GOLD analysis project Ga0307515, IMG submission 194513) | Populus trichocarpa ectomycorrhiza microbial communities from riparian zone in the Pacific Northwest, United States - 17_EM | ecosystem: Host-associated > Plants > Roots > Unclassified | place... | reverse complement strand
ACGAAGAAGTGGTAAGTTGTAAGTTGTAAGTTTTAAGTGCGCTTGCCGGACTGGGAAGTGGTTAGTGGCCAGTGGGCGTTTGCCAGGTATAATGCAAAAGTCAAAATGCAAAAAATGGCGAGGCACCGGTCTGACGTCCGCGTCTGACCGACATCTCCGATAAGTTAGAAGTCAAAAGAAATAGGCGATTGAAATCAGATTAAATCTACTAGCCAAAAGTCAACCTTATTCAGGCAAGTAACTTAACCCATCCCTCCGGCTGAACGCCGGGCACGAAATAACGGTCCCTTCTTACAGTTTATTACAAACACTTTACACAATGCAAACCCGCCTGGGGATTTGCGCAGCCAAAAGTTGAGCAAGCGCTTAACCATGTATAATTAACATAGTATAACAATACGCTAAAAATGCTCCAAAAAAATAAGTTGATGTCATAATAGTCATTTTTTTGCAACATTTTTTGGCCCGGATTGCCCATGTCTTTTTATTAGAAATTTTGGCAACAATATTGCTGAACTGGTAGTATCTAAAAATCATTCTCACAAGCAGTCAATCGTTAGAAGGCGGTGTGTCTACACCGCCTTATTATTTTGCTGTTGATTGTCAGAATTTTGGCGTTGATTGTCACAGGATTGTAAAATGCCGGCAAAATACTTTCGGTAGGCTTAAATTTCCCGATTGAGTAAACGTTTTTCCGCTTTCGCAACCGCCGGACTGCCAACATTTCGTTTTTTTGCAGCCAAAATAATAGGAGAAATGAATCAGAATAGATATGTTAGGACATCACCACTGCTTGGTTTTTTGATAATCATCGCTGCTTCCTGCAAAAAGGATGACACGCCCGCCATTCAGCCATACACTGTACCAACCACCTATAACTTTCAAAACGTTGAATATAAAGAAGCTGCCGCCCGGGTTAGTATGTCGCTCGGTTTTGGTTCTTATCTGAGTAAGGCTACCAGCCGCCAGCTAAGCCAGGATACCATCAATTATCTCTGGAATAATACCAATAACGCTTATACATCGGAAATTGTAGTCAACCTGCCCTATGCATTTGACGTACTGAATACATCAGGCTATAACCTCACCGGTAAAGTAGCTGATGCCGCCATCTTCAAAGCATTTGCCGATTCAATGGTTGTAATGAGTCAGAAAAGAAATAATATCGGCTCACAAGGAACTGCAGGAAAAGTAGGTACGCGCCTTGTAAACTACAGGGGTGTAGAGTACAATCAGCTGGTAGCAAAAGGCTTTTTCGGAGCCCTGAGTATCAATAATGTAGTTTCATTTCTTAACAAAGCCACCACAGATGATAACAATACCGTAACAGCAGGAACAGGAACCGCTATGCAGCACGACTGGGACCTGGCATTCGGTTATATTGGATTGCCGATCACCTATGATTCTGCCATTAATTATACGCAGGCTCCAAATAATACAAATCCCGAAAGGCCTCTGGGTATCGGCGGATATTTCTATGAAAGGGCAAGGCCCATCAAAGCCGGCGGAACTATATTTGAAGCCTTCCGTAAAGGACGTGCCGCCATTGGCGCAAAAGATTATGCCGTACGCGATGCCGCGACTAAAACCATCAAGGAATATTTAGAAAAAACACTGGCCGCTGCTGCATATGCTTATCTTTCACTCTCAAAGACGAGGACTGCAGACGCCGACAGGTTTCATGATTTCTCTGAAGCAACCGGGTTTATGCTGGCGCTGAAATACAGGCCCACCACCTTACTTTCCACCCAGGCATATCAGGAACTGCTCGATATTATAAATGTTGATTTCTGGACATTGAGTGATGCCACTTTATTAAATAACAAGGTTACCAGTGCACAGGCAAAATTAGTAGCTGCTTACGGTAAGCTGGATTAACAACCTGCTCCGGCAGCATACTACCGGCAGATTTCCTTTTTAAAAAAGGGGATCTGCTGTTGGGTTTTAAATGATATAAACAATGTAACAATGAAGAATACTTGGATAACGGGCCTGGTAATAATTGGTTTTGCTTCTGTATTATTTGCCTGCAGCAAAAGCAGCGGCAGTGACGATACTAACACTCCCCCTTCCAGCAATGATGCATTTAAAACAAGCATGCTGACCAATTATGCAGATAATTTGATTGTGCCTGCCTACACCGATTTCCAGGCTAAAGTAAATGCCCTTGAAAATTCCGTAAATAATTTTCTGAATGCACCATCGGCCGGTACACTGGATGCAGTAAGGCCTGTTTTTAAAGATGTTTATCTTTCTTTCGAAAGAATTTCCATGCCTTACCTGGGCCCTGCAAGTTCAATCTCGGCAAACAATTACATCAATACTTTTCCGGCAGTGACCGCAAAAATAGAGGCCGGCATTCAGAGTGGCGCATATGATTTTACGATTTCAACCATTTCGGACAGCATACAGGGATTACCGGCGCTTGACTATCTTTTATTCTCTGCCACCGCGGTAACCAAATTTTCAGCAACCGATGCAACCAACCGCAAGAAATATACACGCGATGTGGTAACTAGAATAAAAACGCTTAGCCAGGCTGTGCTTACACAATGGAACGGAGGTTATCGTGCTGTCTTTGTAGCGTCTTTGAAAACAGATGTGGGTAGTTCTATTGGTTTACTGGTAAACCAGTTTGCATTGGAAATGGATAGAATGAAAGGTCCGCGCATTGGATGGCCTTTTGGAAAACAGTCGAATGGAATTGTATTCGCAGATAAATGTGAAGGCTACTACGCCGGTTTTTCAGCAACGCTGGCAGTAGAAAACCTCTCAAGCCTTAAAAATTATTATACCGGTGGCTCAGGCAATGGCATAGACGATTACTTGGTGCTCCTCAAAAAAGACCAGCTCAATAAAGATGTGCTGGCACAGTTCGATGTAGCTGTAAATGCGCTGAAGGCTATTCCTGATCCGTTGTCTGCCGCTTTTACCAACAACGCTCCTGTAATAGAAGAAGCCTACCGGCAGGTTCAAAAACTGCTGACACTGTTAAAAACAGATGTGGCTTCCGCCACCAGTGTGCAGATTAATTATATGGACAACGATGGCGATTAACAGCAAAATCAACAATCATTCAATTCAACTCTTCAATATCAACCGGCCCGTTTCTATTGCGCCGCTTATTACATTCAGGATTGCATTTGGCCTGCTGATGTTTTTTAGCCTGCTGCGTTTTTGGTGGCGCGGCTGGGTAGACACGGTTTATATTCAGCCGCAGTTCCATTTTACGTACTGGGGTTTTGAATGGATTAAGCCCCTGGGTGGTAGCGGTATGCACGTGGTCATGGCCATTGTGGTTATAAGTACACTGCTGATTGTACTGGGATTGTTTTATCGCGTTGCCGCCACCGTATTTTTTTTGGGTTTTACTTACCTGGAGCTAATCGATATCACCACCTATCTCAACCACTATTATTTTATTAGCCTGGCAGCATTTATCATGATATGGTTACCGGCCAACTGCTGGTATGCACTGGATGTCTGGCGTAAACCACAACGCCAGCGCCAATGGGTTCCTGCATGGACCATTGGTATTTTACGTTTTCAACTTGCCATTGTGTATGTTTTTGCCGGATTGGCCAAGCTGAATACAGACTGGCTTATACTGGCGGAACCCATGAAGACATGGCTGCCGGGTCGCAGCCACCTGCCATTGGTTGGAAAATATATGTATGAGGAATGGGTGGCTTATTTTTTTTCGTGGTTTGGTGCATTGTATGATTGTTTTATCGTCTTCTTTTTATTGTACAGGCCAACCGTCCGCTATGCCTATCTGGTTGTGGTAATCTTTCATATAGCGACCGCTATCTTTTTTCCCGGCATCGGCATGTTCCCTTATGTAATGATTGCAGTAACACCGATCTTTTTCCCGGCAAGTATGCATGAACGAATATTGGGTTACTTTCCCTTTTACCGGCAGCAGACTTTTATCCAGGAAAACAGTGTTTATGCATTTCACTTTAAAAAAATTTTCGCCATTGCAGTTGCCGTGTATATATTTCTGCAGGTAATAGTTCCGCTTCGTTTTCTTTTATATCCTGATCATTTATTCTGGAGTGAAGAAGGATACCGTTTCTCGTGGAGGGTGATGCTGATGGAGAAAGCGGGCGCCGCTTATTTCACGGTCAGGGATAGCAGCCATACCAATTATACTACCATCAGTAATGCCGCCTATCTTACCCCGCTGCAGGAAAAAATGATGAGCACGCAACCGGATATGATTTTGAAATATGCACACTTCCTGGGTGAACAGTATGAAAAGAAAGGCTGGCAGAAGCCGGAAGTGTACGCAGAAGTGTATGTAACGCTAAACGGAAACCGGTCGAGATTGTTTATAGATTCAACGGTAAACCTGGCGGCTGCCCCGTTCAGCTGGAAACATTATAAATGGATACTCCCTTATAAAAAATAAGATTGATGAAAAAGATATTATTGCTTTGTTTATGCGGGGTGATTACGATAGCGGTTTGTGCGCAACAACCGCTGAGCATCAGCGGTACCGTGCGCCTTGGTAATGAACCGGCCACCCAGGCTACCGTGCAACTTAATCCGGGCAATATCCAAAAAATAACCAACGACAACGGCTTTTTCAGGTTCGCAAAAACGGTTGCCGGAAACTATGAGATTACCGTAACCATCATCGGTTACCAGGCCTACAAAAAAAATATTCAGGTTACAGATAAAAATATTGTGCTTGATATAAATATAACTGAAATCAATGCAGTATCACTGGAAGGTGTAACCGTAAGCAGCAATAAAAATGAATCTGTATCCGGTAAGTTAAAAGATGTGTCGGGCACGGCCATCTATGCCGGAAAGAAAACAGAGCTTATCAACCTTAAAAATATCAATGCCAACCTGGCTACCAATAATACCAGGCAGATATATGCAAGAATACCGGGATTGAATATCTGGGAATATGATCGTGGCGGACTACAGCTCGGCATTGGCGGGCGCGGACTGAGCCCGAACCGATCATCTAATTTTAATATCCGCCAAAACGGTTACGATATCAGTGCCGATGCACTGGGCTACCCGGAAAGTTATTATACGCCTTCGGCAGAGGCCTTAGACAGAATTGAAATCATCCGGGGCGCCGCCAGCCTTCAGTATGGCCCGCAGTTTGGCGGACTGGTCAATTTTATTATGAAAGAAGGACCCAAAAACAAACCATTTGAACTAACTACCAGGCAAAGCGCCGGCTCATTTGGATTTTTTAATTCCTTCAACAGTATCGGCGGTACCACTGCAAAAAACAAACTGAACTATTACGCATTTTACCAGTTTAAAAGAGACGACAGCTGGCGTCCCAACAGTCATTTTAACCAGCACAATGCTTATGTACACCTGGCCTACACTTTTTCGCCGAAACTTACTGTAACCGGCGAATATACTTTGATGAAATACCTGGCGCAACAACCAGGCGGGCTCACCGATGCACAGTTTGCAGAAGATCCTTCTATTTCAGTAAGGGCACGTAACTGGTTCAAAGTAGACTGGAACCTGATCAGCCTGACTGCCGATTATGAAATTAGCAAAAACACCAGAATCAACTGGAGAAATTACACATTGCAGGGTGGCCGCGAAGCACTGGGTGTTTTGTCTTATATCAACCGGCCCGATAATGGCGGCAACAGGGATTATTTATATGACCGTTACAATAATTTTGGCTCGGAACTGCGTTTTATTCACCAGTACGCGCTTGTAAAAGATCTGAAAAGCACCTTCCTGGTGGGGGGCAGGGTGTACAAAGGACTTACCACCCGCAGGCAGGGCGAGGCCAATGACGGCACCGGCGCCGATTTCTCTTTCCTGGGGCCCGAGCCCAACCTCTCTTCCTTTCGTTTTCCCGGTACCAACCTGGCCGCCTTTGCGGAGAATATTTTTCAAATCGGCAAACAATGGAGCATAACGCCAGGTCTGCGTTTTGAACACATCAACACAAAGGCCAACGGGTACTATTACAAACAGAATATATTTATAGCCAATGAAAAAATAGCCGAAACCAAAACCAACCCCCGCTCTTTTGTCTTACTGGGCATCGGTACCTCCTGGAAATTTCACAATGGCGCAGAGTTGTATGCAAACATATCGCAGAATTACAGGTCGATCAATTTCAACGATATACGTGTGGTTAACGCCAATGCAAAAGTAGACCCCGACCTTAAAGATGAAACCGGTTACAATATTGATATGGGCGTACACGGATACTACCGTGGATGGCTATATGCAGATTTGAGCGTATTCTATCTGAAATACAATAACCGTATTGGTTCCATTTTTACCCGCGATACCAGCTTCATGACCTACCGCCTGCGTACCAATGTTTCTGACAGCCGTAACCTGGGTATGGAACTGTTGCTGGAAGGCGATGTTTTAAGGGCTATCACCCATGGAAGCGCCAAATACAAGCTGAACATCTATACCAATCTTTCACTCATAGATGCCCGTTATATCAATACAAAGAATACGGCCATTGCAGATAAACTGGTGGAGAATGTGCCGCCGGTATTGTTCAGAACCGGCATATCTTTTGGCAATCCGCGTTATAATATAACCTGGCAGTATTCTTACCAGGCAAAACAATATTCTGATGCCACCAATGCCGAGAGCACGCCAACTGCCGTAGACGGCGCCATTCCTTCTTTCAGCGTAATGGATCTCAGCCTGAGCTATAACTGGCGGAATTTTACCATTTATACAGGTGTTAATAACCTGGCGGATAAAAAATATTTTACCCGCCGCGCCGATGGCTATCCCGGACCAGGAATACTACCCGCCGATAAACGCAACCTGTATGTGACGGTGCAGTTTAAAATGTGATGGCATCTTCGATGCGAATACAATGGAACGCGGATTTTTATGATTGTGATGATAAAATAAGATGAATGTGACAAATGTGCTAATGCGTTTGCTTCGTTAATAGAACGCAGATTTTCATGACGGTGATGATTAAAATTATGACAACCGGTCTGACGTCCACGTCAGACCGATTTGCAAATACAAGGTGTGGCATCTTCGATGCGAGTACAATGGAACGCGGATTCTTATGATTGTGATGATAAAATAAGATAAATGTGATAAATATGCTAACCTGCCTGCCGGCAAGGTGTGGAAATGCAGGGACGCCGTCGGCATCGCAGGTCCGACGGTGATTGGCGACCACTTTATTCAGCGTTAACCACGAAAGTTTTTGACTTTTTACTTTTGACTTTAAAATTGCTCACACATCAGACATCATCACATCCGACATCAGACATCTCTCACATTCTGTACACCGGCCGCGGGTAACCTGGTTGAAATGCAGACAGGCTGTTTACAATAATGCGGCAACCCGGTTCTGATTCTATTTCGGCAATGGCATGGGCTACCAGTTCGGCCAGCATACCCGGTGCCGCCTGCACCCGCATATTAATGAGTACAAGTGCAGTAGCCGCCGGTTTGATTTCCAGGGAAACAGCAGGTTCTTTTTCAGAAGTAAAACTCAGTTTGATTGAATCGTTGATCAAAAATTTTAAATGTCCGATGGCGAAGCCGTTGGCCAGTACGTCTCCATAGATTTTATACACCAGTTTCTGGGCATACTGCAACGCATGGTATTCCAGGCTGAATATTTCAACTACCTGGTCTACCCATGCTAGTTTTGCTTCTCCAACTGCATAGATATCATAGTTAATGTTCAGCGATTGCAGCGTGCCGGCATCATGATAGCTGTCCAGAGTTTCCAGCCACTGGCGTACGCTGTTGGTATTACGAGAATCCTGGTACAATATTTTTTTAGCGCTGTATTGATGCTGCATGGTATCCTTCACTGCAGCCAGCGCTTCTGCATTTATCAAATCAACTTTATTGATAACAATAATGCCTGCTTCTTCCAGTTGTTTTAAATAAATATACCGAACGTCTTCATCGAACGGACTGGCGCCTTCTGTAAACATCATTTGCAGCAGGCGCACATCGGCAAAAACAGAAACCGTAACCTGTGCTTCCGGGTGAAACTGCAGCAGGGGTTTTGCAACAGTGGCCACAATATCTGTACAGGAGCCTACAGACTCTGCAAAGATCACCGTTGTTCCGCTGTCTGTTGCCAGCGACATGATACCTGCGTCTAAATCTTGATAGTTACAGCAGAAACATCCGTTTATCACTTCCCGGTTGGGGATGTCCAGGCTTTGGAACAATTTTCCGTCTACCAGTTTTGAGCCCTGATCATTGGTTACAACACCGGTCTTTATTCCCTGCCTTATTAATTGCTGCGCGGCATTTTGTATAGCAGTAGTTTTACCGCTGCCTAAAAATCCGCTGAGTAAATGTATTTTCATTTGTTTTATACTCGGTTATTTGGTCTTTTTTGTTGCAGTCCGGCACTCATTCCAAAAACAACTTTTATACCATTGCTCAAGAATACCCATTTGTTTATTATAATAAACACAATGAAATATCAATCATTGTAGCCTTGCCCGTCAGGTGCCGGAGTGTTCATAGCAACTGCAATCAGCCTCGCAACGTTGAACTTCCGCCTGTACCGCGTAACCCAGCAATATTTCTGCGGGCAATGCTTCGCGTACTTCATCTATGATAACTTCAAAAATAAAATCTTCGCTGGTTGTACTGGTATCCTTATCCAGGAATACCATTTTTTTATCGCCTGCCCGCAAACCCTGCAGTTGTTGCTGCAATATGGTGTGAATACCAGTGCCGCCGTGCAGGTAACTCACCGGCTTGCTTTTCAGGGTGTTTTCCAGTTCTTCGCCGGCGGCATTGCGCATGATGTACCGCATGGAGACAACAAAATTGTTTTCAATAGCACTCATGAAAGCTGTTTGCCGTTTATTATTTTTTTACTGATATCGATATTCCCGTATACTACATTGACAGAAAGTTTGCCCGCTGCCAGGCTTACGGTGCCAAAACCGGTTTCAGTACTCAGGAAGCTGGTAAAATCTCCCACCCTGCTGTCTGCATACAGGGTTTTGTCTACTGCATCATAACGTACACCCGTAAGCGCCTGCAGGTAGCCATAGCTGGATAGGGCGCGCGCATACCAATGGCCGCATTCATATTCATTAAATGGGTTCCGTATGCGGCCGTCGTACCGGTTGCGCGAGGTGCGCAGCACTTCCAATCCCTGTTTAACATAGCCCACCATCATCAGGTGAGAAGCCACCTGGTGCTCGATACCAGTCCATACTTCATCACTGTATACAAATGGCAGCGACAGTTTACCGCCTTTTGGCCAGGAACACAACAGCAGCCCGCCTTCTTCGCCGAGCGCAAAAGATGGCCGTTGCGGGTTGGCGTGCTCGCCCAGGTTTTCTTTCAGGTTATATTTGTGAACAGCCAATAAATGACTTTTTATTTTGGCCGCATCTATTGAATCATCCAGTCCGCACATACGGCCAATCCATGCGCCCAGCACGCCATCGGACAAACAGCCTTTGCCGTACTGGTATTTGGGCCCTTCTTTTTCCAGCAGATCTTTTGCTTCCTGCGAATAAGCGCCGCCGAACGATTTTTCGGTGGCAGGATTTTTTGCGGTTAATCCCTCGACTTTTATTTGCTGTATGAAATATTCACCATCGTACAATGCTGTTTCCATGGCTGATTTGCCCTTTGCCGCAAGTTCCTTGTAGTCTGATACATCTTTGTTTAAAAATGAACCCATGGCAATAAAAGCTTTTAATGCACCCAGGTAAAAACTTACATGCATGCCATCGGGTCCCCAGAATTCTATATCATACGTATTGTGGTGCGGTTCTTCTATAACGCCTTTGTGGCGGGGGTCCCAGGTACGGATACAGTAATCCATACTTGTCTTTACCATGGGGTACATTTTTCTCAGCCATTCGTTGTTGCCGCTGATGCGCCACTCGCGGTAAACTTTCATGATGCCGCCCAGCTGGCCATCGGCCGCCGAGTGAAAATTATGATCAGCCGGTTGAATGGGCAGCGTGGCCCTGAAATTCTGGTGGCCTTCCTTATCCTGGCTTTCGCAAAACTCGGTATGGCGCAGGCTTCTTTCCAATGCCGGAAACAAGTGCGCAATTGCCTGTGCGTAATTCCATACATGTGTACATGATCCGTGACAGCATCCGCCGGAGTCTCCGCAACCTTCAAAATTCCACAGGCGCCCGTCGAACTGGCGCATCACTGTGGGAGATTTTAATATGGTGAGATTGGCTGCAACGGCTTCAATAACTTCGGGTGGAAGGCTGCTGTTGTAAAACGCGTTTTTAAAAAGGATTGAATTCTTTTTGAGTGTATCATAGTGTTGTTTCCAGTATTCCGCCACTTCTTCCACGCTTTTAAAACGACTGCTGTACCAGGGTTTAAAATATTTTCCATCGAAATTGTTATCATATTTGTCCAGCAGTATATCTGAGGGTGAGTTACAGCATCCTTCTGCCGCGTCACAGTTTTCCTTTCTTATGCCCATGGTGCCATGTGTCTGGCCTGAATCCGGCGTATACCACGCCATCATTAACCGGATGTTTTTTTCTTTTCCGGGCGCCAGCGTAAAAGGTGTATACAGGCTGGCACCGGGCGCATCTTTGTCTGCCGGCGGCACTGATTTTGCTTCCCCATTTTTTACGGCGTTCCATGCCATGGTAAAAGGATCCCACCAGCCGCCGCGGAACCAGCAATGATCTGTTACCGTGGCTGCATCGTCTGTACAGATGGCAAAATCTGAACGAAAAATTTTTCCCGCATCACCAGCAGCAATGCCGGGTGTACCTGCTTCTGTGAGCACAAATCCATTCTGAAAAGGACGGATGGAATTATTTCCTTTGTCGGCACGTAAAAAATTTTTTGCGTTAAAAGAAAATACTGCCTCCACGGTGCTTTTACCGGTATTGGTGAATTTGTATTCTATTGCGCCGACTGGCAAACTGGAATTGTCGTCATCCGTTGGAATAAAAGGGCTCCACCCGGTAAGCTGTATTTTTAATGGCGTATCCGCATCACTGATATCTATAAACGCAAATGGAAATTTTGTTGTAAACGAAGCCTGACGGAAATGGGGTAAACCGGTGGTGGCACCGCCTGCGCCATTGCCCGCATCCCTGAAACCAAATTTCTTCCAGTCGGGCACGGGGCCTTCCAGTAATTTCGCACCGTTTTTTATTCCTTTTACTGATATGCCGGCAAACATGCCGGGTTCATTAAATATTTCGGGCCGGTGGCGAACAGAGACATGAGAGATGGCACCGGTGCCTTCCAGGCAAAACATACCCGCCCCAAGGCCGCCAATGGGAAATGCCACGCGGTTTAAGTACTGACCGGTATACGAACCATTATAGACCCGGCCGGTAACCTGTTTATTTTCTGCTGTGTCTTCAGCCAGACCAGAACTTGTTTTTGTTTCAGCTGGTAATGATATGCCTGCAGGAAGAAATACGGCAGCAGTACCGCCTGCGCTGATATTTTTGAGAAATGCGCGGCGTCCCGTTTTATTTTTCATACAGATTGATTAAAGCAGGTTAGAATGCTTCTAAAGATACTAAAGAGGAAAAGACCGGCAATGCGGGCGTGTATTAAAATATTCGCCGGTAAGCATAGTATTGAGGCAATGGATTGCCAGGTTATACCCAACTGCCCGGCGGCTTGTCTGCCGTTGCTGATGGACTGACCATGGCATTCCTGCGCCGGAGAGCAGGCGCCAGCATAAGCCCGGCAATAAACCCGCTGATTAAACCACCCATATGGGCTGCATTGTCTGTATTACCGGTTAATCCCGCCAAAAGATTAAAACCAATAAATACTGAAGCGCTTATTAAAAAAGCTCTACTAACGGCTGCATCGAACAGTTTTGCCAGCAACAAGGCTATAAAAACGCCATACATTCCAAATATAGCACCGGATGCTCCCTCCCCGGCAGCATGTTCGTGCCAATATAAACTGGTAAGACTTGCCAGTACACCCGTAACAAGGTATACAATAAGGAATGTTTTTTTGCCCGTAACCGGTTCCAGAAAGATACCCACAAATAAAAGTCCATACATATTTGCCAGCAGGTGCGCAATACCGCCATGCAGGAAAATGCACGACAATAACCGCCACCATTGACCTTCCATAATATATGGTTTATAATTTGCGCCCCATTTTAAAAGATCCACAGTATCAAAAGAGATAAAACCAAGACCTGCAAATACCATAGTGATAAAAACAAGAAGGTTACAATGAATCAATATGGGCGTTATATAGTATCCTGGCCGGGGAAGCAACAGTTCTTTGATATCTTTAATACCATCATCATTTTTTGCGATATCGCCTTTTTTGAATTTATTCAGGGCGGCTTTATCCATTTTTGGAAGCAACACCATAATTAACCAAATTGCTGCGCAGGCTACACTTGCCCGGCACAACCAGGCAAGTGTATTTCCATTTCTTGCAGAAAATGGTTCGTTAACCGCGGTAAAAATATTATTCTCCCGGTTAGCGCCATTATATTTACCGGATCTTGTAACGGCCTTTATGTATTTATCACGATCTTCTGTATTGCCCATCAATTGCAGGTAAGCAAAGTTATTCGTGTTTCGCTGTTCAAATTCGGTCATGGTTTCGTTAGTAAACGCTGCCCAGGCTTCATTAATTTTTTCATGGGAGAGTTTACTGCTCACCTGATGATGGTACTTATAACCGATCCAGTTCGTTTGATAATAACCGGTAGTATCGGACAGATTTTTTAATACCGGAACAACAATGAAGACAGACATTTCATAGTGCTCGCTGTGTTTACCAGACGTAGATGCATATTTATACATGCATGCATGCGCCGTGTCTGTTACATGTTTCTCAACCAGGTAATACTTTGTTTTTACCGATGATTTCATGTCTGCAATATTATTCAGCCGCGTTAATTTTCCGGTAGCAGACAGCAGGTATTTCTGTGCCAGTACTGCTGGAACGCCCACCGCCAGCCAGGCAATCATGAAATACAGCGTTGGAAGATCCCCGGTTTTTCTTTTTAAGGCCAGCAGCTTTATCCGGGGTCTCAACCAGATAAAAACAGGTATCGCCGGCAATACCAGCGGAAGCCAAAGATTTACGAGATCTTCTTTGAAGGTAAAGTTGCCGGGTTGTATAATCAGCAACCAGTTTAATAATGTATAAATAACGATAAAGCAACAGCCAATGATAAGAAATGGAATAAAAACAAATTTTATTTTTTGTTTCATGAAAAACGTAGTGATGGTGGTGGTGGTGTTTTAAATTTACAGGCTGTATTTATATGTTTTCACAGACAAGATGGAAATTATTTTTTACACTTTCAATAAAAAAGCATTTTTTATTATTGAAACTACTCCGTACTCATGACTTGCATTTTTTTTCTAATGCATTATTGTCCATTCTGCTATTGTGCAAGATATTATTGAGGAATATTGTAATTGTATGAAATAGTTGTTCGTGTAGTAGATGAAAGTTGCGCAAAGCGATACCGTACCAGTGAGTGACACAACGATGCCGGGTAAAAAACAAATGCCGGTCGCCAAAAAATATTACTCCAGCCAGTCCGATAAAAATTTGGCAATTTTTTCAGACTCCACCATAAATCCATCGTGCCCGTAAGAAGAATCGATTTCTATAAGGGTAGCCCGGGGCATTTGCCGGGTAAGGTGGCGCTGTTCTTCCAGCGGACAAAGAATATCGCTGCTTACGCCTATGATGAGCGTGGGTTGTGGTAACTGTTGTAAAACATGGTCCACATCTCCGCCCCTCCCGCGTGCAATATGATGGCTGTCCATAGCCTTGGTGAGCAGCCAGTAACAATAGGCACTGAATCGTTTCACCAGTTTATCGCCCTGGTAATTAATGTAAGAAGAGGCTTTATAATCATCCAGTTTTTCGGGGTCGCTGTCGGTTTGGTTTTTTACCATGATGCCATAATTGCGATAGGTAAGCATGCCAATGGCGCGGGCTGCCTTCAATCCTTTACTGCCTGCATTGGCAGCGGGTTGCAACCAGGTATTATCTGCCTCAATGGCAAGCCGTTGGGCGGTATGGGTGGCAATACCCCAGGCACTTTCTGTGGCTGAAGTAGCCAGGAGGAATAGTTTTTTCACCACTTCCGATTCGGAATAGGCCCATTCCAGGGCCTGGTACCCGCCCATGCTGCCACCTACCAGCAGGTGGATGCTGTTGATACCCAGGTGCTTGCGGAGCAGGATGTGCGCTTTTACCATATCGCGTATGGTAACCTGTGGAAAACTGCTGTAATAAGGCTGGCCGGTAGTAGGGTTTGTGCTGTGCGGACCGGTGCTGCCATAACGTGAACCGAGAATATTGGCGCACACAATGAAATACCGGGCCGGATCCAATACAAAACCCTCTCCTATGATGCCCGGCCACCATTCGGCGACAGCGGAATTGGCCGTGAGATGGTGGCAAATCCATACCACATTGCTTTTGCCGGCATCCAGGGTGCCATACGTGTGATAAGCCACGGTGATTTCGGGCAGCAACTGCCCGTTTTCCAGTTCAAAGCTATGCGGGTAATGAAAAACCTCCATCAAAACATGGTATGCTGGTGAAATTGCAAAGTAAAGGGCTGCATGAGTTACATTTGCAAAAAATATTGGTAAATGATACAAATAAATATAGACCGGACGGAAGGCGATTACGGGTTTGAAGCCAGGGACGCCAAAGGTCATGTGCTAAGGATGGACACCAGCCCCGAAAACGGGGGCTCCAATTTTGGCGTGCGGCCCATGCAGGTATTGCTCATGGGACTGGGTGGCTGCAGCGGTATAGACATCGTATCCATATTAAAAAAGCAGCGGCAGAAAGTGGACAGCTTTTCGATGAAAATAGAAGGCGATCGGTTTGCGGGCAAAGAGCCATCGCTCTGGGAGAAAATACACATCGTTTTTGAACTCAAAGGAGATATTGACCCCGAAAAAGCAAGAAAAGCCTGTGAACTATCCGCCGATAAATATTGTTCCGTAGCTGAAACGCTCCGTGGTGGCGGAACCACCATTACCTGGGAGGTTGTAGTTAGTTGATTAGTTGATCGGTTAACCGGTTGATCGGTAAACGGGCAGCCAACTTCAATCAACCGATCAACTAGTCAACGAATCAACTGATCAACTAGTCAACCAATCAACTGATCAACTGATCAACGGATCAACCAATCAACTAAAACGCACACAATGAAAGAACAACATCCCATAACAAAGGTCATTCGCACCCGTACGGAACGCACCGAAGAAATGGAACATTCATCACCCATGTTCCTCACCAGCAGTTTTGTTTTTGAAAATGCGGAAGATATGCGCGCGGCATTTGCAGATGAAACAGATGCCAATATATACAGTCGTTTCAGCAATCCCACGGTACAGGAATTTACCGATCGCATTTGTGCGCTGGAAGGCGCAGAAGCGGCCTATGCAACGGCATCGGGTATGAGCGCCATCTTTGCCAGCTTTATGACCTTCCTGAAAAAAGGCGATCACCTGCTGAGCTGCAATGCCATCTTTGGCAGCACGCATACCGTTATAAAAAAGTATTTGCCCAATTATGGCATCGATTATACCTATGTAAGCGCCGGTAAACCAGAAGAATGGGAAGCTGCCATCCGGCCAAATACAAAAATGATTTACCTGGAGACACCTACCAATCCGGGACTGGATATCATAGACTTGGCTTTTGCCGGTGAACTGGCAAAAAAACACAACCTGATCTTAAACGTGGATAATTGTTTTGCCACCCCCGTTAACCAGCGCCCGCTGGATCTGGGCGCGCACCTGGTTGTGCATTCCGCTACTAAATGGATGGACGGACAAGGCCGGGTACTGGGTGGTGTGGTAGCAGGCAAAAAGGAACTGGTGCATGAAATTTATATGTTTTGCCGCAGCACCGGTCCGGCATTGGCACCCTTCAACGCATGGGTATTGAGCAAGAGCCTGGAAACGCTCGACGTGCGCATGGAAAGACACGGCGCCAATGCGCTGCACATTGCAAAAGCATTGGAAAACCATCCAAAAATTGCCTGGCTGAAATACCCATTTTTGCCATCGCATCCGCAGTATGCCATTGCGGTTAAACAAATGAAAAATGGCGGCGGTATTGTCTGTTTCGAGCTGAAAGGCGGACTGGAAAGCGGGCGCAACTTTTTAAACAAGCTGAAAATGCTCTCGCTGACAGCCAACCTCGGAGATACAAAAAGTATAGCCAGTCACCCCGCCAGCACCACCCATGCCAAGCTGACCGAAGAAGAGAGGCTGGCGGTGAATATAACGCCGGGGCTTATACGCATTTCTGCCGGACTGGAACATGCAGACGATATACTGGATGATATATTGCAGGCATTGTAATATTTGTTCCGGAACGCGTTTACTTTTTTTCATATTTGCAATCGACCGATACATTCATGGTCTCTGCAATTTTATCTGCCACCAGCGAAGGAATTTTAATACTATAATCTTTGGGCGCCAGTTTAAATTTTGCCTGCACCTGTGGTAAACCGCCTTTAACAACGATGGTGCCCGGTACGCTTATTTTTTGTGTGATGCCATGCAGGGTCATATCTCCTTCGGCGGTTACATTATAGGTACCGTCTTTACTAAAATCGATGGCCCCGGCATTAGTAAGCTTGCCCCTGAAACTGGCTTTTGGATATTTATCGCTTTCCACATAATTTTCATTGAAGTGTTCTTCCATCAGCGCCCTTTCAAAATGAAAGCTTTTTACAAGTATCGCAAAACCTATCTCGCCGGTTTTTACATTCAGCACGCTGGACACTTCATTGTTTACTGCATCTATGTTTTCCATGGGTGTTTTAGAGAAAAAGGAAACCTGCCCATGCCGGGTAATAAATAAATCCTGTGCCTTTATACCAGATACACATAGGAGTGCCATTAAAATGATCATCATTTTTTTCATTGGTTGTTTTTTATTGTTTAAGTATTATTTCAGCACCTGCCGGAAAGACAACGGCATGCTGATAAGCAGCGTGGTTTTATCGGCCCACAATGCACCGGTCCATAATTACATCTGTAAGATATCCTGTACAGAAACCTTTGATGGTAACAGAATCGCCTTTTTTTATACCATGCACATCGGCCTGCAAAGTGCATTGCACACCACTCATATCTGACCCCAGCAGCACAATCACCGGTTTATTTTGCTGGTTCAGGGTTATTTCACTCACGGTGCCGCTCACCTGCACCGCATTGCCCAGGTATTTTTTGTTGGCGGTGTTTTCATCTTTTTCATAGTCTGCTGCCAAACGCATAGCGGTTAGCTCAACCGCTTTTTCCGTTGCTGCAGAACGATGCGGCTTGTTATACATCCGGTAGCCAATCACCACCGCCGCTGCAATCAGCACCAGGCAGAGAAGGCCTGCCACCCGGAGACTCTTTTTTTTCATACAGGAATATTATCAAAACAGGCAATACTGTTTCCTTCTACTACGTGCATCAATGCAGGTGGGTTGTCTCGGTCATGAAATTTTGAGGCGGAAAAAAATAAAAAAGCCACCGGTGAATGCTGGCCGGTTAATCAAAAAAAAATCCCGGGGCATACATGCCCCGGGATTGTGAAAGTCATTTATTTAAATAAAACCGCTTATTGTATTTTCAGGAATTTCACACTGGCTTCAGATTCGCCCTTGCTGTTCTTTACATGAACCACGTAAAGTCCGTTGGTCATTCCTGAAATATTTTTCAATGAAAATACATTCTTACCCGCAACGGTCTGCCATATATACCTGGCTGCCAGCACACCGTTTGCATTGTAGATAAAGATGGTTTTCAAACCACCGTCCGTGCTGTTAAATTCAATGGTTGCGGATGTTGCTACCGGGTTAGGATACATGTTTATCTTCTTGCCGGATATTGCTGAAGTTGATATTGATTTTTCAGCCAGCAGCGTCGAGTCTTTAAGACGTTGCAGCGTGGCAATATCCTGTTCGGCAGAAGTAGCTGTTGCACCTTCCATCAATCTTGAGCTGGTTGCACAATTTCTTAACAGCAGGATGCCACCACTGGGGTAAACGGCAAATGCCTGAGAAACAGCACCACCCAGTGTTGGTGTAAATGAGAACCAGTTCCAGCCACCGTCGAATTTCTGCGTTAAGGCTGCATCTGTATACAATACTTTGTCATTGGCGATGCCTGAACCGTAAACCGCAGTTCTGCCGGTAGAAGAAGCATCTGCACAAGCATAGTTGGGACCGATAGATATTTTAATATATCCCAGCAACGTGCTGGAAGGTTGTGTAGCGGCGGGCGGCGTGGAAACGGTACAATTCGTTAACAGGTTAACGGATCCATTCGGGTAGACTGCGAAAGCCTGTGTAACTGCTCCGCCCAATGTGGGTGTAAATGAATACCAGTTCCAGCCACCATTGAATATTTGGGTTTTTGCTGCATCCAGGTATAATAAGCCACCGTTGGCAATTCCACTTGCATATACTGCTGTTCTGCCGGAAGACGATGCATCATCGCAGGCCTGTGAAGGTCCTACAGAAAGTTTTACATAGCCGATAGGCGAACCGGAAGCTGGCGCTGTACTGGTAGCGGCATTTACCGTAATGGTTTTTCCTGCCCATGCCATTCCGCCGGCATTGTCTTTTACCTGTAATACCAAATTGTATACACCCTGAACCAGGTTGCTGACTGTAACAGAAGATCCAAAACTACTGCTGATGGTATAAGCAGGACCGCCTGATTTCGTCCAGTAATATTCAACGATAGAGCCATCGGGGTCATATGAGCCGCTGGCACTGAGGTTAACGCTGTTGGTTGGTAACGTAATGGTAACATCGCCACCTGTATTGGCAACGGGGACCTGGTTTGCAGTTGGCGTGGAAGGTGCTGCCAGAGCTGCATTAACGGTAACATTTACCGGAGAGCTATTGGTTAAACCATGATTATCGGTAACGGTCAGGTTATAAGTATACGTGCCCTGTGCCAAACCTGTAACTGCCGTTGAAGCTGCATTGGGTGAGCTGATGCTGCCAGATGACGGTCCGCTGGATTTTGTCCATGCATAAGAACTGATGGTTGCGCCATTGGTACCCGTGCCTGAACCAGAAAGGGTTACTGAGCTGGTGGGCAATGTTATTGTCTGAGCACTGCCTGCATTGGCTACCGGAGCGGTATTGGCCGCTGCGTTTACATATACAGTTACACTTGAAGTAGCGGTAAGTCCATGGTTATCGGTTACGGTCAGTGTATAAACATAAGTACCCTGAACCAGGCCGGTGATCAGTGTAATGTTGGCCAGTGGAACGCTGATGGCGCCACCTGCGGGGCCGCTTGTTTTGGCCCATGAATAAGATGATATGGTTGCGCCGTTGGTGCCGGTACCGGAACCTGTTAATGTTGCGGTAACCAGGGGAAGTGTGATGGTTTGTGTGCTTCCTGCATTGGCTACCGGTGCAGTATAAGTAGGCGTTGCCTGGCCCGTATTCCTTTTATTACTGAGGAACCACTCATACAGATTGGGATTGGCTGTAAAACTGCCACCACCGCTTACGATGGTAGTGATGTGGCCGGTATCATATGCATTTATCCAGGCGCCGCCATGTCCACCGCTCTGGTAATACGTAAATTTAGCGGCAGGTGAAAGACCGCAATTGTTGGCCAGTATCTCGGCATGCTGGGTAGCACCAACACCTACTGTACCATCATCCATACTATGAAAAGCCCATATTGGAAGGTGATTGGCGCCGATTGTAGAACAAAAGTTAGCGTCTGTCTCTTCCTGGGTGCCGCAAACAGGTGCTGCTGCAGCAATTCCGGCATCAAATGTATAATCAAAGTTTTCAGAATCGGTGATCATGCGCCATGTACCACCACCGCCAAGGCTTAAACCGGTAATATAGATCCTGTCCGGATCTATCTGTAAATTGGCTTTTGCATACTTGATCATTTCCCGCACGTAGAAAGTAGGCCAGTAACCATACTGGGCGCTCAGCTGCGGCGATAAAACCACGAATGAAGATGTTTGTCCACCAGCAGTAAAGCGCATACTCGCGCCGCGCGAACAATAATAAGGTATGGCATTATTGGCCACCACATTGATTTGTGATGTACCATTGCCCCGTTCACCAATTCCATGAAGGAAAATGATCAACGGGTGTTTCTGACTGCCATAGTCTTTTGGCTTGAACTCAAGAAAACCTATCAATCCATCCGGAGATGTAGCATTCGGGATGGTTTTGGCTACTTGTTGGGAAAAAATGGGGATACTCAGCGTAAATAAAATTACAGCAGCTACAATTGCCTTAACGGTAGTTCTCATATTATGAATAAATGGTTTTTACAGGATACACAAATCACGTCCCACGACGGTAAAAATCATGGTTTACGACCGCACATAATACGGACGTATACCGCAGATTGTTACCATCTCACGATACTGGCAAATAATAAAGGATTACTAGGAGGAGGGGCGAAAAACGCTGATTGAGGAACCGTTAAGTTTAGCAGCAACAGTTTCCAAAAAGAATTTTCCTATTGCACGCACAATGCCAATAGTATACCAAAAAATGATTATGTTAATAATTAACATTTGATGAAAATCAATTTTATTAATTACATTTTAATTTTTGAGTGCTAACGCAGCAATATAATTGTAAAATGAAAAAAATTGGCACGCACTTTTTCTATTTTAATATTATTTATAAAAAATAAATATTATTATCAACAATTAACAAATTGTGATCGTGCATTACGTATCACGTAGAAATACGATATAAAAAAAATTCATAGAACGGCATTATTCAAAATTTCGTAGAAATACGTTATTCAGAATTTCGTAGAAATACGTTATTCAAAATATAATTCGATGTCTCCTTCAACCGGATAACCAACGCACGTGAGTATTCTTCCTTTATTTATTTCATCATCCATCAGTACTTCATTGTAACTCATCCATACTTTACCTATGGTGCAGGTGGCTGCGCAACTTCCACAACGGCCCGATTCGCAACTGTAGGGCAGCGTGATGCCGGCTTTTTTGGCGGCCGCTAAAATAGTTTGCGGATACTGGGTTTGCAACTGGTAAGTCTTGTGTTGCATATGAATGGTCACGCTGTGCTGGTGGGTATCTGGCGGCAGTGTTTTGGATACTATCTTCAGCGGCACAAAATTTTCCTTTTTTATATGTTGCAAAGGCACACGGTGTTCAAGCAGGGTTATGGTTACCATCCGCATATAATCGAATGGTCCGCATGTATAAAATAATGTATCAGAAAGGGGCGCTTTGCTGAACTGGTTCAATAATTTCCCGAGCAGCCATTTTCCCAGCCTTGCTTTTTCCAGGTTTACTGCAGAACTATATAAAAACTCTATCACGAACCTATCGGGAAATGCGGCGGCTAGTTGTACCAGTTCATCATAAAAGATGCTGGTCTCCCTGGAGCGGTTACTATATATAAGTACCAGCCGCAAATATTTGTGAAGGTGGAGCGCTGTTTTTATAAGCGGAAGAATGGGTGTGATGCCGCTGCCGGCAGCAATAAAAAAAATTTCCCTGTACTGTTGCGGTTCGGCCGGCAACACAAAAAAACCAGCGGCGCCGGTGGTGGTGAGCAGTTGCCCGGGCCGGACATAATCAAAAAGCCACCTGGAATATTCCCCGTTTTCCAGTCTTTTTACGGTAACAGACAATGGTTCATGCAATGCCGGTGCCGAGGAAATGGAATAACTTCTTCTCTCTTCGCCGGTAGGTTTTGTAAAAACAAAGGTGAGGAACTGACCGGCCTCGTACACCAGCAGATCTTTGTCTGCCACGCTCAAAAAAAAGGTTCGGGTGTCTGCTGTCTCTTCCCTGGTATATTCAATACAGACTTTTTTATATAGCCCCATACCATGCCGTTGTTTGTGCATTAAACTTACCGAAATTGACCAAATTTCATAGAAATACTTGCGGCCGGTTATAGTATGGAGGATGACCCTGCGCGTGACATGTGAATTTTCCAAAAACTATCGGAGTGGTTTCCTTTTCAGCGGATATTTCATTAACTTACAGATAACAAAAACGATTGTTCATGAAAAAAGTTGCTGACATCCTCCAGCGTAAGGGAGCCAATGTAATATCCATTTTGCCGGAAACTACTGTAATTGAAGCTTTGGAACTGATGGCCGCCAAAAACATCGGTTCTGTGCTGGTTATGAAAGGCGACCAGTATTACGGCCTGCTCACCGAAAGAGATTATGCCCGCAAAGTTATTTTAAAAGGTAAACACTCATCAGATACCAAGGTGGAAGAGATTATGTCTAAAGGCCTCCCGCGTATTACCCCCGACAATTCTATAGAAGTCTGCATGCACCTCATGAGTGAAAACAATATACGCTACTTGCCGGTCTTTGAAAACGACAATATCTGCGGCATTATTTCTATTAATGACGTGGTAAAAGAAACCATCCTTTCCCAGGAGGAGACCATTTCCCAACTAAAAGACTATTTACACGCAAGCATGTAGGTGATTGCTGATTTTGAGATTTTTTGATATTGAGATTGGCTGAAATGTAGCAGGCACAATGCATACCTACGGCATACCGCCTGGAAAACCAGAGGAGATGGTTTAAACCGGAAATATGATTACGGGTATTACAATGTGAACCGCTTACTAAAAGCGGATTTTAAACAGGATAATGGAGCTTATGGCAGCACCTGGAACAATAGCACCATTAATTTTAGTGTATGGATTGTCGTACTTGAGTTTAAATCTTCCGATTTTAGTTCACCATTTTATTAATAATAATAGGACCACCTGCCGGGCGAGCGACAAGTGTATGATCGAATTACTTGAATTTACCGGTATTGTTTCTGGCGTTCCAATAATTTGTAACTGGCCGGCTTTTTCTAATTCAGTTATTTGTGCAGCTGTGGGTTGCTGTGGTGAACCCATTTTTTTCCAGGCTTCATAAGAATTGCTGTGTTCATTGTCTATCCGGTACTGGGTAACGGTTATTTTTTTTGCGGGAATATTTTTTATTTCAACTGCAACCGATTCAGCTGCAGACTGCCTGTCCTCATCATGATAATTCCATACCATTACTGCAGCCATGTTATTATCTTTTGAAGCCAGGGCGCCAATATCTGACTGTCCCTTTACACTTGAGTCCAGCACCGCCTGCAGCGGATAACGCCGGTTGCTTTCAACTGCCACCAGGTTGCCTTTCATCATACCAAACATCCTGAACACGTTCAGCACGGGTTTGTCCACTCCATTGGTGGCCAAATCGCGAAAACCATAGAACCAGGGCTGGTTCTCAAATTCAAAACTCCAGGAGACAGCACCCACTAAATTGGCCTGGTATTTTTCCGCCAGTTCATACTTACGGGCAAAGCTGGCCGCCGTATAACTTGAATACATCGTACCATTGCGGTAACCATTATCGGGATTGGTGGCCATACCACAGGCAGCGCATCCTTCGGGATCAGATTCACCTACAATCAGCGGCAGGTTCTTTGTTTCGGGGTAAGCAAGTGCGGTTTTAATCCCTGCTTCTATATCACGCAGTTGCGGCGACATATTCATCCATACCACACCGTCTTTCATTCTTGGCTGCCCTTTGGCATGAAATAATATCGCTTCCAGCGGCGAGCCTTTTTTACCGGTGGCGAAATTGGCTTCATACAAACAATGTTTTATAAAATCGTTCGTCCATTTTAATGCGCCCTGGCCGGAGGTGCCGGCTATATTTATTCCACCAATTTTTGCTGTGGGCAATGCTTTTTTTAAACCGTCCGCCGCATAATCATACAATTTAAAAAATTCTTCTTCCGTTCCCTTCCAGTAATGCCCGTTTGGTTCATTCCATACTTCCCAATACCAGCTTTCTACTTCCTTTTGCCCATACCGTGTAACTGAATGTTTCACCCATTAGTACACCAGTTCCCGCCATTTATTATAATCTTTGGGAGGATAAGCCCAGCCGGTTATTATGTCAGTATAAGGGTCGCCCGGTTTCCAATTGTGTTTGTATGGTATTGGGTGGCTTGATAATGCTTCCGGCATAAAACCAATCTGCGCCAGCGGTTTCATACCGCGTTGTATATAGGTATCGAAAATACTGTCAACTATATGCCAGTTGTAAATGGGATTGCCATTTGCATCTTCCGTATAAGCATTGGTAGAGCCCCATTTTAATGCAGCTACTCCATCGCCCGTACATAACAAACTGTGTGTACGCACATATACGGGCACCGGGCTCAACTTCGAAATCCCGGACAGCAATTTTTTTCCGTCTTTCATGTAGGTGTAATTGGGCTCGTCGTATCCAAACCAGGCCCATATAGGTTTCATAGGCCCTTTGTCTTTGGCAAGATCTACTTTAATAACAGCGGCTTCATTTTTAGACTGTGCATTGGCGTTATGCACAGTTGTCAGCAAAGCAATCATTACTAAATACCTGCGCATTTTGTTTTGAACAATCATATCATTCAATTTTAATAAACCTGGTTAGTAAAAATTTGTTCACTCATCACCACTTATCTTTTGTCCATTGCCCGTCTACCAGCCGTAGAATATTCAATGGATTTTCATTTTTTAATACATCCGGCAATAAATGATTGGGGAAATCCTGGAAAGCAATGGGTCGTAGAAAGCGTTGCACCGCAGCCGTACCCACAGAAGTAGAACGTGCATCGGTAGTAGATGGAAACGGTCCGCCGTGCTGCATAGAATGACATACTTCTACACCAGTTGGGTAACCGCCATAAATAATCCTGCCAGCTTTTTGTGTAATGATATCAATGATTGGCTGCAATACTTTTTCATCATCCGCACCCGCGTGAATGGTTGCTGTTAATTGCCCTTCCATGGATGACAACACCTGCAATAGCTCTTCTTCATTGCTGCACAATACTACCAGGCTGGCCGGACCAAAAACTTCTTCTGCAAATTTTTTGTCAGCTAAAAAATATTTTGCCTGAATGGTATGAACAACTGGTCTTGCTTCAGAACGATCCTGTATTGAATCTGCAGAAGATTGTGCCAGCAAATTAATTTCAGGCGATGATTGCAATAATTCCACCCCTGTTTGATAAGCTTTGCAAATATTCTTATTGAGCATGGTAGCCGGTGTCAGCACACTCAATTGCTTTGCCAGCGCCTGCAAAAAAGAAGCCGACGTTTTGCTATCAATCATGATCACCAGACCTGGATTGGTACAAAATTGTCCAACGCCCAGCGTAATGGAAGACGCAAGGTCCTTTGCCATTTTCTCTTCGTTCACCAAAGCCCCTTCTAATATGATCAATGGATTGATTGAACTCATTTCCGCATATACCGGAATAGGATCGGGTCGTTTTACTGCTGCATTGAACAATATCATTCCAACATTGCGTGAGCCGGTAAAGCCCACCGCTTTAATAACGGAATGTTCTACCAGTTTAACCGCCGCCGTGTGAGAAAGATATACCGAAGAGAAAACACCATCCGGCATGCCTGTTTTTTTTGCCGCCTTAATAATCGCTCCTGCAATCAATTCGTTTGTGCCAGGGTGTGAGGAATGTGCTTTCACAATAACGGAACAGCCGGCAGCCAGAGCAGAAGCCGTATCGCCGCCTGCTGTTGAGAAAGCCAATGGAAAATTGCTGGCGCCAAATACGGCTACCGGCCCAATACCAATCAGCATCCTGCGGATATCTGCTTTGGGCAAGGGTTTCCGGTCGGGTTGCGCTTTGTCAATTCTTGCATCTGCATACCAGCCATCGCGCAGCAACTGTGCAAACAATTGTAATTGTCCGCAGGTGCGGCCGCGTTCACCGGTAATGCGTGCAGCAGGCAAGGCGGTTTCATCAGTACATCTTTCAATAAGTACATCCCCCAATGCGATGATCTCTCCGGCAATGGCTTCCAAAAAAGCAGCCCTCGCATTCACACCAATTTTTTGGCAGGCCGTAAAACCGCTTTGTGCCAAGTCCAAAACCTTTTCCATTTCCGGACCGGTTGCATAATGAAAATCGCCCGGCAATGCAGCATTATGTGCGGGTGCAAATGCTTTGAATGAAGCAGTGCCTGTTGCGCTTAGATTAAACCCTAAAAAGTTTGAACCTGTTATTTTTTCTGTCATAATAAGTAATGCTAATTTTTATAAAAATCAAACCGCTACCAATGGGTTCACTTCCACATAGTCATGCAAAGATTTATCTGGTACCAGCGGCCCCATCAGGAAAATCAAAATAAAAACACCAATAACAGCCAGCACACCAAATCCTACAAACAACACATTGTATGCGATGGCATAACCGTATGCAGCCGAAACGTATTTAAGCGTAATGCCTGAAACCGTTTGAAAAATGGCGCCCCCTATGCCATTGCCAATACAACTTAAACCCCAGACCGAAGCTGCTGCTGTTTTTGGTACCACATCGGCCGGTAACGCTAATGCGTTAGCCGTATAAGAAGTGTAACCAAATCCTGCAAGGCCAAAAATGATCAAGGCAGACATGGGCGTAGTAACAATGAACGGAGCCAGCACCAATGGTACAATCATAATAATACCTGAAATACCCAGTGCTATTTTCCTGGCCTTTGGTACCGGCACACCCTTTTTAATAATGAACTGTGTAAAATAGCCACCGGTTATATTTCCCAAATCCGCAATCAGGAAAGGGATCACCGCATACCACCCAATCTTTTTCAGGTCCCAATGGTGTACATCTACCAGGTAGCGTCCAATCCAGAACGTAACAAAATACCAAACCGGTTCAATAAATATTTTTGCCAGCAAGAGCATAGAAACAAAACGAGTCCGTAATAATTTCATCGCTGGTATAGTACGTGCTTTGGGTTCGTTGCCGGGTTGCTTTGGCGTGTAATACATAAACCAGAACACCGCCAGCCACAGGTAGCCAAAAACAGCCAGTATAATAAAAGTAGATTGCCAGCCATAATGAGCACTCATTACCGCTATCAACGGTGGCACAATGATGGCGCCCAATGCAGAACCACTGTTAAAAATACCGGATGCCGTCGACCGTTCATGTTGCGGAAACCATTCACTGGTAAGTTTGATGGCTGCGGGCCAGTTGCCGGCTTCGCCAATGCCCAGCATAAACCGGCAGATACCAAACTGTAAGGGTGTGATGGCAAATGCATGCACCAACCCGGCGGTTGTCCATACTGCCATGCACAAGGCATAACCAATTCTTGTTCCCAGCCTGTCAATGATCAATCCCGAGAATGCATTTGATATCATGTACGCAACAAAAAAAGCGGCGCCTATATAACCAAAGGCATCATCCGGTATCAGTTTTCGCAAGTCTCCGTCTGCACTTAAATAATTAAAAGAAAGCCGGTGTACATAGTTCAGTACAGTTGCTAAAAATGCCAGGGCCACCATTACCCAGCGCATCTTTAAAGGCTTATCAGCAGTAAGATTTGGGAAGTGCTCCATAAAAATTGTACAGCGTGTTTAATCGTTCCTTCTATCGTTAGAAAAAATCAGGTAGTCTTCACTGTTACCAATTTCGGTACACCAGTTGCTATTGTAATATTGTTTTGCAACGGCCTTCCCAATCCTTTCCAGAACACACGCATGCTATCGCCGTTTTCCAATGCAATGCCTTTTCCAAAACTAAATGCATCCGCGCCAAAAAAATGTACGTGTGCCTGCAAGGGGATACGGTGTGCAGCATATTTGAAATGATGGTGCTCAAGGTTCTGCAGGGAGTGGGCCATATTATTTTCGCCGGTTTTTATACCCTGCAACCAAAGAGATTTGTTTTCCCTTAACACTTCAACTGTTCCCTCAATATCTTTAAATTCATCATCAATCAAAATCTCAGGACCGATGGCGCACTGGCGCAGTTTGGAAGGCGCCAGGTATAAATAATTTTTCTTTTCCATTACATGATCAGAAAATTCATTGCCGGTTGTAAATCCGACACGAAATGGCTGACCGTTTGAATCAATGATGTACACGCCGGCCACTTCCGGTTCTTCGCCGCCATCATCCGCATAAGCAGGACATTCCAGTGTTTCATTGTGCGCTTTCAAAATATTGCCTGGACCTTTATAAAACCATTCTGGTTGCACACCAATAGTTCCGCTTGCGGGTTGTCCGCCTTCAAGCCCCCACTGGTATATCTTCATACTGTCAGTAAGCGTGTCACCAGCGGCTTTGTGCATCATCTGCCGGTTCAGCGCACTGTTTTTATGAGTAAGCCCTGTACCGGATACCAAACAGGCAAATGGATTTGCAGGATGATCAAATGAAACAAGCAATTTCCATTCACTGCGGTTTTCATACACGGCATCGTAGTTAATTTCTTCTTCTGAAATGCGTTCAACAGCGACTTCTTGTATTGACTTATTCAATCTGATGGCATCCATCGCCAGCTCATACACCGAATTGCTATTGGTTAATATCACCAGCACAGGCTCTTTTACTATGGCTACACGCCTTCCGGCTGAAAGATGGTATAGTTGTACAAGTCTTATTGTTTCTTTCATAAAATTTTTATTTATCAGATAGCCACCCAACCGCCATCAACTGAAAAGCATCCGCCCGTTGTATAGCTGCTGGCAGGGCTGGCCAGGTACAAGGCAATGCCACCAATTTCATGCAGTTCGCCCCAGCGGCCCATGGGCACCCTGGCAATAAATGCCTGGTACTTTGCAGGATCTTCCATCAGCGGAAGATTAAGTTCTGTACCGAATGGCCCGGGCAGAATAGCATTAACCGTTATTTTTTCTTTCGCCAGTTCAATGGCCAGTGACCGCGTCAATTGCAATATGGCGCCCTTGCTGGTTGCATAAGGTGTTCGCTCCGGAATAGCCGTAAACGATAGCATCGATCCAATATTGATGATACGGCCGTATCCATTTTTTTTCATAACGGGCATTACTTCGCGGCAGGCAATCCAGGTGCCGGTAACATTTACCTGCTGCACTTTATTAAAGTCTGCTACCGACAAACTTTCAATGGAACCACGGATATTAATACCGGCAGAATTGACCAGGATATCAATACGGCCAAATTTTTCAATTGTTTTGGTTACCGCATTTTTTACGTCCTGCTCGCTGGTTACATCGCATTGGCAGCTGATGCAATTACCGCCATACAGATCTTTTATTTCCTGCACTGCCTTGCTGTTTTCAGCTTCGTCGCGGGCAGCAATGGCAATACTGGCGCCTGCTTCCCCAATTGCTTTTGCCATTGCGAGGCCCAGCCCCCTGTTACCACCAACTATTAGCGCCACCTGTCCGTTCAATTTAAAAAGATCCAGAATACTTGTTTTGCTCATAACTCAATATGGTTTTTCAATAATAGTAAATTGATCAAGGTAATCCGTTTTCAGCGTCAATCCCATGCCGGGTTTTGTATCATCCAGTTGCAGGTGACCATTTTCTGCAACGGCTTCCCCATTAAAAATATACCAGAACATCTCGTTGCCTACTTCAACCCCGGTTTGTGGAAAATATTCTGCCATCGGCGATGCCATTGAACTCATCACTACATGCAGGTTATGCATCTGCCCGCCATGCGGTATAACTTCCACGCCATGCATCAATGCCATCGTACATATCTTCTGTGCTTCCGTAAAGCCACCTACGCGGTTGGTATCAAACTGGAAAATATCCAGTGCTTTTGATTGTATCAGATCATGAAACCCGTACCGTGTATATTCATGCTCCCCGCCCGAAATGGGTATGGATGTTTCTTCTTTTAATTTAGCAAAGTTGTGAATTTCGTCCGGTAATAATAATTCTTCTGCCCAGCGCAGGTTATAGGGTTCCAGTTCTCTGAGCAGTTGCTTTGCGTATGGATAGTTAAAACCCATGTAAGCTTCCAGCATAATGTCTACGTCATCGCCTACCGTTTCCCTCACTACCCTTACCATCTCCACATTTTTTTTCATACCGGCAATGCCCTCCGTGAGCGGGTAACCACAACGCAGTTTCATACCAGAAAATCCTTCGGCTTTGTAATGCGCCGCTTCTGCCTTCAGGTTATCAAGGTTGCGGGTATACAGGCGGCTGTAATAAGTTGGAATGGAAACTTTGGTTCTGCCGCCCAGCAACATAAACACCGGCTGTTGCATCACCAATCCTTTAATATCCCACAGGGCAATGTCTATGGCACTGATAGCGGCTATTACAGCGCCTTTGCGGCCATAAGCAATGGTGGACCGGTACATTTTTTCATACAGGTATTCTGTGTTTAGCGGGTTCTCATTCAATAACAACGATGTTAATTTCGAATCAATGATGTGCTTGGTAATATCCGGGCACAAGCCTGCATTGCCATATCCAACATGGCCTTCATCAGTTGTAACCTCTACCACCAGCCAGCTGAAAAAACGAAACGGCGCCTGCGCATCATCCTGAAAGGGCAATGCACTTAACGGCGTTGCAAAAATGGTGTCCGTTGTTTTAACAGGTCCTTTCCACTGGTACAATTTTGTTTTAATGGATTGTATTTTCATCTGTTTCTATGTTTTGTATTTTATAAGATTTGTTTACCAGGTAATACGGAGTAATGACACGCCTTGCCTGGGCAAATCAAAATTTAATTGTACTTCTCCGTTTGTGCATTGTATCCATTCAGGAGAATGAACCATTTCCAGTTGCCCGGCCTTTTCCAGTACGGCAAACTGCTGTTCATCCAGGCTTTGCGGCGAACCCATTTTTTTCCAGGCCGTATATGAATTGCTGTGTTCCTGATCAATCCGGTAATGCGTAAGCAGCAGCCGTTTTGCCCCAAGCCCTTTCAGTTTTAAAGATATGGGAGATGATGGCAAATCCAGTTTATTATCATCGTGGTAATTCCAAATCATCACCGTTGCAGCACGATCATTTTTTGCCGCCAGCGCATTCACATCCGGCAGTGTACCTCTCACACCTGAATCCGTTACCAGTTTATAATTGAACGGAAGGTTTTCATTTACATACACCCTATCCCCTTCCATCATACCAAACATCCTGAAGACATTCAGTACAGGTTTGTCTACCCCATTGGTGGCCATATCCCTGAAACCGCGGAACCAGGGTTGGTCTTCAAACTCAAACGCCCAGGTAACTACACCGCGTAAATTGACACCGTGCTTTTGTGCCAGGTCGTATTTACGTGCAAAAGAAGCAGCTGTATAACTTGCATACAGGGTGCCGTTACGGTATGCATTGTGCGGGTACACATCTTCGGAACAGGCGGCACAACCTTCCGGATCTGATTCACCAATAATGATGGGTAATTTTTTCAGCGTTGGATAAGACGCAATGATTTCAAATCCCTTGGCAATATGCCTGAGTTGTTTACCAATGTCCATGCGAACAATACCATTCACCAGTTTCGGATCGCCTTTGGCATGAAATGTAATAAAATCAAGCGGTGTTCCTACTTTGCCCGTTATATAATTCTTACCGCTAACGATATGTGTGAGAAATGTTTCCAGGAACAAGCCAGCTTTTTCACTACCAGGGTTGGTGGTTTCCGGCCCGCCAATTTTTGCAGTGGGTAATGCACGTTTTACGGCATCGGCAGAATAGTCGTACAACTTAATATATTCTTCCGTCGTACCCTTCCAGTAACTGATATCGGGCTCATTCCATAATTCCCAATACCATTGTTCTACTTCAGCTTTGCCATAGCGTGCAACACTGTGTTTCACCCATTCAAAAACAAGCGCTGCAAATTTTTCATAGCTCTTCGGCGGGTATCCCCAACCGGTATAGTGGTACACTTTTTTATGATCCGGCGTCTCCTGGAATTTATCGGATTCCGGTTTTATGGAAAGCGCTTCAGGCATAAACCCGATCTGTGCAATGGGGTGCATCCCTCTTTTGATAAATGTATCAAATATGCTGTCGATAATTGTCCAGCTATAGACAGGATTACCGTTGGCATCTTCAGTATAAGCATTGGTAGAACCCCATTTCAACGACGGTTCGCCATGCCCGGTAGTGAGCAGGTTATGCACCCGCACATACACCGGTACCGGGCTCAGTGCAGCAAACTCAGACAGCAGCTTCCTGCCATCTTTCATATAGGTGTAGTTGGGTTCATCGTAACCCCACATGGCCCAGAATGGTTTCAATGGCCCGTTCATTTTTTTATTGAAATCTGCCTGTATAGAAACAGTATCGAACACTTGCTGTGAAACTGAGTTGATACACAGGAGTAACAACGAAACTACCAGTAATGACCTGAAAGAGGATGTCAATAGCATACCAATGGATATTTGAAAGAATGTAAGTTTAAAATTTTATTGTTACCGGCCTGCCTTTATACAGCACCGTTTTTGATTCATTACCAGGAATAATCCTTACACTGAATGTCCTGGACACCGGCTCACTGACAGATCCTTTAGGTGCAGCCGGTGCAATGGTAAGTTGTTTATTCTTTTCGTCCCAGGCGATACCCGTCCAGCTTGCTTTTCCTTCCAGGTATTCCTGGTTGTTGCCATCATCATCGTATAAAGTAAACTGGCCATCGGCGCCGCTGAAAATTTTTAATTCGGTTGGTGCGCTTACTGGCTGACTGGTATATTGCCTGATGGGATCGAAAGGAATAATAGCACCGGACCTTACATACACAGGCATGGTAGCCAGATCAACCGAACGTGTAATAGTAGTACCCCCGGATTGTTTTTCATTGGTCCACCAGTCGTACCAATCGCCTTTAGGAAGGTATAGCGCCCGGCTTACTGCATCTTTTATATATACAGGTGCCACCAGCATATCGCGGCCCCAGAGATACTGATCTCCTTTGTTGCGGCACTGCTCGTCATCCGGGTAATGAAGCCACATGGCACGCATCATGGGCATACCGGTATTGCGGGCCTGCCAGGCTAACGTGTATGTATAAGGCAATAACTGGTAACGCAGTTCATCGTATTTTTTTGCAATCGGTTCTATGGCTTTATTGTTCATTGCAGATTGCAGCGGTGGCGATTTGCTTTCTTTAGGTCCCATATCACCCAATCCCCAACCCCAGGGCAGGCGGGTTTGCCAGGTAACGCCGTGCGAACGGAACGAAGGGCAGAAGGCGCCAAACTGGAACCACCTGGCATATAAGTCACCCGTTAATTCTTCATTGGGAAAAAATCCACCGATATCTGTTCCCCAGAACGGACCAATGCTTACCGCATAATTTAAACCCACAGCTATTTGTGCTTCCAGAGTTTTCCACGAAGATTCTGTATCGCCCGACCATACCCAGCCGCCCCATTGTGCTATGCCGGGATAACCATTGCGCTGCAGGCTCCATGGACGGAGATTTTTATTGGCCGAAAGATGCCCCTGGTAATATAGCTGGTGACGTTTTATACGCTCATGCAAATTAAACCAGTCACCCTCATCTGGCCAGAATGCATCCACACCTGCATTAATGAGTGGCATATGCTCAGCCCAATAGTTTTGGATATGTGAGCTATCTGACACTTCACCATTCTTAGCGGGAATATTGCCATGCAGGTTGGGCAGCTTGTCCCTGTCCCACGGCACCATGTGAACCACTATTTTCACATTTCGTCTGTGCATATCAGATATCACATCCCTGGGTTCTCTTTTAAAAACAGCCGGGTTAAATTCAAACGAAGGCTGCTTTTTATTCCAGCCTTGCGGTGTAAAACCGGTTCCCAGATAAATAACGGCGTCTACAGGTATGTTTTTACTCCTGAAACTATCCACAATGCCAATCATTTGCTTGTCGTCTTCCAGTGTTCGGTGACTCTGCATATAACCCAATGCCCAACGCGGAGGCATGGCTGCAGGACCGGTAATGATGGAAAAATCTTTCATGAACGCAGCCGGATCATGTGCATCAAAAACAAAAAAATCGTACAGGCCGGGAACTATTTTATTAATGGGCGGCAGACCTTTGCCTAAATTTAATCCCTGGTTCTTTTCTGTTTGCGGAACATTCTCTTTACCTGTCGGTTTCCACGGAATAAACGAACCGCGACTTACATCACGCAGATCAACGTACACCCACGGAGACGCTACAAACACGCCCCAGTATCCGGGTTGCACCAATACGGCTGCCGGGTTGCGCGAACCATACGCATCACTTTGCCAGCGTGGTTGCATACTGTCGTATACGCCACGGTGGTCATACTGTACCGGTAGCTCCCGCCAGTTTACACCTTTATACGGTTTCGGACCACCCCCGCCCATACCCAACACCGGTGCATTGTATATTGTAAAAGACAAATTACCATCATCATCAAAAATAAATTGTTGAACAGCCTGTTGATTTTTGTTGCTAACAGTAATGGTTAGTGGATCTGGTGTAAGTTCCACCTTCAAATTACCGGCTTGCTGCATTATTTTTTTATCAACCGATGAGACACTGATAATGGGCGCAGGATAGCTGCGCGCTGCCAGCGCCGGTGTATAAGGAAAATTTTCTTTAAACCCGGCCGGCTTCAGGGTTATGCGCAGACTGTGTTCCCCTGCCTCCCGTATTTCCAGGCGCCCGGGTTTTCCATCCACCATAATTGGCTGTGCCTGCAATGCTGCACAACTGAGCAAACAAATCATTGATAGAACAAACCGCATAAAATAAATTAAGTTATTGGTAACAATGCTGCCTTCATTATTTCAGTGCTACTTTACTGGCTGCTGAATACATCAATTCATTTACACCGGCTGTTTTCACCCCTGCCCTTGCATATATATAATTCTCGTTTGCCAGTGCCGCCGGGATGGTAACCGTTAAAGTAACCGGTTGCGTTATATCTAAAGGTGCAGCTTTTTGTGCATTGGACGCATTGTTGTTTTGATCCAGTATAAAATTGGGTCCGATATAAATTCTTACCAGTTCCAGTGCTTTAGTAGTGTTTACCTGCTGCACCGTAAAGCTGGCCGTAATAGTGGACCCTACTTTTTGAAAACTGGCGTTCTTAATTACAAAATATGGATCAACCGGAATTTCAATGGTTGTACTGCCATTCACATGCACGTCAACGGAATCTGTATTATCGGCCCAGGGACCGGCCCCTTTTGAACGCACCAGTTTGTAGTCTCCATTAAACAGCGTAGCCGTGAAACTGCCATCCTGTGCAATGTTCAGGGGAATCTTACTGTACAACTGGTAGCCATGCTGCCAGATTTCAAAACTCACCCCACCCGAGCGTACGCCGATGGCATCTTTGCCAACCACAACATTACCTGTCAACCGCGATTGCGGTTCTTCAAGATTGTCCTTTTTACATCCTGCCAGCAAACCGATGGCTATAACCAGCAGGAGTATATATTTTCTGAGTTGCATAAATAAAATTTTTAGTGAAATGGATTACGTATGATTTTCGGGTTATTGTCTATCACCGTCTGCGGTATCAAAGAATAATAATTACCGGGCCTGAAAAACCGTGGTGCTTTGAACCGCGGGGCGATAATTTTATCAAACACATACTTGCCATCGTTTGGATGACCGGGCCGTACAATCCGGTAGGGATACAGCGCATATACATTGGCGTCAGGGTTGGTAGTGGTGCCGTCCCACAACTTATCCGCAATCCGCCACCTAATAATATCCCACAACCGGTGATCTTCAAATGCCAGTTCCACTTTTCTTTCATTCTGTATCCTTTGCAGCGTAAGTGAGGTAACACTGTTGGCAGGAAAGCCGGCCCGTTGCCTGAGTGCATTGATATAATTTAATGCATCGCTGTTTTGCCCCAGTTCAAAGGCCGCTTCCCCTGCATTCAGGTATATTTCACCGAGTCTGAACACCACCCACCAGGTTTCGCTTTGCGTGGCAGACGTGCTGGCACCCGCTGTGCCATCTATGTATTTGCGCGGATAAAAACCGGTATTTGTTACAAACGTTGTGGTACGGTTGGGGCCATCAAGCCCGGTGAGCAATTTGCCATCTGTGAAATTACTGTTCAACGCGCCTTCTGTCCGGTCGTATTTACCTGCACCTGCATTCCATACATACACGCCTGCCAGTATCTGCAATGGCTTACCGCCAAATGATGAACCAGGATACATGATGGTGCCGTACAAGCGTGCATCTTTGTTTGCAAAAATATCCTGCGGATTGGTATAGAATATCCAGTTGATTTGCCCTGCAGCGGTATTGGTACCGGTACCTGTTCCAGCTAAAGTGCCCGCAGTACCATCCAGGTATTCATAACTTTCTACCAGGTTTAACGAAGGCGAGATGCTGGAAGAACCTTGTCCGCCATCTTCAAACAACGACCGTGGAATATTGTTAAAAGTAAACGTATGCCTTTTACCCTGCGTTTTGAGATAGTCAGTAGCCAGTATTATTTCGGTGTTGTTGTTTTTATTTACGAGTGCGTCATAAAAATTTTCGCCCGCATTCGGATTTAATTTATACAAGTTGTAAGCACCGCTGGTAATAATCTCTTTGGATGCATCCAGCGATTTCTGGTAATACTCAGAAGCCTTTGCCGCCGGGATGCCCACTTCCCCATCTGGCGTGCTGCTTTTGGTAAAGCCAGCAGCATTGTTATATCTGGCCAATGATGCGGCGTATAACATGGCGCGGCTTTTCAACGCCAGTGCCGTGTATTTATTCGCCTGCCGTTTACTGCCTGCATTGCCAAGATCATTTTTAATGGCATCCATTTCGCTGGCAATAAAATCATACACTTCTGATTCCTTGTTGCGTGCCTGTTGTAGGCTGGCAGGGTTGCCACTGAAATCATAGATGAGTTGTTTGGTAATAATGGGCACACCACCCATTCTTTTTACCAATTCAAAATAATCCATGGCCCGCAAAAAACGGAACTCTGCAATAAACTGTTTTTTCAATGCAGGTGTGAGTGCAACGGAAGAAGACAGTGTAATGTTATCAATGGCTGCATTTACATCTCTTACAAATACATAATCCCACAAACTCCAACGGTCAAAAGCATAATTGAGCAGATTGTTCCTTATCTCCACATCATTGTTGCTGAGGCCCGACCACATGCCTTCATCAAATATGGTAAAGTTCTCCCAGCCACTTGCAATAGCAGCATAGCGTGGTAAACGGTCATACAGGTTGGCCAGTACGCCGGAAATAAGCTTCGGATCTTTGTATATCTGTTCATCTGTAAAAATGGTTTGTGGCGTGGTATTCAGCAATGTTTCTTTATTACAGGAAACAGTGACAAACATACCTGTAAGGCATATAAAAAGTTTCAGTATACTTTTCATGGTAGTATTTTAAAGCGTTAAATTAATTCCGAACGTGTACAGTTTCACTGTTGGGTACACCAATCCGCTGTTCATTGATATTTCCGGATCCACCTGCACATCCCTGAGGTTATCAAAAGAAAAAAGATTGGTACCGCTGAGGTATATACGCAGATTAGACAAACCAATTTTGCCGCAGATATTTTTCGGAAACGTATAGCCAATGTCAAGGTTTTTCAACCGCATGTAGTGTACGTTGGTAATCCAGAAATCACTGTGCGTTGTATAGTCTACGTGAGAACCAGAACCTGTTCTGCGAATGGGCGGGTATTTACCCGGTATCCACGCACTGTTTGGATCAAACACATCGGCCCGGTGCCAGCGATCATTGAAAATATATTCGGGTGCATTGTGAATGGCCTGGAAGGGAATAGCCAGTTCAAAAATACGGTAGTACGATTGCATGGTAGCGCCAGACCAGTCGGTAGTCACGCTGAAGCCTTTGTAATTTACACTGGCCGTAAAACCAAAACTCATATACGGCGTAATAGCGCCGGCTGTTGAACCATCACCCACTGCATACCCTATTGGCCGCTCATCAAGATTTGAAATAAGTCCATCTCCATTTACATCTTTAAATTTAAAATCACCCGGCAGTAATGTTTTGTTGCCCTGTCCGTCGTTGTTGATCTTATACTCTTTTATTTCCTGCACAGACTGAAACTGCCCTTCTACCTGGTAGCCCCAATGAATATCGGCCCAGCGGTTATCGGTCTGGTTCCGGTACTGATCCCATGAATTACCAAACCTTGGTTTGTACAGGTTCATTATTTTACGGCGGCCCAGTGTTGCATTTCCACTAATGGTATAGCCAATTTTTCCTGCTTTGGATGACCAGGTAATAATACCTTCAATGCCCATGGTTCTTTCCGCATTCAGGTTTTCAGCTGGCAGTGTGTAGCCCACTTCACTTGGCAGCAGCACATCATATCTTGGTGCTGGTATACCCGTAAGATCTCTTTGAAATACATCAAACTCGGCGGTGAGTTTATTATTGAACATGCCGATATCAAGACCAATATTTTTTATGGTACTGGTAACCCAGGATATATTGGTAATGGGTAACCCACGTACACCTATACCCGTAGTAAGACCGCCATCCAGCACATAACTACCGGTACCAAAATTTCCACCGGGCAAATAATCATAAGGCAGCACACCACGCTCCTGGCCTGTTCTGCCCCAGGATGCACGCAATTTTAAATTGGATATATTTTTGGTAAGACGGCCGGCGAAGAATTTTTCTTCGTTAATACGCCATCCGGCTGAGATGCCCGGAAACAAGCCCCATCTTTTGCCAGGGGCGTATAAATGAGAACCATCGTACCTCCCCAGTAATTCGAGTAAATACCTTCTTTTGTAACTGTAATTCAACCTGCCAATAAATGAAGCACGTTTCGTTTCCACCCAGGTATCTGAAAAACCGTTAATGTTCAGCAAATTGATAAGCGGGGTATAATTGGTAGGCGGAATAGCAGTGACGCTTACCAGCTGATCAGTACTGCCTGCATATTCATACGCACCCATGGCAGAGATGGAATGATCACCCAGGTCTTTGTTATAATTAAGCTGGAACTGTGCAAAATTTTCTTTTATTTCCTGGCGGGCTTTATTGCGCAAAGCCAGGTTAAAGGGAACGGGCACGTAAGTATCCGTAGCTGGTTTGTAAGAATAGGTATTAAACGAATTGCGTTGCAATTCATTTTTATTTTGCTTGTAGGTATACGAATACGTTGCCTTGGCAGTGATACCAAATGGCAAAGCAAAAGTTGTATAAAATATGCCGCCAAATGTATTCCAGGTATTATCCTGTTTGCCAATCACGTTTTCATTATAGATTAGCGGATTGCGTGAAGGATTGTTTACATCTGCATTGATATAGTTTGGATTGTCATTTGCATACAGGTGCTCGGTTGGCCACATGGTTAAAATGGCAAGAAAAGGATTGTCGTAGGTAACGCCAATGCCCGTGGTAGAAGCAGGCTCGTGCCTTGATTCTATACGGCCGCTTAACTGTGCACCAAACTTAACGCCTTTCACTACAGTACCTTCTACATTGGCCTGGAAATTATAGCGCTTAAAATTGTATTGTTTTAAGACCGCATCCTGCTTTAATCCACCTACGGAAATATAGTAGTTCATTTTATCATTACCACCACTTGAGCTGATGTTTAAATATTTCTGTGGTGCATTCCTGCGCAGAATATAATCGCGGTAATCCGAACTTTCATAACCTTTCTCAGTACCCTGCCGCCACTTCTCTAAAATCTCAGGTGTGGTAGTTGGTGTAAGACCGGCATTTTGTTCTGCCTCTGCCAGTGCACGTACATAGTCACCGGCGCCGGAGGCAGAGATATAACGCGTCAGGTTCTGTACCTGGTAATAACTGCTCACTGTAAGGCTGTTCTTCATACCCGACTTTCCTTTTTTGGTAGTCACCAATACAACGCCGTTAGAGGCACGGAAACCATACAGGGAAGCAGAAGCATCTTTTAGAACAGAAATATTTTCAATGTCTTCCATGCCGATATTATTAAACTGGCCCTCGCTTTGCGGTACGCCATCAATAACATATAATGGGGCGCCAAGATTGCGGATTTGCAAAGTAGTTCCTGCACCCGGACGGCCAGTGGCCTGCCGCGCAGTAACGCCCTGTATTTTACCAACCAATGCACTTGATACCGTGGATGAAGGTGTACGCACCAGGTCGGCAGATTTAATGGAACTCACTGCACCGGTAATACTTCCTTTCCGTTGCGTACCATAGCCCACTACCACCACATCATTCAGCTGCCGGCTTTGTGATACCAGAGAAATATTAATCAACGTATTTTTTGTCAGCTTCACTTCCTGCGTTGTGAAACCAACATAGGTGAAAACCAGCATATCACCCTGAGCTGCAATGATAGAAAAATCACCGCTGGCATTAGTCTTTGTGGCAGCGGTTCCGTTTTTTACTGCTACGGTAACATCGCTTAGCACTGAATCGGCGCTGGTCACTTTCCCGGTAACGGTGGTTTGTGAAAATGCGGTTACGCCCACTAGTATACCGGGCAGCACCAGTAGCATTTTAATTTTATGAAAGAGGTTACACCTTTTCATAAAAAGATTTTTTTTCAATGGCAATCCGAAATTCATGGCAATTTGTTTTTGGTTAAAGTTTGCATGCTGAAAATCCGTCTTTGGTTATCTAAGGGAATTGGAAAATTATTTTATTGCACCGTTACCTGCCCGCTCAACCGTATATCGCCGGAAGAGCTGCCTGCCATAATATCAAACACACCCGGCTCAACAATGAAACGGTGTTTTGTTTCGTCATAAAATGCCAGCTGGCTGGCGGGGATGCTAAAACTGATCGTTTGCTTTTCTCCGGGCGCCAATGTTATTTTTTTGAATGCCCGCAGTTCTTTTACCGGTCTTTGTACACTGCAGACCACATCATGAACATACAACTGCACTACTTCCGAACCTGCACGATTGCCGGTATTCTGTATACTAACGGCAACAGACACTTGTCCATTGGTATCAATAACCGGTGTACTTATTTTTAAAGCAGCATATTTGAATGTGGTATAGCTTAACCCATGGCCAAAAGGAAATAGCGGCTTGCCATTGATGTACATATAGGTGAATCCTTTAGTTACATCATACTCATCAACAGAAGGAACCTGTTCTGCCGAAGCATATACCGTTAAAGGAAGTTTACCGGAAGGATTTGTATTACCAAAAATTATATCAGCAATGGCGTTGCCGCTTTCTTCGCCACCCCACCAGGCTTCCACAAGTGCAGCTGCTTTTTCTGCTATGGCAGTAACGGTGAGCGGACCGGCATTCAGTTCAACAACGATTGTATTTGGATTGACTGCCATTACTGCATCGGCCAGTTGCTGCTGGTTGGCCGGCAAGCCAAGTGAAGTGCGGTCGCGGCCTTCTGCTTCTATTGCCAGCGTAGTGCCCACATACAATATCACCACCTCTGCTTTGGATGCAGCGTCAATAGCTTTGCGCAGTTCCTCTTTTGTTTCTGTTACCAATGTTTCGGTACTGTCTTTTCGTGCTATGATGCTGGTTCCTTTTACATATATGATTTCAGTACCAGCGGCAGCACGGTTTTTAATTCCCTGCAGCGGGGTAACGGGGTCCGTTACTTTACCACTGTACCCGCCTGCCGTAAACAAATCTGCATGCGGACCAATGACGGCTATCTTTTTTATTTTATTTTGATTGAGCGGTAATGTTTTACGTTTGTTTGTAAGCAATACAATGGAAGCCCGGGCTGTCTGTAAAGCAAGCTGGCGGTGTGCGGTGCTGCCAATTACATCCGGAGATATGTCATTGTAGGGAACCATGGCGGGTGGATCAAATTCACCCAAACGAAAACGTTCGCGCAGCACCCGGTACAAGGCATCATTCAATCTTGCTTCCGGCAATAAACCATTCCGCACTGCTGCCGGAATGTATTCCATGAATTCTTTATCAGAAAAATCACAACCGGCGTTGAGTGAGAGTGCCACGGCCTGGTCAAAACTCATCTTTCCTTTTTCGTGTCCACGCACCATGGTATTAACACCACCCAGGTCAGATACTACAAAACCTTTGAACCCCCATTGGTTCTTCAAAATATCGGTGAGCAACATTTTATTGATATTGTTGGGTACCCCATTGATGGCATTGTAGGAAGCCATAATAGATTGCGCACCACCTTCCACAATACAATCTTTGAAATGCGGCAGCCAGAATTCAAACAACATACGTTCACTAACGGTAGCGGAAAGCGCCATCCTGTTTCTCTCTACATTGTTTACGGCAAAATGCTTTAGTGTAGCAACCAGCTTCAGGTATTTGGGATCATTGCCCTGCAGTCCTTTTACAAATGTCACACCCATACGGCCTGTAAGAAAAGGATCTTCACCAAAACATTCATTGATGCGGCCCCAGTATGGATTGCGGCTTACATTAATAACAGGCGCCCGGTAGATAAGCCCTTTTTTCTCTCCTTTAAAAGTAGAATCCTGGTGCCAGCCATTGTAAATAGCACGTGCTTCGTCTGCGGTTACCGAAGCTACCTGTTGAATCAATGCAGTATCCCAGGTGGCGGCCATGGCTATGGAAACGGGGAACATGGTGGTGGGCCTGTCCCACCAAACGCCGTGCAGGCATTGATTCCATCCGTCTGATTTTATATTGAACCGGGTAACCGTAGTACCGCGGTGGTTGAGCAGCATGGCTTTCTCTTCCAGGGTAAGCTGCGCAATGAGGTTAAGAACACGGGTTTCCAGGGGGCGGGTATAATCCAGGTACAAAACGGTATCGGTGCTAACCGCTGCATCTTGTGCACACCCCAGCCAAGGAACGCAGGTTTGAAGTAACACAACCAGTAGGAGGCCGGCCAGGCAGTTAAATGTCTTTTGCATATGGCATCCGTTAAGATTTAGCAACCGGAATAATCTCCGTCTTAAAAACAATGTTTACTTATATTCAACATTGTTGAATCAAATATATAAACAATTTCTTACCGGCCAAGTTTTTTTGGGGAATGTTTTTAAAAGACCTGAAGACAACGTTTTAACATGGCAGCCACGGCGGTAATGGAGAAAAAAGCATAACACCCGGCGAGCCCTGGTAGTGTATTGAAATAAATGATGAAGATGCACAGGCGCTTTTTATGCCTGGTATTCCTCTTTCGGTTTATAAGCGGCTGCAATGTGGGATGCTACACGGCAATGCTGGCATACACATGCAGAAAGTTTGTGCCGGTAATTACTACGGTGAGTATAAGATAACAGGCTGGCTTACACGAAAATGTCGAGATAGGTTACTTCATTTGAAACAGGCATGATGCCATGTTTCTGAAGTGAATTGAAATACATACTGTCACCCGATTTTAAGAGATACTCCACTTCCCCCACCTGCATCTTCATCTGGCCGCTAATGACGTAAATAAATTCTTCGCCTTCGTGCGACACTTCATGAGGTTTTACTTCCCCCTTTCGTGCTACAAACAAAAAGGGCTGCATTTTCTTTTCATGGTATTCTGATCCGTAAGGATAAATATAGTAACCCTTGTCAGTAAGGGTAAGATTATCCTCTGCTTTTTTCCTGGTGGTAAGAATCGCATTCAGAAATGCATCGTGCTCCAGCAGGCTTGATATATTGGTACCCAGCGCCTTTGCAATTTTTACCAGGGCGGCCACAGAAGGCACGGCTTTGTTATTTTCTATTTTGGAAATCATGCTGCGCGACAAATCGCTTGCATCGGCAATTTCCTGCAGGGTCCTTTTTTGATTGGACCGCATCACACGCAGCCGATCGCCTATTTTTATGTTATTGATTTGCTCCTCCTGAATTGTTTCGGTTAGCATTGATTTGTTTTTACTGGTAGTTATATTCAACAAAGTTTACCAAATATAGGGTTCTTTGGATAAATTGGATAAAACGGTATTTGCAGCATTTTTTAATGTGCTAAATACGCAGCTTGGATTAGAGCCTTTGTGCAATTTTCTTGTCCGGAATTACTGAATGAATCTACCAGGCAAATACTGCTGAATAAAGTCTCAGAAATTAAATCAAAAATCAGGCAAATCAATGACCAATAGTTGCAGTAATTAAATCCACCGCCAGCATAAAAAACATCTTGCATTTTCCACTTTGCGCCGAATGTGGCACCCATCAGGGTGCGTTATGGGTAGAAATATCATGACGTGAAGAAAGTATTGAGTTTTGAATAGGGAACAGCATCTTTTGCAAATTCAAAGCTCCCTTTTAATTTGATCTCTTCCGCAGCTTTCATAAATGCGCCATAAGCCGCACGCGCCAGCGATGAACCAAGGCTTACACGTTTTACACCCAGTTCAGCCAGTTCATTCAATGAAAAACGGGCATTGGTTAACCCCATTACCACATTCAGCGGTTTGGGCGCCACGGCCTTTACTACGGTTGCAATATCGCTGCTGGTATTCAGCCCGGGTGCAAATAATACGTCAGCTCCGGCATCTGCATAAGCCTGCAGGCGTTTAATGGTATCCGGGAGATCTATTTTTCCATGAATCAGGTTTTCGGCCCTTGCCGTAAGCATAAACGGAAGCGGAAGACTGCGAACCGCTTTCACGGCAGCTTTAATGCGTTCAACAGACAATTCAAATGAATAAATGGGATCCCCTGCCCTGCCTGTAGCATCTTCAATGGAACCACCCGCCAACCCGGTCTTTGCAGCAAGCAAAATAGTTTCCGCACAAATTTCAGGAGCATCGCCAAACCCGTTTTCCAGGTCGGCCGCTACCGGCAGATGGGTAGCGGCAACAATGTCTTTCACATTGCGCAGGGTCTCTTCGCGCGTTACCACTCCTTCTCCATCGGGTTTGCCCAGCGAATAAGCGAGGCCTGCGCTGGTGGTAGCCAGTGCTTCAAACCCCATACCCTCCAGTATTCTGGCAGAACCTGCATCCCAGGGGTTGGGTATAACGAAGATACCTGTACGCTTGTGTAAGTCTTTGAAGGCATTGGCCCTGGCAAGTTGCTGGTTGTCCACGCTAAAAGTTTTTAATTGTTTTTATTTTTTACCGGCACCGGATACACAGACAGCTATTATATTTATTATTACAGCTTCCTGTACATAATATAGGCATTGGTTAATCCAAGTACCCGGTGATTAAAAGCATCGGGTATCTCGCCAATGATGGCAAAGCCCATGTGCTGCCACAATTTCACGGCCCGTTCATTGCTTTTTACTACTATATTAAATTGCATGGCGCTGTACCCGAGCCGCTTTGCTTCTTCCAGCGAAAATGCTGCCATGGTTTTCCCGATACCCCGGCCTGCTGCAAGCGGCGATACCATATATCCTGCATTGGCAATATGTGATCCTAAATCTGGTTGATTGTCTCTTATAATAAACGTTCCGACGGGCTTTCCATCTATACATGCCATATAAGTATGGGCATGGGGTGCGCACCAGTAAGCCAGCATTTTTTCACGCGAAGAAGTGGGATCAAACACATAGGTATCGCCCGTTGCAATGACATCTTTTATTATTTCCCAGATGGCGTCGTTATCGGCGGGCGTTGCTTTGCGTATCTCAGGCATAATTCATTGTATTGTATTTCCATTGGAGGCAGCGGCGGACAACTGCATGAATTTTTCCAAACTCTTTTTTGCATTGCGGTGTATTTTACCTTGTATAAAATTACTCCATCCCAACAACCATCCGGGTATACCCAGCGCCTGCCGGCTCCATTTCCACAAATCAAATAAATCGGAATGCTCTGTTATGAGACCGTTTTGTATGCGCATATGCGCTTTAACGCGGTTGACTACCTGCCTGCCTGTTTTTGAAAAATGATAGTCAGCTACCCATTCGCAGGTGGCGTATTCCTGGTCCTGCGATTGAATATTTGAAAAACGGAGTGAGAATTTTTGGGCATTTTTACAAAGCATTTCCCACATGGCCATTAGTTCTGCTCCCTGTAATAGTCCGAATACAGGATCATTGAAAACAGCGTCCTTGCTGTAACAGTCCTGCATTGTTTTATAATCCAGTTGACTGAAAGCTGTATAAAACCGCGTAATCACCTGTTCGTGTTCGGTCATAATGATTAGATATTTGTTTGATAGCGCCTGTGGAAATGACAGTTAAAATTACACGAGAAATACTACCGGCATAATTTTTTGTTGCCCATCATTTCGCTATTGGCGTATAAACCGGGCGTCTTCATACTTTATACTAAATACTTCATACTTTTTTTCAGGCAATCGTTTGCATGAAATTACAAATCATTGTTTCACTATCTTTAGCCTCTTTTCACCATTATAATTAACTGGTAACTACATTAAATTGACGCTCAATGAAAAAAACGCTTTTTCCAGCATTGTTTCTTGCCTTCACCGTCTTGAGTTTTGGTCAGTCCATTAATATCATTCCACAACCGGCCGAACTGAAACAACCGAGGATCATGGCTAACTTTACCATTACGCCTTCCACGCAAATTGTATTGCAGGGAAGCGGTCTCGAAAACACCGCCAGTTTCCTGAATGATTACCTGCAGCAGTTTTACCAGTTTAAACTGAAAGTGGTAAAAAAAGCCAGCTCCAAAAATGCAGTAACGCTGAACTACGAAAAACTGGAGCACCCTATTCCGGGAGCATATGTATTAACCATCAATAACAATGGCGCTTATATTGCCGGCGACAATGAGACCGGTACTTTCTATGGCATGCAAACGCTGATTCAATTGTTGCCCGTACCTGCAGCCGGGCAACCGGTTAAACTGGCTATACCATATGTATCTATAAAAGATTATCCGCGTTTTGGCTATCGCGGAGCGATGCTGGATTGCGGCCGTCATTTCTTCCCGGTTTCGTTTGTAAAGAAATTTATCGACTACCTGGCCATGCATAAGATGAATTATTTTCACTGGCATTTAACCGAAGACCAGGGATGGCGCATCGAAATAAAAAAATATCCCAAACTTACTGAAGTGGGTGCTTTCAGAAACGGTACCATTGTTGGCCACCACCCCGGCACTTCCAACGACAATGAAAGATATGGCGGATTTTATACGCAGGAGCAGGTAAAGGATATTGTAAAATATGCTGGCGCAAGATACATTACAGTGATTCCGGAGATTGAAATGCCGGGTCATAGTGGCGCAGCCATTGCAGCCTATCCCCAGCTGAGCTGTTTTCCGGATTCCGCCACCATCATTCCTAAAAACATGATCTCTGAAGGTGGTAAAGAACTGCAGGCAAAAGGTACTCCTAAAATAGTACAGGAATCATGGGGTGTATACCGCGATGTGTATTGCCCCAGCGAATTTACTTTTTCATTTTTGCAGGACGTGATAGATGAGATTGTGCCTTTGTTCCCTGCCAAATACATTCATGTTGGCGGAGATGAATGTCCGAAAGATGCATGGAAACAATCCGCATTTTGTCAGAACCTTATAAAAGAAAAAGACCTTAAGGATGAACATGGCCTGCAGAGCTATTTTATAGGCCGCATGGAAAAATACATCAACAGCAAAGGCAAATCAATTATTGGCTGGGATGAGATACTGGAAGGCGGTCTTGCACCCAATGCAACGGTAATGAGCTGGCGCGGTGAAAAAGGCGGCATTGAAGCAGCCAAACAAAATCATGATGTGATCATGACGCCCACTACCTATGTTTATTTTGATTATTCACAAACAAAAAAAGAAGATTCGATTGTCATCGGTGGTTTTCTGCCATTGGATAAAGTATATGGATATGAGCCCATACCGGCCGAACTGCCGGAGCAACAGGCAAAATACATTCTGGGCGGCCAATGCAATCTGTGGTCGGAGTACATTGCCAACCCCGCAAAAGCAGAATACATGCTGTTTCCGCGTATGACAGCATTGAGTGAAGTTTTGTGGAGTCCGAAAGGCAAAAAGGATTTCACCGGTTTTCAAAAAAGACTGGAAACGCAATACAAACGGTATGATTTGTGGAAATCCAGTTACTATAAAGCACCCAATCCTTAAATAATTAAAAACCGAAGCCTGAAAAGCTTCGGTTTTTTTTATCGTGCCGCGGTTGAACGCCTTCGCATATTTTTTTACCAACTCCAGGATGTTTCATCTTACATCTCCACCATCGCCTTTATAACGCCATTGGCAGGGTTCAGCCAGCTGCTGAAAACATCTTTTACTTCATTGAAATGTACCCGGTGCGTGATATAATTGGTTGGATTGACAAACCCACTTTTCATGCTCCTGATCACATGTTCAAAATCTGCCCTGGTAGCATTGCGGCTGCTCATGAGTGTGGATTCCCGTTTATGAAATTCGGGATGGTTAAAACTGATATCCCCTTTTTGCAATCCCACCAGTACATACCTGCCGCCATGCGCCAGGTACTGAAAAGCATTGTTGATGGCTTTTAAACTGCCCGTGGCGTCTACAATAACGGTGGGCATATCTCCATTGGTAATGGCTTTCAGTTTTTCCATCGCATCTTCGGTAATGGGGTTTACCGTATCGGCCACCTGCAGTTTTTCGCGGCAAAATTGTAAACGACCGTCATTGATATCCATGGCAATTACCTTAGCACCGGCGATGCGCGCAAATTCCATGGTGCCCAGGCCAATAGGACCTGCGCCAACCACCAGCACATATTCGCCCGGCATTACCGCCGCCCGCCTGATGCCGTGCGCCCCAATGGCCAGCGGTTCCACCAGCGCCAGCTCATCATAACTCAATCCATTGCCATGCACCAATGAATAAGAGGGTACCGACAGGTATTCTGCCATACCGCCGTCTATATGCACGCCGCATACTTTTATACTGGTGCAGCAATTGGGTTTACCCAGGCGGCATGCAATGCAGGTGCCGCAATTGAAATAAGGGATGAAGGTAACCGCTTCGCCTGCCGTAAAATGGTTGTCAGTGCTTTCCACAATATCCGCAGCCAGTTCATGACCCAGTATCCGGGGGTAACTGAAGAAAGGTTGTGTACCCTCATATGCATGTAAATCTGTGCCGCAAATGCCTGTGCGTTTAATGCGCAGCAATGTGTTGTCATTTGTTAACAGCGGTTCACTGATATCATTGTATTGAAACTGACCGGGTGTGGTGCAAACCAGTGCTTTCATTTAATACATGTTTATAGTCTGCTTGTAAGATATTATTAATACACGAGGAAGGTAAGATTGCTTTACAAATGTTATGTACATCTGTTACGGAACATAACACATAACACACATCACACAACACATAATACAGCATCTACGCATTGGCCAATGCCCTGTCTAAGTGTACATAACCACCGTCTACATGTATGAGCTGACCGGTAGTATGACTGGAACAGTCAGACAACAGGAATGCGGTGGCATTGCCCAGTTCTTCAGCTGTTGTCATACGGTGGCCAAGGGGTATGGTGGCTTCTATTGATTTCAATTTCTCCTGTGGGTTGGGCAGTGTTTCAATCCACCGTGCATACAAAGGCGTAAAACATTCTGCCACCACTATTGCATTTACACGAATACCATACTTTAATAATTCTACCGCCCATTCGCGGGTGAGTGCATTGCGGCCACCATTTGCGGCAGCATAAGCAGAAGTACCCCCCTGGCCGGTTTCGGCGGTTTTTGAAGTGATGTTTACAATAGCGCCTTTTGATTTTTTTAGTTCAGGCAAAGCATGGTGTACCACCAGGTAATAATGCACCATGTTTTTGTGCAGTGATGCTATGAATGCTTCATAGTTGCCATGCTCCAGGCCAACTCCATCATTGGCGCCGGCATTGTTTACAACACCGTCTATGCGGCCAAACATTTCAATTACTTTGCGTACGGCCTGCTCACAGGCAGCGGGCTGCATCAGTTCTGCGGGTACCTGTGCACATTTACCGCCACTGGCTTCAACCGCTTTCATGGTTTCGATATTATCCTTTTCATTTCTGCCAATAATAACAGGCACCGCGCCTTCGCCGGCCAGCACTTTTACAATTCCTTCACCGATACCCTTGGCGCCACCGGTCACAATAATTACTTTGTCTTTTAAATGCAGGTCCATTGTCTTTATATTAAATGATAAAATGCGGTTGCGTTTGTACGGAAAACCGCCTGCTGTTCGCCGGCGGTGAACGAAGAAAAATAATTCTTTACAATATCCATCATGTCTTTATAAGATGCGGCGACCAGGCAAACCGGCCAGTCTGACCCATACATAAGCCGGTTTATCCCAAATGCTTCCGTTACCACATCCAGGTAAGGTGTAAAATCGGATGGTTTCCAGTTGCGCATATCCGCTTCCGTTACCATGCCGCTTAACTTGCAATGCACGTTTGGGTATTGTGCAATGGCTGTGATGTCTTTTTTCCAGCCATCTATAACACCGTCTTTTATAAAAGGCTTCGCAATATGATCTATTACAAATGGCTGATCCGGAAATTGCTGTACCAGTGCGGCAGCTGCCTGCAGGTGCTGCGGATAGATGAGTATATCGTAGGTAAAATTAAATTTAGCGAGCAGGCCAATCCCTTTTATAAAATCGGGCTGCAGCATAAAGGCCGGTTCTTCGCCCTGCAATATATGGCGGAAGCCTTTTACCGGTCTGAATTGCGCATAATGCTCCAGCTTTTGCCGCAGGTTGGCTGCACGCAAATCAACCCAGCCTACCACCCCTTTTATAAAATCATTTTTTTGTGCCAGCTGCAACAGGAAATCGGTTTCCGCTTCGGTCTGATCTGCCTGAACCGCCACGCAACCGGATACGCCGTTTTGCTGTAATACCGGTTGCAGATCTGCAGGAGAAAAATTTTTCCGGATCACTGCCATGTCATCATTTATCCAGCTGTGTTGTACCGGGTGGTATTGCCAGAAATGCTGGTGCGCATCTATAGCACCGGTAATTGGGCTGTTGGAATCATATCCGGTCATTGCCTGTATTTTAAGCCTGCAGTGAAAATATTTTATCCATCATCATCCATTTCTCTCCTTTTTTTGCCCAGGGCAGTGCCAATTGGTATTTCCACATCAGCTGCTCCCATTTCTGCACGGTGGCGTTGTTGTTATCTGCTTCCCCCTTTCTTTCAAAACTAAAATCGTCTGTTGTTTCCATAATCATAAACAAACGGTTGCCGGTTCGGTAAATTTCCATGCCGGTAATGCCCGCGCTGGTAATACTTTCTTTTATTTCGGGCCATACATTTTTATGATGAGCTTCATACTCAGCAATCAGCTTTTCATCATCTATTAAATCCAGGGCGAGACAGTAACGGAACATTTATTATTTTGAATTTTGTATTTTGAATTTTAAATTATTGCCCCAACCTCTTTTCCCGCCTGGTCTTACTTAACACTTAAAACTTACAACTTATAACTTCAATTGTTCCACTGCATGCTCGCTGTGCCGGTGGCCCTTCCATCCAAAATAAAAAACCACCAGGAAGCATATCAACGGTACCACGTAACCGTATTGAATATTATTTGTCCGGTCTGCAATATATCCAAGTATAGGAGGCAATATGGCGCCGCCCACAATTGACATAATAATTAAACTGGACCCGGCTTTGGTATCTGCACCGATGTCTTGTATCCCCAGTGCAAAAATGGTTGGGAACATAATCGACATAAAAAATGCCACGCCAATACTTGCATACAGCGTTACCACACCGGTACCAAAAATGATCACCAGGCAAAGCAAGGTACAAACGACCGCATAAAACGCCAGCAATTTGGACGGAGCAATAAAACGCATGAAAAATGTTCCGGCAAAGCGCCCAATTAAAAATGCACCACCTGCAAAACTTGAATAAATGGCGGCGTCTGTTTCTGGTATGACGGCTACTTTGGTTGCAAACAATATCAGGAAACTAAGGATACAAACCTGTGCGCCCACGTAAAAAAACTGGGCAATTACTCCCCAGGCCAGTTGTTTATGCCTGAGCGCATGAAAAAAGCCTCCTTTGCTTTCTTCTTCGGCATCTTTAATATCGGGCAATTTTGTAAAAAAGAAAATGATGGTAACTATCAATATGGCTATGCCCAGCACTATATAGGGCATTTTTACCGTAGCTGTTTCTTTTAGCAGGTAAGCGGTGCGTTCGTCGGCTTGCATGGCAGCAAGGGCGGATTCGCTGATAGGTTGTTTGGATAAGATGAAAAACCGCCCAATGAGTGGTGCCAGGAACGCCGCAAGCCCGTTGAATGACTGGGCGAAGTTGAGGCGGAAAGTAGCTGTTTCAGGAGGGCCCAGCAACGTAGCGTAAGGGTTGGCTGCAGTTTCAAGGATAGCCAGACCGCAAGCCACAATAAAAAGTGCCCCCAGGAAAAAAGTGTACTGCATGGTATTGGCCGCGGGTACAAAAAGGAAGCAGCCGAAAGCGAAAAAGCTCAATCCAATAAGAATGGCTGTTTTGTACCCATATTTTTTCATGAGTATGCCAGCAGGAATGGCCATAATGAAATAGCCAAAATACACGGCAGAGTCTACCAGTGATGCTTCCACGGTATTGAGGCTGAACCCTCTTCTGAGATGTGGTATCAGTGCAGGATCAAGATTATGGATAAAGCCCCAGAAAAAAAACAGGCTGGTTACCATAATGAATGGAAATAAATAACTGCCCCTGGCGGCGGGTGCAGATGGCACAGACGGAATTTTGGCAGTAGTTGGTGGCAAGGCCATGTGTATGTATGATTAGGTGATTAATTAAACAATGATTTTGCAATTCCCATTTCCAGTCCGCGCAATTCCGCCAATCCCCTTAACCTGCCGATGGCGGAGTATCCGGGGTTGGTTTTCTTTGTAAGATCGTCCAGCATCTGGTGGCCATGATCGGGCCGCATGGGAATGCTTATTTTACGGTCTTGCATCAACGTTACAACGGCTTTCATTACGCTGTACATATCCGCATCGCCTTCGAGGTGGTTGTCTTCATAAAAATCGCCCGCTTCATTGCGGCGTGTGGAACGAAGGTGTAAGAAATGTATTCTTTCACCAAAGGATTTCACCATTGCCGGCAAATTATTGTCGGCCCGCACACCATAAGAACCCGTGCAAAAACAAAGGCCGTTGTGTACGGAGGGTACTGCTGTAATTAATTTTTTTACATCGTCGCTTGTTTTTATTACCCTTGGCAAACCAAAAATAGCAAAGGGCGGGTCGTCGGGATGTATCGCCATTTTGATACCTGCTTGTTCCGCAACAGGCACTATTTGCTGAAGAAAATAAACCAGGTGGCTGCGCAACTTCTCTTCGTTGATGCCCTGGTAGGTGTCCAGCGCTTCCTGGAATTGTGCAACGGTAAATGAGCCTTCGCTGCCAGGTAAGCCGGCAATAATATTGCGTTGCAGCAATTGTTTTTCTGCATTGTCCATTTCATGGAAACGCTGTTCGCCCCTTTTCAGTTCACCGGCGGTATAATCGGCTTCTGCATTTTTTCTTTTCAGTATAAATACATCAAAGGCCACCAGGGCAGCTTTTTCAAAACGCAATGCTTTTGAACCGTCGGCTACTTCGTAGGCTAAATCGGTGCGGGTCCAGTCCAGCACCGGCATAAAATTATAGGTAATCACCTCAATACCGCAGGCCGCCAGGTTGCGGATGCTTTGTTTGTAATTGTCAATAAACACATGGTAATTGCCGCGCTGGGTTTTGATGTCTTCGTGCACCGGCACGCTTTCCACCACTTTCCAATCGAGCCCCACGGCATTGATCTGGCCTTTTCTTTTATTGATTTCTTCAATTGTCCAAACCTCTCCATTGGCAATATGGTGCAAAGCGGTTACCACGCCCGTACATCCTGCCTGTAATATATCTGCCAGGCTTACCGGGTCATTTGGTCCATACCAGCGCATGGTGTGCGTTAATGATGTCATATGGTATTAATTCTTTCAAAAATAGGTGGTACTGGTGAATAGTTGATCGGTTGATTGGTTGATCAGTAAAAAAACGACTAAATGGATAGGTTTTTTAATTTAACTACCCGACAGATCAACGGATCAACCAATTAACAAATCAACCAATCAACTAATCAACTGATCAACCAAACTCCTGCCAATACCCATTTCAAGTCCCCTTAATTCTGCCAGTGCTTTGAGCCTGCCGATGGCGGAATAGCCGGGATAAGTTTTCTTGTGCAGGTCGTCCAGCATCTGGTGACCATGATCCGGTCGCATGGGAATGGACGTATTTTTTTTCTGCATGAGCAGCAACGCTTCTTTTACAATGGCGTACATATCTGCATCGCCTTCGAGGTGGGCCGCTTCAAAAAAATTGCCCGAACCATCGCGTTTTGTATTGCGTAAATGAAGGAAGTGAATATGATCGCCGAAGCGCTTAATCATAGCCACCAAATCATTATCGGGCCGGGCGCCAAATGAACCCGTACAAAAACAAAGCCCGTTGGCTGCCGAGGGCACGGCTTCCAGCAAGTCTTCCACATCCAGTGCGGTGCTAAGTATGCGGGGCAAACCCAGAACAGGATAAGGCGGATCGTCGGGATGTATCGCCATTTGCAGACCGGCAGCCGCCGCCGTGGGTACTACCTGTCGTAAAAAATAAAACAGGTGCTCTTTCAGCAAAGCGGCGTCAACGCCTTTGTACGTCTGCAGGGCGGTTAATACATTTTCGGGCGTAAAGGCTTCATCGCTACCGGGCAGGCCCAGCATGGCATTGCGAAATAATTTTTCGCGTTCTTCGCCGGTCATGCTTTCAAACTTTGCTTTGCCCAGGGCTATTTCGGTGCCGGTATAATCTTTTTCGGCACCGGGTCTTTTCAATAAGAAAAGATCAAAGGCAATAAAGGAAGCGCGTTCAAAATACAGGGCTTTACTGCCATCCGGCAATGTATAGGATAGATCGGTTCGCAGCCAATCCAGTACCGGCATAAAGTTATAAGTGATTACCTGTAGACCACATTCTCCCAGGTTCTGAAGACTTTGCTGGTATTGTTTAATGTATTGCTGGTAATTGCCGGTTTGTTTCTTGATATCTTCATGCACTGGCAGGCTTTCAACCACTTTCCATTCCATTCCGGCATCATTGATCATTTTCTTCCGGATATTGATTTCAGTAGTGGTCCATATATCTCCCACCGGTATATGATGCAAAGCGGTTACTATGCCGGTACATCCTGCCTGTCGTATATCGCTTAATTGAACGGGGTCATTCGGACCGAACCAACGCATGGTCTGTGTGAGATAAATCATATGGTTTGAATGCTTTTGACCGGTGTAATTTCGTGAAATGCAATCTACTAAAAAAACGATGTTGCATCACCGTTAATAATTTTCGCGGCAAGTTGTCGGGATTGCCCCGGAGCATGTCATGACCGGCGAAAATTACCATATTGTTTTGTCCAATGGCCGGTGGCGAAATTGGTGACTATAGGTGCCTGAAACAGATCATATATTTATCTGACCGTTTATAATAAAAACATATTTAAAAGATTTAATATTTCAAGAGTGTTTATAAAAATGTTACCTTAGATAAACAACGCAAATCCTGGTTGTTACCTTATCCGCACTTCCTTATCTGTCTAACCCCTCAACAGAATAGCAAACCCTTTGAGCAACACTATATCCATATTAATCGTTGATGATCACTCCATGATGCTGAATGCATTAAAATCATTACTACCCCACGATAGCACCATCAAGGTAGCAGGAACTGCCAGTTCTGGTCCGGAAGCCGAAAAACGGTACGATCAGCTGCAGCCCGATGTAGTAATTATGGATATTTACATGAAACCGGTCAACGGCATCGAAACAGCAAAAAATATCTTAAAACAGCATCCGGGCGCCAAAGTGCTGGGTTTATCCAATGCCTGGTCAAAAGAGGACTCCAAAGAATTACTGAATGTGGGTGCACGTGGTTATATTGTAAAGACGGCCCCATTGAATGCCATTGTAGATTGTATTAAAAAAGTTTATGCCGGCGAACTCTGTTTTGAAGAAGACGACTTTAAAGCGTAGAAGAAAAGTTTTAAGTGGTAAGTTTTAAGTGATAAGTTCTTTTGCCATCCACCTTGTTATACCTGGCAAACGCACATTAACCACTAACCACTTTTCTATCCGGTGCCTCGCCATTTTTTTGCATTTTGCATTTTGACTTTTGCATTATACCCAGCAAACGCCCACTAGCCACTTGCCACTAACCACTTCCCAGTCCGGCAACAGCACTTAAAACTTACAACCTATTGCTAATCGCTTCGCCTATTTACAAATCTTCCATCCAAAAATGCGGACCCACTAAATAACACCTAAAACATAACACCTACAACATACCACCTACAACATACCACCTACCACTTCCAACTTAACACTCCGGATACTATATTTGCCGGATGAAACTTCAGTTCTGGTCGCTGGGCAAAATACATGAACCGTATATAAAGCCCGGGGTAGATATGTTTACACAACGGATTTCCAATTACTACCCGGTGAACTGGAACATCATTGCTACCCCAAAAAATGCCGGCCTGCTCAGTGAAGCCGATCTTAAAAAAAAGGAAGCTGAAATAATTTTACACACATTGGCAAAAGACGATTACCTGGTAGCGCTCGATGAAAGGGGAAAAGCGCAGACTTCCGGGCAACTGGCTGATTTTATACAAGCCAGGGCCAATGAAAGTACCCGGCAGCTTGTTTTCTTAATAGGCGGCGCCTATGGACTGCATGAAACAGTGATGCAAAGAGCGGGTTACCGCTGGTCACTCTCGCTTTTAACTTTTCCGCACCAACTGGTAAGATTAATTTTAGCCGAGCAGGTATACCGTGCATGTACCATCCAGAGAAATGAAAAATATCATCATCAATAAAAAAATAGTATGACCATTTCGATAACCATTATAATTATCGTTGTTACCTGTCTTGTTTCTTTTGCTGCTTTCAACAACGATAAAATATTCGATGAATTGATCTTTTATCCGCCGGCCATCGCTAATCAGAACCAGTTCTACCGTTTTTTTACCTGCGGTTTTATACATGCCAATTATGCTCATTTATTCTTCAATATGTACTCGTTGTATATTTTTGGGGAAACGGTAGAAGCTAAGTTTGTGGATGTATTCGGTTCTTCGGGCAAGCTGCTGTTCCTGCTCATGTATGTATCTTCCCTTTATTTCTGCCTTTTACCTACATACGGTAAAAACAAAACCAATTATAACTACCGCAGCCTGGGTGCATCCGGGGCCGTATCTGCCGTGGTATTTGCTTTTATTTTTCTTGAACCACTGCGTTCTTTAAGCCTGATTATTTTACCCGGGATAAAGATAGCAGGTTTTATTTTTGGCATTTTATATCTTGTAATATCATCGGTATTGGATAAAAGAGGGGGTGGCAATATCAATCACTCTGCACATATCTGGGGTGCATTGTATGGAATCTCATTCCTTATCATTTTTGGAAGTTTTATGGCGCGGTACCACCTGCTGAATTCATTTATCAGGCAGGTGCAATCATACATCAGCAGTTTCTGATACTACCTGCAACACCAGCCTGGTAGACGGCGTTACCTTAAACCGGTCGTCGATACGGTAACCGATTACCCATATTATTTTCTTATTCATTTCCAGCACCCATACTTTTTCTTTGGCGGTTTTGGAAAGTTTTTGATCGATAAAAAAACGCGAGAGCTTTTTTTTCTTCGGCATGCCCAGCGGGTAAAAATAATCGCCCGCTTTCCATTTACGAAGCAGCAGGGGAAATTTTATGCCGGCTGCATCCAGGCAGACAGTGGCGGGGGAACTGCTAATAGAGGTTTTTAAATTGGGCCTGATTTCCAATTCCAGCTTTCCTTTTCCATATTCCACTTTGCCGGGAGCATCAATCACTATACACGATGTTTCGGCAGGCTGGTTAGGGGAAATGATCAGCCAGTTACGGTTTTTAATAATGCGGTGGGTTGCCGACTGAATGTACCTGCTTGTTTCGCTTTGCAGCAATGAAAGCACATCGGGCACCTGGCCGGCGCTGAAATGAAAGTCTTTGATGATCTCGTAAACAATGGTATGCTGCGGCTGTGTTTTCTGCAATTTCAATACCGGGATGTGCACTTCATTCTCTTTGTACAACAGTAGTTTCTTTTTATGCTGACTCACAGACTGGTGGTACAACAACTCAATATCCCTGAACCGTTGCAGGTTGCCGGCCAGGTTTTGTTCCGCTTCCGGGTAAACATTTTTCAGGAGCGGTATAACCTGGTGGCGAAAATAATTCCTTGCATATTTATCAGACTGGTTGGAGCTGTCTTCCATCCAGCTTAACTGACGGGCGGCAGCAAATTGTAACAATGTCTCTTTATTTGCAAACAGCAAGGGCCGCACAATTTTACCGTGTTTGGGTAATATGCCCCTCAACCCCGCAATACCCGTACCCCTGAAAAAATTCATGAGCATCGTTTCAATATTGTCATCCAGGTGATGGGCGGTGAGCATGTGAGACATGAGGCGTGAGGCGTGAGGGGGTAAACCACTATTCTTATTGGAACCAGACACTGGTGGATTTCCTACAACACCATCCCGGCTGGTATCTGACGCCGCATGGCTCACGCCTGACGACTCACGATTGACGTCTGACGCTTCCCGGTGAAGCAATTCATCGAACCAGGCATAACGCAGTTCGCGCGCGGCTACCTGTATGGATAGTTTCTGCGTAGCTGCGTAACCGGTAGTATCAAATTTTTTCACCCATACTGCAACGCCGTATTTTTTTCCGAGATTCTCTACAAAGGTCTGTTCGTTGTCGCTCTCTTGCCCCCGCAACTGAAAATTACAATGGGCAATTTCAAAATGGAACCCGGCCTGGTGACAAAGTTCGCACAGGACCACAGAATCTGCTCCTCCGCTAACTGCCAGCAATAAACCGTCTGCGGGGGAAAAAAGATTTTCCTGCTCAATGTATTGCTGAAATTGTTGAAGAAGGTTCATGAAGTTGAAGAATAAATAATGTGGCGATGCCTGTTTTACCGGTGATAAGACCGGTATGGTGATGATGTAATGATATTATGACGTTATGATATTATGATGTTAAGCCGGGTTATTGGCCCGCAATTCTACCAGTCGCTCAGTTCTTCATGGGCCGCCCGCAATTCTCCGAGGGCGTGGTTATCGCCGGCGGCTTTGGCGGCTGCCATTCCCTTTTCATACCAGTCGATGGCCAGCTTTTTTTCGCCGATCCTTTCCAACAGCTTGCCCAGGTGATAATAAGAACCGGTATAGCCCGGGTCGCGTTGTAAAATGGTTTCAAAAATCTGTCGCGCACCTGCGTCGTTGCCCGCTTTTATATATTCCAGTGCAAGGGCATGCTCCAGAAAATTGTCGCCGGGGCTTGTCTTTAAAAATTCCATGATGCGTGCTACCCTGTCCATATGGTACCGAATTTATTTTTGTGCCGGTGTTTGAAATATAAAACTGCCTGCTTATCTTTGTTTTAGTTGCATAAACAACTTTCTTGAACTTTTTTAAAATTCTAAAACTTGCTCCAATGAAGATACTGGTCTGTATCAGCAAAACGCCCGATACTACGGCAAAAATAGCCTTCACCGATAACAATACGAAATTCGCAGAAGCAGGCGTACAATGGATTATCAACCCTTACGACGAGTGGTATGCCCTGGTCCGCGCCATCGAACTAAAAGAAAAAGATCCGGCTACTGTTATCCACCTGGTAACAGTGGGTGCGGCAGACGCAGACCCCATTATACGAAAAGCGCTGGCACTGGGCGGAGATGAAGCCATACGCGTGAATACAAACAGCCACGACAGTTTTGTAATTGCCACCCAGATTGCAGCGGTTGCAAGGGAAGGCGCATACGATTTAATATTTACCGGCAAAGAAACCATCGATTACAATGGCTCCGCAATTGGGGGTATGGTAGCAGAACTGCTGGATCTCCCCTATGTATCGCTGGCCACCAAATTTGAGATCAACGGCACCACCGCTACCATCACCCGCGAAATTGAAGGTGGAGAAGAAATATGCGAAGTGAGTCTGCCCCTGACAGTTAGCTGCCAGAAAGGAATGGCCGAACAGCGCATCCCCAATATGAAGGGTATTATGGGCGCACGTACCAAACCGTTGAAAGTAAAAGATCCTGTAGCCGTGGACGCACTCACCACGGTAGCAGGTTTTGGACTGCCGCCTGCAAAGGCCGGTGTAAAACTGGTTCCGGCAGACAACCCCGCAGAACTGGTGAGGTTGCTGCACGAAGAAGCAAAGGCAATATGAGGAAGGGTGTGATGAATATGGAAATGTGGAAATGAAATACACGTTTACTTGGAATAATCAGCATCACTTGGGCTAAGCAAACGCATTTTGACTTTTGCATTTTGACTTTTAACTTTTGAATTTTAAACTTAACGTATGAGCGTACTAATATTTATAGACCAGGCAGAAGGACATGTAAAAAAAGCATCGCTGGAAGCCATCACATATGGTGCGGCAATAGCAGCCCAGTTGAACGTTCCGGCAGAAGGTGTTGTGCTGGGTACTACCAGCGAAGACCTGGCGGCATTGGGAAAATATGGTGTAAAGAAAATACACCATGCAAACAATGAAGCACTGAATAGTTTTGATGCACAGGTATATACCCAGTTAATTGCGCAGGCGGCCGAAACAAGTGGCGCATCTGTTATTGTTTTTTCCAACAATGTAGATGGTAAAGCCATTGCGCCCCGTTTGTCTGCCCGCCTTAAAGCAGGACTGGTAGCGGGCGCTGTAGCCCTGCCGGATACCAGCAATGGTTTCACCGTAAAGAAAAATGTATTCAGCGGAAAAGCTTTTGCAAATATCTCCGTAAACACAGCGGTAAAAATAATTTCGCTGAGTCCGAATGCGTATAAAACGGTTGCCACCGAAGGAACAGCAGAAGTAGTGGCCTTTAACGCAACCGCAACGGCCGGTAAAATAAAAGTAACTGCTGTAAACAAGGTGAAAGGAGAAGTATCGCTGGCCGAAGCAGAAGTGGTGGTAAGCGGCGGCCGTGGTTTAAAAGGTCCCGAGAACTGGGGCATGATTGAGGAACTGGCTAAACTATTACATGCCGCTACTGCCTGCAGCCGCCCGGTAGCAGACAGTGGCTGGAGGCCTCATCATGAACACGTAGGCCAGACCGGACTTGCAATAGCTCCCAATTTATACATTGCCATTGGTATCTCGGGTGCTATTCAACACCTGGCAGGTGTAAACAGGAGCAAGGTGATTGTAGTAATAAACAAAGACCCGGAAGCGCCTTTTTTTAAAGCGGCCGATTATGGTATTGTGGGCGATGTATTTGAAGTTGTTCCAAAAATAATTGAAGCGGTAAAACAGTTAAAATAACGGTTGGCATTTAGCTGTTAGCCCATGGCCGCCTTTGACGAATATGGCAATTGCCCGTTGGCAGATAGTTTGTGCACCCCATGCTGAAACTAAGATCCCCGGTGTATCGTCTTTGCACTTTGTACTGAATACTAAGATCTCCCCCAAAGTCTTTTGTGCTGTTTATATTTTAATTTACATTGCAAACAGGTTGTGGCACCTGCTGTTATGAAATGATAACCGTTCATTGCCGGCAACCGTATATCATTATTCACCGTCTCATCAATAATTATTCGATTATGTTCCCGCGTATCAGTCCTACCACCACCACAGCTTGGAAAGCATTACAGGATCATTACAACAATGAAATGAAACAAACGCCGCTGCGGCAGTTGTTTGCAACGGATGCGGAACGCTTTAACAAATATTCAACCTGGTTTGGTGATATCCTGTTTGATTATTCCAAGAATAATATCACCGGCAACACACTGCAATTATTGCAACAACTGGCAGTTGAATGCAAACTGCCCGAAGCCATAAAAGCCATGTATGATGGCGAAAAAATAAATGAGACCGAAAAGAGAAGTGTGCTGCACATTGCCCTGAGAGACTTTTCGGGCAACCCTGTTTACAGCGATGGAAAGGATGTAATGCCCGGTGTGCATAAAGTGCTGGCTCAAATGAAGAGCTTTTGTGAAAAAATACACAGCGGCGAATGGAAAGGATATACGGGCAAGCCTATCCGTTATATTGTAAACATCGGCATCGGCGGCAGCGACCTGGGCCCGGTTATGGTAACAGAAGCATTAAAACCCTACTGGAAAGAAAACATACAACCTTATTTTGTCTCCAATGTAGACGCCACCCATATTGCGGAAACATTAAAAAAAGTAAACGCAGAAGAAACGCTTTTCCTGGTAGCATCCAAAACCTTCACTACCCAGGAGACCATGACCAATGCCAATACTGCACGCGGGTGGTTTCTAAAGTCCGCCAAAGAAGAATCGCATATCGCCAAACATTTTGCCGCCCTTTCCACCAACGAAAAAGACGTAGTAAAGTTTGGAATAGATAAAGCGAATATGTTTGAATTCTGGGACTGGGTGGGCGGTCGTTATTCACTGTGGAGCGCTATCGGACTCTCTATTGCACTTACTATTGGCTACAACAATTTTGAATCGCTCTTAAAAGGTGCGCACGAAACAGACAATCATTTTAAAAATACTGCCCCCGAAAAAAATATTCCTGTACTCATGGCTTTGATTGGTGTATGGTACAGCAATTTTTTTGGTGCGCAAAGTGAGGCCATTCTTCCGTACGACCAGTACATGCATCGTTTTGCAGCCTATTTTCAGCAGGGCAATATGGAAAGCAATGGCAAATATGTGTCGCGCAACAATGAGCGGGTAGACCACCAGACCGGTTCTGTTATCTGGGGAGAGCCCGGCACCAACGGGCAGCATGCCTTTTACCAGCTTATCCACCAGGGTACCATACTCATACCATGCGATTTTATTGCACCCGCCATCAGCCATAACCCGCTGGGCGATCATCACGATAAACTGTTATCGAATTTCTTTGCGCAAACCCAGGCGTTGATGAACGGAAAAACCACTGAAGAAGCCAAAGCGGAATTACAAAAAGCAGGAATGCCTGAAGAAGAAATAGCAAAGTTGTTACCACATAAAGTATTTGAGGGAAACCGGCCCACCAACTCTTTTCTAATAAAAAAAATAACGCCCTTTACACTCGGCCAGCTGATAGCCCTTTACGAACATAAAATATTTGTGCAGGGTGTTATCTGGAATATTTTCAGCTTTGATCAGTGGGGTGTGGAACTGGGTAAACAACTGGCCGGTAAAATTTTACCGGAGCTTGGCAACGATGCAGTGGTAACCAGTCACGATAGTTCTACAAACGGACTTATAAACGCTTATAAAAAAACGCGGAAATAGGCTAACTTTGGTAATCTAAAACCGGTTTGGCTATGAAAAAAACATATGCTTTTGCCGCGCTGATGCTCTGCATCACAGTTGGTGCTTTTGCGCAAAAACAAACCATCCCTTTGCCAGTGAAACTCCGCACCGACTCTTTGCCCCATAATTTTCCCGGTTTTGAAGCCGCCAACCCAGGAGCCACAGTAATCAATCGTACCAGCCGGGGTATTATCTACAATATGCCGCTGGATAATATGGCTGTGCTGGTTCCGGACATGCAAAATACCGAACCAATGCCCGGCAGCAGCCCTTTTTACAAACCAGCCCCGCGCAGCAATATGCCCAATCCATTGTATCCGCGGAATGATCGCCCAAGAAAGCCTTAAACACAAACCCAGGCTGCTATCGGCCATTTTTAAGTATTTGTACATATTATTTTAGGCAACTACATATTTTAATGCATTTTCCTGCGTTATCCCTAAAATAATTAAATCCAATACCAAAACTCTTTCTTATGAGCATAAGAAGGCTACTTCTTTGTATCGCAGCTGCTGCAATATCAATGGCCGGTTTTTCTCAAAATCTTCATCCATGGAAAGGTGTATCAGTTGAAACTGTAAAATCCTATACAGACTTGCACAAAGATGTGCTTCCACTGCACTATTCTTTGTTAAAAATGGACCCGTTACAGGTTTCACAAGTGCAACAGCAGGCCAATGGCTCAGTAATTACCAAACAGTCAGTTCAATCGGCCGTAAAGTTTGATTTGCCTTTACCAGATGGTCATACTATTTCCACAGCCATGTTTAAAACAGCCCTGCTTTCTGATGAATTGCAACAAGCGAACCCCGGTATTCAAACTTACCAGCTCGTAAACCCACAAACCAACAATATCGCCGCAAGACTCACTATTACATCAGCCGGAATCAGCGGCATCCTTTTCACCGAAAACGGAACTGCCTATATCAGTCCGCTGGGGGCCGCTTTCCCGGATGTGCATATGATATATTATACAAAAGATATTGTAGCCAGCGCACCTGTTAGCTGCGGACTGGCATCATCAATAGCAACGCTGCAACCCATGTCTGCGCTTGCAGGAGATTGTCAGAAAAGAACGTACCGGCTGGCAGTTGCCGCCACCGGCGAATACACCACCTGGGCTGGCAGCCAGGCAAATGCACTTGCTTATATTACAACTTCCATCAACAATATTTCCGCTATTTATGAACGTGACGCAAACGTACATTTTACGCTGGTTACCAATAATAGCATCCTGTTTACGAACGCCGGCACCGATCCTTACGCAACTGTTTCATTTCCCACTGGTACCACGCTCAGCACCAATCATACTACCCTTAACACCAATATTGGAAGTGCGAATTATGATTTAGGCATTGTTTTCAATTACGGATGGAACGGCGGCCTGGCTTCACTGGGTGTTGTATGCAATAACTCATTCAAGGGGCAGGGTTCGGCAGGACTTGATTTTGGTCTGGGCGCAAATGCCACACCAGGCCCGCAGGGTCCAATTTTTGACCAGACAGCAGCGCATGAAATTGCCCATGAGTTCAGCGCCACCCACACGCATTCGGCAACCAATGGCGCGTGCGGACCGCCCAATATCAGCGCAATTACCGCCTATGAAACCGGCGGAGGTTCAACCATTATGGCCTATGCCGGAAGTTGCACCGGCAATTCTTATCAAAATTATTCAGACCTGTATTTTCATGCCGGTAGTATTGCCCAGATACAATCTTATATAACCGGCGGCAGCGGATCCTGCGCTGCAGTAACTTCCTCAGGCAACAATGCACCGTCAATCAGCACACCTGCCGGTTCTTATACCATACCTGTCTCCACGCCCTTTACATTGAGTTCAACCGGCTCGGATGCAGATGCCAATACCCTGAAATATACCTGGGACCAGATGGATGCAGGCTTTACCAGCTCTGCTCCGCCCCTGGCAACGGCTGTATCCGGACCAAATTTCAGGTCGTACCCGCCGTCGCTTAACAGTAACCGCACTTTTCCACCGCTTGCAAATATTGTAGCCAACACTGCAACGCCCTATGAAGTGTTGTCTTCTGTAACCCGCACCATGAATTTCAGGGTAACGGTACGGGACGATGCAGCCGGAGGCGGTTGTACTGCAGAAGCCAACGTGGCTGTAACAACCGATGCCTCTGCGGGGCCATTTACGGTAACTTCTCACAGTACTGCTACCAGCCTGGTAGCAAACGGAAGCAATACCACCAACATTACCTGGAATGTAGCCAATACTACGTCAGCGCCTGTAAGTTGCGGGGCAGTGGATATTCTCTTTTCAGTTGACGGCGGTGTCAGTTTTCCTTATACCCTGCTTTCCAATACGCCAAATGACGGCAACCAGACCATTGCTGTTCCTAACCTGGCAACCTATTCGGGCAGAATTAAAGTTCAGGCGCATAATAATATCTTTTTCAATATCAATGCGGCCGATATCACCATTACGTCCGGCTGTGCAGCCAGCGGAACTACATTTACACCCGCCACCAGCGTGAGTGGTGCTGCTGGCAGTGCATTACTTGATTTAACGCTGTCGCCACTGTACGGCAGTATTGTAGCACCCTCCGGGCAAATTGTAAGTACTGATCCTGTTACATCTCTGTCGTTTAATAACCTTACCGCCGGAAATTGTATGAATTCTGGCAATGCCTTCAAATACAAAACCTATAAGTTTACAGTAAACCTGCAAGGCACATATACCATCAGCCGTACCAGCGCCCCTGGCGGACTTATCATTAATTTGTATAACAATGATTTTGACCCTTCTAATCCCTGTGCAAATTTCATAAATTCCAATGGTACGTTCAATGGCGCTACTGTAAACATAACCAGTAGTCTTACTGCAACATTAACCCCTGGAAAATATTATACGCTTGCAATCGGTACTTTTGATACCGGGGTACCAGCTTTGCCTGCAAACTTTACTGTTTCTGTAAGTGGCGTTGCGGGTGGCAATTTATACACCGGGCCCGCCAACCCCGGCGCCGGCTTTGCGTACACTTATGTAATTGTAAACAACAGCACGGGCTTCATTAAAGCAATAGATGCAGGATCAGATTTGAGTAACAGCAGCAGCTATCCTACCGGTACTTATACCATTTATGGTTTGTCGTATTCAAATAGTATTGCACCGGCCGTATTAAATACCTATGTGGGTGGTGCATTCAGTACACTCAGCAATGATTTATTAAATAATCCGGCTACTCTTTGCGGTAACCTCAGTCAAAATACAATGGCGGCAACTGTAAATGCCTCACTGCCGGTTAGTTTACTGCCATTAAAAGTGTACAAAACCGGAACCCATGCGGCCCTCCTGAAATGGGCTACGGCCAGCGAACAAAACAACGACTATTTTGAAGTACAGCGTTCTGCAGACGGGACTTCATTTAATAGCATTCTGGGCAGAATTAATGGAAAAGATAACAGCAGCGTACAGGTCGACTACAATTTCCCGGATGCATCGCCCGAACCAGGTATGAATTATTACCGCCTGAAACAGGTTGACAAAGACGGCAAGTATATTTTCAGCAATGTGGTACGTGCAAATTTTACAGGAAAAAATGCGTCTGTCACTACCTGGCCAAATCCTGCCGCTGCAACCCTGCATGTTGACTATTACACAGAAACTGCAGGCAAAGTAAAATGGATGGTAGCAGACAGTAAGGGCGCAGTTGTAAAACAGTCGGTGTTCAGCGCCCAGTCGGGCAGGAACCAGCAACAGTTGAATGTTAGCGGGCTGGCTGCCGGAACGTATATCCTGAGAACAGTATCGGATACTGAGGTGCTGATAACTAAATTTATAAAAGAATAATAAAAGCAGGCGACAGTAAATAAAAGAAACCCCCTGTTTTTAGCAGGGGGTTTTTTATAATTCGTTTAAAAAGCCGGTGATTATTTTACCATTTGTCTACTTCTTCTGTAGCGCTGGTATTGGGAATATTACTGCTGGCTTCAGGAACTACCGGCACTTCAGCGGTAACAACAACAACCGGGGTTGAAGTTACTGCGGCAATGCTACCATTTTCTTCGCCGTCAATTTCTATGGGCTGATCGTGGTTGAATGCGTCAAAGTCAAAATCGGGCATTAGTTCTGTTTTCACGTAATCAACCGCTTCTACCAACCCTTTGATAAACTTGTTGAAATCTTCTTTATAGAGGAAAATCTTGTGCCTGTCGTATCCTTCACCCTCAAACTTCTTACGGCTTTCTGTAATAGTAAGATAATAATCGTTACTACGGGTTGCTCTTACATCAAAAAAATAGGTTCTTCTTTTGCCGGCCCTGATGCGTTTGCTGTAAACGCTTTCCATCCGTTTTTCATTGTTGTTTTCGTACGCCACAGTTGTAATGATTTTCAGTTTATCGAAATGTTGGTTTTAGAATGCCTTACAAATATAATATTGTTTTAGAACTGGCAAAATTTGAAAACCTTTTTCCTGCCTTTCATTTTGGCTTTCAGCAGCAAATGGCCGCCCATTGCTGATTACCAGCCTTTTCAGCACTGGTTCCCCTTTGGGGCAAACTGCGTTTATACAAGCGCTTTACCGTTTCCGTGCTCCTGTTGCTGCTGTTCATCATACAAATGACGGTAATAGCCGTTGCGCGCAAGCAAATCTGCATGCCTCCCCTGCTCTGCTATCTTGCCATCGTCCAGCACCAGTATATTATCAAAATCGAATAAAGAAAAAATGCGGTGCGTAATAATAATGGCTGTTTTACCTTGCAGGAATCTGTACAGATTACCGATAATTTCGTTCTCTGTTTTTGCGTCCACTGCGCTCAGGCAGTCGTCGAAAATGACCACCTTTGGGTCTTTGATAAGCGCCCTGGCAATGGAAATACGTTGCTTCTGGCCGCCGCTGAGCGTAACTCCCCTTTCACCAATGGTTGTATTGTATTGGCTGGAAAAACCCATGATTTCTTTGTCTACGCTGGCGTATGCCGCGGCTTGTTCCACCTTTTCAAATGGCGCATTACCAAGGCCAAAAGTTATATTGCCGGTTACGGTATCGCTAAAAAGAAAAACATCCTGCGGCACATAACTTATCTGCTGGCGCAATGATTTCAGCTGTAGCTGGTTAATATTTGTTCCGTCTATTAGAATATTACCGGTACCGGGGTCGTACATACGAAGTAACAGCTGTGCCACGGTAGATTTACCACTGCCGGTCCTCCCGATAATGGCTACCTTCTGACCTTTTTTTATGTGCACCGAAAAATCGCAAATGGCCTGTATGCCCGTATCCGGATAGGTGAAATTTACTTTATCGAAAACAATATCGCCCTGTATCACAGGTGCTATAACACCCGGCGCATCCTGTATACCCGGTTTGGTATCAAGAAATTCATTCAGTCTCTTTTGCGAGGCGGCTGCTCTTTGTATCATACTGGCTGTCCAGCCGATGGCGCTTACCGGAAACGTAAGCATGTTTACGTACATCACAAATTCGGTAATGGTACCGGTGGTTACGTCGCTGTGTCCGCTCAGCGCATAGATACCCCCAATCATGATGGTGAGCAGGGTGCTTAAGCCAATCAGCAGGGCCATGGAGGGAAAATAAATCGATTCCACTTTCGAAAGGCCGATGGCATTGGTTCTGTATTCGGCACTGTTTTTATTAAAAAAGCCCATCATGGCTTTTTCCTGAACAAAAGATTTTATAACGCGGATTCCAGAGTAAGACTCCTGCGCAGTAGTGGTAAGATCAGACAGCAGCGCCTGTATGCGTTCACTTCTGCGGTGAATGATATTGTTTACATAATAGATGGTAATGGCAAGAATGGGAAGGGGCGATAAAACATACAGGGTAAGCATGCCGTTTGCCTTCACCATAAAGTAAATACTGAAACCAATGGTTACTGCCAGGTTTATGAAATACATCATGGCGGGACCGGTATACATTCTAACGCGGCTGACATCTTCCGTAATGCGGTTCATCAAATCACCGGTACTGTTCCGTTTGTAAAATGCAGCATCCAGTTGCTGGTAATGACGGTACACTTCATTTTTCTGATCAAACTCTATCAGCCGGCTCATGACAATGACTGTTTGCCGCATCAGGAACATAAAAAAACCACCCAGCAAGGCCAATCCAAGTAAAGTAATGCCACAGATAACGATAACGCTGGCGAAACTGGTGGCGTTACCATCGAGCCACCCGATCAATTGTTTTACCAGAATATCATAGCCGGCCGAACGGCTGCCTGCCACGGGTTGTATTTTTTCTACTGAACTGCGGATAGATTGTTCCACTTTATCTACTACATAACCCGATAACTGCGGACTGAGAATGCGGAAATAATTCGATAAGGTAATGAAGACGATACCGAGCAGCAGGCGCCAGCGGTACTTCAGGAAATATTTGTTAATGGCCTTCAGGTGCTTCATGAATCTGCGAAGATACGGAGAAGAAAATGTGATGAATGTGGAAATGTGATGAGTGTGATAATGCTTTTGCGGGATTTATAGAACGCAGATTTTCATGATGGTGATGATAAAGTATGAAGAATTTCCGTAGGCGCCGTTCTGGAGTCCGCGTCTGACCGCCTTGTAATGCCGGGTGGCATCTGCGATGCGGATAGAACACAGATTTTTATGGTTGTAATGATAAAGTATGATGAATTTCTCCGGGGCTTCGGTCTGGAGTCCGCGTCTGACCGTCAAATAATCGGAGTACTGGCGGACTGGACTCTATGCCGGATATGTGTTAAAAATCATAGCCCCATCAACAAAAAAATGCCCGCATTGCTGCGGGGCATTTCAATTATTTATCCGGATAAAGACTAACAGCTAACAGCTAAGCGCTAACAGCTTTCTACTGTTCTTTCACTTTATTAGCAAGTATAGCGGGGAATAACCCAACGACGGCTATTACGGCAAAGGACAACCGCAAACCGGCTGCTTCGGATATAAAACCAACCAGCGGGGGGCCTATTAAAAAGCCCAGGAAAGAAATGGAAGAAACAGCTGCCAGTGCAAGGCCGGGTTGCATGGTGCCCGATTTTCCGGCAAGACTGTACACCAGCGGTACTATAGACGAAACGCCGAGGCCTACCAGTAAAAAACCTGCAACTGCGGTAGCCATATACGGAAACAATATAGATATAAACAACCCGGTTGAAATAAGCGTGGCGCTCAGCTGCAATACTTTTTTAATACCGAGCCTGGTAACCATTTTATCGCCTAAAAAACGGCCCGTAGCCATTGCCGCAGTAAATGCAACATATCCGAGTGTGATCATCGTGGCCGGGGCTTTTACAATATTTTGAAAAAATACGCCGCTCCAGTCCGCCATGGCGCCTTCGCAAAGCATACTGCAAAATGCTATCAGTCCAAGGTTCAGTATATAGCGATCTGGTTTTACAAAAAACGGCTGGTTGTCTGCATGGCCTGTATCGGTGGGCAAGGTAAACTTATAAAAAAACAATACCAGTAATGCGGCTGCAATGAAGATGATGGAGAAATGCATCCATGGCACCAGGCCTGCCGACACCAGTAGTGTACCCACGGCTGCACCGGTAAAACCAGCTATGCTCCACAGTCCGTGAAAAGACGCCATTACAGATCTGCCGTACATCGATTCTACATCCACGGCCTGGGTATTCATGGCAATATTTACCAGGTTGGAACCAAGTCCGAACAGGAACAACAGGAACGCCAATTGCCACACGTTACCACTAAACCCCAACATTACCAGTATCGCCGGGTAAAAAAGCGCTGCAGCAATCATCACCTTACGGCTTCCAAAACGCGCTACCAGCCAGCCTGCAAAGAAGAGACTGGTCATAAGACCTGCCGGTAAAGCAAATAATACGGCGCCCAGCCGGGCGTCGCTTAACTGCAATTGGGTTTTAATATCCGGTATACGGCTGGCCCATGTGGCAAAAGTTAAGCCCGCGATAAAGAAAAATGCGCTTACTGCTATACGATAGACCCGCGGCCTTGCAGCAGAAACTGATAGGTTCATTTTAGATATTTTTAATTAATTGTGTTTACTTTTAATACCACTCTTCTCGATTCACCGGTGTTGAAAAAACTCCCGTGGTTCGAATAAGAGGGTTTGGGCTGTACTGGTACCGAATGCGCTTTGGTCATCAATGAAGACGACAATACAAAATCTGCCGTAGCCAGGTTACAGGCAACAATGATATTGCTTGTTATCGCCAAATCATGCAGTGCCCGCACGCCGTTTTCAAACGGCAATGGTTCCGATGGATCCCAGAAAAACAACAGTATATCTATTTTTTGAGCCGTTATTAATGAAGCCAGTTGCTGGTTAGCGGCAGCAGCCCCTTCGTGCAACCTGGTAACAGGTATACCGATGGTTCCTTCCAGTATATCGGCCATGGCGCCGGTAGCAATTAATTCATTACCCTTTAGTATTTCCTGGTTATAATAAGACCATTCAATCAGCGATTTTCTGTTGTTATCGCTCGCTGCAAAAGCTATCCGCTTCACAACACTCATTTTTCTATTATTTATCATACACACATTTTTTATTGTTTTAAAATAACAGCTTGTAAAAGCTATTTTTCTATAACAAACAATCTGTCAAATATTTTTAAAGGCAGGCCGCGTTGCTGGTCATAATGATGGCCCGGAGCAGGTGCTGGCTGGCAACGCAATCTTAAATTGGCGCGCAGTTAAAAAACCGTTCAATCTTTAACCGCTGCAATGGTTATGGCTGTAACCGTGGCAAGAGAATTACAATGCAGGATACAAAAATACATCTTTTTGTTTAAACGTTTAAACAAATCTTTTATTATCTTCGCCTTTAACGAATTTTTATGCCCGCCTGCCTGTCCCTGAAAACACAAATTAGACATATTACATTAATAATCATTTATTTATAAAGACAATATTTTAAAATACCATGACCAGGAAGGTTTCCCTGAAAGATATAGCTGCCGCCGTGGGAGTATCCACCGCCCTGGTGTCTTATGTGCTGAATAATAAAAAAGAAGGCAGGATTAATAAAGTAGTGGCGGAGAAAATAAGGTCGACTGCACTGGCCATGAATTACCGCACCAACCAGATTGCGAAAAGCCTTAAAACAAACCGTACCCATACCATCGGCCTGATATTAGCCGATATATCTAACCCGTTTTCCGCTGCACTCGCGCGCGTGATAGAAGACGAAGCCGATAAACACCATTACACGGTCATCTTTGGCAGTTCTGATGAGAACCCCGAAAAATACAGGAAAATACTGGATGCCCTGGTAAACAGGCAGGCAGACGGGTTAATATTATCGCCTCCCGAGCATGCAGAACCGCAGATTACTGATCTGCAGCAACAACAAATACCTTTTGTGCTGATCGACCGGTATTTTCCCGGTATGGAAACAAATTATATCGTGCTGGATAATTATAAAGCTGCGTTTGAGGTAACACAACACCTTATAGACTGCGGCCATAAAAGGATCGGCATGATCAATTATGCTTCTTCCCTTTTTCACCTGACAGAGCGAACGCGCGGTTACCTGGCGGCGCTTACAAAAAATAAGATTCCATTTATACCCGATTACCTGCAACAGGTAAATGTAACCGACCTCAAAGCCGATACTGAAAAAGCGGTGCACAACCTGCTGCAGCACTCCGCACCTGCCGCTGCAATTCTTTTTGGTTCCAATGTTATTGCCATGCATGCCGTAAAATATATAAACCAGCAGCAATACATTATACCCGATAATGTGGCACTGGCCTGCTTCGATGAAACCGATGCATTCGACTTGTTTTATGCACCGCTTACCTGCATCAAACAACCCATCAGGGAAATGGGACAACTGGCGGTGAAGATGTTGCTCGAAAATATAGAACACAACAATACTCCGCTTAAACAAATTACCCTGGACGGTGAACTGATGGTGCGTGCATCGACAAGGATGTCTGATGTCTGATGGGCTGGTTAAAAATTCAAAAGTAAAAAGTAAAAAAGTTTCGAGGCTAACGCTAAATAAAGTGGTCGTTAATCACCGTCGGACCTCCCGGTACCGACCGATTATTGTCAAAGCGATCACACTTATCATATCAATCATGAAAATCCGCTCCGCGTTCCATTTTCATAGCAGATGCTACTCCCTGCTTTTCCAAGGAGGTCAGACGGGGACGTCAGACCGGGGCCCCGGAGAATTTATCTTATTTTATCATCACAACCATAAAAATCTGCGTTCTATAAACCACGTAAACGCATTTTCACATTCATCATATTATTTTTTAGCCGCCGTTGTTGGTGTTTTCACCAACAACTTCCGGCAGGCGGATCAGCTATTGTTTTTCTATTGTACTCCCGCGGCCTGACCTGCAGTGCCGACCGTTTTGCAGCCAACAGAAATCATTTGTATCATATCAAACGTGAAAATCCGCGTTCCATTTTCATAGCAGATGCTACTCCCTGCTTTTCCAAGGAGGTCAGACGGGGACGTCAGACCGGGGCCCCGGAGCATTTATCTTATTTTATCATCACAACCATAAAAATC
>Ga0307515_10000779_pt1 | contig 73401 bp, 62 predicted proteins | sample 17_EM_MG_FD_194513 | JGI IMG/M metagenome (GOLD analysis project Ga0307515, IMG submission 194513) | Populus trichocarpa ectomycorrhiza microbial communities from riparian zone in the Pacific Northwest, United States - 17_EM | ecosystem: Host-associated > Plants > Roots > Unclassified | place... | reverse complement strand
CCCCCCAAGCTGGCGTCAACTCCCCCGACTATTTGCCCGGCACCAGCGCTAACGTCTAATGTCTTCAATGCAAGAGCGTTGAATAGAGCCTCCTTCAAGATTGCCTGAGCTTTCATATCCTCAGCCTCCCCCTGAAACTCGATGTCCTTCAATAGGATTGGCAACAGGGGGTGTGCAACCCTTGCATACACGGGGATCCATATTCGATAGTATGTGCACAGTCCTAAAAATGCCCTGTACTCCGTACAGTGCTCGCGCCAGGGCCAATTTCACGCATGGTCGACCTTTGACACTTGTGGCCACCTTCCTGCCTCCCTACAGACAAACCCAGCTATTTTTACCCTTTTCCAGCACCAGTCAGATGTCTCTGCGGACATCGTGGTTCCAGCTCTCTCCACATCAGCAAGTACTTTATCGAGGTTGTGGCGGTGTTCCATCACAACCCATGGAACTCCAAGAAGCCCTTCGACCTCCTCATCTCGGTATCGGCTATTTGGGTGATTGACTCTGACATCGTCGATCAATATTTGCGCGATTGAGTCCAGGTCAGTTTTTAGAATTGTCCAAGATACTCTGACAAACGCCGATACCGCATTGGTAGCTCCCTGTACCAGTCTGGTCGGCCGATATATGCCCTGGGTAGTCTGGAAGGCTATAGAGCCCTGGCTATCATCGTGCAGCCTTTGTTGGTCGTAACCACAGTGAAAGTCAATCAGTGAAGAAATGGGCAGCAAGGCAAATGTTTCAGAAACCTTTTCGACCTTGGGCGGTATCCCATCGTCTTCCAATGTATGACGATTCGCGCTCACGAGAGAGATGATGAAGCAGTACTTCCCATTCTTCTTTGGAACTAAGAAGTGAGCATTCCTGTAGGGGCCCCAAGCGGTCTTGTATAGGCCCTGGTGGACTCTGTCTTCCATGATTTGTTGTTCCATGGGAATGACTTTCTTCGGTATACAGAATACACGATCCTTCCGGATCTTCTGACCGCACTCCATGCAGATACGCAGAGGCGGCTCGACTTTGTCACTGATCGTTCCCAGTTCCTCCGATGTCCATCAGAGAGTATAGTCTCTATTCAATAGCATACACAGAATGGCTTCCTTCCTCTTTGGCGACAATATGCTCCCTAACCGTAGCTCTCGTAATCCCTCCAGTGTCAACATTCCGCATCTTGCTCCATGGGAGAATTTGAGAATAAACCACTCCTCCTAGGGGCCTGGTATTGGTACAGCAAGAGTGATAGCTCTTCCTCTGCAGTCAAATCCGGCATCTGGTGTAGTTCCATCCGACAACGGAACAGGCTTCACTTTCTGCGCAACACATTTCTAGTGGACGCGCACCCAGGCTGCTTTGCTGTTGTTTTCTGAGTTGCAATTCGCCAAATCAAGGTACAAGGATAAGGGTTGTATTTGACTAAGTTCCAGAGTATTGCTATTTTCAGTAACCAATGCAACAGTCGTCGATTCTCTCCCGGTTACCCTCCTGTTCTTCACCAGACGATCTTCTCCCATCGACCACTCTCCTGTTACCATCGTCCTACCCAACTCTGCGACTACCAGTCCTTCCACTTCTTTCCACTCATCCTCCCAATTCACAGCTCTTCCCATTAGCTTCCTTACCGCCTTCGATAGCCCCGCTTTGCTGACTGACTGTTCCCCTACCTCCAATGTTCACTTCTCTTTCCCGTTGTATAATCCTTCCACTTTCCTCACAAGCGCCCTCTGCCTATCAACCAACTCTTTCTCTTTTCCTTTTCTATTATTCAAGCACTTTTCATTGGCATCTTACCTCCCAGAACTCTCCAACCTCTTTCCTTCGTAGTGCCGGTCCCTATCCATCTTAGTTGCCCATACTTCAACTCGGCCTATAAGTCTCCGGAGCTGCTGGCAAATCTATCCCTCTTGTCTCCCGGAAAGGTCGCGACAAACATAACCTGCTTTGACCAATTGACCGCAGAGATGGTGATCTTGCAACTGCTATTGTCCAGGTTCCTCTCACAATTGCGAGCGGATGTTTCTCAGGGGCGACTCAAGATAACCTGTTCAGATCCGGATCTTGCTAAAAAGATATGCCTGGTACTGACAATACCATGGATGTTCACGGGCACAGACTTTGCCACCGTTGACAAATCAGACCGATTGCCATCGGCAGTGATCATATTCCAGGCGGCACATCTCCATCCGATGTTCAACTCTCTAGCGACCTCTTCACTCATCACCCAAATCTGGGACCCACCATCAATGACCATAGCAAGCTCGTGTCTGTGTATTATTCCGAGAACCGTTGGATAGGCCATGGCTTACTGGAATTAAGTGTATCCTGCATGATCTTTCCGGCCAGAGAAGGAAGAAAAGTAAGCGATTTTGTTTTTCTTTGGTGCGGCTGGGGTCCTGACAGTCACTCATGTGTCTCTTGTAACTGATACTGTGTTAGGCTTTCGTAGGAGTTGAAAGGTCAATTCGCTGGTCTCTCTCTCTCGACGGGCTAGGATTGTGTAATTGGGTTGGCTGCTTCCTAAGACTTCGTAGTTTCCAGTATCCTGGGCCAGTGCATTATGTTCTTGGCACCGCATGAGCCTTTGAGGTCTTGGGAGCCATGTTTTCTACGGGGTCCATCTGGGCCAGTTGCTTGCTGAATGCTACCCCTTTCCCAATACTTCGCGTTTACTGGTTATCAGCGCTCATCGGGACCTCCGGGACATCTTCCTCGATACATGCCCCGTTGTAATCACCCCTGGTTGCCTTGTCCGTCCTATTCCGTCTCACGTCCACGAAGGCATATGCTGCCTGCATGCACATCACAGCTGACATTTTTTCTCTCTATGCCTCGTCCAAATGTGCATCTCTCTCTTCCTCTGTCTCACTTTCCTCCTCTTCCTCCGCACTGCTATCAGCTTGTCCCTCTTCTTCCTCTTCATCCTCATCGCTGAATTTCTCGACATGGTCTGTGTTACTGTCTTCGTCACCTGCCTTCCCGGTAGACCAGCCAGAGTAGTACCTGTCAATTTCTGACAGCTGTCGGGCAATCCCTGAGCGAAACGCAGTCACCTCGGAACTGGCCCTCTGAAACAGCTGAGATCTTGCAACGTGCTGTGGCTGAGGCGGCTGTGGTGCAGGCGTAGTGGCTACTCCCCCTCCCTGCGGCCCATGTCGAGATACTTCCCGGGCGTACACCCACATTGACAAAAACCTTCTCTCCGGTCGATACCCAAATATCTTACCTGCATTGCCTCCTCTTGGTCCCAAGGTTAGTCTACCACGATCATTGAGGAGGACTATCAAATTTTCCTGGTCGGTGTCCACATCAGCACTGAACCTGCGGATGTGTTCCAGCTCATCATACTACATCCACAGCCGTAATCGTTCCCATGGATACTGCAGGTAATTATGTCCCAGTCAGTAGTGAGATGGTTCTGTGGGTGCATTCGGAGGTGGGAAGTTCATTGCTGTGTGCGGAGGTAAATGGTCGGCTTGGATGGCGTACGCCCTGGCTGTCTGGCAGCCTCCATCTCTGGGTTCATTCCCTTTGCTCAGCTGGAAGGTCCAAGCCTCGAAGGCCTTCATCATATTGTCCATCTTGGTGTCGCGCATATCTTCGGCTTCAGAGATTGGAATTTCCTCCGTGCGTTGGGCAGGTGCTGCGGTGTCTTTGTTAGGGAGTGCCAGCAGGTTCACCAGTACTGGCATCTGTGGGAGTGGAACTCCAGCTGGGATTGAGTAAGGAGAGACTCCCGGCACCGTACCTGCTCCTTGTGAATCCAGGAGGGCGAGGGCATTGGCTGTCGCACATTTGTCAAGGACATGATTTCGGAGTGTGCGGTGTTTCAACTTCGAGTGGTCTCCAGGATATAGTTCGAGTCTCATTACAGCTTTTGCTTGTAGATCTCTGAGGTGAGCTTCGAGCAGCATTTCCACCTGTGAGTACATGGCTTAGGCTCCCTTGTTGGTAATAATGCGACTGATGTTGTCGTATGCGAGGATAAAGGGATTCAGGCTGACATTCCCACGTTTGTCCAGGTCCCAGCATGGACGCTCTAAGTATTACCTTGTGTACATATAGACTCGGCTATCTGCATGCCAGAAGTCCTCCTTCCGCTCCTCTTTCAATTGCACCCAGTCCTTTCGCAGATTTCTGGTTGTCATCGTGATAGTTTCCTGGCTCGTTCTCGAGTAGTAGTACGGGAACATTGGGATACCATCTTCGGCCGCATGGTCAGTCCCAGCGTGTGGGGAGAGGCTTTCGTACTCCTCGTTGAATTTAGTGACGTCTGTGCCTCAGAAGACTGGGGCGCCCATGGTGCCCAGGAGTGGCATCTGCTTCCTCTCCTTCACGATGGCGAGGGCCAAGGACTCGATGAACTGCCTTTGGTTGTGTGCATGATTGGGCGAAGCATTGGCAGAGGGTCCAGCGCTGGTGGAGGATCCGGCCTGGCTTGAGGGTCCAGCACTGAATCAAGTGGTAGTGCAACCGCAGTTGGCGGCGGAAGTAGATCGGAAGTGCCCAGTTGACATCTTGAGTGTCGCGGTTTGGAGGTGGGTGGGTGGATTAGGTGGTGAATTGGCAGTAATCTGTGATCTAAGGTCAATTGCTAGTTTCTGAGTTTTGGAAGGGGGGGTTAGGTCAATTGGCGCTCTTTTTGAGGTGAGCTCTTTCTTTCATTCCTTTCTCAGTCCAGCTTCACCACCGCTCACAGTCATCTCCCTCAGGTTCCTGCGAAGTCGTATATCGTGTTCTATTCCCAGCGCCTTCCCCCTATCACTTGCAGTATCGTCATCAGCGCTTCTCACAATCTTATTGGCATTGCTGATTTCTCTTCTTAGTATTCCTTCGGGTCAGTTTCTTCTGTAGTAGGGGGTTGGCGTCTTCTTTTCGATTGTGTTTCTTCGTCCCAGTATACGGTCCGTGCCTGTTGTCCCGGTGATTGGTTGGTGCCTGTCCTCCCAGTGTCTGGTCGGTGCCTGTTGTCCCCGTGTTGTGTCAGTGCCTGTTGTCCCGGAATGATGTCGGCGCCGGTTGTCCCGGTATGCGGTCGGTGCCTGTTGTCTCGTCTGTGAGGTCGGTGGGTGTCGCCCTGGTATGAGGTCGGTGCCTGTTGTCCCATCTCCGAGGTAGGTACCTGTCGTCCAGGTATGCGGTCGGTGCATTTCATCACAGTATGAGGTCGTTGCTTGTTTCTGAGTGTTTGTCCCGGTATGAGCTCGGTGCCGTTCGTGCAGTGGTCGTTCGGCGCGATTTCCGTAGTGTTTGTCCTGGTATTAGGTCAGTGCCTTTCGTCGGACATTAGTTTGACACCATTACCTTTGTGTTGGTCCCGGTCTACGGTCAGTGCTTTTCGTCCGGTGTGAGCTTGGCATGGTTTCCTTGGTCTGGGTCCTGGTATGAGGTTGGTGCCTTTCGTCCCTTCTGAGTTCGGCGCCATGTCCTGGGTATTTGTCCCGGGATTTGGTCGGTGCCTTTCTTACGGCATCAGTTCAGCGCCATTTGCTAGGTGTTCGTCCCTGTATCAGGTAGGTGTGTTTTTAGTTAGTGGCGTCGATGTACCCTGTGTACCGCATTCGGCGTTCCACTCTGACATTGTTTGTATCATCTTTAGGAATGTCATTACTTCCTTCTGCATTGCACTCCGCTCGCAGGGTAGATATCTTTCATCAGTTGCTTCTCTCGATCTTCACCCGTTTGAGCTAGTAGTCGTCTTCCGCACCATTCAGTACTCAGCTTTCCGAACCAGAATCCGCATTTGGGCTGCTTCTGTGGTGAAACAGCGGAACTAGAGGACAGAAAGCCTATTGTCAACATTCCACCGCACATCTCACAGCTTTCCGAAGTGAATCCGGGAGAGTGAACGGTTCTGGCTCGAGGAGCGTAGCAAGAGGGTGACAAGGTATGATACTACCATGCTGTGAGGATCCACGCTGCTGCGTGGACCCACGAAGTGGCGGACAGAGCTAGTGAGATCAAAAGATGCGAAACATGCAGTGTGTAATTCATTGTGTAATGAGATGAGATGGTATGAGATGATATGATACAAAGGAAGCTATCTACCCCAGGGTCTCCCAAATATATACTCCCCATCACTCCGTCCATCTCCGGTACCCCTGTATCCCCATACGCCAATGTCGCCCAGTCCGTCTCCATCATGCCTGTATCTGCGTACACCCGCTGTAGCTCAGTCCTCTGCCAAGTTGAGTGCCGGTGGTGGTGAGAAACAGATTTTCCCGCCACAACAGAAGTCAAAGTGACAGGCTGAAAATGCATCTGTGACGGTTAATGCAATTGAAACAAGGAGGATTAAGGGAGTGAAGACATAGTAGGACAGAATGTGTCACTGTTTCACCTGCTTCTTTATGTAGCTTGACCGGGAGTGTCAGTTAGAGATATAGTATGGGGGAATGCTCAGCAGTAGATTGTGAATATCGGTTCATAAATTGATGTATAGCAGGTGCAATGAATCTTTTTGCAAGATTTATCAATTTTAGTCATGTGAGAGTGAACAGTGCAAGAATGTTACTGCACTCGGCTTTGACAAAGGGCAGAGTCTCAATCTGTCAGAAAGATAACCAAGAGGTTCAAATCATCATGAAAACAATGATGGATGGCAGCTGGTGTTGAATGGACAATACATCAAAATGAGCGTCAACCGAGCATCCACGATTTGTACTCTTGTAAGAATGGTAATTGAACAGCGATCTGGATGCTGTGATAAGTACCTGACATACTAACAGCTTGTATAGGCAAAAAAGACAGCGACAGGGTCACCTCCCTATTCTGTAACTGAGTGTCAACGGAGCGTCAACGATTAGCAGTCTTGCAAGTACGGTAATTGAAACGTGATCTGGTCACTGTTAGGCATAACCTAGGGATTGGCAGCTTGTGTAGGCAAGGAGACAGCAACATGGTTACTGCCAAATTCTGAGACTGAGTGTCAACGGAGCATCAACGATTTGTGGTCTTGTAAGTATGATCATTCATCAGTGATCTGGTTGCTGTTATGCAAAACCGACATGTTGGCAGCTTTGGTAGGCAAAACAGACAGCAATACGGTCACCGCCCCAAACTCAGAATGAGCTTCAACGCAGCGTCAAGGATCTTTAACTTTGCAGCTTGGGTAATTTATGTTCTGATTGGTTTCACAGATCAATTTATGAGATGTTGGCAGCCTTCAGGGGCAAAAACCACAGCGACATACTCCCTGCCGCAGTCTGATATTGAGAGTCCACGGAGTGTCCACAGTTTTCGGTCTTACATATTTTGTAATCAAGGTATAGCGCGGATCTACGCCCACATAACCGAATTATTGACGACCTTGATAGGCAAAAATACATTATATTAAATGTAAAACACAGATTTCAAATTAATCGAAATTGCAAACTGCAAAACATCCCAAAACGTATGATTGGTTATTGAAAACGTGATTTAGATAAGATACTATCAACAACCTGTGAACACAGGAGGCTTATATGAATCAGTAGATGGACCCGCTAGGCGACCCGCTGATAACCCAACCGATCTGGACTGGTTGGGAGTTACCATCAAACAGTGCCCAAGCTCACAGTTCGGGTTTATCGATTACCCAGACCTCCAATTTGGCAATAGGGTGGTATCGACCCACACTTGCACCTGAAATGACGGTCCGGAACTGTTGCTAACCATCATAAGAAGATATTTTTGTCAGGGCGGACTAGCTCCGGTGGAGTGAATGCGCTCTGTCAGAGCCGTCAGAGACACCCCGTGGTCAATACCACGCGTCTCGTTGCATTTCGCCCTCTGCTCACTGTTTCACCGTTTCTCCTTGCTCTGTTAATCTCCTAATTCAAACGAACAGTTTGGCGTTGTGGCCAACAGGGACCATACATCGGAACGGGTTCCTTGGGTATGCGCTTGCATCGGGATTGCAATGCAATGGGTGACTTTGGGAGGATCTCTCCTTGCATTCCTTCTACCTGGGTGCAAAATGCATTTCTCTCTTTACGAATTATACACATCATTCCCAGTCACCAGATCTATGTGGCAATTGACAATCCATCACTCGTTCTGTCCATGTCCTGTCTTACAACTAGTAGCTATCTCTGGAATTTCGTGCATGCAGCCGACGATGTTTCCCACACTGAAAACTTGCAAAGCAATGGCTGCCGGTGCTTTTCTCATTTGAACATACTTCTAGACGGGATCCAAGTTACCCGAGTTTTCAGGTATTGTGGTGAGCGCCAGGGCTAACAAGTACTCAACGAAACCTCCATCCTCATCTTGGGGATGGATTTTGAATAGTCGTTGCAGTTGCCACGAGAGACGCCCATCCAGCGCGCCATGAAACATCCCCGGGCATTGCTTTACCCACACCCAGTCGTTCCGTCGATCTTCTCTGCGGCAGCTCTGGCTTCCTGTGTATCGACACATCTGAGATATGAGTTCACCTTCTAAACCCTCAACTTGAACCATAATACCATGGTAAATACAGAGCTCCATTGCATGCAGTGGTTCATCCGATAGATACGTCTTCTTACAACTCTGATTCTTTATAAACTCCCGAGTGCCCCAGTATATTGCCACGCGGTGGATTGCGTCTTGTGTATTGTGGAGTAATGCTCTGAAGTCTTTGATGATAGCGTCAGGATGCATTCCATCACGGCGGCTTTGGGGACCCATGAATTCGGGCCTCGCATATGACTGGGGGCTCAGGGTGTCAGCCCGATCAGCGGCGGAAGGGAGGACTTTGCAGGCGCCAGCATGGTTCTCCCGACGCTGAGCGAGGGCTTGGAGATCAAGCTCTCTCGTTTCGAGGCAGAGGATGCGACGCTGAAAGGTGAGTACTTGTGGCAGGTAGTTGAGATTGTGATTGGAGTGGTTCAAACCGTCCTTGAGGTTCGTTTTATGTGCTTGTTCATGTCTCTCGGCAGAATACTGTTGCAAAGCACCGTATGGACGAATCATTTCGGCCCAATGAGACATCAAGTGGATCTTCAGAAAGTTCAAGTCGGCATCTAACTCTTACGAAATATCGATCTCGTGGCTGATATAATCCCGCCAGGCATTCATCTCGCACCACTTCTTGGGACGGTGTCCAAGTTTCAGCATTTGTTTCCTTGTCTACAATTCGCTTCTTTACGAGTTCCGTTCTCAGCGCATTGGGTTTGGCCTTCACCTTTCTGCTGGCTCGCCCGAGTAAGAAAACTCCTTTGAAGGTGTCAAAATGATGCAAGGCATCCTCCATGTAGCTCAATGTTGCATCATCGTGAGATTTATATCTAGCATACATATAGAATTCCAACAGTGCCCGTGTGCACTCAATTGCGTGATAGAATATGAGAAGCTGAGCGGGGTTTCCGCCTTGTAGAGACTGGGTCACAACTCCAAGCAGGTACCCGCTCATTTCTTTCATCTCCTTCCCATTCCATTGAGAAACTTCCTCATATGACTGATTTTGTGGTGTGAGGTCGTGGTAAGCAGGCACTGATGACCAGATTGGATTGTACTTGTCAAGCCATTCGTGCGTTTTCACGAAGTGAAAAATCCACTTCTGGAGGTGGTCAAGCATGCCGATGTGCATTGTATGGAGGAGGTCGGGCTTAGGGAGGTCGCTCACAATGCCGGAGATATGTTGCAACATCTTGAATCCTCGGTGAACATGGCACGACGAGAGTTCGGCATCGTCTCCCTTGGTGTTGGCATCACTGAGCGTTCTATATACGTTGTCATCCCGCCGGGTGTGTTGCCTATCAGGATGCACAAAATCTCCAAGTTCGTTCTTTCGACATTGGCACCAAACACAGACATGCTGCTCAAGATGATGTAGGTCACTATACTCTGGGCAATCTGCAAGCCATGCTGCAAAAACCGGTTTGCAACGCCTGAAGTTGCGATCTGCCCAAGGACCATTGTAATACCCGCTCCCGGCAATGGGATTTGTGTAATGTTGAGTGGCTGAAGTAGCCGCCGGAGTACTTCGTTCAGCACCTCGAGGTTTTTAGCCGCTGCTCATTAAGAGGCTTCTGAGGAATATTGCGGTTATTGATTGGAATCGGCAGGAGAGTGAACATTAAAACGCTGAGCGATGAGGGCATCTGGCAGATCTTCGAAGATAGATTGCCAATTGTCATATATTCAGGCCACGCTGTGTTGTCGCTGGCAAACTTCGAGAAATGTGTTCCGTGGGACATGAAGATCAAGGGAGCCAGTGTATCGCCCACTCTGAGCGTTGACTAAACATCGATTAGCACATTATTATCAACATGTATCTCTCTTTACCTGTGTCTCCCACCATCAGTCCACAGTGTGAATTTCGGTATCGAGGCGTATCCCTTGCATATCGCTGTCAAAGCAACGCTAAGGGGCTAAGATGAGATGCTCGGCGTGGGCTGGCTGCCGCATCAACCGTCTCATGCTTTTGATGATGTCCCGACTCCACTATTTCATAGGGCTTTGGTGATTGTCATTCCATCTCGTATCCTGAAGAGTGTGTAGTTCCGACTCCCCGAGGGCCTGATGATCTGTCATGCTAGCCACGAGCTTGTGGTGGCCATCCCTGTTTTTGAAGTTTGGGCAACGCAGAGTGGTGTTTTCTTCCTTCAGCACGTTGTCATAGTACGTCTTCATGCCCTTCTTCTTGATCCCGCACTGGATATATTTGTACTCTTCACACGTCGCAACAGGGTAGTAGGGATTGTTTTGCAGGTTCGTCTCAAGGCGCCCCTGAGCGTCGCGTTCTCATGGCTCAGCAATGTAATCGTGCAGCTGAGCGCCGGCGCCGGGGTATATATACGTCCGTGGCAGAGGTGGTGGTGGTTGGGACTCTGTGTCTGCGATGTTTTCACTGTGTTGGAGGTAGGGAAACGTGTCCAAGTGTTGGACTGAATCTTTGTTAGCGTTGAATTGATGATTCTGAGTGGGTTCAACCCGTCGGTGCGCGCTGCGAATAGTCAAATTCTTCCGGCATGCAACTTGATAGTGTTTAGGAGGGTGTAATTGGATATGTGTAGGTCGCCAGCTGTCTGAGGTGAACGTCTTTCGGCATGCAAATATGGGGCAATGGAAAGGGGTCTTCTCTGCATTGTTGACGACATGGAAGGAGTGCAGTATGCACTGTAGAAGAGGACGAAAGTTGGTGCCGGCCCTGAGCAGCCTCATGTGTAGGCTCACGATACTATCAGCTAACTTATTCAGCCTCAACACCATCACATGGAGGTTCCTTACACGCCAGGAGTTGCAAACACGCTGCCTGAGCGATGTCCCATAATACTATGAATACAATAAAACCAATTAATTAAAACCAATACAAAACCCATAAATACAATGAACCTTGAGCGATCCAAAAACCTCGCCATGCATGTAATGATCAACACCTGAGATGAACAGATTAGAACAAAGGAAATGAACAAGACAAGAACCAGACCCTAACCCGAACGCAACAGCCATCGCCTCTGCTGCAACGTGAGTACTGGTTTACTCCTCGCATACCAAGCCATCCGGGCGCGCCTCAGCGAGAGGGATAGAACGGAGAGGGACATTGGGGAGAGGGACATTGGGGAGAGGGACATTGGGGAGAGGGACATTGGGGAGAGGGACATTGGGGAGAAGGACATCGGGGAGACTGTCGCCACCTGCCAATTCAATCAGCAGCTGCTGCTCCACATCAACATCCGAGGTGTTTGTGGCTGCGTCAGCTTCTTGCAGAGGTGGCACCGCTGGGTGAGGTTTTTGCGGGGTCACACGCACCAAATGCTCCAGCCCACTGAGGGGATCAGTCTCCGGAGTACATGGTTGTGGGCGAGGCTCCGCGGAGTGTGGCCCTGGGGCAGGCGCCGGAGGTTGTGTCCGTGGGGTATGCGTGCGCATCCCCTGGCCTTCCTCAGATAGCACCATTGGCTGATCATTTACCAAGGTATCTACCTTGTCAGCCCATGTGTTGACCATATCTCCCTGGCCAATCGTCCGAGGTTGTTTGCCATCATCCTCATCCTTATCCTCCTCCTCATCCTCCTCCTCCTCCTTCTCCTCCTCATCTTACTTGTCTTCATTTTCCTCTTCTTCATGTTCCACATCTTCATCATCACCGTCCATTTCCACATCCACATCGCCGTCTAAATCTACGCTGTCTGGTGCGTCCACATCATCCTCCATGCGCATATCCACATGAGAATAATGTACTGCGTCATATTTGCCGTGCAACTCGGTAGAGTCGGTATCATCATCGGATGAAATTGACAGGGCGGGCGATGCTTCCGGCTCACAATATACCCGCTCTAATTAGCCCTCTGCCTCCAAGTCTGTCTTTGAAATTTCCATCTGCATCTACAAAGCAACGGCACGAGTGATATAATCTGGCCCTGGGGTTTGTTTAACAATACCATTCCCTTCACCATTTCCTTTCACCTTCCCCTTCCCTTTCCCTTCCCCATCCTCAGTCACCTTCCCTTTCCCCTTCCCATCCTTGGTTCCCTTCGCTTGCCCAGTCTGTTTCTCACCGCCCTGCATGTCCTCCTTACCCTCGCAGTCCTCATTGGTATTGTCATCGCCAGGACGGCTCAGTCCACCGCTCGGCGCTGCGGAATCCGCCCAGTTCCTCATTGTCATCATCGTCGTCGATTATCTCATCCCTCATTCAGTGGTCCAATGGCCAGGACGTCGCCTGGCATGTACTGCCGGCAGCTTGGCGGCTCAATCATTGCCCCGGGATCATTGCTACCGTACCAAGAGAAACTCTCGCCAATGCATGTTGACCATCCCCAAGCTAGGTTTCTGAAGATGGGAGCGATCGACTTGATCCCCGAAGGCACGGGGGTTGTCCCACCTCCAATTTTTCATTTGATCAGGGGTTTTATGAAACATTTGCCCCATATATGAGAGGAAGGCTGCCCACCACCCCCGAAAGGGTGAACTCCTGCTTCTGTGGTGTGGCCATATCAGCTGGAACTGTGAAAAGTGGCGAGTTGTGACTGGATCAAGAATGATTATATCATAAAAGAGGTCCCAGGCCCTCTCATCCCTGACTCTGCAAACATTATATATCAGTAGGAGTCCACGGATGTGTTCCGGGATGAATCCCGTAATACTGTCCTGATCCATCAACAGGGGTCAATTGATAACCGATGTCGCCATTTTTGAGCTAGTAGTTGTCATCACCTTTCCTTTGCGGCTGCCCTTTGGTGCCATCCCTGCGATTTGACAATGAATCTACATCTGAGGCGTTAGCATTATGATATAGTCAAACGTAGCAGCATGAAGCCCAGAGTGAATTTACAAAGTTGTGTAGGTTATCGGATGTGTTTTGGAAAAATAACCTTTGGTTTGAGCAAGTCATATGATGTCGAGATGGTTCAGGATACCGGCGGAATGTTTAATACGGAAAGCAAAGAGATGGAGGTGTAGGTGGGAAGAAGGGATATCTATACTGGATTTCCTGCGATTTGATTCATATCCTGGGGTTTGTTGGTTAATGAACACAAAACGGACCAGCCTTCATCTTGCACAACCACCAAGCACCTCATGAATAAGGGGCTTCGAGACGAGATTTAGTACTCGCGGTGACAACAGTGAGCAACGCCACGCTTTGCTTTGGAATCACATACCACTTTCACCACTCAGATCTCGTGCATCTCGGAGCAAACTGAGTAGTTCTCAAATTGTCCCAACTGTGCAACCATCCAACATGGCTACCAATGCCTAGCGGTGGAAAAAGCACACGCAACCGATGTCATAAGATAGAGAATACCTCATTGTTCACTTTGCGATGCTTTTAGCTCTGCCAAAGGGGGATTTCCGCAGGGAAGCTGAAGATATACACAATCGATGCTTTGAAGTATTGTGCCAGAAACGAGTGCGATACTATGAGAATTGCGCCAAGAAGTCATACACACCCTTCCAGCAGTGCAAACAGACCTTCAGACATTGCTGTAACAGTGAATATCAATGCTGAGTTCAATCTGAGTTTAATCTGATGGCAGTTAACCCCATGATTGAATGCATTTGAAGGGATCTCGTCCCCGAGTATTGTCATGGTTTATAGTCTAGCACGGTCTACATTGCACCTCCCTTTGTTTTCCGATCCCTCCTTGGTCGCTCGAATAGGAGTCTACCTCGCCTGCCATTGCAACTGCATGCTGAGGAAAGTAATCCTACAGTCTTATCGTCAAACATCCATATCTGATGATGCTTTCCAGAAGCCCTCGCCCTGTCACGTCTCCGGTTGTACACAATGGTCGAAGTCTTCTTAATCGTCAGAATCAACACCTGCATGGGCCTTCGGGGAATCCTCAACTCACCCTTGCTAAGAGACGAGTTTCCGTGCCAGCTGGCGGGAGGGATTCCTCGCAAGGAGGGAGTTTCATAGCATCTACAATCCAAGCTCAGAAACATCCACCCAGACATCTTCGCTGAACTATTCTCGCGTTGCAGATATCACCCCGTCCGCTGCACAGCAACGGTCAATGATTTCTCCAACCGTCCCGCCGGGTACAACTTGTCCTAACTCACCAGCACCCAGTGGAACCTCACAGAGAGACTCAACGCGTCGCGTTGTATCCAGCCCTGCCTCCAGCCTTGCCAGCACTCCCACTCCTCTCGGTGGTCTTGAAAACCTGCCTACCCTCATCCCAAATCCAGAAGCCCGCGCCATCATTACAAATCCACTGCAAATGCGAGCTCCAGACAGGACTCAGAGACAGAGGCAGCGGCAATTGCAAACGCAGGCGGTGTCTATACCTCGATCAGTGGTCTCTGGCAGTCCCAGCATCCATCGATTTGGCCACTCTGACATGACGCGTCATGTATTTGCACAGGGCAGACTCCTGGAGCTCGACATGTGGAACAGACGGCCGTTTATGAGTGCAAATGACTTGGAGACGGTAAGTTATGCAACGCGACTCGTTGCGAAAGCATCAGCTGAAGCCCCACACTGGTCGATAATGGAGACGTACTGGAACACCGCAATGCAGCAAAACAACACTTGGTCCATCGCAGTTGAGGCACGCACAAAGAAGATCTTGAAAGAGGTATGCTGAAGCAACGGCCCACGGTGGATATTACACGCTCAAACTGGTACCAGGTTCGCGCACAAGTCGATATGGTTAAATCCCATCTTATCCAATTGGCAAGGGACAATATAGCAGAGCTATACGATCTCCACCGCTTGGATCCAACGCACAGAGTTTCGAATTCATTGATTCCCATCTGGCAGACGATGACTATCTTTTTCCTGTAGCAGAGTGTGTGGGAGGTGGTGTACGCGGTCCAAATCCAACGCCGAGAGTGTCAAAAGCTACTAACGAATTGCCAGCGTCCACGTTACCTCCTGGCGGAAGCTACACCGCAGTTTTTCTACCTGAAATTTTATCCTCGGGTGAATAGCCGCGGTAAGTATCCTGATGGATGTTATAATTCCATGATTGACGACAAGGACGGTCATATACCCTCGCCAGCGATCATGTTTACCTGCCCTGCATTGCTCCTTGCTCAACTGGAGTGGCAAAAGAACAAAGGCATTCATCCGAAAGCTTCCAAGTCAAAGCTGAAAATGGACAGACCTGATCGCTCGAACTACTTCAATCACAAGAACGACGGTTGTAAGAACGCATCATGCCGCGCTGCAATGGGTCGCAAGTTGTTAACCTTGCCTGGCGTTGCAGACACATATGCATTCTTGATGAAAACCTGGAACATACTACCAGAGAGCTATCAAAAGAGGGTGTATAACAACACTCTTGCTACAGTCAAGCGTCAGATCCAACAGGCAGAGAACCCAACGCCTGCCATGGTGATCAGCGTGGGAGCAGCGCGTGTTGACAATGCAATTCTTCTTGATTATTTGACCTCCGAAGTGGCGCTTGAGGAGCCTGAGATCGGAAGCACTGACCCAAACATCCAGATAGACAACAATTGCACGGATGATGAACTCCATTTCGGGATTCCAGGGGGCAGAGGGGATTACGAAGATGAAGGCGGTGAAATCGATGTGCACGATGCCATCCACACCGCCAGCCAGCAATGACGGCCCGCAACTGTACTCAAGCGGGTTCGCCTGAGAACTAGTGATGCTGACGGGTATAAGGTCGAGGACGGCGACGATGCATATGCGGATAAGGAGGAAGAAGCATCGCAAGGTGATGATGGATCAATGCGGACTGTGGAGGACTGAGGGCATAGTAGGTTTGACCTGGGAACCAGTGATATCGACGGGTATGAGTGCGAGGATGGCGAGGATGCTGATGCAGATGAGGAGGAATAAGCATCGCTAGCCGATGATGGATCAACGCAGAATGTGGAGGACTAAGGCCATAGTACTCGAGAGTGTGAAGATCGGACTTTATATTTCAGACGTGTAAAATATGATAATGGCGAAGCAAATGCAACGGCAAACGATGTATCCGATGCGAAGACTGTATTGGATTATGTGACAAAATATCAAAGCTAAACATATATGGGGCCAGTGCGCCATCCGATATATAGCAATAGCGGAGGGGGAAAATGTGGCTATCGGCCGATGCAAGGCATAAACATCGCCAGGCATCGTGTGAACAGCTACATTGTAACTGCAGCCCCTGCGAAGAGTGCAACACACGTCTCGTTCTGATGGTGCGTAAACCAGGCGCAAAATGGTGGAGGTATATATGCAATGCGACCGGTCGCCTGCGCGACGGGAAGCGTGAAATTCTCCATCAGTGGGTATGAGGTTCGATCAGAGCCATTGGAGCCATCCGGAACACCTGGGTGTTTCAGAAGGAAACTAGCATTGGTGGTGATGACACTACCTTTGAGTAAATCACAGCTTCCCCCAGCTAAGAAACGGGTTTCCACACCGGCTGGCAAGAGGGATTCTTCTCAAGGAGGGAGTTCCGTAGCCTCTACAATACATCATCAGAACTTACCCCCACATCTTTCCTGAACTATTCTGGCATGGCAGATATCACTCAATGCGTGACTTCCTCCCCATCCTCTACTCAGCAAAGGTCAATAAATACTCCAACCGCTACGCATGCTACAAGCAGTCGTAGCACCCTACTAACTAGCGGAACTTTAACACCGGACTCCACACATCGCATTGTATCCAGCCCTGCATCTGTCATTGTTAGCACTCCCACAACTCTCAGCGGTCTTGAATACCTACCTACCCCCATCCCTAATCCAGAAGCCTGGAAGATATGGATGAATCCACTGCAAATAAGAGCTCCGGAACGCAATCAGTGACAGACACAGTGGCAATTGCAACTGCAGGCGGTGTCCACACTTTGATCAGCAGTCTCCAGCAGATCCAGCATGCAACAATTTGATCACTATGGCATGATGCAGCTTCTATTTGGAACTGGTAGACTCATGGAGCACGCCATGTGGCACAGACTGCCATGAATGTGTGAAAGCAACTTGGTGGTGGTACATTATGCAATGCGACGCATTGCGAAAGCATTAGCTGAAGCCCATCACTCGCAGCTGATAGGGAATGGCTGGAACACCAGTATGCAGCAAAACAACATTTCGTCCATTGCATTTGAGCTATGCAAAAAAATGATCTTGAAAGAGGGATATGGAAGCAACAGCCCATGTTGGATATTACAAGCTCAAACCCGTACCAGGTTTGAGAACAAGTTGACAAAGTTAACTACCATTTCATACAGTCAGCAAGAGACAACATAGCAGAGCTTGATGATCTCCACAGCTTTGAATCTTACAAAGAGCACTGGGATTTGATTCATTGCCTTCTGGCTGACAATAAGTATCTTGTTCCTGCTGCAGAGAGTGTGGAAATTGATGTACGTGGGCCAAATCCAATGCAGAGAGTGTCGAAGGCTGCCAACAAATTGCCGGCGTCCAATTCACTTCCCTGCTGGAAGCAATCATGGGGTTTATCGACATCAATTTCTATCATCGGGTGAACTACCGATATAAGTATGCCGATAGATTTTATAATTTCATGATTGACGACAACCATGGTTATATACCCTCACGACTGATTATGTCTCTCTGCACCGTGTTACGCCATGCACTCCAGCATTACCACAGGAAAAAAGGTGTTCCGCCGAAAGCATCAAAATCAACGCTGAAAGCGAACGGGTCTGAGCACTCAAACTACCTTAACTACCAGAAGGAAGATGGTAATACTGCATCCTGCTGCACTGCAACACATCGCAAGGTGTGAACCTCACCTAACATTTCTGATGCATATACATTCTTGATGAATTCTTGGAACGCACTACACGAGAGCAACCAACAGAGTGTGCATGGAAACATTCTTGCTGTACATGAGGGTCAGATACATCAGGTAGAGAACCCAACGCCTGCCAGGATCATCTGCACCATTCGGTAGTAATTTGGCTGATAATTATTCTGACCTCTCTTTGCAGTTGCAACGGTGATGACCAATGTAAGCGCCGATATAGGAGTAGGTCTTCGAGCAGGAAATACACTATTGACAAAAATTCATGATTCGTTGGCGAGATGACATGTCATAACAACATTACGAAGTGTCTCGTCTGTCTCATAATAACTCCCTCCCAGGCCGGGCGGGCTGGTTGTAGGACAAAGCCGCCCCTCGATTTTCTTTTTCCAACAAGGGGTCCTACCACTTTCATAGGATTTCTCTCATCTTCCATCGCATGTTTGCAAAGTGTTCAATAGCTCTCTCAATTTCAACATTCCTTAGATCTCGAAAAGCATAACGCATCTGCATTCAGCTTGTCACAGACATTGTTTTGAACCTTCGCAGGACCCTCCTACACCCAGTGCTTGATTCATTCTTGTCACTTTTTGTTATGTTCGTACCTTACTTGAACTGTGCATTCTCCGTGTACACCAATGCTGCGAAGTCATCGCAGGGGTAAGGGCACGTAAACCAGCATTCGGCCTCACAGGCACACATATAATGATTATAGGATATGGTTGCAAATGTGGACGTGAGTGATAGGAGATGTTTATGGAGGGGATATATTATCACGGGATATCTAAGGCTCATGGCGAGCCGATTATTTAGAATGGCCAGTACCCGGCCTGGGTTAAGTGCCGCAGTTAAACAATCCCCCTTTTTAGGCCCCGACCTCCTGGGCTGCCTAAACCATAAAAGCGAAAAGAAAAGGGACAAAAGTATTATACAATCAGACTGCGTACGTAGTCGTACGAAATCGTGAGTCCTGCTGCCGATCGGTACTGCTCAGGAAGACCATTTGGCGGATCTGGCGCACAGCGACAATCCACCTACACTGGACTGACTCCAAAGGTGGTAAAAACAGGTGCCGACGCCATTTGTACTGGGCCGATATCGAAAGAAGAGAAGAAAAGAGAAGAGAGTAACAAGAAACATCCCAAAGTGATCCCGTCTCCATATCTCAAGTTCCAAATGCATGCTCCATTGACCATGATCGCTGTAGTCTGTATCTCAGCGTAGGTCTTTGCCGGAATCATCAGGGTGGTAGATCATCCGCTCATGACTTGGCATTGATGGGAGCTTCCGCTGGTGGCATCGTTCATAGCCATCAATGATTGTCGACAGTATGAGTCCATTGCATCCTGTGATGTCACATCTCATTCATTGACATCAGCAAAATGTCAATCAGTCCGGAAGCGACAGGCAAATCTCCCAGACACACCGGCAGCCCTCACCAGTGCTTCTAAGTACTTCCAGATGCTGCCTGCCCCCCCTGGAGCTTTGCAAAGTACTTTCAGACTCTGCAAGAGCATGCTCAGGTGCTTCTGAAAGCACCTGCAGTTATGGAGGTGCATTCAGGATGCTACGAGATTTGACTATTAGGATAGTCAAATTTCGGAGCTGCTGAAACGTCTGCGCAGGTCTGTGGGAGACTTCCAGAGCAGCTGAGACCTCTGCGCAAGCTCAGCGGGAGACTTGGTACCATATTCTCCGAGTGGTTCTTAGGGTTCCACAACCTCAAGACATTTCATATATCATATTCGTCTTTGTTACAGTCACAAGATTCACTACATCATAATATGGCATGTATTATCTAAGTCTCTCTCTATATATACATTCAGATATACAGGGATAACAGAGATGGACTCAGCAGCAGGGAGTATATATTTGGGAGACCCCGGGGTAGATAGACATCATCGCATTATATGCAATACACACTCTATCTTTCCCAGCCCTTGGTCCCACACACTCTTGAAAAGCGTGCATAGATCCACGCAATTTGTGTGGTTCATCATGGCCAGTTATCCCTTCATATCCTGTCACCCTCTTCGAGCCAGAACTGCTCTTACTCAAGAATTCCCTTCCGATGCCCTGCGAGGTGCGGCGGAGTGTTGATGTTAGGCTGGCTGCATTCTAGTTAAACTGTTTCACTACACTGTGATCGAGCGCACTGAGAGATGCACTCCGAGGACGTGGTCGAGTGAGTTTGGAGACTGTGATCTTGCGAAACTGGGGGCCGTAATCGAGCGAATTTGGATACACTTGTAGGCGCTGATCGAGCGAGTTCGGAGATGCACTTGGAGGCCGTAATCGTGCGAACTTGGAGGCCGTAATTTGCGGGTTTGGAGGTGCACTTGGGGGCAGTGATCGTGCGAACTTGGAGGCCGTAATCGTGCAAGTTTGGAGATACACTTGGAGGCTGTGATCAAGTGAGTGTGGAGATGCACTTGGAGGCAGTGATCGTGTGAACTTGGAGGCCGTAATCGAGGGAGTTTGGAGATACACTTGAAGGCTGTGATCGAGCGAGTGTGGAGATGCACTTGGAGGCAGTAATTGTGTGATATTGAAGGCCGTAATTGAGCGAGTTTGTTGATACACTTGGAGGCTGTGATCGAGCGGGTGTGGAGATGGACTTGGAGGCAGTGATCGTGCGAACTTGGAGGCCATGATCGTGCAAGTTCTGAGGTACACTTGGAGGCTGTCATCGGGCGAGTTTGAAGATGCACTTGAACGCCGTGATTGAGCGAGTTTGGAAATGCACTTTGAGGCCATGATCAAGCGAGATTGGTGTGCTTGGAGACGGTCAATCTGGAGGAGGTAGTTTGGGAGGGAGGCGCGATGGGAGCTGAGACTCTATTCATTCCATAACTAGTAAATGGGGGGGAATGTAGAGAATTGAGTACAACATGGTCTGCTGAGAGATGAGAGACTGGCTCGGAGCGGGAGACAGTACATCTTGGGATGATGTAGTCTGCAGTGTATCCAGTACTCAGTGTATGCTGTACTCGGTATTGATTCTTGTTCATTGCATAGAGAGATCGAGAGGGATAACTTAACTTTATGTTCTTAGGTGATGGTAGAGTTGAGGACGAGAAAGAGGGAGATGAGAGGAGATGGGGGGAAATCATCATCAGCAACTGGGACTTAAGAGAATTTCGTGTGAGAGTCAATTGACCATCCCTAATATGGCAGGTACGAGTCCCGATCTGGCGTGTAATAACACCAATCCTAGGTCTTCCCAACCCAATCAGGCAAGTTGTACCCCTGATATCACATATCCGCTCGTATCCTCCATGTCATTCTCATTCTCATCCCTCATCTCTCTCTTTCTCGTCCACAACTCAACCATCATTGCTGATCACAAAGGTAGGTCATCCCTCTCCATGCCATTATCATGAGTTGACACTGAGTACTGCATACACTGAGAACTGCATACACCGAGTATTGCATACACCGAGTACAGCATCCACCCAAGATTGTTTGTCTTCCCTTCAGTCTCATGATTATGAGTTGACCCCTGAATGTGGCTTCAGCTTCCGGCGTGCCTCTCTACACGATCAACCGCCAACAGCCATGCTCTCCATGAGAGCTCTCAGGTGCAGTCACATTGTCACATTCCCACGGTTCCAGGTTGACTAACTGATGAATAGAGTCTCAGTACTCAGCGCGCTGTCCATTGACCGCCTCCAAGTACTCTCCCCAATCTCACACGATCACGGCCTCCAAGTGTATCTCCAAACTCGCTCGATCACGGCCTCCAAGTACATCTCCAAACACTGTCGATCACGAACCCGGAGTGCATCTCCAAACTCGCTCCATCACGGCCTCCAAGTGCATCTCCAAACTCGCTCAATCACGGCCTCAGACTATATCTCTGAGTTCACTTGGTGGTCATTTTCAGGTGCACCTCAAATTGCTCTCAAGCACCGCCTGCAGGCAGTCCAGATATACCGTGTGTAGATTGGTAGCTATATAGATACATAGATGAGAATACAAACTGAATACATCAGTTTTCGAAATCGTTGAATGATAAGTGGTAGCTATGATTTCCAGGCGCCCCAGTAGCGTTCCCGAAGAAGATGATTTCCCAGACTGCTCTACAGTGATTGGAGGTGCTCCCAGGCTTGTCGCCGGCGCTCCCAGGTGCTCCCAGGCTTGTTGTCAGCGCTCACAGACTTGTCGTCAGCGCTCCCAGGTGCTCCCAGGCTTGTCGTCGGCACTCCCAAACTTGTCGCCGGCGCTCCCAGGCTTGTCGCCAGCGCTCCCAGGTGCTTCCAAGTGTTCCCAAACTTATCTCAATCACTCCCATGGTACTCCTGTACCAGTCATCAGAGATCCCAGGTACTCTGAAGGCCGGCCACAATGCCCTCCTAGGGTCTGATACTCTCCTGAAATTGACGCGTCTAAGTTTACACTCCACATCCTCTCAGACACTCCTGGAGTCTTTCAGTGACCATCCTGTCGATATCATGGTTGCGCTCTTGATTGGTGGCTTCAGTACAATCTTGGTCAACTTCTTGGTACATGTCTCAGCAGACTGCCTCTGACGACGCTTTCCCCTTGTCGGTAGGACTTTGCAGTCGACTTCTCGGTGCATGTCTCTGTAGACTGCCTGCACGTGGCCAGTCAACTTGTCAATAGGAGTGGTGTAAGCAACAGGTCTGGGTTTGGGCCGGGAAAAAAACCTAGGTCAGGTCCAGACCCAACTAAAAACCTGACGAGCTTGGTCTTGCCGGGTTCATTACCCGGCGTGGACATCAACCAAAGATTTTTTGGCTTGGTTGTACCCAGATCGTGGGTTCATCTTCCGGTTCCTCTAACTCTCGTTCCAATTAAGTATCTAAGATCTCAATGTATCATGAAATGTTCTGTAAATAGATTGTGCAGTTTTACCCGCTCTTCCACCGCCCGATGACAGATTTGCGATCGGACCAACATTCGTTGAATCACTGTGAAATCACATGACATTGTATGTGAAATCTGCAGCTTTTCGATGGCGGCTCAACCATGATTACTCCAATTACAAATACGACCAAGGGAGGTGAAAGAGCAGCTAAAACTGCACAATGTAGGTACTGATCATGTCATGATACAATCAAAACTCAAATACTTAATTGGAACCAGAATTGTGACCATGAACTGCCAGGTTTTGGGTGGTAAAACCTGCCCATTTCCAAAGGTCAAGGTTTTTCGTGTGGTAAGACCCGTTGCCACGGTCCGGTTTCGGGTGGAACCGGACCCGGAACGTACCCGGGAATTTGGACCCGTTCCTAACACTAGGTAGGACTTGACTTGTCTGAGACGGCTATCTCCCTCTTTTGAAAATTCGGTGCTCCGTCAACAACTTCTCCGTAATATTGATTGTCGATTGCCATCGTGGCTCAGTAACAGTGTAATTGTGATTCGGGATTGTCATTGTAATCTCTGTGATTTGACAGGCAATTCAGTTCGGCTTTGATTTCGATTCAGATTTCCGGTCATAAGAATGCGGCCATCCCGTATGTTTGCTTGTTCAATGTTGATTCTCGGCATAGACCATCATCGGAATTGGCCAGGGTAATGATGGTGAAATAGTAGATCACCACGTCGATCTCGCCTTGACTGCGGACAATGATCTGAGCTGCTGCTCCTGGTATCGTAATTGTGATTCGCATATAGCACTCGTGGCGACCACTCGGAGGTGGCAGAATTGACGCCGGTTGCATCGGGCGTAGGTGGAATATCATATCATTGATCCAATTCTAACACATTAACATCTCGGTAGGTCATACTCACTATGTAACAAGAGCGCTTCTGCTCTGGGAAACCTGCTTTGTACATTGAATTTGCAGATCTCGCAATCTCTTGATTCCGCATTCTGTAGAGTCTCGGTGGACTGCTTCTCGGTGAAAGTCAATTGGATGATAGCTTTGGTGCGTTCTTGCGGGACCTCTCTGTGGCCATCTCGGTAGGCAGCTTCGGTAGAATATCCCTTTGCTTCTCGGTAGTCATTTGGTAGGCCTCTGGTAAGGTGGATTGGCATTCCGTTCGGTATGTCCTTCGGCAATAGTTTCTTCATCCTTCGGTACGCCATTCGGTATCTCGTTTGGAACTTCTTCAGTAACCAAATTGCAGTCATTCGGAATCTCGTTCGGAACTGCTTCGGTATCCGTATTTGCACTTGTTCGGCATGGATCACGCTCGTTTGGCATATCATCTTTTCTGCTGTGGATTTGCCGGTATATTGGACCTCCGTCGTATGCTAGGTGAGCTTATCGTCCCAGATCGTGGGGTTTGCTCGCTGGCTCTCCTCCGGGTGTGCTTGTTAATTCATCAGTAGGTGTGCTTGCCATCACTTGACTCGGTGCACTTATCGTCGTTGGTCCCTCATTCCTGCACTTCCGGTACCGTAATGGTTTGTGATAGGGGTTGTTTGTGATTCCGCTACAGTCATCCCCTCTTTGAATGTCGTTGCTCCGCCGGCGACTAGTCTCATACGGCTTCGCAGGGAATATCGATTGGAAGGCTTGCTTCGGAAGCCAATATCGAGTTATCAATTGCCACCGTAGTTGTGAAGCTCGAGATCACTGAGTCGGGATCACATTCAGGATAGTATTCTCGGTAATATAACCTCGTAACCAATTCGGCATTGTATTCGGCGTTGTAGTCGCTGCCATACCGCTGCTTGATTTAATCTTTGGATAGTAGTCGGGAGTGTACCCGTACGGCAAGGCGTCCGGTACCTATAGCTGAATATCTGCTTTCAATTGCTAGTTTTGTAGCTTATATGGAAAGTTAACATTTTGGAAGGGGTGGAATTTCACATAACCTCGTGTATATCGCAATACTCAAAAAGACTGATTCCCATCCATCTCCGACCATGTCCGGGATAGGCATATCAGCGTTCGTAAGTCCAATTCCCATAGTCTCAATAATAGCTCCGGGCTTCCAATTGTATTTAAGTATTCGGCGCTTCTGTCGGTGATGAGGACCGCTGGATGAAGCCGATGGCTAGGTTCGTTTCATTGTAGGTTTTCAACGTTGTCAGTTCCAATTCCGATAGCTTGTAGGTCCGCCTTGGTCTTCCTGAAGACCTCTACAAAGTCCCGATATTGAGACGGGATATGCACTCCATCGTCAGTGAATTGCCATCCGTCTGTTGGGATGATCTCCGATCTGCAGACCCGCACAGATTCGTACGGCTCTGAATCTGCTCCATCAGTGTTAGCCAAACAGATGAAAGAAAGGATGGAAGCGGTGGAAGGGAAAATCCATGAGCCCGGATGGGAACGGTTCGCCGCAACAGGGCCCAGCCCCGTCGTCCATGTACTCGCTTCGTGTCTCAGCGAGCAGGTAGCAGTCATTCAGGGTTCCCCTGCGGACCCCCTTCTGCTGCTACTACCTCCGCTGCTCCCTGCTCGCCCATTCAGGATTGACCAGGGCTTGTACCACCTAGGTTTCCCGAGGTGACGCCTTCCGACATTGTTGATGCTCCCACCAGACTGGTTCCCTCATCAATTCGTATGGCGAGGGCTGGAACAACCTCTCTAGTAGGTAGGTCGTCGAATGCGGTGGCCCCCAAGAACAGAATATATACAGCTGGGGATGGTTCACAAGAATGGTCTTCGGCATTTCCATCTCCCTGGGGTAGCGAAGTGATAGTCTGCTCATTTCCGGAGTTCCTAACCGGCGTCCGCAAACCTTATAACTGGCCTTTAGACCAGTCAATTTCAGGATTCCTAGATTGGAACCAAGGAAGGCCAAGTACAAGATCATAAGCCATCATAGGCACGAGGACATCCAGTTCGTCAACCGGCACCTAATGTTCAATATATAGACACAAGATTGTCGTTTTCCGACTATCTTACGCCGACATCATTACCCGGCTATCAAAACCTAAGGTTGCCAGTTCCGATGGCTGTCCCAGTCGCCGAAGCAGTCTAGGTGCCATGGTGAGGCTGGTAGCCTGTCGTACTCTAATTAGAGTGAATACAGTATCATGAAAACATATAAACAATTACGAGATTGTCGTTTTCCGACTGTCTTACGCCAACATCATACCCGGTTATCAAGACCGAAAGTGGCGATGTATGCCAGTTCTGATGGCTGTCCAATTCGCCAAAGCAGTCTGGGCGCCATGGAGATGCTGGTAGCTCCGCAATGGATAAGAGGTCGAATGCATTGCCTCTCTCCGTGTACGTCTCGAACATAGCGTTCATGAACTGTGTGAGATACCGTTGGTGGACTTCGATTGTCCATAACAATTGTGCTCGTAAATGCACTCCACGCTGCGCAATGTATAGCCGCTATATGTTCGCTTGAATTGACTGAAAGGTTCTTATCGTGTGGTGTCTTCTCCAAAAGTGCACTTTGCTCGTGCAGACGTTCGCGGCGGTAACAGTGCTTACTTTGTAGACTGATCCCCCTCGATAGGTGGGTTGCTCTCGAGTAGTGTATCCGTCTCCAAGGATTCATGTATATTCGGGATGGGCATGTCGGGACTTGTCGTTCCACATAGATATTGACTTGACAAGCTGCGGAAGGCTCTAAAGTCACTCCCGATTTCATCGCGATCCGGTGCAGTTGCATTTCGTCCAAAATTGCCATTACTGTAATTGCAGTGGAAAAGCATTGATATAGTAGGCCTCAACCGTATGTGCACTTCCGCTGTGCAATGATTCTTCCCTGTAATTGCGTTCTAGGCAAGGAAGTGCTTCCATCGTGGAGTAAATCGCTGTAAGTGCACTTCGCTCATGCAGACGTTCGCGGCGGTAAGAGTGCTTCATTTTTAGAGTGATCATTCCCTGTAGGTGGGTTCCGCTTATAGTATTGTCTATCTCCGTAGGCATGCTTTGCTCGAGTAGAGTATCCGTAGTATAATTGGCCGTTGAGCGCCTGCGTAAGTGGCTTCTTCAAGGTTGCTAGAGCTGTCGGTGTACACGCCAATTGAAGTCGGTGGAATCCGCTGAATTAGAAGGAATGAAGTCGTAACTGTGGTGACTGGTAATTCGTCTCAGGACTTCACATTTGGTTCTCGAATTGGCCGCATTCAGGGGTATGGTCACTCCGTCCATTGTACGTTCATTGACTAATGATCGTGCTCAATAGACTCGTAATTCGTTTTTCGACTTCGGCTTGCTTCACGGTATTGCTGATTCAGGGGTAAGATCGTGCCATTGATTGTAGGTTCTCTGACTGAGAATCGTGCTCAATTAACTTGTAGGAATAGTGTTCAAACTGAAATATATCTATCGCGTTCGATTTCTCACAATGGCAGCGTCCAATTGTCTTATCCTGTACGCATCATAATTATCGTCTTCGCCGCTGGTGACGCGTCTTGTGCGCCAATTGGTCTCTGAACTCTTCTCAGCTGCCATAAGGTGGCTCAATTGAATGTTGTAACGATCAAGATCCGTGCTCGCAGTAATCATGCCTCGATATCTCATTTTCAAGGTAGTATTTTCAATTGTTGACTTTATGATCTGGCACGTTGGTAATGGGGTAAACTCACGAAATCCCGTGAGCGAAACGCATCCGTTTACTGAAAAAGTGGTAATAGTGTAAGGGCACGTACACCAGTGTTCGGCCTCATAGGCATATGTAGAAAAATTATAGGATAAGGTTGCAAACGTGGATGCGAGTGATAGGAGATGTACATGTATAGGTAAGACTATCGCTCGAGATGTAAGGCTCGTGGCGAGCCGACTATTTACAATGGTCATTACCCGGCCTGGGTCACGTGCCGTCGTTACAGCAGGGTACAAGAACTAGAGCAACAACAAACGAGTGAGATATGACTGCAGAACAAGTTTCTAGTTGACTTTGTGATGAACTTAAGCATTCAGTCAATGAATCACGGCGCTTAGGTGATGCTAAGCACATTGATTTCTAGATGATTTGCAGCCAATATGATGTCACTGGATCAAGAAAACCTTCCAACCTCTGATATATATTTGCCTTGCCTGCCCACCTTGATTACAATCTCCAGAATCAGCAACACACTCTCCTCACCTCAGCTACCGCATCGCATCACCCTAGACGATATAGTCAACACTCCCGATGTGTCTTTGGAGGCACCAGGAATCGATACACACCAGTCAATCATTGACCACCATTGAGAACCTAACATGAAATGCAATGCCTTCTGGTTGCTGATATTAGTCATTGCAGATACTAATACGATCCAGATGGCAATTCTCTAAGTCTGCGTCAGAGCCGAGAATGCCGGTGTTGGAGTCAGCCAATTGGCAGCATATGGGTGGCTTGACAACACAATGGATAGATAATAAAGTGAGGGAGCATGGCTGGGAGATTGCCTAGTCCCTGAGCATTATCAACAAGGAACGCGCTGGCTGCAAGCAATGGGACCTTCTAATCGATCATTGCGTTACTCAAATCCAGTAATTTGGGGTCATCAGGGCCGCTTTGTAAATGGTTCATCGCAGACAGGACTCACCTTGATGAGCACAAACTCAAGTCAGCAACGAACAAGTTGCCGTAGGTTGGTCTGGGCGGAAAGACCGAAATACTTGAATAAACCCCAACCAAGACGAGGACTCTTGTTCAAGTTAGTATGTGTGTTATTGCCCCAATGCTTTGTTTGCTCTTGAGGATAATGTGTAGATACAGAAGATGAAGAGAAAGATACCTCGGGCCACAGGTATTCGGCAATAAAGATGCATTGCGATGCCTCAACCAATTTCCTTGTTGGGCCAGTTATGTTTACAATCGCTCATGTCAATCCCAACATTGCTGGGAAGGGGGAGGGTGAAGACAATACTCAGCTATTCTCGTGGAACTGGCCAGGAGATGATGCATCAATACATCCAATAGTTACATCAATCGTCGATGGAACAATTTTGTCCATCCTGAATACGTCAATTGCCAGTCTGCTACACCCCAGTTGGAAACTCCAAGTGCATTGGGGCTGGCGGGAGGAACATATTGGAGAGGGTGGTCTGTACGCCCGTGATGTTACCCCAATTTTCGATAACAATGGTGCTGCCAGATGGGTGAAGGCGGCGATGAAATTAAACAGTACAATGCGTGTTTGCATTGTTTATTGTGGCCAACATGCTTACGGCACAGGTGGTGCCTGGACGCCTACACGTGGTGGCCGGAGCTACATTCCACTGGATGACCTCATCCCACATGCAGCCAAAGATACAATTGACGATGTCATGGTCGAATCAGATGATGATGCGGAGACACGGAGCCTGAATCCATGTAATTTCTGAATGACAAACCCAGGCTTCCATAACTTAGAACGCAAGCTTCAAAAGAGGATTCTCAGACAGCAACAATTCTTTGAGGTCATCCGAAACCATGCTCTTCGTCTCCTTGCCTATTATGAGCAAAGCATCAGGGCTGATGAGGATATGGCTTTGCTATGTGAGCACGATGACATTATGAATCCTCCTGCTGCAGGCTCTTTGGGCAATAGATAACCTATCAGCAGCCACCAAGCTGTGAATAGGTTGTTGTGAGAATCTAATGCACTAGCTGGACGGTTGTTTAAGGATTTGCTTTGTGAGTGGGGACATTTCTGGCACTTTGGAGGGCGAACGGGTGAGTAATATTTGGGAGTTTTTTTGTAAGATTTCGGGTCGCTTTTTGGTGTTGTGTTGATTTTATTAATACATTATTCATGTTCATGCATGAAGGGCTGTATTCAGTGTTCACGCTGCTAGGAGTAATCATTGGGACAGTGGTTTTTGGGACAGGCATAATGGCAGCAATAGAACTCCATGTGCGGCTATCTTAAAATTTGTAGTTCAGTAATTTTACCTAGCCGAAGTTAGCCCTCATGGTTAGTGCAATGTGGACGCTATTTAGCTCATTGCGATAACGATTTTCATCAGTGGAAGCCAAGCAACATCCCGGTGGGATGGTTCACACCTGGCATTCTTAGTTCCGAGTTCGTGGTTATCCAAGAAGTTGATAGTGTGGTTGGTGGGACAAGCTGTGATTCTTGAACATTTGAGAGGATAAGAAGACACAACACAACAATGCTTTTAATCATATCAACGCCTTCTTTCCTTGACACCATGTTTTGACTCATTTACTATACATTCATTCACATTTCGTTTCGTCACTCCTTGAATTTATGCATACTGATCACTGGCTCCCTTTTTAAATCTTGACAGCGAGGTGGCACACATCTTGTCCTCCTCCTCTTCCGTCCGGCACCAGAAGAATCACACTGTCTATCCACAACAGGGATCTCGATGAATATTTCATCATGATACCATACAATCACAATGATTGTTGATATCACCATTCAGCATCTGACAACCAGCCACTTTGGCCACCATCCAGGAAAGCACTGGCCCAGCGGCCATTAATAGATTCCTTCAGGTCAACCAATGGAAAACGAGTTACGGCGACCCAATAAATTTCAACCTTGGCGCCACCTCTATATTATGAGTGTCATGAAGTCTACATTTCCTCGGAGGAAGATGATCACCTCGAGAATTTGCTGCTGAGATGCAACAAGGTATCCAATTGAACATTGGAATAATTCAATCTGCCCCCTATTGTCGACATTTACTAGAGGAAGGATTGAAACGAAGCCGGTGAGTAATTGTTTGCATGCGAAGCTGGAAATTTGTGGAGATATGAGCCCATTGTTCACGACGTGACTGACCTCATCGTTGACACACAATACACCACCCAGACAACTCTTACAGATGTTCTGTCGATGGTCATTGTACGTGTGAAGCCTATCGCTATCAATTATGCGAGGTTTGGGAATCTCTTTGCCCTGAATGTGGTCAAGCCCACCCAGATTCATAGTTGGTGGTATGAGAAAATCCCCAGGATTGATGTAGCCCAGAGAAACTCAGACCCTCCACATGCCTACATTTCAGTGGTAAATGAATCATCTGAACAATTGATTGCATCGCTGACATTGTGCATCAGGCTATCGCAAAGATTACTTGCTCCTGTGCAACAATAGTTTTATGCCACAACATCTCAACTGACTCTATTTGCAGATTTTGAACACAGTCCCCAACAGAGATGAAGAAGAAGGTAGCCTAACCATTGGCCGAGGACTGGCTTACATGCCCCACAAACATTTATGAGGTAAGTTCAAAGTCCGCTTCTTCTTTGATCATTGTCCTGAAGGTCACGTTTGGAGTGCAAGTTCCAATTTGCAGCAACTGAAATTGTGGATCTTATTCACCGGACATTCTTCTATGGCATATGACAACTGGGAATGAAGGATTGATCATTGATTGCGAAAATCGACCCAACATTCATTGCCCTCACTGCGATGGCCATTCAACAGTGTCTGTCAGCATGAAAACCAGGCGAGTTTAGGACCATACTAGAGTTTGGTGCAGGAGGTTGAGCACAATGTAAGTACGATACAAGGAACATGAATCAGGCCGTTTGTAATGCAGGCGCAGATGTATTTCGTCGCCTCCACCCAGATGTTTGTTCTTCCTTGGCAGAGGTTCAAACCCAAAAGGGTGCGACTATCTGCAGCTTCATTCACCTAAGGTTCCACTGAACTGGGAGGGAAACTGTAATGGCATAACCCAACAACAATCAGGGTAGGTTAGATGACGACTTCCTAGATTACGTCCTGGAGCAGCTGATAGAGCAGCCCGACAATTCTTTTAATCGTCTTAGCATCATTGTTGCTGCTACTGAAACTAGCATGCAATTCTCAGCTGTTCTGCCTATGGGTGGGTCTACCAACACCAGGGGCAGCCAGCCCATCCCCTGCAGCGACAGCATCAGCAACAGTAACGACATCACCAGCATTCCCAACTTGACCAGCATTGAAAATGTGTGAATAGTGGATGGAGGTACAAGTGTAGAGGGTGCAATGTCGGTTGGAGGGTAGGAATGGTGTCAGTGACCAGATTTAGTCCTTCCTTTGTACGCTGTGTTATTCTACATTGTTTCCATATATCGTAATAGTAGTCAATGTAACAGAACTGATGGTTTATTGAGGTCTGGTTTCGAACGTGTGAAATCGTAATCGAGATGATACATAACCCTTCCGTGCCAGTTGAACACCAACGTACATACCCTCTATTTCCAATGAATCGAATATCGTGAACCACTTCTGCATGGTACCTATCATTGGTCAAATCAAGCCATGACGGTCTCTACAAACAAGAACCACATGCTTCATTGAACATATGGAGAGAGTACTAACAACACCGCAAGCTCAAATCAAATAGGCCAATGTAGGAGTATGGGCAGATATCATTTGTGATTTCACCAAAGAAATTGGGAACCATTCGTCAAGTGCTCATTGTCACGTTCTCAACATTCAGTACACTGGATGTGAAGCTTCCAAAAAGCATCACAACAACTCAAAGAACACTCTGGAACAGTTAACCAATGAAATATTTCAGGGAAACATTGATTTCATTTTGTTGAGTTTGTGGGCACAATAAACTGAATAAATTTAATGAAGGAAATATAGTTTTTGCTGCGACAGAGGTTTACATGAGGCTTCTGGACCGAATTAGATTGTGCTGATGTGGCACCTGCAACGCAGCAAGTCTCTGGATCATGCACCCAGGAGCATATATGGGAGAACATAGTCAAGTAGCCTTGCCTCTTGACAGTGTATTTGGGAGAATGTTCAAGAGTGTGTTGGAGAGCATTTTGGGAGCATACTTGGATGCGTGTGTCAAGCAGACAGGGAGGGTGCCATCGAGTGCATTTGGAAGCATCCTTAGAAGCATGCCTGGAGGTGTACATGGTAGAATCATGATAGCTGAATTCGGAGAGTAAGTCTAGCAGGCTGGGAGTGCACAATCGATTGTGATCAGGAATGTACTTCAGAGCATATCTGGGAGTGTGCAATGAAGATCATTTGGCAGGTGTATTAAATGCAGCACGATGTATAGTATCAAGTGCCCATGATTACATGTATATCATAGTAATCCAGCCTACTTACAGGTCCATAGGATCTCATTGTGCCACACTTCAATCTTAGTATGGATTACTGTCCTATAAATAACTTCTCAATAAATCATGTGTCGTGTAAGGATATTGTTCCAGGTGTCTCTTGATTACTTGTGTATATGTGCAATTGAAGTACAGCCACAGTTTACCAATATTTACGATCACATCCTTCAGTGTTGCCAGAAGCAACCCAACACTCTGATTAATCCGCTGCATACTAGTTCAGAAAACCTTCACTAGCTAACAGAGATTAAATCCACAATGCCACCGGGTAATTTAATTATATATTGAATATACTATCATGGTGTCAAATAATATTGTGATTCTTGACAATTGGATTGAGTTTGATTATAAATATTGACCAGACAGCTAATTTAGAAACTGTTCAATTCCAACCTAGACTAGACATGACACTCTGGACTGAGATTGCTACTAGCACTACGTAAGAGAGAACTTTGCTTATCTAGTACTTAGATGAATTTGAATTGTAATATTTTATCAAACTATTACAACTGAAGAGGTCTACTGTTTGCAATGCAGTGGAATATATCCTGTTTTACACTATTATTCTAACAATTACTATATCCTAGTACTATTTAAAACTTGGACTGATTGAGACACTTAACAGAATACATACTAATAGATAGTAAGATTTTATTGCTGTGGATCATACTGTATATACAATCAGCAACATATTCTCATTCGCCTCTATGCAGGCTACATTCATATATAATGTGATTGAAATTCTTATTACATGGAATAGAAATAAAATAAAATAACAAATAAAATACAATTTTTGATCTTTGAGTGATTATTACTTTCAACCTAACCAGTCAAGAACATAATCCAGCACTAATAACATTCAAAACCAGCTAGTAATGATAACCTTCCTAATATGACATTGTATCTATTAGTAAATCCAACAACCATGGTACTTTTATCTCACCTGAAATGTAAAATTAATATTACAGTTTGATATTGAATTTCTGCAGTGCTAACAAGAGTGCTCCCACTTGGCACTGGACTGGAACCAATATAATCTAGTTTAATTATCATGTATTGTATACTATTGATAGCAGCAACTTTTGGATATAATTTTCCCAGTATAATGCTACTGTATACTCCATCTAATAAAAAACAAGTAGATACAGTATAATTTAAATATCATCATAGAGTGTATTTACTAATTTCACATTTCAAATTGTACATAGACAAAAAATATGAAAACTATTACTCAGAAATATATATGACGATTTTCAGGTCTTCTCCATCAGCAGCGGTAATGGTAAAATGTTGATTGCAGTGTGAATACTTTGAAAGTAAGCTGACAATCAATACATCACACCTATTCATAATATAACTATATTTGCCAGTTAGGTGATATTTAGTGGAGTTACACTTGAAATGAATGTCCCATGATTAGTGTTAGCCTTCAAGTTCCATTAGCGGATTCACTGTTGATAATACAGTGCTATAAATATATTTGTAACATGTTAATTAAGAGCAGTCAGTAATGTACATGATTATCAACCACTCCTACTTTAACATATCATGTAGGATTATACCTGGATCAAGTTGCAACTCCACAGAACTACATGTGCAGTGGATGTCATTGTATATTCCAGTAGGTGGAATGTATCAGTCAATTTCCTCAGCAGTGGCAATGCCTCAAGTCAACACCTGGAAATCTAACAGTTGAGATTTAAGCATGAAGTTGTCTATTGAATGCAGGACATTGGATGAAGTTATCATGCAGGAGTGAACCTTGATATTACATTGAGCTAGTATACATCGTAATGCTACAGACATATCTCAATCTACATTGATGCGGTATCATTTGTTTTCCAACTTGAATTCAGAAGAAACTACATATTAATACAATGATGGATATTTTATTAGTAGTTGCAAAAACGCAGAGTTAGATTACATTTCGGAAAATGGTCCAACAACTGCCCAAATGGGAAGAATGCTGTTCAGGTTGCATTTATGATCCGTCATTTTGTATATTTGATATCTTGCAGAAGATTGCTCTATTCAGTAGAGTTACTCTCTAAGACTATTCATTTATGAACACAACAACCTAATGGAAACCTGAGTCTACATCAACAAGACGTTTTCCGGATTTGGAATTTTCCATCAGCAATATCCTAGCATCTTAACTTGGTGTTCATTGCAGAAAAACATTCTAATGAAGAATCATCCTAAAGACCTGCTAATACAGAAATTCCGTTTCCCCTGCAAAGATAAGAACTCAGCTGTGCAGCAAATAGTCCAAATCTACCAGAGACAGAGCCATCAGAAATGTCCTTGAGTTTTTAAAATCTATACTATATACACATGATTTGTCAGCTCAAAGCATTCTCATTACCTGATGGTGGTATGTACCATCTTACATTGGCAAATTACAGAATGCTCAATGGTAAGCAGATGGTCTTTTCAGTTATGATTAGGGAACTGTAGCACTTGGCTTACGTGTGGCTCTCACAACAGCTATTGGTCAGCAATCTCATCTGGCTAGACGCAATCTGGGTAGCCTGGCTCTCAACTTGCTGGAAACAATCTAGATGCGTTGGCTGGATGGAATGTGGATAGGCTGCCTCATGGCTGGCTACATACGATCTGGACAGGCTCACCCTCTGGTAGTTGGATGCGATCTGGTCAGGCTGGCACTTGAATGTCTGGAGCCAATTAAGACAGGCTTGATATCTACAGGCTGGATACAATTTGAATGGGTTTGCCTGGCTGGGCGTGATCTTGATATGATCACGACAGGCTGGGTCTCGAATGTCTGGACACGATCGAGACGGGTGGATGGGCTAGCCCTCTGTTGGCTGGACATGGTCATGATAATCTGGCTCTGCGTCAACTTAATATGATATGGACTACTTGACCTTGGTCAACTAAATATAATTTCAACGGGCCGACTTTTGGCTGGCTGGAGATGATCTTGACAACCGTGACATACCCACTCTTAGATGGTTCTTGGCTCGCTGGATGCGATTAGCACAGCCTGGCTTTCAGCTGGCTAGATGCATTCTGGATGGGCTAGCTCTTGGCTGGCTGTACAGGCTGACACTCAGCTGGCTGGACGTAATCTGGACTGGTTAACACTGCGCTGGCTGGACGCAATCTGCATGGGCTGGCTCTCGGCTGGATGGAGGTAATGTGAACCGGCTGAGAGCTGGCCGGATTTCATGGGTTTTGCTGTATGGGATTCTTTTGCTCTGAAGGGGGCGGCAAAGCCGCCACCATACCTAGTACCATATATACACATGTAGTTTTATATAATACTATTTGGTTTATCATGGTTCCCCTGCCCTCTGATAATTGAAAAATTTAGAAACCAAGTAGATGTCTACATTGAGACATGCAATAAATACTTAGATCACATCCGCAATCATCAGTATCTGTCTGCAACACAGAGTCTCTGGTGGATATCATTATTTTTACTAATTCAACCAGCATTGGTGCATTAACTGGATACAGAAAAAGATAAACAGACATTCAATATTACAAGTGATGAGAAGATTGAATTAGAATCACATTACGTTTTTGTTGACAAAGTCAAACTTGTTGAGATTGCAGTAGAAGTTACACCTGGCACAAATCAGGATCCACAAACAGAGAAATAGACAGAAGAACAGCCAGAAAAGAATTATTGAGATCAAGGAAGCCTAACATTACAAAAAGGAGATTGTTTGTGAAGAGAGAGAATCTACCTCCGGGTGTGCAGATATAGAATCTGTGATAGAGTCTGATAAGACAAGGACCAATTAGGATTTGAGTGTAAAGACATAGAAGCTGTGATAGTGTCTCATATGACAAGGACCAATTAGGATTGGGGTTCACAAACATAGAATCTGGGGTAGCGTCCAATTTGACAAGGACCAATTGTGATTGAATGCCTAGAAGCAGATAAGGATCTAGGGCCATGGTTCGTATCGGTACATTATACAAAACACCTCTCTAACAGATGTATTCTTTACAGAGTTGATTGTCAAGTTGATAGTGTATAATAAACAGAAATTTGTACCATATATACTCAAGTAGCTGACAGCTTCATTCTAAATACAAGTTGGTTGCACGGTATAGTATTACTCTCTACAATTGACTGTATTGTATTTGCATTTGCTCAGTCCAAAGATTTCCACTGTCTATAAGAATACCATATTGCTAATTGACACTTACCACATCGGCAAATGTGCAAATCGACTATAGACTGCGCGTAGCGCTGTCTATAGTCATCCATAGTCGGTTCATAGACGTCTGCGTGTGGGACTATGGGACTATATACGGCTAGCAGTAGACAATCCTCTGCCAGTCTTGACTGCCGACAGGCTTCGCTGGTACTGACACACTCATTGAGAGCATCATGAGTGGCCGCTTCAGAGCCCGATTGAGAGCCTGATTGAGAGCCTGAGCCTGATTGAGAGCCTGATTGAGAGCCTACTTGAGAGCCTGCTTAAGAGCCGGGCTTGAGAGAGCAGTGTTTCGGCAGGAGTAGCGTTTCCACAGGAATCTTCAGGCACATTGAACTCTAAGTTTGTGGAAGCTTTGGCCAATAGAAGGCTTAAGTCTGTTGAAGCTTTGACATTGACGTTGACGTAGCCAATCTGCTTGACTAAGTGCTTTCGGTACCATCGCCATTACCATTACCATTACCTTCACCATCACCATCATCATCACCATCACCATCACCATCACCATCACCATCATCACCATGAGCCCCGGACCGAGTGGGCACACATACGCCCACAATCGATGGGAAGCGGGCAGCAGATTCCGCTGGAAAATCTGAGTCCGAGATCTGCTCTCCCCAAGATCCAATTGTCTACCTTTTCTGCAGAATCTAAGGCTGCAATTGTCAACACCATGACCTTGAGGCATCGTGAGACCTTGTGATGGTGGCCGCGCTAAAGATAAGGTTTAGACTACCACGTCGACCGACGTGATGATTTCGGCCGACATACGCCGCCTGCCACCTGCCACATGCTACAAGCCTCAGGCCACACGCCGCCCGCCGCCCGCCAAACGCTGCCTGACATACACCACCAGCCTCAAGCCTCCCGGTGCCTAGCGTCAGCAACTCAGCAAGTCTCTGGATCGAGCATGCAGGAGCATACATGGGAGTATATAGTCAAGTGAGATTGGGAGTGTCTTCCCGCTTGACAGTGTACTTGGGAGAGTAGAGCCAAGTAGGCTGGGAGTGTGCAATCGAGTGCAATTGGAAGTGTACTTGAGAGCACACCCGGGAGTGTACATCAGAACTTACTTGGAGGTGTACTTGGGAGTGTACCCGGGGTGTACTTGGAAGAGTCTTGAGAGCTTACTTGAGAGCATAAGTCAAGCAGGCTGGGAGTTTGCCATCGAGAGCAATTGGGAGCATACAGTCAAGCAGGCTGGGAGTGTGCCATCGAGAGCAATTGGGAGCGTACAGTCAAGCAGGCTGGGAGTGTGCCATCGAGTGCAATTGGAAGCATCCTTGAGAGCGTGCCCAGGAGTGTACTTGAGAACGTACTTGGAGGTGTACTTGGGAGCATACTCGGAGTGTACTTGGGAGCTTACTTGAGAGCGTAAGTCAAGCAGGCTGGGGGTGTGCCATCGAGAGCAATTGGGAGCGTACAGTCAAGCAGGCTGGGAGTGTGCAATCGAGTGCAATCAGGAGTGTACTTCAGAGCGTACTTGGGAGCGTGCAATGAAGTTCATCTGGCAGCTTGCTTTCAAGTTTGTTGTATGCAACGTGATGTATAGTATGCAGCATGATGTATAGTACGCAGCGTGATGTATATAGTATCCAGCGCACAAAATTGCATGCGTATCATAGTAATCTAGTCAACGTGTAGGTCCATAGGACCTCATAGTGCCACGCCTCAAATATGCTATGAATAACCATCTCAAAAATAGCTTCTCTATGAGTTAGGCGTCGCGTAAGATCAGTTTTCCCGGTGCAGTCAGCTTCAATATATGTAGGTAATGCGGTTCTAACACACTAGCTATTACTGCAAATATTTATCTTATATAAGTGAAACACTTGATAAATATGGTAGTATAAACTATTCACTGTTTACTAGATTCTATGATATATATATCTCACTTTATTGTATTGGAATACTACTATACCCACGGATTAGCACAAGGATGTTACACCACATAATTTTATTCCAATTGAATACATTCAGATTGCTTTCATAATCTTCTGTCTTTATTTCGCAATAAAATAGGCTAACAGGATGTATTTTGAGACCAAAAACAACTGAAGGCAAAACTTCTTCAAACTACCAAGGATATATGAATGACTAATTCGCTATTTGATGGACCCAGTACGGGGTACAAATGGTTGTAATGGGCTAGGGCGTTAATTGCGGATGAACTTCCGAGTGGGACTTCAGGGCAATTGCACATAATCGCACTCGCATCACAATTAAACATATTATTGAATATCCGAGTCTGGTAGCAAGAGTGGCAAAGGGTAGTACTGGATATGCAAAGATATACCCAATGATTCTGTGTATATATGCCGAGTCTTCTCTCTTCCCTCTGAACCGTAAGTTTATGCATACATTTCGCCCCCTCATATCGCAACATACCACTTTGAATTTGAATAAAAACTGACATATGCAGACGTCTGTCGTCATACAATATAAAGTATCTGTTGCCGCATAAGCAGCTAGATAATTATACAAAAAAGAATCGTACGTGCGCGATTGGCTAGCGCGCTGTAGAGAAGTAGAAGGATCCGTACACTAAATAGTGTTGCGTGGTAAGGATATGCCCTGTCGTGATGTATTTCTTTGGAGATTCTCTGGCAGGAGATGGCAACGCGTGAAAAGATCCCGATGGCCTCGGCAGTGGATCTATGCCGTTGGTTACCAACGCTACAGTTAACTCGCTAAGTATCCACTCGGCAGTCGGCCCCGAACTATGGCGGGGCAGGTCCTTCCCGGCCTCTGAAGCAGCAAAACACCTCCGCCAACAATTTTGCCGAAAGGAAGTCAGACATCGGGTACTGCCAAGTGCGTAGCGAGAATGTCCTCCAAATTGGGACCAACTGTTGCCACGGTCCCGGTGCGGTCGGTTTACAGTCTATTCCGTGACAACCTGAGTCTGCGATTCGGTGAAGACGACGTTCGAGTAAGATTACACGCTAAAGCAGATGCTGAAACAAGCAAACATGAGTGACACGATGCGCATAGTACCATTGCAGGGATCATTGTCATGTAATCCTTGCAAATAAACTCACCGGAGCCCTGCATTGGCGCCAGTTGCGTCCACACTGACTCATGCCTGTCCCCTCTTCTGCGTCACATCCCGAGTTCAAAGTCACAACTGTCCCCGCCGACTTCTTTCCACCATCGACACCGCCATGACAGCCAACTCACCTCGACATTCCCCTTCTCTCGGACATGCCCCCTCACCCCCGCTCACGCTCCCGGGCTTCGGGCTGCCACTGGACAAACCGTATGGGGACAAGAAAGCGTTCCCGGCAGTGATCGATGTGCTCCGGGACGGGGCATACGCTTTGCCGTTGACAACGCTCCGCGAGTTTGCAATGATGGAATTGATGGATGCGATTACGGACAAGCCTGGGTGGGAGCGGAAGGTGTGTGTGCATTCCCGCTCTCTATTCGTCGCTAACATCACAGGTCTTCGACGACGCGATATGTGCAAAATGGAAGACGGAAGCGGTTTGCCCAATGGACGAGGAAAGTGCCGGGACTGCACGTGGTGTGGGAATGACCGAGAAAATGGTGGACTGGGTTCTTGCTGAGCTACGGTGGAAGGCGGGGGTGTTTGCCGAGACAGGCGGTGTTGCGGTGTATGATGGCGACGTGGTAAAAAGCGACACCGTTGTTTCGCCGGAAACCAAGAAGCTGCTGCAGGACGCTGTGGTGCCACTTGAGAATGTGCCGGATGTTGACAAGGATTGGCATCCGGGCTCCGATGGGATGGTGCTGGATCTTGTCCACCCCTCGCTGTTCCCGCTTGTCTACGGCCGCTCCAGGATCCTGCCGGACTCCCTGTGCGGGCTTCGTGACTGCGTCCGCCGTGCGGGCGAGGGTGTGGTTATTCCTGTTCCACCGAAAGAACAGTCGCACGAGATATTGATTACCAATTGGGGTTGGGGGATTGAACCCGAGACGGTCACGTTGTTCAGCAGAAAGTTCCAATGGTTACCTTGCGATATCTCGCTCTCCAGCGGGCAAGCAAAGTATCTCCTTCCCGTGCACTTCCTTCGGTAACTCTCACTAACTATTTCCAGGATCGTCAGCTACATCAATAATCTTCACCCCCGGCACAGCTCGCTCTACATGCTGATCGAAAAGATCATCGACCATGCAATCCCGCTGTGGAACATGACGCTCACCGCCGCCCAAACTCCAAACTTCTCCTCCCCACGCATCCCGTACTACGATGCCGCTTACGATCCAGACCCTGACGCCATGCCGGCCGACCAGCAGCCACAGCAAGAAAGCGACGAAGAGGACGACGCATTCGAGGAACGCTTCGTAGCGTGGGAAGACTCAATCCGCAAAGTCGTACAACCCGAGCCACAGGGCCCATGGAAACTTCCTGTCACCAGCGACCCCAACTACATCGCCGAACACCCCGCGGCGGGCACCCCCGAACAAAAAGTAGACCTAGCCCGCGACTACGCGCACACCGGGCTGCAGGTGATCGTCAAACTCGCCAATATCGTCCTGACACCGTCTCAACCCTCGTACTCCGGCGGCGTCTGGCACTTCGAAGGCCAGGTAAACGAGCGCATCGTCTCGACTGCAATCTACTACTACTCCACCGAAAACACCACCCCCTCCCGCCTTGCCTTCCGCAAGGAATGCGTATTCGACGACTTCTTGGTGTCGTACTCGCAGAATCGCCACGAGTGGCTAACCGAAGTCTTCGGGTGCTCGAACGAAGGCCGGAACATCCAAGAAATCGGGTCCATCGGCACCCCCGAAGGCCGGCTGCTAACATTCCCGAACGTGCTGCAGCACCGCGTTAGCCCGTTCGAGCTTTCCGACAAGACGAGGCCGGGACATAGGAAGATTCTAGCGCTGTTCTTGGTTGATCCTAATATTCGGGTTATTTCTACCGCGAATGTGCCGCCGCAGCAACACGGGTTTTGGGCGCAGGAGGCGGCGAAGGAGGAGCCGTTGGTGAGTTTGCCACCGGAGATGAAGGCCGCTGTGTTAAGGGAGACCGAGGAGTGGCCGATTGGGGTGCTGGAGGCGAAAGGGTTGAGGGATGAGCTTATGGAGGAGAGGAGGTTGTTTGTTGAGAAGGGGGATTTGCAGTTTGGGTCTGAGAGTTTTTCGTTGTGTGAACATTGAGGGGGAGCAGGGTGTTGCTTCGATAGTGACAGTCGGAGAGTTGGTATTTGATACCGCGAACACGGACCCCTAAGCTCTATGATGGAATGGGGGTGATATTGTATTCATGACGGGAGCGCGGGGGCGACATGTCCTTTTTTGGCTACTTGTTGGGTTCATTGGTGGACTCGGGATGAAATGGGATACTGCAGTAATTTCACTCTGTTGAATGTGTACTTAGATTGTTGAAAGTAGAGATAGAGAAGCTTGATTGTACTATCTAAGAGGGCCACAAGGCCATATATATATGGTCATACAAGTGCAAATGCGTACGTACTCATCTACTTAGGTAGTATAGATCCGGCTGAATGCCATCAGCCCGACAGTAATCTCCCAGTCTCCTATACGAGCCATCATCTCCGGCCATACGAATGCTGGTATCTATTTATGCACATGAATTATGAGTCTCAGCTCTGTTTAATGGCTCCTATGAAGATGGTGTCTTGTATGAGGATATGCTTGCTCTGCATCAGGATCAGGTAGAGCGTCTCATGTCAAGATAGTACAAACACGTATGCAAACGGATATGGGAACTTGTACATATACGAGCCCTCAGCCCTCGATAAGTCAAGTCAATGAAGAAATCATCAAATCATCCAAAGTAACACACTCTGTTGCATATATGGATCGCCGCCCCTTTGTAAGGCTTATGGGCTGATGGAGATCGTGATATCTTCGGGCTGACAGTCATTCGGGACTCAGCTGGAGATGCCGGCTGAGTGCGGGTAGATGCATACAAGGCATACTCTGGATGCCGTATATTAGAGCATACAAGCTCCCACGCAGATAGACTCTATTCAGAAACTAAGCCTCTCTATCTCACTATTGTAACACTTGTTACTATATGATCTGTAAGGAAGTCGCCTGCACTGAGATCACCGAATTGACTCACAGGCTACGGACTCATAGTCGTAGACTCATCCACGAGTTTTCACTCGCCGCCGCCACCGCCACTGGTATTTGCAATCGTGAGCTTCCATGGACTTCCATGGTGTTCCAGGCTCTCATGTATATAAAGACAGAGCTTCTCCTTAGATAGCAGAATAGACTTCGTCCGCTTTACATTCGTAACAACACTCGGCAAACAAAAACCGAGTACTGAATCATGTCTCGGGTTAATCGAGACCACAATGTCGTATAACTCTCCTATAACCCAGTTCAAGTAGCCAAATATCCGGTACATGCAATATTGGCACATTACTTCTCTTCGATTCTTATTCTCTGAACACTGATAATCAAGTTCATAGCACGATTATCGAGGAAATAATGCTAAAAAGTTCCTCCGAATGAATTCGAGTGGAGTAGCCAGCTAGTTCGAGATGAGTATAAGGTAGATACTTTATTATAGCCGCCATCCGCTGTATTTTCCGGGAAAGGCATTATACGCGGCATTCTCATGCCGCTACGGTGGGTTTCATAGGCAGGTCCAGTTCGGTCTGTTCGTGGCTACCACTCCATTCTACGGCAGCACATCGTTCCACTAAATGCAACAAATGAATTGCATATTCTACAGGCTTTGGGCAGGCATATTCATGAACGAAAGATATTCAACTTTTAGTTTACTCTAAGAGACCCGATAATATATCCTTTTACAGTAACGGGCCCGATACATTATATTGTTGAAAATGAATCTCATTCCATAGTGTGAATAATACATGTAATACTCAGAAATTTTACTAACCCTAGCAATAGTAAACAACATCAAAACTTACAACGACAAAGCAAGAACCACACCCATATAACTTTCACAAGTAAAACAAGATATAGACATAACCGCAACTCTAGGAAATCACACCTTTTCTAGCTAGATATCACCAAAAAAGCGTACCCTCATCCATTCAGTAAAATTCTGTTCCCCAGGGGCCGGTGGAATCTTGTCCCAAGGAAAGACATACCTCCCACTACTACCTCTAGCAAATTTTTTGAATATGCCATGCATCTTTTCATCCTTTCTCAACTCCATCGTATCCATTCCGCAAATATGACCAAATTCAAGGATACGGGCAGCCAACCCTGCTGAAATTGCGGTGGCCATTGAGCAGCCAGAAAGGCATCTCGTGCCGGCGTCATTGAGATACTTGGGGTATGTAGATATGATATTTTTTCCGGGGAGCAAATAAGTTGCATTTGGGCTGGTGAACTTTGCTGCATATCCAAAGTTATCACATGCTCCAATTGTATAGACGCCGGTTATGGCTGCGGGGTACGGGGGTGTCTTTTCGTTTAACCCGGTATTCGAGGCTGATGCAAAGACGAGAATACCCCTCTTCAGTGCCCCTTCAACAGCTTCACACAGTTCTGGACTCCCATTCACGAAGCCCCAGCTGCACGAAATAATATCCGCATGTTGCTTCATCGCCCATCGAATACCCTTTTAATTTCAGTTCCAGCGAGTTTTATGGTTCAGCCATAACAGAATAAACGTACCTCTGCCGCATGCTGCTGGTTGAAACTGGAACCATCAAAGATACGACCAATCAACAGTTTTGCGTTAGGTGCCACTTTCTGAATCAGTCCAGCTATATGTGTTCCATGCCCATTTGAATCTATAAAGTCATGCGCCCCCGGAACAAACGATTTGCGACTATGTATGCAATTTTGGAACTCTTCATGGCCCGCATCAATTCCGGAATCGAGGATAGCGACTTTGATGTCGCCTTGGAGGTCATTGGGGGGCAATGCTTCGTCGAAAATCCGTAATTTTTTAAACCAAATCGCTTCACTAATTGATATAGATTTAGCACGCATTGTCCCAGGTTAATGACGCTGGGAAAAAGGGTTTTACTCGACATTCCCGATTGCCCCCGGCTCTTCCCGATCAAAACCCTCATCCAACTTCTGACACCTACGGACTTCACTTAGAGAAGCTTCGGCCACACATTTTATTGTTATTGTCCTTCCTTTCATAACAGCCTCTTTGAATTGACACATAAGTTCGCTAGATGAATCCTTGAAGATTATTAAAAAAATATCCCCTGCATGCCGACACTAGTTAATGAGTACCTGATATGCATGTCTATGTTCTAATGTGACTATAATAAGTTTTTGGAGCTGTCGGTTGATAATCCAATAACATCAGTAATGCCTTTGATATCGATAGTATCTCTGTTGACGTACTTGTTGGAGTCTGTTTCCCTTCAGATCGGTCTCCCAGGCCTCCAGGACAATCTCGGTGCAACCATCCCATAGCAGAACTAGATGTTCTACTCCCGGGGCTACAGCTTCTATAGTTCTTATTGAGATGTTCGGAGCAAGCCAAGCAAAAGTCTCTATATCCGAAAACAAAGGGCTATTAGTCTTCGGATTCCATAGGGCACTCCGGATCCGCGAATCGCCACCACACACTATGTCTGATACCCAGATCTGTCGGATACTTTCAACAGCTTTCACTTGGTGGAGCCATAGAAGGACTTTGTCTGCTGAGTAGGGCCGTTGTTGACACATTCCTGGATTTCGATCTTTTTCTTCAGAGCCGAGTGCGACAATGTTGAGTTTCTTTGAAAAGTAGACATTAAAAGAATCAAAAGGGTCGCTTAGCAAGTCACTGATGATACGGTTGAATATGTGCGGATTGTCCGATGGTGGACTCGAGAAGTCCAGAAAATCTAAGCAGATATCTAAATGATCATAAAATTAGCATTGTTTCGGTCGCAGATATCGAATATTCTTCCTCGGAGGACATTCTTTACGTGCCTTCATTGGAATACTTGTCGTCTTCCGCGCAAGCATTGTTTTCGCTTGGTGCCATAGTCAAAAATAAGTAGAGTAAACGAAAGAACAATAGGGCTACTGCCAAAACTCTCATGGGAATGTCAAAATCTTATCTAGAGGGCACTAGTTGCATACTAATCTGTCAAAGTATTGACTCTCTGGGAACCTGGTGCGGGGACAATTCTATCAATAGAGGAAGAACGTAAAACACTTGAAAATACATGAGCTGAAGGCTGAGATTGTTCAGATCGATCTATTGGTGGCTGAAAATAGACAAGATACGATAGGCGGGCTTGTGTACGACTAAAGGATATAATTATGACTCATATCAATGCTTCTGTATTCAGGTCATATATCACCTTTGTTCTGCTTATGTCTATGTTTGTAGGGCATCCAACCACCAGATGCCACATCTCATTCATATGGGCGACATGTCTACAGTCGTATCCCTGGCCTGGGTGGTGTCAATTTATCTGAATTCTGTTGAGTCGTATTGTATTGAATTCTGAAACACCTGTCTCTGCACTCATCACCCGAAGTGGTCTATATCACGCCTCATGTGGAATATCTGGACACCACGCGAGGATCACGGTGCCCCGCAATTGCGCAACCCACCCGTTAAATGTCATAATAACGGCTGGCAGTCCTCAGAGCAAAAGAACGCTTCCTAGACTTCCAGCATTCGAAAATGTCTGAGACACCGTTATTCAAACTCAACTTCGAACCAAGCGGCAATAACTTTTTCGACGAACCTGATGGAAGCCTCTATGCGGTACATGCCGGTTCTGCAGTCGGCATTAACGATGGCCAGCATATCTCTTTCCAAGACATCGGACATTCCACCATCTCGGTCAACCTCAAGACAGCCCAGCATGGAAAATATGCTAGCAAACCGGCCAGCCTTTTACTCTTTGAATTCACTTTTTTCTCTCCACGCCGACAGAACCGCATCAAATACGCCTCCATCGACATCGAGTTCAAATACGGTACGACCCCACGTCCGCCTCATATCCAGTGCTTCTGTCCTCGACACGTCGTCGGTGATGTTGTAAAACGGAAGATCACGACTGAAGCCAACGTTGGAGTTTCCGTGGGCATAAGCAATTCACCTTTGGGAGTCAACATCCACAGAGTCCAAAACGAAGAGCACGAGCGGTTGAGTCAGTTCACACTGATATCGAAGATCACGAAAACCTATTCCAACGGTCGCGAAGTCAACGGTATACGATGGGTGTTGACCGAAAACGAGAACTCGAAGAGTGGAATACCCTATTTTCTACCGATTGCTCTCCTAGTCAGACGGAAGGAAGCACACAACTTCACTGCGAAAATCAACATCGCAGCGAAAATATCTCCTACCCTTAGCCCGAAAAGCTGGTTTGGCGTGTCAGCATGCATTCCAAAACCGATTGTGATCGACGTTAAGACGATGACCGGGAAGCCAATTGTGGATAATGCGGATATGCTGGAAGATGTGGATCTCAAGACGCTTGTTAGTTTACCGGACAATGTTTGAATAGTATGGGCTATTACAATTATTCTCACGTTATCGTATTCGACTTGAAACTATTTTCCTAGCCATCATTCGAGTGAACTACGAGATACTACCGACAGGTCTCGAAGGGAGAAAAGTTGAGCCCGTTGCCAAGCAAAGAAAGAACATTAGTCTGTTTCTTTACTACATACACTTCACACACTCAATACACTCATTCTAGACACCGCTTGTTGTCTACTACTCTATCTCGACCGAGACAAAGTTCCTCTAGCTGCTATCATTTAATCCCTTCTAGTTATCATATACAAGTTACGGTGGCGGCTTCGCCGCCCTTTGGAGGCGCCCAGATAGATCGTCTCCAGCTCAACTCCCAGCTATACCTTACCCCTGGCTTTCAAGTGCTCAGAGGGTGCCAAAAGTTGGGCACACTTCCAGATATGATATCAAATCCTGGCAGCCATTTCACTGTGCTAGAACATGTAAAGATAATCTAGTGACATCTATGACTCCATTTGTGTGAAGGAAAAAAGTTGAATGTACCACCTATCCTCTCTACCAAATACCACACACATGGTGCCATGCCACCCTCCACATCAATGACTGCCTGTATTCAGGTGAATATCCTACTAAATAGACTACCCTGCCACTCTGTTGGTTGTTTTGATTGCGGGGTACTATGGAGGAGAGGAGGAATGAAGAAAGGAATCAAGACCACGGTAGCAAAAGGAGTGCATCGGGAAAAGCTTTCGCACTACCATAACCGAGATTTACTATGGCCGTTACCCCTGTATTACAGTTGCCTACCCCATATTATGGGGCCACACCATATATTTGTACCAATATGGGAGTGTTATGGGAGTGTTATGGAAGTGTTACCATATGTTACCATATGTGATAAGCATTCACAGAACAAAGTAAATTTCTCATACTGTATACCCTTTCGTCACCTCCTTTTTTTAACTCACTACCATCACCACCATCACCATCACCTTTACTATCACCATCACCACCACCATTTCCACCAACACCATCACCACCATTAGTCAGTTAACTCATAGATTATTCTTCAACAAGCTGTATGTAATCGGCCCCTGCCAACTTTTAGTGAAGCCAGATCCACTCCTACATACGAAGCCAGATGCACGGCGACAAGTGAAGTCAAATCCACTCTTACCAACTTGGTTCCCAGAAATGCAGATCCACTGTTACTATCAAAGCTACATCCACCCATACCAGCTTGCTCCCAGCGAAGCCAGATCCAATGCTTCTTGCCTGCTTGCACAGAGTCCAGATTTACTGCTCCCAGCGAAGCCAGATCCACTGCTTCTTGCAGGCTTCCACTGAGTCCAGATCGACTGCTACCAGCGAAGCCAGATCCACACTTACCAGCTTGCCCCCAGCGAAAACAGATTCAAAGCTTCTTGCCAGCTCATAGCAAATCCAGATTCTCTGTTACCAGCAAAGCCACATCCACCCCTCCCAGCTTGCTTCGAGCGAGTCCAGTTCCACTGCTACCATGGAAGCCAGATCCAAAGCTTCTTGCCAGCTCATAGCGAGTCCAGATTCTCTGCTACCAGCGAAGCCACCTCCACCCCTACCAGCTTGCTTCAAGCAAGTTCAGTTTCACTACTAACAGTGAAGCCAGATCCACCGCTATCTGCTTGCTCCCAGCGAAGCCACATTTAAAGCTTCTTGCCAGCTCATAGCGACTCCAGATTCTCTGCTACCAGCGAAACCACATCCACCCCTACCAGCTTGCTTCTAGCAAGTTCAGTTCCAATGCTAACAGCGAAGCCAGATCCACCCTTACCAGCTTGCTCCCAGCAGAGTCAGATCCAAAGCTTCTTGCCAGCTCATAGCAAGTCCAGATGCTCTGCTACTAGCGAAGTCAGATTCACCTCTACCTGCTTGGTCCCAGTGAAGCCAGATCCAAATCTTCTTGCCAGCTCATTGCGAGTACAGATTCTCTACTGCCAGTGAAGCCACGTCCACCACTACCAGCTTGCTCCCAGAGAAGCCAGATTCAATACTTCTTGCGAGCTTATAGCAAGTCCATATTCTCTGCTACCAGCGAAGCCACAACTACCCCTACCAGCTTGCTTCCAACAAGTCCAGTGCTACTGCTAACAGCAAAGCCAGATTGTCAGAGTGGTGAGAGTGAGCATGTCAGAGCGGTGAGACCGAGCATGTCAAAGTGGTACAAGTGACCATATCAGAGCTCTTAGAGTGAGTATGTCAGAGTTGTGAGAGCAAGTATATTAATTGTGAAAGTGGGCATATCAGAGTTGTGAGAGCAAGCTTGTCAGAGTTGCGAGAGTAAGGATATCTGAGTTGTGGGAATGAGCTTGTCAGAGTCATGAGAGTGCGCATGCCAGAGCGATGAGAATATGTATGTCAGAGTTGTGAGAGTGCACTTGTCAGAGTTGTCTGAGCAGGCATGTCAGAGTTGAAAGAGTGTATGTCAAAGATGCAAAAGCAGTTGTCAGAGTAGCAAAGAAAAGAGTAATTGTGATGAACATATAGTATATTTCAAGAATTGATGTATATTATACATGTGCTACAGTTGGATGACAGTGATATTTAAGTTGTAGTATTGGAAAATTACATGTGTATTATTGGGGTTACAGCAAATGGCGCTAGGGTAGTTTATGTTTGATGTTATTTGGTGTTATTGGCACTACTAGAGATTACGGTAGACTATATGGTCTATAGAAGATTATAGGTACCAGAATACCTGTTTCCAGACGTGAGGCTCTGTGAATTACTTGACTGTAACTGAAATAGCCAAGGACCTGTTGTGGTCAAATAGCAGATCTAGAAGACAGAGAGCCTATTATCAACAGTCTGCCATACCTCAGGTGGCATCCAAAGGGCATCCATGAGAAAGAGCAGTTCTGGCTCAAGGACGATAGGAAGAGTGTGAGAGGATATGATAGAATACCCCACGGTATGCAACGAAACAAATTGCATAAATATACAAATGCTTAATGCGAGTACATAGGACCAACAGCTTGAAAATATTGACTATATCTTTCGTTGTGTACTAAAGTGATACCTATTTACCCCAGGGTGATCTTAATATATATTCTTTCCATTATGCAGTCCATCACCGTTATTCCTGCATCTGCATTTAATTGCAAGCAATTTGGCCCAAAGAATTGTGTGCCATTTAACCTGAAACAGTAGACCTGATGCTGGTGGCTGAAGGTCGCCATGGGCTACCATCCTTCATACGAAGGAGTAGATTCAGTCCAAGCAGTCATGCCCTGCATTAGACTCTGGATGTGATACTTGACTTTGCCGAGTAAGCTCTCTTCTTTCCTATTCATTTTCCTGTCTTTTTCATTTACTTTGCTCTTTAAACATTCACTTTTATATAGTATTGAATTCAATATCTCTATTCTTAATTAATTGATCCTAACAGGTAATGACTTCCGTACTTTCTGTTCATTTAGAATTCAAGTCTATTAGTTGCATAGAGCTCTTGGATCATTTCAAACCATTTGGAATCAGTTTGAACAAGTAGTGTTAACGATGATTCTGGACTGTCGAATGGGGTCCAGGTCTGGGTCGAAACAGAACAGTTGCGAAATTGGCATTCTGGGTCGTCAAAACACCAGAACCATCAATCTGGGTCTGGTTAAATGGACATCACCCAACTCATCTGATTTTGGCGGGTTATCAGCAGGTTGCCCAGCATTTCCATCTGTAGATTCATATAGTGCTCTTGTTTTTGCTGTTTACCAATCATGTGTCATTGTAATGGCTTATTCAACATCCAGTAATGTCTTTACGCATGCTATGCAGTTTGCGATATTGATTATTTTGGAATCCAAGTTGTTCCTTGTATATTTTGTCTTTTTGTCTATAAAGGCGGTCAATAGTTCTGTTATGAGCTCAAGTATCTGTGTAATGACTTCATTACCCAATATGCAAAACCTAAAATTGTTGATGCTCTGTTGAAGATCATTTTCATGATGGGGTAACATAGATGTCATGCACTGTTTCAACTGAAAAGGCCACCATAACTTTGTATATGAAGGATTGCCACAAAGGGACAGTGAGATTACGCAAGATGCAAGACCAAACATCTTTGAGGCCCCATTGACACTCATGTTCAGGATGGGGCAGGGAGCATGTCAGTTTCGTTTTTGTCTCTAAAGGCCACCAATATCTCGTTTATAGATGTCTGCAACCAATCGCCATTTAGATTGCCCAGGATCAAAAGACAAAAATGGGTGATGCTCCATTGATGCTCCATTGACAGACATTTTCAGAATGGGACAGTGACTGTATCGCAGTCTCTTCGGCCCAAAAAGGCTGCCAATGTGTTCGTTATGCATAACAATGACCAAATCACCTTTCGATTACCTTACTCTCAAGAGCAAAAATCATTCATCAGTAAAAACGAAATTTGCTGCATTGAACTTAATCAGCTTATTGTAGCCACCAACCCAAAAAAATGAAATTAAGATTTCCCTGACATATGGCGTTGCTCTAATGATTCTGAATGTTCAAGGAGTAGTTGCAATCATTTCATGAACATCAGAAACCGCACCCTGCAAGGTGGAAATTAATCATTTCAATGCGTGATTTACTCAGTCCAGATCACAAATTCACCATTGCAATTTCCAAACCAACAATCCCTTGTATATGAGTTCTCATTAAACCAAATTCTATCCCTGGCACTGCAATTTAGGGTCCCACACAAATACCTACTAGGCTGCAATCTGAGGGGGGCAGCACTGGAGGGCAATGTGGTGAAATGGCGGATATAGATGGCACAATCCCCATCATCAACACTTTGCCTCACCTCTCGCGGTATCCAAAAGGACTCTGTGAGAAACAGCAGTTCTGGCTCGAGAAGAGTAGGTAGAGGGTGAGAAGGTTTGATAGTGTCTGCCCATGAGGATGCACGCGATTGAATAGATCTACAAAATCGCGGATTGAGTGAGTGAGGGCAAAAGCTATGAAAGATAGCGTGTGTAATTCATTGTACAATGATAAGATGAGTTAGCAGCTATCAACCCTGGGGTCCCCCGAATATATACTCCCCATTGCCAAGGTCATCTCCATCATCTCTGTATTTGAGGAAACCCACCGTCGCTCAGTCCTCTGCCAAGCTGACTGGCAGTGGTGGTGAGAAACAGATTTCCCCGCCACAGTGAGGAGCAGGAGTAGGACAAGAAGTAGTGCAGTGAATCGAGAGTCAACATTGAACATACCCCAGCGTCATTGCCCAATCTTAATGAACTTGACGAGCAGAATCGATTACGCCTACCGGCAAGTTGATCAGGGTTGCACTGCAAAAGATCGAAGTGGGTCAGCCTGGCAGGGGAAGGAAGAGGAGGAAGAGGAGGAGTAGAGCAGCGAATCGGGAGCCAATAATGGACAGACCACCCCGTCCTTGCCTCGTCTTAATGTACTCGGCGAGAGCAATAGATTGAGCCTACCTGCGAGTCAATCAGAGTCAATCTGCAAATGTTCGAAACAGGTCAGACCTGGAGGGTGAGGCCGGGGGGGAGGAGCAGAGCAGCAATCCGTGAGCCATTAATGGACCTACCCTAGCGTCCTTGCACTGTAATGTTGTATTCGACGAGTCAAATCAATTGAGCCTACCAGCAAGTCAATCTCAGTTGATCTGAAAGAGATCGGAGGGGGTCAGCCCTGCAGCAACAGGAGGAGGAGGAGGAGGAGGTGGAGGAGTACAGCAGCGAATTGAGAGTCAATAATGGATGTACCCCAGCTTCCTTGAAAGGACTTGATGTACTCGACGAGACGAATTGATTGAGCATACTGGCGAGTCAATCAAAGCTGATCTGCAAATGTTCGAAATGGGTCAGACCTGGAGGAGCAGGAAGAGGAGGTGGAGGAAGAGGAGGAGGAGGAAGAGGAAGAAGAGGAGGAGGAGGAAGAACAGCGAATTGAAAGTCAATGATGGAGGTACCCCAGCGTCGTGGCACTGGATGACAGCACTTGGTGGGCCAAATCGAGCGAGCCTACCTTTGAGTAAATAAGAGTTGATCTGGAAAAGTTTGAACGGGGTCCGCCCTGGAGACTGGAGAAGCAGTAGTGAAGCAAATCGAGAGCTAATGATCAATGTATCCTGGCGTCCTTGTGCCTATTTGATGTACTCGACGAGACACATCGATTGAGCCTACCAGCGAGCCAATCAGAGTTGATCTGCAAAAGTTCAAATGGGGTCAGCCCTGGAGGTGGAATACAACAGCAAATCGAGTGCCATTGATGGACATACTGCAGTACCGTTGCACAATCTCGACATACTCGACAAGGCGACTCGATTGAGTCAACCTGTAAATCAATCATGGTTGATTTGCACAATTTTGAACTTGTAGATGGCCAGCAGTAGAGAGGAAGGTTGCAATAAGGCTTAATGTAGCGAATTAGTAAATGATAATGGCCTCAGTGATGGCGATGATGTAAATAAAGGATGGAGCAAGTAAAATACGGCTTCGGGGGTCAAAATGGTAACCAGGGTGATTGGAATGGCGATGGTGATGGTGATGGTGATGGTGAACGAGCTTCAAATACAGTTCGAAGAAAGGTTGCAGGTGTTCAAGTCTAGTTGGAATGATCACTAAGTGCAAAATCAGCAAAGTGCAATCGGCAGAGAGATTTCACATATCAAGTATTGCAATTGGTCATCGCAACAATGCAATAAAGCTTGTAGAAAATTCATTTAAGATAATGCAGTTGCAGTCTATTTCATAAGGTTGGGAAACCCGGCTGATATCAGGGCATGGGGTGAGGTTTCGGAAACTAATTTCGCTTTTTGCGGATGTTGACACTCCATTGATGCTCATCTCACTGCATTCTCCATTCAAAATCTGCTGCCATCGATTAGTGAATCCATAGTTGTTTGGACTTATTGGTTGCCTTCTTGACGGATTGAGACTTGGCCGTTTCGCAAAGCTGAGCCCAGTAATATTCCTGCACTGGGTGCTCTCATTCTATCGAAATTTATACCTCTTGCTAAATGATACATTTTGACTGCTATACTTTGGTTTGTCAACTGTTATTCACATGTGACTACGTACTATACTCCATGATATATGTCTAAATCGAATCCTTGGTCAAGTGACATAAAGAAATGGGTGAACATATATTGACCGATTCTGTCCTACTTTCTCTTGTTCCCCGTATTCCTCCTTTTTTCCATTGCATCCAGCGTCATCATCCACTGTTCAGCATGTTTCATTAAGCTCAGGATTGGCCGAATCATTCCGGGAACATTTGGTTGTGCCCTCCATCCCACTGATCTGGGCCATCTGGATCCTCAATGCCATTGTCTTGCACTTCATCGCATTCATCATCTGCCTCTCCGTCATCTTCCCTTCAATTAGGATTGTGCATGACATCATTATAGTCTAGGCAATTATCGGTGTTCAAAATGCTTTCAGGTGCACCATCCTCATCACTTTCGGCTGGATGACAGTCAATTCTTTTCATTTGGCGGACATTTAATACCTTAGTTCATCCTTCACAGAGGTCCTTTTCAGACAAAGCCAGTGGCAAAGGTGATGTTTCTCACAATTTAAATGCAGCCACACCATTATGTTGAACGATTGACCATTGTGCTGTGATGATCTCTTCAGTATCTGACATGTCTCCTACTGCTGACATTTGATTGTTTGGAGTGCAAGATTCCTTCTGTATAGCGGGTAGGTTTTGGCTGCCCTGCCACATCTCCAAAAGTCGTGGACCTTGGCCATTCTGCGCAATTTTCTATCCTCCACCTCTTGCTTCTATTCCAAGGCATTTTCAGTGTTCGTCATATGCAATGCTGTGTCATCTCCAACTGATATCACAGTATTGACTCAAGCAAACTGCCTTACTACATCTGTGTTGCGAATGGTCCCACCTGGACATTCTGACTCCCTACAGGCGATATCGTCTCGCCCAAGGGAAAAACTGGCCTCCACTCAGACTCCAGGTGGTATGATAGACCTCATCTCCTGAACCAGACTAGACCGAGCTGTGTTCTGTGAGTGCGTTTTGTCTTGTTGGTGCCAAGAGATGGGGATATCTGGCATCCAAAATGTAGTGCTACACTGCATGGGGTCAGAGTGGTAATCATTAAGATTTGGATTAACATGCCACCAGTTCTTTGGTGATTCAGGCAGTGAATTCACATGGAGCCTTGTGGCGGGTGAGAAGTGTACAGTGTGATGACTTCATTCGAGTGTCATTTCAACCACACATTTAGAGGGTAATCATTTGTCATCATTGCTGGACAAATCATATGGACCGAAACAAGATTGACCAGATTCACAATCCTTTGTGCAGGGGAAGATATTGTTGCTCTGTACTCACTCAGATTTAATTACGAGCAAACATCTATGTTTGCAATAGTATTCATTCTCCACATACTTTAGCAATGCCTCTTGTGAATGGGTAGTATAAGAAGTCTTATCCTCAGGATTAATATCTGTTCCCTTGTCCCACTTCCAACACAATCACAACTTCCAGAATGAATCATGGATATGTGCTGAGGTGAGAAGCATACCGGCCATTGGAGTAATTTCAGGAAAATGTTTTGACAGCTTCTGTTGTGCAGACTCCTTGGAGAAGTATACATCCTCCTTACATTGAGTCTTCTTGTTAGCTAAAGCTCGTATAATGCCATCTATACAATCGAACATGTCATTGCAGAGTGCCACAAGGTAATGCAGGGGAACCAGATGCCTTTTCAACATCCACAGGGTCCAGTATCGAAATAGCATTAAACCTCCATAACATACTTGACAACAGTCCATTCATTGTGTGTTGTGAAGAATGACCAGTAATCGCTATACTTCAGATTCTTGAGCCACTGGCAAGTGAAGTCTCAGAAGCAGTACGCTCACTCAAACAACTTCCATCTCGAATTCCAACATGTTTTCACATCCACTATAGGTAGTACTGTGATGAGTAATTTGGATCTTTGGCAATCTATGAAGTCGTTCTGATGACCCGGTGTCAGCATAATCAATACAACAATCATTTGCTGCTATATAAAGGTCAGTTGCAGGACTTTCAAAGTTTCTTGAAATACCTACTTTGTCAATTATCTTTGCCAAACCTGGTCCCATGGCTGACACCTTGTCAATACTACTATTGCCCTCTTTCCGAATTCTTTGACTTTTCCCAATGTCTATGCTCACAACGTCTTCATATGGCTGATCGCGCTTATGGGCTTCCCAAGACTTGGTGCGGCATTTTACACTGCAGCTGCTTATGAAGGCACCTACAGCAAGCCGAATGACGTGCGCCATGCAATGTATGTTGTTTCTAAATGCAGACCACTGGATTCAGGAGACCTCAAGGGTTCATTGTAGTTCCCAAGTCATCGTGTAGTTTGAGGAAGCATTATCAGTCATGATTCCAAGTAAATAGCTGTTGGTAAGCTGAAAATGATCAAGTAGTTCTTTCAAATGTACCGCTAGCCTTGCTCCATTATGTTGACCTTTGACTGATCATCCATAATCAGCTTTGGAAATCCGAAACGAATAGGCTATCAACCCCATTGAATGTGAGTTGTACTCCTTGCAATGCCCAGTTTCTATCCATATAGTAAGCAATGACTGAGGTTTTGTCAAATTTGTTCATTGATGTCCACCTATCTAAAGCTAAACTACCTTTATTTCTTGACTGCCATTGCTACTGCATTGCATCCACTGTGAGTGAGTATTGTCTCAGGCAAATGTTGCTTGGGGTGTTGGTGGATAGTAGTACAAACTTGCTTTGTAATGACTTATATGACTATGGTAGCTTAAGGATTGATATGGCGTTTGGTGGAATATGCACCAAAACAAATCCTAACATAAGGTACCGTTTCCAGATGCCTTGTTAAAACTCAGCATTTACAAAGTCCTTAGCTGCCGGATTGGAGTGTTTGGTTTCTCAATTCGGTAAATATACATAAAACATAGATTTCAAATACGAATTTCCTTTGTGAACTTAGTATTGGTATTCCTTGACATTGTTGTCACTTCAGTATGGCCACTGATGTTACATCGACAGTTGAACTAGTCAAGTGAGTAACCTCTCACCCTGTTATTTCGTTTAACTTAGCGATGTACGCTTTTACCAGTAACTGTTTCTCCATTGAACTGGTCCCATGTTCTCATGGATGGCGAAGCAATTGATGACACCTGATACATATGCTGCCAGGACAGCCGGTCACCTCAATTCCGCAGTGCACATTGCAACGCCACAAAGGTGGATGACTACAATTATTCCAAGCAATTGCATACTTTGTGCCTACATTTATAGCAGCCCACCACACATCAAATATGAGTTGTACAATATGGTTGCTCAAATCATGAATAAAGACACGGTAATGTTTGAAAGATATCATAACCTCTCACAGTGAGGCATATAAAGATTTTGAATTCAACATTGCAGTAGGAATTTGAAACTGGTGTAACTCTACTTGAAAGACTGTCAAAAGTGATGTTATTGTAAAGTAGAAAGCTGGTTCTTAAATATTGACTCTAGAGCTGCGAGCAAGAAAAACATAAGACCTGTGAGATAATGTATGCATATTGGTGCAGTTGTATATAAAGTCATATAGAAAAGACTGACCACTAAAAATTCAATCCAGAGGCAATGCGATGTTGTAGGTTGCTTTGCATCATACTAAGCCCCCACCAAAACCGTTGACACTCCATTGTGGCACATTTTTAGGAGGTGGTTGTTACAGGGGTATTTAAATCCCAATAATCAATGCAACATTTATTAGACTAAATACAGCCGCCTATCCAATCCCTTCCTCATCTTTCCCAAGACTCAACCTCTCATCTAGTATCCACTAGTAGGAGCACACCACTCTTCTTCGTCAGTCCAAGGTCGCTCTTCTGAAATCCCCTCGTGGGGTAACAACCCGGTATTGATGTACCGAGGAACTTCATATCTGATACCTTGGATAATTGCTGAACTCGAAACTACTCGGGAGATGTGGGTTCATCCCCAATCATTGTATTACGTAATAAGATCTCCGACAGTTCTTATGACCTGTTGATGTCCATCCCGAGATTGTGTCAACCTGTTCGAACACATACAACGCGTATTCACCGAGATGATTTAAGGAAGCTTTTGTGAATGTAGATAGAATTCGTAATAATATTTCAAAGTATTCTCTGCTGGTAATGTCTGACTGTGGATTACTTGTAGTGCTTGGTTCTTTTGATTGTCGGGGATGATATCAGTTCTTATATAGTCGGATCCTCAGGTCAAGCTTGCCTTCAGATCACTGCCATGACACATAGTTTGCTTGATAGCTTATTGCCGAGATCAACTTAACTGACTCTTTCATAGTGCCATGAAGTACCTCAAGGTTATCGTGTTGATGCAGGAGTGGTTTCAAGGCTTTACGCCCCCACTATGGGCCATCCCCATGACATGATATCAAACACACTAATATGATAACTCATAACTTCAACTTAGACACCTTGCTTCCCATTTGTTCAGTAGTTGGAACATCTGACCACACATAGTCTTATCAGTACTTATCGCAATATATTTTGATAGCTCCCGCTATTAAATGCTTTGCTTTCAATTTGGCTAATCAGCAATGTGTCAGATATTTAATCGGCGACCAACCAATACTCCGCCAATGTAGATTATGTCACGTTCATGACGTTGCAATGCATACTGATTCATACCAATGTCCAGGTTTGCTTCTGGGCTCTTATCTTCAGTCAATGTCATTAATCCGTCAGACACCGCGTGCTTAGGTCTGAACCTTACTTAGGCCAGGGAGTGCCACCAGTTATCTCACCACTTAGCATGTTAGCTTGCAGAACCCTCATTGCCGCATAATGCTTTATCATCTGCTGCACACATAATCCTGCATAAGCACAACTTAACTGTGGGTTGCCCTGTTAGATACGATATAGTAGGTGTGGTCAATATTTATGTCAGTAATGGTGACATAATTGCATCATCAAACTTGACTCAGCTGGTGCAAACGGGTTTGTCACTGATCGATCAATATGCGGCCGAAGTGAAATCCCAGAAAGGATCACTTCGCCGATAACCATGACGTTGTTTCCCAAGTAGGTCCTTTGCAAGTGAATCCCACGACGGCCATCACAAGTACTTGCTACGATCCATTCATGTATCATTACCGCCGCTATAGGCGAACCCCTAACAGTGGTAGCAATATCATCACTGGCATATTTACTCATAAAGGTGGCCAATACTTTCATGATGGATCAAATCCATTGCACAGCCCTTCAATTATCCAAGATACAAGACCAAAAATCATTCACACTCTGTTGACACTCATTTTCAGAGTCTGTAGCAATATCGTCAATCGAATTTTTGCCCATAAAGGCAGCCAATACTGTGATGATAGGTTAATGCCATTGCACAACCCTTTGATTATCGAAGACGTAAGACCAAAAATTGTTGACACTCAATTGACAATTATTCGTCGGATGGGGTAACGACCATTACACTTGCCTTTGTACCTATAATGACAGCAAATACATCCACGTTAGAACAATGTGACTATGCAGCCCTTTTAATGCTGAAAGTGTAAGACTAAAAATCATTGATGCTCCGTTGATGCTCACCTGAAGGACATACTAACAGTCAATCGATGTTCAATGATAGTATGCAAAAATGCCAAATGTCATCATTTACAGCCAATATATTCTTTTTATGTATGGTGATATGCATCCAAAAGCTTCAAGGACGGTCAACTTCAGATTTCCCAGTAAACATGTGTTCTGAGTGATGCATGGCATGGTCCGATCACATTTCAGAGCTTGTGGCGAGCGTTGTGTGGTATATCGATCCGTCCACTGGTTTTTGATATATATATCCCTACTTCGTCTCCTATACTCATGCATCTTCTTCTCCTTGATTTCCATGATCTGGCATTAGCAATTGACCAAATCCTGACCATGTGCACCATGTCTGAGCAGAGAGGTCTGCAGTTTGATCGATTGATTGATCCAGCATAACGGTCATCATTCATCATGGTTTGCGTAGGGCTTTGCCTGCTCCTTCATTGACTTGTATGACTCCACTGACTTCAATTTTGTTAGTAAATTTTGTCTCTAATTTAGTGTTTCCTTTCTCAATTAACAGTAATGGGAAACATAATATCAAGCCCATTAGTCGACTATTGACTTCATTGGGGGTCTAGAACTTTCGCATGGCCCGTATGACCCTTGCTCATGCAATCATGAATTATCATGTCTCATGATTTGGTCACTGAAATCATTATATAGCTGATACTCAGCAAAGTAGGTACACACATTGCTTTTCAATAAGATGTGTGGCCAAATATAGCTATTGGCCTATCGATTCTTCCATTGATGGAGGATCCGTGATCATTCCTTCATCCTAATCCGATTACTATATGGTAATTAGCAGTGGAGGCTATATGCTGGGGTAAAAGCTTACTGCATCAACAGGCTTTGCTTTCTTAATCAGTGACGAATCCGGCACTGTGTCTGGTGTGAGAGATGCTATCTGTTTGTGGGACTGTGGTTTCCTGGAACGCAGCCGCATATAACGACGTTGGGGTTGAGAACTCCCTTGCGGCATTCACCATTTTCCTGTGATGTTATTCAGAGTCTCCATAAGTTCTCCAACTGTGGTTGGGTCACGTGTGGGTGCAAGTTGTTCCGTTTGCGGCATAATGACCACCAGAAGGGTAAAATCACCAGTGCTGTACATCTGCGTTCTGGAATGGAAGTAGACAGCTGCGTTGTCCTATCCCGGTTGCATCAATTTGTCAAGCTTCATCCTCTTCTGCCCAAAACTCTCCATGCACCGCTGTACCATTGTGGTTATTGGGCCTCTCACCCAGCCAGGTTCATCATCATCGCTCACCATGCCCAGCTCTCTATCTCATTCATCACCTTCCCGATCTTCACCATTCTACTCACTGTCAGCACATGCAAGATCGCTCAGACTGTCTCCGATAGTTTTCAACATCGCGTCAAATGGTATTTCAGGATTTCAGGTTGTTATTTCCCCCTCCTCAGCCTTTCTCATATCTTCCCGCTCTTGTTTACTCGCTCTCTCTGCATCTTCAACTGGCATCTTTGCCACAGAGGTTTCACTATCCACATAATCCTCAATCCATTTCTCTTTATGTTGGTTTCTTAAAAAGTATGTTTCTTGTGTTTTCTTTGCAGCAAGCTTCTTATTATATTGTAAGTTGCACAATGCTCCTAGGGCTCGGACCCTCTCTGCTTCCAAGCTGCTCCTGCCTTCATATCCTTGACGATGTCATCGGGTAGAATACATTGTCAATTTGCCATATTTGCCCACCAGATGTCGTGAAAGGTTCTTTTTCGGAACATAGACTGTATTAATTAGTGTTGACTTTGTCCGTGGGTGGAAAGGCATACGCCCGTGTATGGCCTCGTAGGAAGGTATATCAGTAGATACGGTTGGAAATGTGGATGTCAATATTTTAGAGGAGTATAAAGGTAAGATTATCGCTAGAGATCTAAGGCTCGTGGCGAGCCGACTATATAAAGCAGGTATTACCCGGCCCTGGACACGTCACGTACAGCCGTGCCATTACCGTGGGCAAGATATTGGATGGTGCAAGATATGGACCACATGACGGCGAGCTGCAACTTATGTGTCAAGGTTGGTACATTTGATCAACTTGAACAAAGAAAAATCACTGTTTCGGATGTTACTATAATAGGAAATGAGATGCTAACCGTACAACATGACTTGATTTTCAGCATCTATTCCATGTAACATTATGGAAATTTGTTGAGACAAATATCACCAGACCTCCTTTCCATCGAAGAATATCCTGATTATTTCTCACAAACATTGGGTTTTGGCAGTCATTCACATCTATTTATCCCTGTAACCAAACAATCAACATCAGACTGGCTTACGGCCAATCGCCGGACGGTTGGAAACCCCGGGAACCTGCAGCTATACCCAGTAAGATTCATCTTGAGTAGAATGTGCAAGATGGCTGTTACTCATTCACTTTTGACATGAAGCTAACTATATATTCCTCAGGACTTCCACCTTTTATTGTCATCTTCCTCTTCTGTTCCACACAAGCAAATCATGGCTCCAAGAACATGTCAGCAATGTGAGAGCAGACCCGAATCGAGCCGACCGACAGGCACCTCATTCAACGTGCCGTCTGCTGGGATACACCATTACCCCAGACACCAGTTAGTCCACCAGGATGCAGCCAATGCAGCCACCAAAAATATCATCCAGAAGGTATATTCAAAAATGGTCAGAAACACAAGAAGCGGCAAGAATAAGAAGCAGAATGCATTGTGATGAAATTAAAGCCAAATTGAGGTGGACCGCCGTCACCTAACCATTTGATGCGCAGCTGGTATACATGTAGAACTATGTGACCAACTTATTGTTACCCGTAATGGGAAACCTGCATGGTCGACCAACGCATTTGTCCGCGTAGTCTGCGAAATTGAACATCACCATGTGGCTAGCACTGAGAATATTGCAAATACATTTCATGATAGGCTTCCCCGAGAGTGGACAAAACAGGTTTTCAACACCGTAGGGGAGGCTTCAGAAGCAAATATGGCAGAGGTAAAAGCCGAATCTCATTTATAGAAGCAGCAACACATTTGGTGTAGGTTTTCAACATGTCTGCTACTAGAGCAAGGCAAGGAGATCAGGTACAGCTACAAAAGTCCGACATGCACCTTGCCTTAAATGTGTCCATATGACCAACAGAGGGTTTTCGCGCACTGCAATAGAGGGAACACTATAGCTGATGATTAAACCTCGCACTGAAGTCCGAGAAGAGAGGAAGCAGGGAGTTCTGGTGCCTGGCCATAGTCAGGTGAGGGCCGAGATAGAAAGACACACAGCTATGGTTCGTAAACATCAACCAGATGGCTTCCTTCCTTGCCAAAATGGCACACCAAACAATATGCAGACACGCTGGAGGCGCAAAGGAACTGGCGCACCTCCAACTGACCAAGGCAGACAGCTGACACCAGTACTGATGCCGCCTCTACCTCGAACACCAACTGCACCGCCTAGCGACCATTAGGGAGCTCAAGGTTCCCAAATCGAAGGTTTGCCACCTGGATATATGTATATACATACTCCTCTTCCCGGCGCTCAATTTTTCAATCATGATCCATATACCCAGAATAGCAAGTACAATCAAGATTGTATTCCAGATTTGCTGACTGATGAAGGAACATCCACCGGTTAATATGCTATTGGCTGAATGGAAATGCAGCTGACATCCATTTTGTAGACGAGAGCAGCCTACTGAGTGAACCTACAAATGAAGAAGGGCATTGATAAACAGGAACACAGTTTTGAGTGTAATATTATCTACAATTAGTAGACACTTTAAAGTATATTTTAAAGGATATATTTATATGTATTATCAAAGAACAATGTAGTGATAAAGGAAAAAGTGCATGAAGATGATGGAAAGGCCGCCAAAACACCATTAATGAAATAATATACCAAATAAAATGATTGCATACTGCAGATATGCTGGTGGCAAAATGAGTGTCAACAGCACATCAACTATGTTTGAACCTGTAAGTACGGTAATCAACAAGTGATTTGGTGGTTGTTATACATACTCACATTATTGGCAGCCTGTATAGGCAAAGGAAAAGGCAACACGCTCCCTGCGCCATCAGGAATATGATCGTCAAAGGAGCATCGATGATTATTGGTCTTGCATCTTGGGTATTCTAAGTGGCACTTCATCGCAAACATCTATACACAGGGAGTTGGCAGCATTGGTAGTGATATAAGCAAGAGATATTCCCGCGACAGCCTCCCGGACAGTAACAACTTATTTCATCTACAAAGCTGAAATGATCTGTTCATGAGCATTGTAGCCAATAAAAATTGGCAAAACTTCATATTTAGACTATAACGGCCACATTGTGCTTTGGTTAACAATCATGAAAAGTCAAGATTCATTGACACTCCGATGACCCTCATTGTAGGAGATTGTAGCGAGGTTGTCACTACCATGTTTGCCCATAAAGGTGGCCAATATTTTCATTATGCATCACAGTAACCAAGTCACTTATTAATTACATGACTTACAAGACCAAGATTCGTTGACACTCTGTTGACGCCCAGATTGAGAATGGGGCAGGGAGCGTGCTTCATTCTATTTTGCCTTAAAAGGCAGCCAATTCCTTGTGTATGAATGCCTGCAACCAATCACTACACTGATTACCCAAAATGCAAGACACAAAATCGTTAACACTCCGTTGATGCTCATTCTCCGGCTGGGGCAGGGAGCGTGTCCCCCTCTATTTTGACTATAGACACAGCCAATATTTCCCAGAATGACAATGGCATACCAAAGTCAATATTTAGCGATTTACAGTAGCATATCTGAACACGACCATAAATAGAATTAACCGATATCTAGACTTGGAGATTCCACCCCATGGGTCTAGCCGAACCCAGGAAACCTCGCAGGTTGACGGTTACGGGTCCAGGTTTGGCCTGCCAAGAGGGAGTGGGTTGGGTTTTGCATATGTCTGGGACCAAACTGACCCATTTTCGCGGTGAGAACCGGGATTGCTGGCAGGTTACCCGGTCCTGTTGCTGACACTATATGTTGCAATCTTGGAGTCCTTTTCATTTTCGAACCACCACTACTGGTTAGTAATGCCTTGTGCATTGACCTCATTCTATTGGAGCGCACCACATTAAGTAGTATTGGAATTGATATATATCACAATTTGTTTTGTATTTCTCCTCTGCCTTGTATTGATTTGGACTGAATTGATATGTATCAGTAGTAATTCTATCATTTCTTAATCGCCAGCTCCTCGCAAAGGATTGAACATCATCCATGAGCATTCAGTTAACTGCATTTTCCCCATCATTCTGAAGTCAACTGCACCTCCTTGACCATACTTGGGCTGTCTTTATGTCCCCAACTTCTTGCATCTGCTGTGTATTGACTATCCCTCCTCCTACTGACACCATGTCAACAACCTCTCCTCCTGCTAATTGCATGTCAACTACACCTAACAGCCTTAAGCACCTCCAAATTTCAAGTAGCATACAACCTCAAACAATGTTCAATATTTACCTTCTCCCCTTCTATCAACTACATGGCAATTCCAACTGCTCCTCATATCAACATCGTGTGGGAATACAGTATACTGTTCACACTAACTACAATCAGAATAGGCTTTACACCATGGATACTTCAACTATGATAACCAACATACAGTGTTGTGATTGGAGACAGTAGACATCAAGAGAACAGCAGAGGCCATTGTGCCCAAGTATCCATGCAGTCTGAACTGAGGTTCTATTTTAAGCTGTACATTGGATATCTTGGATTCTGCAATATGAATGACAACAGTGACGAATATTGGAATGTGTACCTGAATATATACTTGGAGACAATTTAAGGAATATGTATTTCAGGTATGGAATTTGAGCAGGACTGCATTGGATTTATATGATTTCTTTTGGTTTAGATTTTGTCTCTGAGAAGTATTTCTTCATCAGGGTTCAGGTCTTTCTCTATCTTTCTGTCTCTTGTCTGTGTTCTGTGGTTAACAGATTGTGTCGGACTTGGAGGATTCGGAATGTTAATTTGTAGTCACTTCAGACCTAACTTGTCCAATTGGATGGTTCACTTTTTCTGGAACATATTGGGCAAAGGGAGAGTGTTGGCATGGAAATGAACCTGATAGCTTGTGTTGAATTTGGCCTAAAGCTACTGCCATAAGACTGGTAGCTTCTGGTTCCCATAGAATACAATCAGTCCCCATGCCGAAGAGTAGCTCCAGCCCTAGTACTAATACCTGGCATCAGTTTTCAGATGTAATACTCAGCTTGCTGAGTATACTCCCTCCTTTCCCATATGTTTTACCTGTGTTTCTCTCTTCCACTGCTCTTAAGACATTCAATTTTGTATAATAGTCAATTCAATATGTCTAGTTGTACTCAATTAGTCTCAGCCCCATGAACCACCACCCCCCTGCTGATTTTACCTGCTAATGTAAGCAGTGGTGGTGAAAAATTGATTTCCCCACCACATCATGTATGCTCAACTCCAACTTCTAAAGTACAGTCACTGTACAAGTCCCAAGCCCACTAGAGTATCTCTGCATATCTCTGTGAGTTTGTACTATTTCTATAGCAAGAGGAATTATTCCCAGCTGAAAGGTAGCTTTCTGCTCAGTGATTTAAATTATTTTACATCCGGTAATGTCACCAAGTTTTGCTCTGATCACAAGATGTTGTATGGATGCAACATCTATACATGGATCCTATTTCTCTTCCCAGTTGCCAATTTACTCCATTGCAAATCCTCCTCAAACCAGTATTCCTGAGGAGCAAGGCCAGCCCGGCGTTGCATAGGCCGGGCCTCGCAGCTTTCCTGCCAGCACCTTTGCTTTTTTGACTGCCTAGCAGCTTTTCTTGGTGGCCAGGTGGCTTTTCTTGGTGGACTAAGCCTAAACAGAATAATTTGATCAAAAGATTCTCTGCTGCCTTGACTAAGAAAGTCTCCAAACAACGAATCATAAGCCATATCCAACTCAATCATCATAGCCCTGCCCTCACCATATTCCATCCATCAACCAGACCAAAGCTTAGGCAGGCCAATGCGCGCTTTTTAAATTACGTGCAGGCCGGGCGGCTTCTGACCAAGGGGGGGCCAGATCACCCTTAGTGTAGGCTTTCAGACTGGACGCTGGGCTGGTCCGGGCCACTTAGGAACACTGCCTCAAACTACTATACAACTACAAGAATATTACAATAAAGATATTAATACACAGCCACTTACCCAATATTGAATGTATCATGAATCTAAACCTGTGATGTGAGAGCAGGTATATTTATTCACATTTCATGTATATCACACTTTGTTGTCAGAGTACAACATGCAGACTTAAATCAGTGGGTCATTTTTGATTTAGATTCTTGTGGTTTATACTTGCCACTATCAGCTACTCAGCCACACAAACCTAACCAATAACAATTGAAAAAGATACATGTCATGTGCTTATATGAATAATACACTGGTAATAGTCCAAACAAAATCTCCAACAATCTTTCACCTCCATCTCTCCAAGAAACCCTACAGATACATTTCCAGATCCCATTGGCATACAAAATTTGTAAATCTCATAACTTCAATTGCAAATTAAAATAATTCATCGCAGGTACATAAACTGACATATACCACCCTTACATGTATTCCTTGATACATGTATTTATTTCACATACATTTTGTTGATAAATATTTCTAGTGATAAATTTAAATATGTGTCATGGTTATACCGTTTGGAAACATATCATTTTACATTTTTAGATATATTTCAATGGCGATACATTGTACTGATACATTTCCTGTTGTATTAAGTATTCAGCTGAGGCCAGAAACCTCACGAGATTTTGTTAGTGGTGTTGAGGCTTTTAAAGCAGTGGGAATCATGAACAGCGAGAGATATGACCAAGAGAATACTACTTATACTCGTATAATTGTAAAGTGTACTTCCACGAATATATATATGTGTGTGTGTATGTGCACCCGCCAGTGGAGAGCCTCGATCAAGATGGTTACAGTGCAGTGATGGTGTTGAGGAATCTTATCTCCGCAGGCGGAATCTTGTCCGCTAGTATTAGGTGAGATACATTTATGGAGATACATTATAGCTACATTCTCAGGATACATAAACTAAAACAAAGCCGGATACATTTCGGATACAATATTTTTACCATGGATCCCATACATTCTTGGCCGATTTAATGTATCGAGCCCGATACATTAAAAGGATACATTTTCGGGTCTATAATACTAATCAATAATATAGTCAATCCTTGCCTTTTCCTAGTCCAGTTCATGATCAGTTTTGGCGCTGGTGCAAGTATCGGGGCCACCCAAACCTAAATGAGCACTCCCAAGCGAGGCATGCTTAATGACACAAATTGCGACTGACTGTTTATTGGTGCCGAATTATTCCTGCATGATGTATGTGACTAGTTTTGAAATCGATTGTGTCCACTACGTGAGACGGTGGCGAACGTGCGAATCATTGATTTCCATTTATAGATTGCAGTCTCGACCAAATGTACGCTGTTCTCAAATCTGACGTGGCAGCCGCCTTCCACCACATCATCCGCAATGCAGATTCTTCCTTGAGCATGAAAATATATGACAAGGCTCGCATTTCGTCAAGTTCCAAAACTGGAGCAGGTCTACGCGAACACGTTCACATGCCCCAGGCCGTATTTTTAATTAGTGTATCGTATCTTGTTTGCCAATAAAAATCTGTACCTTGCCACTGAATTTCACTTGCATTCAAGAAAACCCTAGCTCCTGAAAAGGGTGTCTCAGATAATATACTTAAGTACTGAGCAAGTAAATACATTCGACTCTACTTTTTCTTACCAATCTTGGCCCTTATAGTTTTTCTACCAACTTTGCTTTCTCCATTGTTTGTATCAACTCCACCCTACAAACTCTTTCCCACTGTCAAACATGATTCCTGCTTTGCGAAAACTGTTGTTTCCACCTGAGGACCATTCGAAGGATATACCTCCCCTAGAACCAGATTCCAGCAACAAAGCTAGGCCAGTCTCGAAACCGGGGGATGAAGAGATCTTGATTGCAGTTATGGGTGTCACCGGTAGTGGGAAGAGCTACTTTTGTCGATCAGCAACCGGGTATGACGATATTGAAGTTGGACACGGTCTCGAGTCTTGTATGCACCCATGGACGCTTCTTGTAAAATATATACTGACTGCTTCCAAGGCACAGAGCGCCCAACCGCACACACACTGATGGTACCCATCGACGGCGGCAAGAAGCTCGTTACGCTCGTCGATACCCCAGGATTCAACGATTCCAGTCGCAACGACGCCACCATTCTCACTGCCATAGCCGATGAGTTGCGCAGGACGTACGTGGAACGTCGCAAATTTTCGGGTATAATATACTTCCATCGCATCTCGGACCCGCGCATGGAGGGCTCTACAATTAAACAGCTCCAATTATTCCGTGAACTGTGTGGTGACGATTCCGGTATGCTGAAAAACGTTATCTTGGCCACAACCCGTTGGGACCGACTTGAGAACGAAGATCTCGGTATTATGAGGCAGAAAGAGCTTGAGGGAAATCCTCGCTTCTGGAAACCCATGTGCTTGAAAGGCTCCCAGGTTCGGCGCTTTGATGGCACCTCCAAATCAGCGTTGGAGCTGATCCGACATGTCATGCGCAACACACCTCAAGCGTTGAAAATCCAACAGGAAATGGTCGACGATTGTAAACCACTTTCGGAAACTGGTGCAGGTCGTTTTGTCGAGGCAGAGATAGCTAAGATGCGTAAAGAGTACGAGCAAAACCTGGCAACAATCAAGGAGGAGATGACTCGCGCGTTATTGGAGAAAGATCATGAGATGCAGCAACTACTTAAAGAGGAGTCGGAGCGTTCGAGAAAGGAGATTGATGAGCTACGCAAGCAACACGAGATGTTAAGAGTTGAGAACGAAGAAGCGATGAAAGGAGAGCGTAAACTAAGAATGGAGGCTGAGGACGAAATGGTACGATGGAAAGCGGAGTTGAAAGTGGAAGCAGCCGAAAAGCTGGCACAGGCGATTGAGAAATCTAGGGTAGAGACGGAGGAGAAGTTAAGGAAGGAGGTCAATGAAGAGTCTCGGCAGAGGATCAAACAGTCAAGAGAGGAAACAGAGAATCGTCTGCGAGCGGAGGCCGAAACGCGTATGAACCACGAGTCAGAGCTATTGCAGAAGCGGATGGAGAAACAACTGAAGGAGCGCATTGAAGAATCGCGGAAAGAATTGGAGCAGCGACTGAGCGATGAACAAGACCTCAAGGATGCTGGATACGTCCCTTGCGATGATCGAAACAGCGCTACAAAAGTGCTCTTTGCTGCTGTCCAGAAACGCCTAGAACTGCGTATCATCCGCTTGTTGCTGGAGAAAGGCGGTGATCCCGCCTCATGCATCTACGAGCACGGCGGTACCAACGTGAAGCTGTGTGCCCTTCACATGGCTGCATGGATGGGATATGTCGACGTTATGCACATCTTCCTTGAAAAAGGCGCCAATCCTAATGTCAAAGACGGAAATCAAGCACCACCACTAGCGTATGCTACAACTGCTGAGGGAGTACAGCTTTTGCTCGAAAATGGCGCAAATCCGAATGCTCGCGATAAGCATGGTAAGATACCACTGCACTATCATGGTACAACCAAGTACGAGGTGGCGGCAGCGCATCTATTAATCACAAACGGTGCCGATCCCAACCTCCAAGACAACGAAAAGGAAAGTCCGCTCTTGCTAGGCATCACTTACGGCAACGAGGCACTGGTGGAGGTGTTGCTCACAAACGGCGCCGACCCTAATCTCGGGAATAAATCAGACAATACGCCGCTGATCATGGCTACCCTCAAGGCCCACGAGGCAATTGTGCGTCTTTTGCTCAAAAAAGGCGCCGATCCCAATCGAAGAGGCACCCACAGCAATTCAGCACTCATTCTGGCCGCCGAAAAAGGGCATCAGACTATAGTGCGCCTATTACTCGAGAATGGTGCCGCTCTAAATCTCATGAACAAAGACAAAAACACTGCCCTCATGGTGGCCGCTGAAAAGGGCAATGAGACAATTGTACATATTTTACTCACAAATGGTGCCGATCACAATCTTACAAACAAATGTAACAATACTGCGATAATTCTGGCCGCCGAACAGAGCCGTGAGACAGTAGTGCGACTATTGATTGCGCATGGTGCTGATGTCAATCATAAGGATATCAACAAAAGTACAGCGTTGATTCGGGCTGCCACCGTGGGCCGTGAGGATATAGTGAGCCTATTACTCGCGAATGGTGCTGATCTCAATCTTGGGGATGCCCTCCGCAATACTGCGCTGCTTCTGGCTGCCGAAAAGCGCCATGAGACCATAGTGCGTCTGTTACTAGTGAACGACGCCGACCTAGATCTTGCGAATATAACCGGCGATACTCCATTAATTGCGGCAGTCAAAAAAGATAATGAGGACATAGTGCACATCTTACTTAAGCACGGCGCCGATCCTAATATCGCAAATGTACACGGTAATACCGCCCTGAATCTGGCCGAAAACCAAGGCCATAATCCAACAATGCGCATGTTACTCATGAATAGGCGAGCCTCGACAATACCCCGAAATATGGGGTAAGCTATAGGGTCAGGAAGGGTCTGTTCGGCAACGCACTAATATGAACGTCAATAAGTTTGGAGTCACTTGAAGAAAGACTGCAGCTTTTTGTAATATTGCGTTTATTAAGTTAGTTTCAATAATCCAAAATGCTGTTTTCTCAAATACAATAGAGTATTCGGGGGGTTAGGAGTTTCAGAAGTGTGTCTGCTCTAAATATACAGATTTTGCGTACTTACTATTTGTTTTCATTGTTTTTGCTACAGAGCTCAGTTATTAAATTGTGTCATCAAGGGCATTTTAGGTTTTCAATGTTCGTTCAGTGGAACAAAGCTAGGTTAGAGGAATTGAAAATACCTGTGAAAGGGCTAAGCTATAAATTGGCTTCTACCTCCTACAAGTTACGGTGGCGGCTTCGCCGCCCTTTGGAGGTGCCGAGATAGATCATCTCCAGCTCAACTCCCAGGAATACCTTACCCCTGGGCCCTGGCTGTCAAGTGCTTGGAGGGTACGAAAAGTTGGGCACATTTCCAGATATGATATCAAGTCCTGGCAGCCATTTCACTGTGCTAGAACATGTAAAGATAATCTAGTCACATCTGTGACTTGATTTGTGTGAAGGAAAAAAGTTGAATGCACCACCTGGTCACTCTACCAAATCCCACATATATGGTGCCATGCCACCCTCCACATCAATGACTGTCTGTATCCAGGTGAATATTCTACTAAATTGACTATCCGGCAACTCTGTTGGTTGCTTCTGTTGTGGGACATTGTGGAGGAGAAGAGGAATGTAGAAAGAAATCAAGATCACAGGAGCAAAAGTAGTGAGGCTCTATAACTTCCTCGGCTGCCACTAATATACACTACGATTTCAAGTGGTGAATCAGTGGATCTAGATGGCTGAAGGACTATCTTCAACATTCCACCATACATCTTGCAGCTTTGTAAGGGAATTCTGGAGAGAGCAGCTCTAGCTCACGGAGCATAAGAATATGGTGACAGGATTTGACAGAACACGCAGCCTTGAGAAACTACACATATTGCATGGATCAACCAAAGCTCAACATGAGTACATGTAGCCAAGAGCTGGAGAGAATGAAGTTTGTGTTTCATTGTGTGGTAAAATGATACTTCAACAAAAGTACAAATTGACCATAGCGTGCACGATGAGTACCTGTGTTGTAATGGCGGCACGTGACCCGGGCCGGGTAACGGCCATTCTATATAGTCGGCTCGCCACGAGCCTTAGATCTCTAGCGATAATCTTACCTATACATCTACACATACTGTCACTCGCATCCACGTTTGCAACCGTATTCCTATAATTACCATACGTATACCTATGAGGCCGGACGCAGGCATACGTGCCCTTACACTATTATCGCTTTTTCAGTAAACGGATACGTTTCGCTCACGGGATTACGAGTTGACGAGTTTTACCCCTTTTTCCGACACGCGACACCATGGAGTCAACAATTCAGAATACTGCCCCCCAAACGAGATATCGAAGCATCATTACTGCGCAGCACGAAGCGTCGACCGTTCCATCATTCAATTGAGCTCCTGATGGCAGCGGATTAGAGATCAAGACCAATTGGCGCACGAGACGCGTCACCGGC
>Ga0307515_10000778_pt1 | contig 73451 bp, 60 predicted proteins | sample 17_EM_MG_FD_194513 | JGI IMG/M metagenome (GOLD analysis project Ga0307515, IMG submission 194513) | Populus trichocarpa ectomycorrhiza microbial communities from riparian zone in the Pacific Northwest, United States - 17_EM | ecosystem: Host-associated > Plants > Roots > Unclassified | place... | reverse complement strand
TTCGGTAATAGGTACCGCCGATTCAAAACGGGTTATCTTTAATATAAATGTGCCTAACAGTACAAATACCAATAGCTTTCCTTTGGCTACTTACAAAGTAGATGGCACGGGCAAGCTGAACATGGCGTATTATACACAACAAAGGAACGATGCAGGCGTATATGTGTTTGTACAAACCGGTACTGTTGAATCAGGCTCTGGCTTAGCTACCATAACTGCCATTGATACAGTTGCCAAAGTAATAACAGGCACATATTCTTTTACGTCAAAAAAAGTTAACCTTAATCCCGATGGTTCTTATCAATCGATAGAAATATCACAGATACTGTTAGGCTCCTTTGATAAATTACCCTATGTATTAGGAGACGGTAATTTATAGCCTGATAAAATCAGCCATCTTTAAAAAAATAATAAAGCCCCCTGTTTGAAAAGCAGGGGGCTTTGTTTTATATAAACGGTTAACTGGTAAGCCAACTAAATGCAAAATACCGGCTCCGGGTTGCCACAGTTAAGCTGGTTTGGTTGGAGCTGGCGTTGTTGGCGCCGGCGCAGGTGATGGGGTAGGGCTTGGGTTAGGTGTAGGACTTGGCGCAGGCGTAGGGCTTGGGTTTGGCACCGGCGTAGGTGTTGGCGATGGAACCGGTGCCGGATCAGTTGGTGTTGGCGTAGGAGTTGGCGACGGAACCGGTGCCGGTGTTGGTGCCGGGTCAGGAACTTTTGGTGTTTTCTTCTTTTTTTTGGATGGTATTGTATCGGTTACCATGGCTTTCTTTACAATCCCTTGTTTATTATCCAGGCTATTATCGGCTTTATGATTAGCGGCAAATACTACCGAACAGGCAAATGATAGTGCCAGGGCCGCTGCTGTTAACTTTAAATTTTTCATAATAGTTTTTATTTTATGGTTAAAAAATTAACTATAAGGATAACATGGTAATACTGTTTTAGTTTTTGTTAATTGCCCCCGGTTGTTTTAAAAAGCCGGTATATCATTAGTGGCTGTACATAGTAACTCCCGGAAAAACAGGCAGGTAACATTTACAATGTTTGCCAAACAATATATGGCGTTAATGCATTAAGGTTTGGTATGGCATCATCAAATAAGTCGATTTACGCGGCGTTAACGGCAAACCTGCTCATTGCTCTCATTAAGTTTATTGCCGGTTATTTCAGCAATAGCGCGGCTATGGTGGCCGAGGGGGTGCATTCGGTTGTTGATACCGCCAACCAGGTATTGTTACTATTTGGGTTAAAGCAAAGCCGTAAAAAACCAGATGCGGCCCGGCCATTTGGATATGGCAAGGAGTTGTATTTTTATTCCTTTATTGTTTCTATCCTGATATTTGGCCTTGGCGGGGGCGTATCTATATACCAGGGGATAACTCATATTATTGAACCGGAAATGCCGGGTAACCCAACCTGGAATTATGTAGTATTGGGTTGTTCGGTAATTTTTGAAGGCTCATCGCTTTTTATAGCGGCAAAAGCGTTTAATAAATTGCGGGGCGAACTTTCCTGGTGGCAGGCTATTACTAAAAGTAAAGATCCATCAACGTTTTTGGTTTTGTTTGAGGATAGCGCCGCGGTGGTGGGTTTGGTTATTGTAGCTGTTTGCCTGTTTATTGGGCATACTTACCATATTAATTATCTTGATGGCCTGGCGTCGCTGCTGGTTGGTATCATACTTATTTGCGTATCGCTGATACTGGCGCGCGAAAGCCGCAGCCTGCTGATGGGCGAGGGGATAGGCTCATCTGCCAAAAAACGGATCACCGAAATTGTTGAACAGGATGCCGATGTATTAAAGCTGATGCATATCATGTCAACCTATCAATCGCCAAGCGAGGTATTACTGATGCTGATCATTTCGTTTAAGGATAACCTTGATACAGCGGGCATTAACCAGGCCATTATCCGCATCCGCAACAGGGTAAAAGATGAATACAACCTTATCCACTTTGTTATCATTCAGCCGGATACTTTTATGGAAAAGGTGAGCGCGAACGTTCAGTTGTATATTTAACGGTAAACAGAAAATATACAACTTATATCTTAAAAAAAATGGCTATAATGCGGCACTAAACTTATTGCCATGAATAGTAAACAGCCTGCAGCGGGCACCCTCAAAAACGCGTTAAAAACAACCTCGATTATACATCTTGCTTTAATAGCCGGACAGGTGTTGTTTATGATAGTAGCTTATATAACCAATAAAAACATCAAATACTTTGATTATAAAGACAGCAGGAACGACGTGTTTTTTTATATAGCGCCCTTAATGGCTATTACCTGTACGGTGGTTGGCGGCTTTTTGTTTAACCAGCAATTGGGTAAATTCCATCAGCAGGCGGCCGGCTCGGGTAAAACGCTTTCAGAAAAACTGCAAGCATATCAATCGGCCTTAATTGTAAGATACGCGCTGCTGGAAGGCCCCTCATTATTTGGTATAGTTTGTTTTTTAATAACGGGCAACCTGTTTTATTTACTCATTTCGGCATGTTTGATTATCACCATGATCAGTTTAAGGCCATCGGTTAATGCCGCAGAAGCCTACCTGCAATTAAGTTATGACGAAACGCAGCAATTACGCTGATGTTTGTTTGAAGTCGGAAAGTCGGAAAGTCCGGAAGTCGGAAAGTCCGGAAGTTAAAACTTCCGGCGGATTACTTCTGATTTTGACTTAAGACTTTCGCCTTAAGACTTTCAACTCCAGTTTACCTTTATCATCTTTCCGACTTGAGACATAAGACTTCCGGACTTCCGGACTTTCCAACTTCCGGACTTTCCGACTTCCGGACTAAGCATTATCCATACTAATGATCTGGGCTTTATAAGCCAACGGGAGCAGGGCATTGCGTAAAAAGGTTTCCACCTTCAGCATTCTCAAAAATTTATATGTCCATATCACCGGCAAAAGCCAGGGTAATTTTCCCAACGGAAGATGCCTGCCCACCAATGGGGGTACTACCAGCAATTGTGCCTGTTTTAACACCGCATAACGGGAAGCGCCGAGGTGCTTTTTATACTGGCGGTATAAATCCAATGTCAATTCGCCGTGAACAAGGTTATGCTGTAAATGCTCATCGCGCATGTCCAGGTATTCAAAGTAGGTTTTTGGTAAGCCTGCAAGCCCCATGCGCTGGCCAACCCGGTTAAAAACCATAAAAACCTGGCCCTTTTCGGCCTGGGTTAGTTTACGTTCCAATAACTCATACGACCGGATAGACAGGTCAATTAACAGGAACAACACATCACGGTAAGCCCAATCCGGAATTTGTGCTGCGCGGCTGTTTTCTACACCTTTATGAATGGCGTTTATCCTGTCGATAGCTTTTAAAGCGGTTTCCTGGTCCGAAAAAATGATCTGCCTTGAATATTCAACGGTCGAAAATAAACGCCCAAGCGGGTCGGCAGGCAGGCGACCGGTAAAGTAGAGCCAGTCTACCGCTTTGTTTAAGGCAAATTCGGCTGCCGCGCCCGCGAAAATAAACAGGATGGTATCGGCCTTGCCCCAGATTTTCCTTACTATCGAATCCTCGCTTACAAAATATTCCATGTGTTTGCCTTTTGTAAAGTACTTTGTAGTGCAAAGTAAATGAATGTTCTTGAGATTTGCAAGTGATGGCTTTACAACTATCCATGACATATCCCATTTTCCTGTCATCCTGAGGAACGAAGGATCTATCAGCTGTGCATGACTGATAGAAAAGTTCGCGGATAGATGCTTCGTTCCTACCCATGACATATCCAATTTTCCTGTCATCCTGAGTTGTAAAATTTCGCGAAATTCTGAAGGTGAAATGACATATATCGCATGTCGGCGAGTCGACTCACCCCGAGGAGGCTCCGCCCGTCTGCCCCTCTCTCCGCTTCGCGCATAGAGGGGCTAAAAAATAAAATTGTGGTTACCCTCTTTACGGCGTAAGCCGGAGAGAGGGTCGGCCAGCGTAGCGTAGCCGGGGTGAGTCGTAGCCAGCGTTCAAAGCCAATGTTTGTATAAAACGCAACATGTCATGGGTAGGTACGAAGGATCTATCAGCTGTGCATGATCGATAGAAAAGTTCGCCAATAGATCCTTCGTACCTCAGGATGACAGTAGTTTATTTTTGGATGTCATTTCTCCTTCAGAATCCGCGGATTTTATCACTCAGGATGACAGTTCTCTTATTGTATGTCATTCTCCCTTCAGAATTTCGCGAAATTTTACAACTCAGCATGATAGTCTTTTATTTTTGAATGTCATTCCTCCTTCAGAGTTTCGCGAAATTTTACCGCTATCCATGACGCGTTGAGATTTACACAAACGTTGGCTTGAACGCTGGCTACGACTCACCCGGTCGAGGCTACGCCCGACCACCTCTCTCCGGCTTACGCCGCAAAGAGGGTTGAAGCTCATTTCTTTTTCCTTTTCTTTGCCCCTCTATGTGACGCAGTCGGAGAGAGGGGCGACGTCCGTTAGCTAACGGATCGTCGGGGTGAGTCTTCGCCGACATGCGATATACGTCATTCTCCTTCCAATTTTACAGTTCACGAAAAAAACATTGCAGGTATGCCGCAAAAAAAGGTTAACGGGCATTTTAAGAATTCAAAAAAGTTTCGCCATAGTGTTTCTGCGCGGGGAAAAATCACACATTGCAATTGATATATTTGAACATGCAAAAATCTGAACTTCAAAAAATGATAGATGGCGACCTGTACGATGCCGGCGATGCCGAACTGGTTGCCGGTCGCTCAAAAGCGCGTAAACTATTTACGCGTTATAATGCGCTTGATTATGACGATAAAGGGGGCAAACGTGCCGTTTTAAAAGAGCTGCTGGGTGGTTTTACCAATGCTATCGACATCCAGTCGCCATTTTATTGCGATTATGGCTTTAATATTTTTGCCGGCGATAACCTGTTCCTGAATTTTAATTGCATTATATTGGATTGTGCGCGAGTAACTTTAGGTGATAACGTTTTTATAGCGCCCAATGTACAGTTGTATACAGCCTATCACCCCGTTATAGCTTCCGAACGGATAAAAGGCCCCGAGTACGCTGCGCCGATAACCATAGGCAACAATGTATGGCTTGGCGGCGGTGTAATTATTTGCCCCGGTGTTACCATTGGCGATAATACCACCATCGGCGCCGGTAGTGTGGTAACCAAAGATATTCCGGCCAATGTGGTGGCGGTGGGGAATCCGTGTAGGGTGATAAAAGAGATTGCACCGTGATATTGTAGAATTGCGGCGTACCCCTGGCAAGCAAATCGTTTGATCATCGTTTTCTACAATTTTTTTTGCCCCGCCTGAACAAGTGGAACCAGGCGAATTCTATTCTGTTAATTCTTAAATTCTGAAAATCCTGATTCAGACGATTGCGTTAAGGATTGAAACGGATACCGGCCAGCAGAGGATTGTGGGTAGCCAGCGCCTAATGCCTGTGTGCGTATGAGTGTAAAGCCTGGCACCGCTTCTACCAGCGGGGCAACGCCATTTTGAAGAAGAGTAAAATAGAAGAGTCAAGAGTTAAGAATCAAGAATCAAGACAGCTTCATATTATGTCTGGAAGATGTTCTTGATGCCATTTCAATGCGATAAACTTTACCTTGATTTTGCCCATTTTTTTTCTCATCCATAGATCACTTATTTTCCTGGCGATCTTTGGTTCTAAATCATTTTTACTAATATTGGGCAACCTGTATCATTCGCCGTATAACTATCGTAATGATCTGTAAACCATATCACCAGCCATGAGCCCAAGAATCTTATTATTAACATGCAGCCTTATTTTTATAGTATGCTGCTCCATGTCAAAATGTAAGGAAGATAAAACGCCCGGCCCATCAACAGTAGTACATGGTGTTGTACGGGAGTCTGTAACCGGTAAGCCGATACCAAACGTCCGTTTCCAGGTAGTAAAAAGATATAGCGCCGGAATTTTATCGGGCACCCGATATGCCGATTACGATATCGTGACCACGGGCGATGATGGTAGTTATAATTTAAGGTTTACCCCTTTGGGCGCGGGCACTTTTGCCTTGCAAATGATGCAGGGCAATGCTGTGGATTATTATATTTTAACAGGCTTTGTAAACAACACGATCATATTGGGAACTGATAACAATATCGACTTTACATTAGCAAGACTGGTTAACCTGAATGTGCATTTGAAAAATAGTTCAAACCAAAATAAAACCGGTTTTCATGTGTTTATTTTGAATTGTTGCGTTACGCCAAATATTGTGCGAAGCGATGACTACAGGGCTGGCCCGCTTGATACTACCCTTAAATATAAACTGCCGCAGCTTGCCATGTACACATTTCAAAGCTTGTACTATAAGGGTTTTATTCCATCCGGGCCAAATGTGGGTTATTTTGCCGATACGTTAAGCTTTAAACAGAATTTTTATTTGGGCCGGAATGATACTACAATTAATGTGGTAAATCCGTAGTGTCGTGTCATCGATAAATTGACGGATAGTCTTTAGCCCAAAGTCTTAAGTGCCAAGTAAAAAAAATCAACTTTAGACTTACGTCTTAGTACTGTTGACTTAACAGTATTTACATATTAAGCATAGTCCCCTAACACTTTACCGTCTTCTTTTTCATCCCCGGTTTGCGTCTTGCGCGCGATTTTTCAATATAATCTACAGCAACCGGCACCTTGCATGCAGTTCCGTTTTGATCCACGAATACTGTCCCTATTTTGGTGCCTGTTGCGATGGCTTCATCCATCAATGCATCTACATAAGTTCCCAGGCTGATAATAAAACCATTCATGGTGTAGCGCACGCGGTTGGGCTGTGATTGGATGGTTTGCTCAACACGATTTAGCAACTCCCTCAATACACCCAAATCCAGTTCGCTATCCGGTTTAAATGAAACAATATTGCTCAATGTAGACCAGCCCGCGGCGGCAACGTATTCCCGGTTATCATCTATCCACTCCAGTGCCAGTTCAAATCCATATTGGCCTTCGGTAGCTACCCAGGGTACCGTATATTCGCTGATGTTGTTGGATACGGCCTGGTTAACCCAGGTTTGCAGGTCGGCTTTGGTCATTTTGGCATCGTCGGCAATCAGGCCGGCAAGGTACATGGCATCGGCGTTGCCGGTGGCATACAAATCTTTGGCCAGCTGATAATCTTTTTTGATCTTTTTTTGAATTTTCTTTAAATATTCTACTTTAACTCCGAAAAAAGGTTCTTTAATTCCGTGCTTTATGAGGATATTTTTGATGCCCTGGCTGCCATTAGCCTCCAGGTAGGTCATGATTTCGGCTACTTCCATTTTCATATGCAATGATGTATAAAATTATATTATTTCCTGATTTTTCTCCATAAATATACGTCATATGTGGATGCAATTTAACGCGGCGGAAACATCGCCGGATAGAAAATAAAAATTTCTATTAAAAATATTAACTTATTGATTGTCAGGATAAATGGTGTTCCATGGTGTGTTTTTTTAAAAATGTAAAGTGTTGATATTCAGTACTAAAGCGTTCCAGGGCGTTCGGGGCGTACCACGCGTTCCGATGGAACGTTTAACAAGCCAGAATGCTATAATTAATCTTGCTTCTTTGCATGTTATAAATAACCCGGCCTCCAAACCCCACCACCCGCCCCCCCCCGCAACCCGCCCCCCGACCCCAAGTCCCCCCGATATCCACATCCATCCAACTTTTCCACAATGCCCTAAAACCACGGCCAATGCATTAACTTTACCCGATTAACAAAAGGAGTAAACCGCTTGGCTAAAGACACTACCAAAGAAACCCCATTAATGCAGCAATACAACGCCATCAAGGTGAAGTATCCCGGTGCTCTGCTGCTGTTCCGCGTGGGCGATTTTTACGAAACTTTTGGCGAAGACGCCGTTAAGGCCGCGGGCATATTGGGCATTGTACTTACCCGCCGGGGCAATGGTGTAGGTACTCACATCGAACTGGCCGGCTTTCCGCACCACTCGCTGGATACGTACCTGCCCAAGCTGGTACGTGCCGGGCAGCGCGTAGCCATCTGCGATCAACTGGAAGACCCTAAAACAACCAAAACCATCGTTAAACGTGGTGTTACCGAACTGGTTACGCCCGGTGTGGCGACTAATGACAATATCCTTAACCAAAAAAGTAACAATTACCTGGCATCGCTGCATTTTGAGAAAAACAGCATAGGTATTGCCTTGATAGATATTTCGACAGGTGAATTTTTAACCGCACAGGGCAATAGCGACTATATTGATAAGCTGCTGCAAAGTTTTTCGCCAAGCGAAGTGATATACCCCAAAAGCCGCACCCGCGATTTCAAGGATAACTACGGCGATCGCTTTTACACCTACGCCCTTGATGAATGGCCCTACAGCGGCGATTATGCCACCGAAACGCTGCTGAAGCATTTCGGCGTAAAATCGTTAAAAGGCTTTGGGATAGATAAGCTTAACCTGGGCATTATAGCCGCGGGTGTAGCTATTCATTATCTGAATGAAACCGAACACCGCAACCTGCAACACATCAGTGCCATTGGCCGGATAGAGGAAGACCGGTATTTATGGCTCGACAGGTTTAGCGTACGCAACCTGGAGCTGGTAGGATCGACCAATGATAATGCCTTAACGCTGGTTGATGTACTTGACCATACCTGCTCGCCCATGGGCGCCCGTTTGCTGCGCCGGTGGATTGTGATGCCCCTTAAAGAGATTAAGCCTATAAACGACCGCCTGGGCGTTGTAGAGTACATGATTGAGCACGAGGAGCTGCGCGAAAACCTGCAAAACTGCATCCGCCAGATAGGCGACCTGGAGCGGCTCATCAGCAAGATAGGCCTTCAAAAAGCCAATCCCCGCGAGGTTTGCCAGCTTAAAAAAGCGCTGATGGCTATCGGCTCCATCAAAAAAACAGCTGAAGCATCAGAGAGCCTGCCGCTGCGCGCTATTGGCGAGCAGTTAAACCCCTGCATAACTATCTGCGAGAAAATAGAACGCGAGTTAAACCCCGAACCGCCGGTAATGATCGTCAAAGGATCGGTGATGAACGAGGGGATTAACGAGGAACTGGACAGGCTGCGTAAAATAGCCTTTGGCGGCAAAGGATACCTGCTGGAGATACAAAAACGCGAGGCTGAGGCAACGGGCATTCCATCGCTTAAAGTATCATTTAATAACGTTTTTGGCTACTACCTTGAGGTAACGCATAGCCACCGGGATAAGGTGCCTTCGGAGTGGATCCGCAAGCAAACACTTGTAAATGCAGAGCGCTATATTACCCCCGAGCTAAAAGAATACGAAGAGCAGATTTTAGGCGCCGAGGAAAAGATCCTGGTGATTGAAACCAGGCTGTATAATGATCTGTTGTATTCGCTTGCCGAATATATTAAGCCTATCCAGTTGAATGCCCAGTTAATAGCCCGTTTGGATGTGCTGCTTAATTTTGCGCATATATCCATCAAAAATTACTATGCCAAGCCCCAGATGAACGAGAGTAAAGTGCTCGACATTAAAGGTGGCCGCCACCCGGTGATTGAAAAGAACCTGCCGCTTGGAGAAAGCTACATCACTAACGATGTATACCTGGATTCGGAAACACAGCAGATCATCATCATCACCGGCCCCAACATGGCTGGTAAATCGGCCTTGTTAAGGCAAACCGGTTTGATTGTATTGATGGCCCAGATGGGCTGCTTTGTGCCGGCTAAATCGGCTTCGATTGGGCTGGTTGACAAGATATTTACCAGGGTAGGGGCATCAGATAACCTGTCGTCGGGTGAATCAACCTTTATGGTGGAGATGAACGAGACAGCAAGTATCCTGAATAACCTGTCCGACAGAAGCCTGATCCTGCTTGACGAGATTGGCCGGGGTACCTCAACTTATGATGGTATTTCCATAGCGTGGTCTATAGCCGAATACCTGCATAACCATCCATCGGCAAAAGCCAAAACACTGTTCGCCACCCACTACCACGAACTGAACGAGCTGAGTAACAGTTTTAACCGGATTAAGAATTTCAACGTGTCGGTTAAGGAAGTTGGCCAGCAAATCATTTTCCTGCGTAAGCTGGTACCTGGTGGCAGCGAGCATAGCTTCGGGATCCACGTAGCCAAGCTTGCCGGGATGCCCCAAAAAGTGCTGACCCGCGCCAACGAAATTCTGAAGAAACTGGAAAACGAACGGACAGGAGGGGAGCACATCAAAGAAAGCATCCGCAAGGTGCAAAAACAGGCCGTGCAGATGCAAATGTTCTCGATAGACGACCCGGTACTGGTGAAAATCCGCGATACGCTGAATAACCTCGATGTAAATACTTTAACACCGGTTGAGGCGCTGATGAAGCTGGACGAGATACAGCGGGTGATAAAAAGCTAAGATGTGCAGATTTCAGATTTTAAATGTGCAGATGAGGAAGATAGATAGGCCTTTTTTATACTTTAAAAACATCTGCACATCTGGAATCTGAAATTTACACATCTGCAATGTTAAATTGTTAAAAACATCCGCATTTTACCATCACGTATAAATTCTATTTTTACTATATGACCAAACATCGCCTCTTTTTCTATTGCTTCGTTTTGTTTTTTGTGCCAATAGTATTAACCTCCTGCCACACCCGCAAGACCGCAATGCGCGGCCGGCCCGGCGAAATGGTTAAACCTGATGGAGATATTGCCTCTAAATACTCAGAGATTATGGGCGTAAGCAAAAGCGATATCGAAAATGGCAGGCTGTACGCTTTTATCGAGCAATGGATGGGCACTCCCTATAAATTTGGCGGCCTTGATAAGGATGGTGTGGATTGTTCGGGACTGGCCTTTTTGTTGGAGCAGCAGGTATATGGCATCACCATCCCCCGCATGACCAGCAAACAAATAACCGTTATTAAACGCAAATATGAAGACGAACTAAAAGAAGGCGACCTCGTCTTCTTTGATTTTGATGGTAAGCAGTTTAGCCATGTGGGTGTTTACCTGCAAAACGGATATGTAGTTCACGCCAGCTCAAGGCGTGGGGTTATCATCGTAAAGCTTCGCGACCCATCGTTGTATAAATACTTTTCGAGAGCGGGTTCTGTGGATGAAGCAACTGTTCAGGCAAATTAAGTAGCAAGTTAGTATCAAGTAGTTAGTATCAAGTATCAAGATTTTTTGTTCATGGCATCATGTTAAATTGGGTTGCCAATTTTTAAAACCACTCACCTAATCAACTCAATCAACCACTCAGTAAAAAAGTACTAACTTTGCATCCTCATGGCAAAGCAAAAAGAAGAATACTCGTTTTGGACTAAATATAAAAAGTTTGCCGGTAACGAGATTACGCTTTACCTGGTGATGATCATCGGTATTATCCTGGGTATCGTTATATTTAGTTATCTTTAATCAAGGTAACGTTGCTGTTGTCTGTTTCGCTTACCGATTGGTAAAAATCCACAAATGCCTGGTACAAATCTTTACTGTAAGTACCTTCAATTATTTGCAGCTTTCGTTTGTAAATTAATTGGTTGCCAACAACGGTGGCAGATACCGAGAAATTGCCAAACGGCTTTTCGAGTGAAATACCGGCCGGCCGCATATCTACATGATACCCTTTTGGCAGGGTGTAAGTAATCTCGTCTTCATCAGTGTACCCCGTGTTAATATAAAGGTCATAGTGCCTGTTGCGCACTTCACGTGGGGTGCCGTCTTTACGGTTGGTAGCATTGACCAAAAAATCTATTTTACCGTTAACGGCCGATCCGTAGTCGGGGGCGGTTAGCTTGATCGACTCTGTGAGGCTTGGGTGAATGTTTTTATCATCCTTAAAATCAAATTTTTCTATCTCCAGGTTATTAATGGCATAAATTTTCTGAAGTATTTTTACCTGTTCTTTCGGCGGCTCGGTAAGCAGGTAAGTGCGGTTATCGTATTGCAAACCTTTAAAACTGGTAAGCATACTGCCCGATAATGTTCCGTCGGCAGCAAGGATAAAATTGGCTGTGCACTCTTGTGTATTGGTTTTGGCCGGATATTTTGGAGTATGCATCAATTTACCACCTTCGGGTGTACATGCCAGCACATCGCGGTCGTCGGTAAAATCACTCAAAAAGCCAAATGGAATTTGCTGGCTGGTGCATTCTAAAAAGGTGGTGTCGTTTTTAAAAGGCAGGCATAAAATAATATGGTTAAACTGGTCCATACTGGCAAAATCCTTCAACGGGCTTTGTTTTGTTGTGCTACCGTATACCATGCAGTAATATGAATTGATATCAACAGTTTTTAATAACGCCTGGGTATAGTTTACCAGGGCTTTGCAATCGCCGTAGTTTTGCTGATCAACATCTGATGCCAAAAACGGTTGAAAACCTCCGATGCCAACCTGTACACTTATATAATGGGTTTTGCTTTGCATATACTCATAAATCTTTTTTGCTTTAAGTTTCGGGTCGGTGATGCCATCTGTTAGTTGTTTCATGCGGTCGGCTGTTGCCTGTGATACCCCCTGGCGGTTGGCCAATAACCTATCGTACATCCATTTGCCCATGCCGTTCCAATCGTGAAATGCGCCTGAAACCCCTATGTAATTAAATTGTTCAGGTGCTATTTTAACGCAACTCAAATATTTATCGTCATTAGGGCTGTAAGGTTCAGCTTTTATGGCTTTTAAGTTGTTGAGCTGCCAGGTATACGTGGTTTCCTGGTCTTTATTGGTACCAATAACCACTTTCGAAGGCATATTAAGCTCCTTGTACCGTATTTTAAAATCGGGCTTGCAGCTAAAGGTAAAAATGCTTTTTTCAACAGCCACCCCTGTAGACGAGTTGGGTTCCCAGGCATCAAAAAAAAGTGATTGCTTCGACCGTAAATAATATTCGCATACCACGGTATAAGGGTAATCGGTAACCGCCGGGTTGTAGTGCTTAACCTTTGTATCTTCAAACAGCGAAAAGTCGTTTATGGCATCAGCTTTTTCAAAGTCGCTTTCAGAAAACTTGCCGGTTGGTTTGCCGTACTGGTTGTATATGATGCCTTTTACACCCTTTATACTATTTTGCCTGTCGTTTTCTAAAACTATCCGGGCTTCCCGTGCGCCATTTTTGTTCAATATGGTGATAGCTTTTTTTACATGATAAAAAGTATTATCCAGATCTTTTACTTCAATATTAACCTCTTCGTTACGCACCACCGCACTGGCGTATGCCATAAGGTCTTTGGGTATAAGTGATACATCATAATTTTCCTGCGCGTTTGCGCCTAAAGTAGATGCGAATAATAAAATGAGCGATATAAATACTTTCATTATTTTTTCTTGAAAACCATATCCGCCTTTTCTGTAAGTATTATTTTGTTGTACAATTCCTTAAGGTAAGGGTATTCTTCGGATGTGTAAATGGGCTTGGTGAATTTTGTGATGTTTGAAAAAGTGAAGGTATTATCTAAATTTTCAAAGCTGGTTGCATACATGCCGCCATCACCGGGCATTTTAAAGGCTACTGTTTGTGGTGGCGTTTCAACGGTATAGCCCTGCGGTAGCCGCATGGTTAATATTAAACGGTCGTCTGATGCCATTCCCCAATCTACAGGGTAATCCCTTTCGGCCAGCTTAAACGGATTTTTGGTTATTTTTTCCCATAAAAACGGGTTAAAAACCAACCGGTTGTGGTTAGTATTGTCAAACGCATCAATTTCAACCTCAAAAGTTTCGCCAAGCGGCATGTCAAGGCTATCCAGGTTTGATATGTTTGATTTCAGGATTTTTAGTTTGGGTAGCTTTTCATCCAGGTTTTCAACATATTCATCCGTCGAGTTGAATTTTTTGATGGCCTTTCGTTTTTCATAGGCATTATATCCGCGGTAATAATTGGTGAGCGTTCCTTTTAGCTTGCCATTATCAAGCAAAGTTAAATCCAACGATCGTGTTACCGATTCTTTTTGAAGGCCGCTCAATTCCATCCAGTACGATGGTTTATCAAGGTTTATCACCCGCCCTTTATCATTAAGGCATTTTAGCGGCAACAAGCCAAATGATAACAGTGGGTCTGTAGCATCAAGCAGGTAACTCTTATCGCCAATATTAAGTTTGGCAATCACATAATTAAAATCGTTAATTACGGGATAAAGCATATTGATGTTGCCGTTGTTGCGGGTTGATAATACCACAAGCTCGGTATTAAGGTCGGCAGCCCTTAAAGCCGCTGCAAGTGCAAGGTTAATATCGCCAATAGTACCTGTATGCGCCTCATATGCTTTTTTTATGCCATCGGGGCTATATATTGATGTAATATCGTTCCACTTAAACCATTTTTGCAGATAAGCATAAATTGCCTTTGCTTTTTCCAACTCATCAGTTTTGCCTGCTATTACCGATGCAATCCTATCTTTCATCAACTCTTTGCGTTTAAACTGCGAGCCGAAAAACTCGTCGGTTTTTAGCTGGTGCTCAATATCTTTCCATGTTTTAGATACAACGGTTTTGGCCCCGGTATAGGGATTGGTCCATTCAACCTCATCAAAATATATGGCCGATAAAAAGTTTTTGGGCGATGTCATATAATCCTCAGATACAAAGGCCGGAATATCTGCCATTTCGTAGGTGATATATGAACAATCGCATTTGGCGCCATGTGATGAAAAGCACTCCCGTTCAAGCTCTGATGTGGATTTTGAAAGTTTTTGGCTGCCTCGTAATGTAGCGTTAAACACCCAGAACGCAGGGATATGCACATCATATTTCGAGTGTATTTTGGGTATTTCATCCTGGAAATCCCAATTCCTGAACTCATCAAGATAAGGGGAGACCAGCTTATACTTAAAATCAATAACACAGCCTGGTTTTAAGGCAGGCAAGGCAAATTTTACGGTGCTGCGGTATTTGTAATCTTTTACGGTATATACCTTTTTTAAATCGAGCGGGGCGCTGCGCATCAGGCCATCCTCATCGCGGTAATAGGTGGTGCCTGTTATGTCGCTAACTTCTTCGGTTGTTTCTCCGTTGGCGCTGTGGTGAAAAGGTATCTCGATGGTGCCGTGTTCAAGGCCCTTTGTATCAAATATTTTTATGCGGGCATGGTAATTAAATATCAGGCGTACATGGTCATCGCTTACCATATCTATCCTGCTATTGCCAAATTCATTCAGGAAAACGGCATGGGCGGCAGTATCTTTCGCGTATTTTTTAACGTCAAGGTCTTCGGTAGTTACGCTCTCTTCAAAATCCTGGGCCCTTACAAAGTGTTGAGCACCAGTAAGTAAAATAATAATAAGTAGTACTTTTTTCATACAATAATTGCAATAATTAGGATGGTATCAATTTAAAAATAAAAGTTAGATATTAATTAAATTAAAAAATTTATTGTGCTGATTCTTTTTAAGACATTTGCGACCTTTACAGTAATACTGAATAATTACAATGAAATTAAAACTAAAACGCCCGCTTGCCTTTTTTGATCTGGAAACTACGGGTACTAATATCGGGGTAGACAGGATAGTTGAAATATCGGTTATTAAACTACATCCGGATGGCAGCGAAGAAGTTAAAACCTGGCGTGTGCATCCGGGGATGCCCATTCCCCTGGAGTCGTCGTTGGTACACGGTATTTATGACGAACATATAAAGGATGAGCCGGAGTTTAAAGCCCTTGGCCAGGCCATTGCCGAATTTATTGGCGATAGCGACCTTGCCGGCTATAATTCCAACAAGTTTGACATCCCGATGCTGATGGAAGAATTTTTGCGTGCCGGTGTGCAGTTTACATTGGACGACCGCCATTTTGTGGATGTACAAAATATATTTCACCAGATGGAGCAGCGCACGCTTAAAGCAGCGTACCAGTTTTATTGCGATAAAAAGATTGAAAATGCCCACTCGGCCGAGGCTGATACCCGTGCAACCATGGAGGTTTTGCTGGCACAGATAGAGCGTTACGAAAACATGCAATGGGAGGATAAAAAAGGAAACATTACTACCCCGGTTGTGGGCGATGTGGAAGCTTTACATCATTTTACCAACCTGAGCAAACCAGTTGATTTTGCCGGCCGTATGGTTTACAACGAGCAGGGCGAAGAAACCATTAACTTTGGTAAGCACAAAGGCAAAAGGGTTGAGGATGTGTTAAACGCCGAGCCAAGCTACTATTCATGGATGATGCAGGGCGATTTTCCGTTATATACCAAACGTAAGCTGGAAGAGATACACGCCCGTTGGAGCGCGAAAAAGAGTGCAGAACGCCAGGCCAAAAATGCCGCGCAGCAACCAAAACCTGCCGAACAGCCCCAGGTACCACGCCCGGAAGCCCCCAAGGCCGATTATGCTAAAAAAGAATTTCACAAACCCGATCATACCAAAACCCAATATCCGCCCAAACCCTTTAAAAAGAAGGAGGAACCGGCCCAACCCGTTAACGATGATATGCTTGCACAATTGGCATTGAAGTTTAAAAAGGGGTGATGAAGTTTTGAGTGGTGAATTTTGATTAAATGTTTTTAAAAAGGTCTCCCTAAATTTTTAGCTAAAAAATTTAAGGAGACCTAATTGTTTAAAACAATCGGCGCCAAAGATTTTTACTCACCACTCACCACTTAATTCTTGACTCTCGTCCCCGATTGTCGTCAAAAGTTTTACATTTGCTTTGTTAAAATAAGAACTATCCATGGTTAAATTCAACCGGTTTACACTGGATAATGGCCTCCGGGTTATTGTTCATGAAGATAATACCACGCCTATGGCAGTGCTCAACATTCTGTATGATGTTGGTGCACGCGACGAAGATCCCGAGCAAACCGGCTTTGCTCACTTGTTTGAGCACTTGATGTTCGGCGGATCTGTAAATATTCCCAGCTATGACGAGCCGCTGCAAAGGGTAGGGGGCGAAAATAACGCCTTTACCAGTAACGATATCACCAACTATTACATCACCCTACCATCGGCCAATATCGAGACCGCCTTTTGGCTCGAGAGTGATCGCATGCTTAACCTCGCCTTTAGCGAGAAAAGCCTGGAGGTGCAACGTAACGTGGTAATTGAGGAATTTAAGCAGCGTTACCTTAACCAGCCTTACGGCGATGTTTGGCTAAAACTGCGCCCACTGGTTTACAAACAACACGCCTACCGTTGGGCAACCATCGGTAAAACCATCAAGCACATCGAGGACGCCAAAATTGAAGATGTGAAAGCATTCTTTAAAAAACATTATAATCCGCAAAATGCCATTATGGTAGTTGGGGGCAATATCACAACCGAAGAAGTTAAAAAACTCTCCGAAAAATGGTTTGGCCAAATCCCTGCCGGTGAAAAATACATGCGCAACCTGCCACAGGAGCCTGAGCAACACGATGAACGCCGCGAAACTGTTACCGCTAAAGTGCCGTTGAACGATGTTTATATCGCCTTCCAGATGGGAGCACGGCTGGACGATGATTATTACCCGGTGGAGCTGCTGAGCGATATCCTGTCGCGTGGTCACTCATCACGCTTGTACCGTAGTTTGGTACAGGATAAGCAAATTTTTAGCGAGGTGCATGCCTACATCACCGGCAGCCTGGATAAAGGTATGTTTGTGTTAGAGGGCAAGCCGTTGGAAAATATTAGTATTGAGCAGGCCGAAGCCGCGTTTTGGGATGAGTTGGAAAAAGTGAAAACCACCGAGATTCCGGCAGATGAACTCACCAAGGTGCAAAACAAAACAGAATCGACTATGGTGTTTTCTGAAATGTCGTTGTTGGATAAAGCCATGAACCTGGCGTCATTTGAGTTGCTGGGCGATGCCGATCTGCTGAACCAGGAAACCGCCAAATACCTGGCCGTAACCCTTGCGCAGATCAAAGAAGCTGCCAATAAGATATTCAGGAAAGATAATTCATCAACGCTGATATATTTGGCCGAGAAAGCAGAAGTTTCTGAATCAGAATTTTCAGAATTAGAGAATTAACAGAATTGGAATTTGTCTGAACCGGAATTTGTCGAATTAAGGAATTCTTTGAATTTATCTCTTTCTAATTCCGGCCATTCATCAATTCGACGAATTCAGGTTCAGAAAAGAACCAATGACTAATGACCACTGACCAATGACTACAATAGATAGAACATTAGCCCCCGATTTTAAGGCTATCGATAATATAAACCTGATACGCCCCGGGCATAAAAAGCTCGATAACGGCTGTAATATTTTTTGCTTTAACTCCGGCGACCAGGAATTGGTTCGCATAGAATGGATTTTTGGCAACCTGCGTTTTAACCCCGCATTGCCGCTGTTAAACATGGCCGTTAATACCATGCTTACCGAAGGTACCAGCACCCTAACCGCGGCCCAAATTGCCGATAAGGTTGATTTTTACGGTGCATTTTTGCAGGTTGAATACGGGTACGAAAACTCGCAGGTTGTATTATACAGTTTAAATAAGCACCTGCACCATACTTTACCGGTTATTGTTGATATTTTAACAAATTCAACTTTCCCTGAGAAAGAATTGGAAACCTTTAAGCGTAACCAGCAGCAAAAACTACAGGTTAGCCTGCAAAAAAACGATGTTGTTGGCCGCCGCAATTTTAACAAGGCTGTTTATGGCGATACTATATACGGAGTGGGTGCAAGCTTTGATAATTATAAAGCCCTGCAGCGCGATGAATTGGTTGCGCATTATAAAGAGCAATACCAGCCATCAAACTGCACCATTATCATTTCGGGTAAAATTGAACCGGAAACTTTAACCCTTATTACCGATACCTTTGATAAAGGATGGATTAATGGCGATAAACCCGCCGATACCACCCAACCGGAAATTGTACCGGCTACAGACTTGTTTTACTTTACCGAAAAGCCCGAAGCCCTGCAATCGGCTATTAGGATAGGTACACCGATGATTAACCGTAGCCACCCGGATTTTCAGCAATTACAGGTGTTGAATACGGTTTTGGGCGGCTATTTCGGGTCGAGGCTGATGGCCAATATCCGCGAGGATAAAGGTTACACTTATGGCATTGGATCGGGCCTTGGCTCGTTTAAGCAAGGCGGATCATTCTTTGTAGCTACAGAGGTAGGGGCAGATGTGTGCAAATCGGCCCTTGCCGAAATTGAAAAGGAAATCAATATCCTGAAAACCGAACTGATCCCCGACGAAGAGCTTTCATTGGTACGCAACTACATGTTAGGCTCGCTGTTAGGCAGCCTGGAGAATGTTTTTTCGCATGCTGATAAATTCAAAAGCATCTACTTTGCCGGTTTGGATTATGATTATTACGACAGGTATGCCGTCACTGTAAAAAGTGTAGACTCAGCAAGGTTATTGGAATTAGCCAATAAATATTTCCATTTTGAGCGTTTCTATAAAGTGATAGTGGGAAAGTATTAATTTTGATTTGGGATTTCGGATGTTCGATTTCGGATTTGGTTTTTAATTCTGAAATTGCACATCCGAAATTCGAAATTTCCCCAAATATCACAGAAAGGCAATTTTTAAATAATTCCGAAATCTCAATTCCGAAATCCGAAATAAAAAGTTAGCTTTGCCCGGCAAATAATAACTCCAAAATAATTATTTGCTATGCAGTTAGACCCATCTAAATTTGTTGCCGAAGGATTAACTTACGACGACGTTTTACTACTCCCCGCTTATTCAGAAGTATTGCCGCGTGATGTTAACACCAGCAGCTGGTTAACAAAAAACATCCGTTTAAACATTCCCATCATTTCGGCAGCTATGGATACTGTTACCGAAGCTGGTTTGGCTATTGCCATTGCACAGGCGGGTGGTATTGGTATGCTGCATAAAAACATGACCATTCAGGCCCAGGCCGATGAGGTGCGTAAAGTTAAACGATCAGAAAGCGGCATGATCCAGGATCCGGTTACTTTGTTGGAAGATGCCCTGCTTGCGGATGCATTCCAGATCATGCGCGAGCACAACATTGGCGGTATCCCGGTCATTGATACAGATCATCGTTTAACGGGTATCATCACTAACCGCGACCTGCGTTTTCAAAAAGATATGACCGTGCCGGTGAGCGAGGTTATGACTAAAATCAACCTGATTACCGCACCAGAAGGTACCACTTTAACTGAAGCCGCTGCTATACTGCAAAGCAATAAAATAGAAAAACTGCCGGTTGTAAATTCAAACGGAAAGCTGGTTGGTTTAATTACATATAAAGACATTCAGAAGGTTAAAAACTTCCCCAACGCCTGTAAAGACGAGTTTGGCCGCTTGCGTGTAGGTGCCGCCGTTGGCGTTGCTGCTGATAATATCGACCGGGTTACTGCCCTGGTAAACGCAGGTGTTGATGTGGTTACAGTTGACACAGCCCACGGCCATAGCAAAGGTGTTATTGATATGGTGAAAGCCATTAAAGCTTTACACCCAAACCTGCAGGTTATTGCCGGAAATATTGCCACAGGCGATGCGGCCATCGCTCTTGCAGATGCTGGCGCCGATGCGGTTAAAGTAGGTATTGGCCCAGGTTCTATTTGTACTACCCGTATTATTGCAGGTGTAGGTGTACCACAGCTATACGCCGTTTATGAGTGCGCTAAAGCATTAGAAGGCCGTGGCATCCCGGTTATTGCCGATGGTGGTATCAAACAAACAGGCGACATTGTTAAGGCTATTGCAGCCGGTGCAAGCTCTATCATGGCAGGTTCACTGTTTGCAGGTGTGGAAGAATCACCGGGTGAAACCATCATATACGAAGGGCGTAAGTTTAAATCGTACCGCGGTATGGGGTCGGTTGAGGCCATGGCGAAAGGATCGAAGGATCGTTATTTCCAGGATGAAACAGATGTAGTAACTAAACTGGTTCCTGAAGGCATTGTAGGCCGTGTGCCATTCAAAGGCAACATGGGCGAAGTAATATTCCAATACATTGGTGGTTTACGCGCCGGTATGCACTACTGTGGTGCCGCCAACATTGAAGACCTGCAACGCGCCAAGTTTGTACGCATAACCGCAGCCGGCATGCGCGAAAGCCACCCGCACGATATTACTATTACCAAGGAAGCTCCTAATTATACGAGCAGGTAAGCAATTATTGAATTATTGAATGACTGAATTATTGATTTTTATTCGCAGTCATTCAATAATTAAAAATGAAATCCATCAGCATATTCTGTGGCGCCAACTTTTTTTGATTGATTCGGTGAGTGGTTTAACCTGATCGGTCACAAAAAAGCCTGTAGGGTTGATAAGTTTTTACTTATAACCTTACAGGCTTTTGTTTTAGCAGATATTTTTACTGACCGTTAATGGATGTCGACTTTGGGATGATGCTGTTTGATGTTATTATTTTTAAAGCCTGGTCGTTAGTAAAGCCCTCTTTGGTAAGCGCATCAAAATACTCTTTATTTAGTTTTGCTATCTCGGCTATTTTGCCAGGCTGTTTTAAATAGGCAAATTGTGCGTCAAGTAAGCCTTTTACCATGGATGTATACATGGGGGCCATGGCGCTTGCCATTTCATTGCCGTGTCCATAAAATAAACCTTTGACAGTGTCGGTATTCGCCGGTGGTGGTGGCAATAATTCCACGTTGGTTATTTTTATGCGATTATCGCCTGAGTGCGAGTTTGTAAGATTAACGTTATAAAAATTAAAATAGGTTATTCCATCACTCCGTTTGCCGGCGCGTTCAATAATATCGATGCTTTTGGTGTTGGCAGGGATCTTTTTAAAATACACTTTAAACTCCAGCTTATCATTTGTTTTTTTCAAGGTGTTCCTGGTCTCGGGCGCTACGGCAATACCTTCCGATTTTATATATCCGTAGTGCTTATTATCAACATCCGTTTGGATATAAATTTCCTTGTTAAGCACAGCCCAGGCGTTATCGCTACCGGCATAATGCCTAAAGCTCACTACGGTATATTGCTGATCAGTCTCAATTTTGGTGATGGTACTTGTTTGGCTGTCAGTAGTTTCAACATCAGGATTGGTAACGGTTTGGGCAAAAGAACTTTTAAGGCCAATTGTAAATAATAAGGCTGTAAGGATTAAGGCTTTTTTCATATGGTTGCTTGGTTTATAAGGTTGGGTAAAGGTAATTGTGTAATAATAGGTATTAAATGGATAAACAGCTAAAGTTAATGGATAATACTATCGTAACCTATAAAGTGGCGACTGTAAATTTTATATTTACGCCATGAAATCCATCTGCGTATTCTGCGGGGCCAACTTTAACGGCGATCCTTTATTAAAACAAGCTATTGAGCAACTGGCCGAAGTTATGGTAAGCCGCGATATTACCCTGGTATTTGGCGGCGGTAAAGTTGGCATAATGGGTTTAATAGCCGATGCTATTTTAAGCCGTGGCGGTAAAGCGATAGGGGTGATACCCCAATTTTTGATGGATAAGGAAGTTGGCCATACCGGGCTTACCGAGCTGCATATTGTAGATAACATGCACCAGCGCAAACAAATGATGAATGATTTGTGCGATGGTATCATCACCCTGCCCGGTGGACTTGGTACACTCGAAGAGTTTTTTGAAGTACTTACCTGGCTGCAGTTAGGCCTGCACAGCCACCCGATAGGTCTCCTTAATACCGGCGGCTATTACGATTCATTGTTAAAACAACTGGATGTAATGGTTGAACAAAAATTCCTGAAACCCACCAACCGCGAACTGGTCATCACCTCCGGCGACCCAATTGAACTGGTAAACCTGATGGGCAACTTCAACGCCAAACCAGACGATGTTTGGTTTAAGGACAGGAACCTTATTTAATTCAAAATTCAAAGTCAAAATTCAAAAAGAGAAGCTCGAAAATGGGAGCTATATCAATTCTGATTCAGACAATGTGTTAGGGATTGGCGTGGATACCGGCCAACGCGCGCAATGCCTGCAGGCGTATGAACAGAAAGCCCGGCCGCAGGCAACACCCTCTTTTTAAGTCAAAATTTAAAAGTCAAAATTCAAAAAACACTTTTAAGAATTTTGTCAATTCTTAATTCAGACAGGCAAAATCCTATAATCCATTAATCTGCTGAATCCAGGTTCAGGCAAAAACAACAGGTTTCAGACACCAAACCTGTGCAAAAAAACATCTGCACATTTGAAATCTGAAATCTGCACATCTACTATCATCCTTCCACTTGTGTTATTGTCCAGAAGTCATCTGCAGGGTATCATATTGCAGACTGCAAACTCAAAACTGCCAACTGGCCTAAGTTGTATACCCCAGGATTTTTAATACCTGTTTGCTGTTTTGCTCTTCGCCAAATACCTCAAAGTTGAAGGTCTCATCTCGGTTACGGCGGATGATAACGTGTTTTGGTGATGGTAATAAACAGTGGTGAATACCGCCATAGCCACTTAGTACTTCCTGGTAGGCGCCTGTGTTAAAGAAACCTAAGTATTGTACTTTACGGGTTTTTGGCATAAACACGCTGTTCATGTGGGCTTCCTGGTTGTAATAATCCTGGCCATCGCAGGTGATGCCGCCAAGGTTTACCCGCTCATACTCGCTGTCCCAATTGTTTACAGGTAACAGGATGTATTTTTGGTTAAGGGCCCAAACATCGGGCAGGTTGGTAATGAATGAACCATCCAGCATTAACCAGCGCTCGCGGTCATTTTGTTGTTTACGGCCTAATACTTTGTACAGGATACCCGATGCCTCGGCAACGGTATATTTACCAAACTCGGTAATAATATCAGGCTCCATGGTATCGTGCTCGGCACAGATCTCTTTAATACGGCTCACAATCTCGTTGATCATGTACTCGTAATCAAAATCAAACACCAGCGAATCTTTAAACGGCATACCGCCGCCAATATCAAGGGTATCCAGGTGCGGATTAATTTTTTTGAATTTGCAATAAAGGGTTACGTATTTTTCCAGCTCATTCCAATAGTAGGGGGTATCCGAGATACCAGAGTTGATGAAGAAGTGCAGCAACTTAACCTGGAAGTTGGGGTTATCCTCAATTTTATTATGATAAAAATCGATGATATCCTCCATACGTACCCCTAAACGGGAAGTATAAAACTGAGAATCTGGCTGCTCTTCAGCCGCTATCCGGATGCCCAGGTTACATGGGGTATCCATTTCAATCTCATCGTCGTACAGGTTAAACTCTTCCTTATTGTCCAATACCGGGATGATGTTCTTAAAACCATCATGCAGCATATCAATAATATAGGTTTTGTACTGGAAGGTTTTAAAACCGTTACATATTACGGTAATATCTTTATTAACAGCGCCTTTTTTTTCCAGGGCATCAATCATCGGCATATCAAAGGCTGATGATGTTTCCAGGTGGATCTCGTTTTTAAGCGCTTCTTCAACAATGTGCTTAAAGTGCGAGCTTTTGGTGCAATAACAATATTTATAGCTGCCGCGATAGTTGTTTTTGATAATAGCCTGCTGAAACAACAGCTTAGCCTGCTGGATCTTTTTGGAGATCTGTGGCAGATAAGTAAAGCGTAGAGGGGTGCCGTACGTTTCAATCATCTCCATTAAATTAAGGTCCTGAAAGTATAGTTCATCGTCGATGATTTCAAAACCATCCTGCGGGAAGCCAACACTTAAATCAAGAAATTCCTGGTAACTCTGCATCCTTAAAAAATTTGGGGCAAAAATGTGATTTTAAAACGGAATAATGGGCTATTTGTTGGGATAAAATTTATGGTTTGAATGTAATTTGTTTGTGCGTTGTGGTTCATGGTTCATAGATCATAGTTCATGGTGGAAATTGCAGTTGCCATGAACCATGATCTATTGGCTATTAACTAAGGGGCAAATGCACCTCGGCCATCATACATCGGGCGCTGCCGCCGCCGTTGGTTTCAATAGTGTTGATATCTGCATAAACCAAATTGCCATATTTTTCTAACGTCGTTTTTTGTTCACTGTCCAAAGCATTAAATGCATTTTTCGACATTACGATGAGTGTTTCACCCTTATCATTCTTTACCTCGAGCATATTGCCTGCAAAATGGTTCATCTGCTCAAAACTGATAGTGATAACCTCCTTTTGGGTTGATTTAAGGGTTTCTAAAACCACGATATGCTCATGCGGATTTGGGATACTATCGGCACAAATAACCGCGAATTTGCTGCCCACGCACATCAATACATTGGTATGATAGATGGCTTTGCCATGTTCGTCGGCTGCGTCAAAGCTGATGGCTTTATAACCGGTCTGTTCACAAAATAAATCCAATACCTGTTTATCAGTCCGTGGCGAAAGGCAGGCGTAGGCGATTTTGTTTTCCCTGTCCAGCACCATGCTGCCCGTGCCCTCCAAAAAGCGGTGATCGGCCTCAAAACGGCTCAGGTCGATAATATGGCCCACGTTGAACTTGTCTTCCAGGTTGGTTATAATATCCTCCCGCCGTTCCAGCCTGCGGTTTTCGGCCTGCATAGGATAAAGGAAAATTGTGCCGTCATCATGAAACGACACCCAGTTATTCGGAAAAATAGAATCGGGGGTGTGAGGTTGCAGCGTGTCGTTCACCACAGTTACCTGTACGCCTACATGTTCCAGTGTTTTAACAAAACGATCAAACTCGGCAAGCGCTTTATCCTGCACGGCCTGCTGATCGGCGTCACGGTTTTGGAAAGCGTTGCTTTCGGCAGTTTGCTCATTAAAGCCGAAACTTACCGGCCTTATCATTAATATATTTGATGTTGATTGGTTGTTAGTCATTGGTCAATCATTTTTGTCTGAATCAGAATTTACAGAATTATAGAATTTACAAAATGAAAGGATTAATGAATTCTGCTAATTCTAAAATTCTGTAAATTCTGATTCAGATTACTTTATCCCTCAAAAGTGGCATACTCATACAATGAAAACCACCGCGAGCCCTGGAAAGTTCTGCCGATGGCATTAAAATTAAGGTGTCTGTTAGAGTTTTGGGATCCAGTTCGCCGGTCTCGAATTTTTGGAGCAGGTCGTTTACCCGTATTATTTCAAAGCCGCTTTGTTTAAATGCTTCAACGGTTTTGTCGTTGCGGTCGTAGCCTAAAACTACGCCCTCTTTTAAGGCCAGCAGGTTGCATGAATCTGTCCACTGTTCGCGCGAATCAAATGGGAATATGTTGTTGCCCGAGTAAATGAACCTGGTTTTGTCTTCGCATTGCAGGTCTTTTTCGCTGATGCTGGATAGGAGGTCTTCAAGGCAATTAAATACTTTGGGCTTCTTGTCTTTCCTGAACTGTACAATCTCGGTTTTGTCCTTTGATTTTTTATCGGCAAACCACGACATTGGTTCCTGCTCTTCCGGCGGCGCTTCGGCTATGGCCAATGAGCGCAGCAGCACCCAGGTATTACGTTTTACCTGGGTAAATACCGTATCAATGTGCATATAATCGCGTTTGTGCGGTATTTTTACAATGGTTACCTTTTTTACAACGTCGTTATCAAACAACAGTTTAATAGCTTCGTTGGCACCGCTGATAGAGGTACGCTCGCTGCAACCAATCAACAGGTGCTGCGGGCTCACCATCATTACATCGCCGCCCTCCAGGGTTGTTTTTTCCTGGTTGTCTTCGCCGGGGCGCAAAAAATGCTGGGCTGTTTCCGGGATCTCTAATATATTATTTTGATAAGATGCAAACAGCGGGTGGTTAAAAAATATATATCGCATCAGCAAAGTTTCGCGGAAGCGGGCTTTTTTAGCCGGTTTGTTCAGTAGCATGTGGTTGTTTATCGCTATCCCCAAATCGCGCGAAAAAATGAGATTGGGAATAGGAGCGAAGATCATCTCATCATCATTCAATGAACCCGAAATGAAGATCTTGGCCAGCTCAACAGGAGCTGTATCTATCAACTGTTGCTGTAACCGGTAATTGCAGCTCTCGATAGCACAAACAGAAGCCACCAGTTTTTTACGGATATCCGGCTGTTGTAAAATATCGGCCAGCAGGGTTTGTATCTCAATAACGTTGTTTGACGCATGGAAGTTGGCATTATCAGGTTTAAAAAACTCGCGTTCGTAATCGCTTTCTACCTGTTGCAGCTGGCCTTTTATTTTATCCGGATCTAAAAAATAGAGCAGCAGTTTCACATAATAATCATACTCGTTACGGCGCATGGTATCCAGGTGCACTATATCTTCAAAAAGCCAATCCTGTGCTTTTGAAGGCACAACTTTGCCAAGGCCGCTATCGGGGCTGTGAATAAGCAGGGTACGCAGGGTGCCAATTTCGGAGGTTACATCTATTTTAAAATCGGAGTTTTTAACTGTCATAAGTGGGAATGATCAAACACAAATCTATCAGAAAATAACTTAGAAAAGATAGTGGGTAGTTAAAATTGAATACTTGGGTTTATATAAAAAGAAATATTGATTATAATTGAATATGGAAATAAAATCAGAGTTGACGTTTGCGGAAATATTAATTGCCGTTGGGGAATTATCTGAAGACCAGCGTGCGATTTTGAGGGAGGAGTTAAGAAAGCCTCCCGTTAAACCAACCGCAAACGCTGAAAAACTTATGCCAGGCGAGCTAACTGATTTTCAAAAACTACTGTTAAACGGACCGGTGATGACGGATGAAGAATATGCTGAATTCAGGAAAAGAAGAAGATGGAAATAAGAAAAAGTAACGATTAAGTCTTTACTTTATAGTTGAGTTTATCAGACCTAAAACAAAAATATGTCACAAGAAATATCGAACTTCTGGAATTGGTTTAAAGACAATAGCAAGCAGTTAGCCGCCTTAAATGCACCCAATATTGATGAGGATGAGAAGGATCATTTACTTGACGCGATGCTGGAGGTTTTACATCGATATTGCGACCAATTATACTTTGATATAGGAGGGGAACATGGCGAAGCCCAGGAACTGGTTATTACAGCAGAGGGAAATGCCGATTACTTTGACAAGGTAGAAGAATTAATTAGTGCCGCCCCTGAAATCCCGGGCTGGTCATTTATTGCATTTATGCCACCCCGTGATTTAGAGTATACCAGCATTTTTGAAGATGTGGAACTGAAGCCACTTGAAATGTGGTTTCTGCCGCTCAATAATAGCAAGGAGCCAAAATCAATAGGTTTAAGGATTTGCCTGCCCAATTACGAATTGGTTGCTAATAGCAAGTGGTTACAGGCCGCTGTTTATAAAATACTCGATACAGCCTTAGGCGAAAAGGTTTTTGCTTTAGACATAGATTATATTGAGATTAAAGGAATGCCGCCAGGTAAGCCGGAAGATTTCGGATTAATTGAGCTTAAGGATTTATCCCCTTTTGTTAAATGGAAAAAGAAAAAGCTTGCTGCTTTGTAAAGTCAAGGTAATCGGCTCAAATTTATTCAGCCATTATCCCCAATTTAATTAATTTTGCCGCATGGATTTTATTATTGAGGCGGCTGTTAAAGCCATTAAACATTTGTACCAAACAGATGTAGCCACGGCCGCTATTAGCTTACAGGAAACCCGTAAAGAATTTGAGGGGCAGGTTACTATAGTCACTTTTCCGTTTACCAAATTTTCGCGCAAAGGGCCGGAGCAAACAGGTACCGAAATTGGCGAATACCTTAAAAATGATTTAAAAGAAGTTGCCGCTTTCAATGTAGTTAAGGGTTTTTTAAATATCTCGTTAAGCGACGAATATTGGATAGGCCAGCTATATAACCAGATATTACCCGAGAATTTTGCTGTGGCTACGCCTAAAGGGCAAAGGGTAATGGTGGAATACTCCTCGCCAAATACCAATAAACCATTGCATCTCGGTCATATTCGTAACAACCTGTTAGGCTTTTCAGTGGCACAAATTCTGGCGGCTGCCGGCTACGATGTAGTGAAAGCAAACCTGGTGAACGATAGAGGAATTCACATTTGTAAATCTATGCTGGCCTGGCAAATGTTTGGCAATGGCGAAACACCTGAGTCGTCGGGCCTAAAAGGCGATCATTTGGTGGGCAAATATTATGTGTTGTTTGATAAGGAATTAAGAAAACAATTGGCACCAATCCTTGAGCGCGTTTACGAAGAAAATGATCTGGTGCTATTTAATGATAGTCAAAAGGAAAAAATACAGGCGCTGCAGATTAGCATTGATAAGTTAAAAGCAAAAAAGCACACTACGCCCGAAACTGAAACCAAACTTATTGCCGAGTTAACAGATAAAATTGGCGCCGAAGAAGATAAGATCAAAGAGATAGCAAAAAACGTAACCTCTTTAATGGTAGAAACCCAGCAAATGCTCCAGAAATGGGAAGCCGGGGATGCTGAAGTTCTCGACCTGTGGAAAACCATGAATGGCTGGGTTTACGCGGGTTTTGCCGAAACCTATAAGCAGTTGGGTGTTGATTTTGATAAATATTACTATGAATCGAACACCTATTTGTTAGGTAAAGATATTATTGATGAGGGACTGGAAAAAGGTGTCTTCTTTAAAAAGCCTGATGGTTCGGTTTGGATAGATCTGACTGCCGACGGGCTGGATGAAAAATTGGTTCTGCGTTCTGATGGTACATCGGTTTACATTACCCAGGATTTAGGTACGGCCCAATTGAAGTACAACGACTTCCACATGGATAAATCCATCTATGTGGTTGGTAACGAGCAGGATTATCATTTTAAGGTGTTATTCCTGATCCTGAATAAACTGGGCAAAGCCGGCGCCAGTGGCCTGTTTCATTTATCGTACGGCATGGTTGATTTACCTTCGGGCAAAATGAAATCGCGCGAGGGCACTGTGGTTGACGCCGATGACCTGATGGCCGAGATGGAAGCCACGGCTAAAGAACAAACAGATGCGATGGGTAAGGTAGACAGCTTTAGCGACGAGTATAAGCAGCAGCTATACCACACTATAGGCATGGGTGCCCTTAAGTACTTCCTGCTCAAGGTTGATCCTAAAAAGCGGTTGTTGTTTGATCCCAATGAGTCGGTAGATTTTCAGGGACATACCGGGCCATTTATTCAATATACTCATGCCCGTATCAAATCGGTTTTAAGCAGGGCAGATTATGTGCAAAGCAGAAATATAACCGTATCTGAAATTGACGGGCTTGAGCGCGACCTGATTGTGCTGTTAACCCAATTCCCAACGTTAATAAAGGATGCAGCCAATGGCTATAGCCCAGCTATTATTGCCAACTATGTTTATGAACTGGCAAAAACTTACAATAAGTTTTACCACGAAAAATCAATACTACAGGCGGAGAATGAAGTACTGAAACAATTCCGATTGGAACTATCAGCTTCGTCAGCCAAAGTAATCAGCAAAGGAATGGCTTTATTAGGTATCGATGTACCTGAACGCATGTAAGCCCCCTAACCCCCTGAAGGGGGAACAACAGCTAATAAAATAAAGAAGCCCGAATCGAAAGACTCGGGCTTCTTTGTATGCGGCGTTTTGCATTAAAACTCCCCCTTCAGGGGGCCGGGGGGCTTACCTCCAATAACCCCTATGCCATGCATAACCATGCCTAACAGGGTGCCAGTAGCCTTGTATATAAACACGATTGGCACGCGGCCTCGCATAGTACCCGTTTATATAAACATAGCTGCCGCCACGCCAAGCCCATTCGCCGGGTACCCAATAGGCGCCGGGATAGGGTGCTGCCGGGCGTACATATACCGGTTCGGCAGGACGTTCGGCTACGTAATAGTCGGCTGCGCAAGATGTAAATAGTGAAGCGGATAAGGCTAATACTAATCCTGTTTTTGCAATTGTTTTCATCTGTAAAATGTTTAATAGTTACTTACAGATGTTTGACAGTTTTAGGAATTATAGGTTTAATGAAGGTTTGGTGAACTTGTTTGCTACCACCAACTCTTTACTGCCCGCCGCATACTGGTAAAAACCGCTGCCGCTTTTAACTCCGCGGTGGCCTGCTGTAACCATGTTTACCAGCAGGGGGCAGGGGGCGTATTTGGTGTTGCCAAAGCCATCGTACAGCACTTTTAAAATAGCAAGGCAAACATCAAGGCCAATAAAGTCGGCCAATTGCAGGGGGCCCATGGGGTGGGCCATGCCTAATTTCATAACAGTATCAATTTCCCGTACTCCGGCCACGCCCTCGTACAAGGTATAAATGGCTTCGTTAATCATGGGCATTAAAATGCGGTTGGCAACAAAGCCGGGGTAGTCGTTTACTTCAACAGGATCCTTACCCAACGTTTGGGCCAGTTGCATAATGGTTTGCGTAACCGAATCTGTTGTAGCATAGCCCCTGATCACCTCCACCAGCTTCATTACCGGTACAGGGTTCATAAAGTGCATACCAATTACGTTGCCGGGGTTTTTAGTAGCTGCCGCAATTTCGGTGATGGATATAGAGGATGTATTGGAGGCGAGAATTACATCGCCCGGACAGATTTCGCTAAGCTGTTTAAATAATTTGAGTTTAATTTCCCGGTTTTCGGTGGCGGCTTCAATAACTAAGTCGGCTGTTGTAGCGCCTTCTGTCAAATCGGTATAGGTTTTTATCCGGCTTAGGGCATTTTTTTTATCCTGCTCAGTTATGCTACCTTTTTTTACTTGCCTGTCCAGGTTGTTGGTGATGGTTTGTATGGCATTATTTAATGCAACGGCATTGATATCAACCAGCGATACTTCAAAACCATATTGCGCAAAAGTATGGGCAATACCGTTACCCATAGTGCCCGATCCAATAACGGTTATATTCTTCATCATATTAACAGGTTATATAAATGCTAAGTTGGCGCAAATAATTTGTTTTGCAAAAGGTATGCTTTTATAAATTGATTAACGCTGTAGCCTCGATGACCGATTTTTTTCCAAGGTTATCATACATCGGGATTTGCCCAAGTTCCGGAAACCCGGAATAGTTAAGGATATATGTTTTTGAGTAGATGTCCTTTGGCCCGTTAAATACAATGCCCATAACCGGGATATTATATTTTTTTAAGGCATGCAGCGATAATAAAGTATGATTGATGCTACCCAAATAATTTTGAGATACTACGATTACCCGGGCATTAAACTGCTTGATAAGGTCTATCATCAAAAAATTGTCATTCAAAGGCACCATAAGGCCACCGGCGCCTTCTATTACCAGCTGGTTATCGGTTTTGGGCATGGTGATATTTTCCATATCGATAGTAACCTTATCAATGGCGGCAGATTTATGAGGCGAAAAAGGTTGTGTAAGGCGGTAGGCCTCGGGATGAAATTGTGTAACCGGATTGGAAACCAGGCTTTGTACTTTTTGAGTATCGCTGTTATCCAGGTCGCCGGATTGGATGGGTTTCCAGTAATCTGCCTTTAATTTTTCGGTTACAATTGCCGATACTATGGTTTTGCCTACACCGGTGCCAATGCCGGTAATAAATATGGGTTGTTTAACGGACATTGATAAAATTATTTACTGTATTGCAAAGCAAAGCTAATTCATTTAAGGTATTAAAGCTATGCAGGCATATTCTTATCCGCTCGGTTCCTGCTGCAACTGTGGGGCTTAAAATTGGCCGTACATCCAAACCTGCTGATTGCAAAGTGGTTGCTATCCGTCGGGTGGTGTCGTTATTTTTTAAAATGATACATTGGATGGCACTATCACTTTTCAACAGGGGCCATTCGGCGTTCAACTCAATATGGTTTTTAAGATATGCGATGTTGTTTCTCAGGGCAATAATTTCCTCTTCAACATTATTTAATAGCTGATAGGCTATTTTTATTGACGCTAAATGATGAAAGGAGGGGGCCGTACTATAAATGAATGGCCGGGCAAAGTTAACCAGGTAATCTTTAAGCATATTGCCGCCTAATACAATTGCCCCGTGGCAGCCAAGGGCCTTGCCAAAAGTAACAACCGCCGCAAATACATCGTTTTGAAGACCGAGCTCGTTTATTAAGCCCTTTTTGTACAAACCTACCGCATGTGCTTCATCAACAATTAAATGCGCGCCGTACTTTTTTGTTAAACCGGCGATATCTTTTAGCGGGGCCGAATCGCCATCCATAGAATATATGCTTTCTACAACCACGTAACAATTGCCTTTAGATGCCTTTAATTTAGCCTCCAGGCTTTCGGTGTGATTGTGTTTGAAGCTGTACCGGTTAGCATAACTTAACCGCGCACCGTCGATGGCGGATGCATGCATCAACTCATCGAGTATGATGGTGTCACCCCGTTGCGCCAGGGACGAGAGGAGGCCGAGGTTGGCATCGTAACCGGAATTAAATAATAAACCGGCTTCAAACCCGTGAAACCCGGCAATTTCCTGTTCCAGATCTTCGGCATACCGCGAGTTTCCCGAAAGCAGCCTTGAGCCGGTTGATCCGTTTAAACTCAATCGATTGCTATCCAATTCAGTTTTAATATGTTTTTTTAATACAGGCGACCGCGCGAAACCCAGGTAATCGTTTGAACAAAAATCAATAAGATCGTTTTCCGGTTTCAGGCTGCGGTATATGCCTGCCGCTTTTCGCTCATCAAGTTTGTTTCTCAGGAAATCGTTGGCTATTGTCAATTTATGGAGTGCTTTAATACGGTATATCTAACGCTGAGCTTTCTGCTTTTAGCTTTACCGTGCAAAAATAAAAAAAGCGGCTCATCGCCGCTTCTTTTGTAGTATTATATTGAATTAGTTTTGGGAACCGCCTCCTCCGCCGCCACCTTGTCTCATCCTGTCCATCATATCTTTTTGCATTTTGTCAAATGCAGTAGCCTGGTCGGGTGTTAAAATAGCTTTCACTTTATCGTTAGTAGCTTTTCTCATGGGCATCATGGCACTGCGCATAGCGTCCCTGTCGCCGTTGGCTGCAGTACGTACGCTATCCATTTTTACTGCCTGTTCTTTATAAACAGCCGTAACTTTGACGGTTTGGTCGTCAGTTAATTTTAACTGTGTCTGTAGGTCTTTAGCCCTGTCTTCGGGGCTCTTTCTCATACCGCCACCTTGTGCATGGCTTACTGCTGCAATCCCCATCAGGAAACAGCACATCAACAGAAATTTTTTCATAGCTCTTTTAATTTATTTACGTTTTTAATCTTAAGATAAAGATATAACGCAAAGGTTTAAGAAAGCTGATGTAACTTAATTGTTGCTTTGTTGTAAATTGGATATCGAGCGCTGCATCTGGGCCATCATATTGGTGAGGCTTTCCATGGTTGGCTCGGGTGTTGGCTGTGGTAACTGGGTTGATATATAGCCCTTTGCCTTCCATATTTCCAACACATCTTCTCCGTTTATTTCATACGGTTCGTATACCGGGTTGTCAGATATCAGCTTTAGCTTCTTATGGTCTTTGAATTTGTTACCTATCCGTTTATATACCACGCCATCATCTTTTGATATTACCACATAAGTTTCGCCGGGTTTTACATCGGCCCAGTTTTCAAGGTATTCGGCAATGATGATATCGCCTGATACTATAGGCAACATCGAATCGCCCTTTATTTCAAAAGCACGGTAGGTGCCCTGCTTAAACATCGGCAAATAAAACTTAGGCAATTTGGCTACATATTCCGGATCGGCGTACCCATTTAAATATCCGGCGCTGGCTTTAAGCGGCACCATTTCAATATTTTCGTTATCCTCTTTATCAACAGAAATACTCAGCACGCGCAGGTTTGCAGGGTTCCCTTTTGGTTTAGGAACCCACTTTTCGTTAATGGTTTCATTAATAAAGTCATCAATGCTAATGTCAAAATAGATTGCTAATTGTTTTAGTAACTCGTATTTCGGCTCGGCGCGCTCTTCTTCATAAGCACCTACTAATGAGCGTTTTATACCTACTTCATCAGCGAATTGCTGTTGGGTAATTCCCTTCTTTTTGCGAAGAAACTTAATATTTTGTGAAATTATTGACATAAAATTTGCATTTGCTAAATTTATTAGTAATTTTATGCTCATAAAGTTAGTAATATTTATTCATTCACCAAAATTTTTATCAAAAAATGAAACGTTTTGTATATATCATCACCGACAGAAACAGGAAAAACCTGCACGTAGGCTTATGTTCAGACCTGGTAAAAACGCTGCAGTTTTACAGCGATATGCCCACCTTGTTTTTTGATAGCGCACAGCAGCTTAACCGTTTAGTGTATTTTGAAGAGATTAATACCGAAGAGCAGGCGATGGAACGCTTTAAAACAGTAAGCACCTATACAAGGCCCCAAAAAGAAAAAATGATCAGACCGGTTAACCCTGACTGGGTAGATCTGACCATTGGTTTAAAATATGAAAGCGGGATACGTACCAGGCCGCAATTGCGCCCTTCGGTAAACGCTAACAGGCGCGCTATTACTTTTTAATAAATTTTAAAGCACCCGAGTTCATGCAAAAGCGTTTGCCGCCACGGTCGGCAGGGCCATCGTCAAAAACGTGGCCAAGGTGCAGGCCTGTACTTTTTTCGATAACCTCATCGCGGCTCATGCCGTAGCTGTTATCTGTAACAATGGCAACTTTTTTGGGGTCCACGGCTTTTACAAAGCTGGGCCACCCTGTGCCGCTATCAAATTTGTCCTCAGAACTGAATAATACTTCGCCTGTAGCAGCGCTTACATAAACACCCTTTTCGTGGTTGTTCCAGTATTCGTTTTTAAAAGGAGGTTCGGTTCCACTTTCAACCATAATATGGTATTGGTTGGGGGTGAGTGTTTTTTCCCAATCCGCTGCCGGTTTACTTAATTTGCGTTTAGCCTGGCCGCTACTGTTCTGGCAGCCAAAAGCTGTTATAACGCTTATTATAGCTATTGCAAAAAATGATTTTTTCATTGCCCTATTTATTTCGGTTTTTATAAACTATGATTTACATGTTAGTCGTAAAGTTTAAGTTATCCTTACAGCTAATCATATTTAAAATACGCAATTGTATTTTAAGTGGTTTGTCATAAAATTCCCATTAAGTAACCCTGAAAAAATGGGGATGATGTGTTTACTTATGCGATTAATTGAGCCGTCACCCTTTGACAGGCTACCTATGACGTGTTTGGGTTTACACAAACATCGGCTTTTGAACGCTGGTCACGACTCCCCCCGGCTACGCTACGCTGGCCGACCCTCTCTCCGGCTAAAGCCGCAAAGAGGGTGAAACCTCATTTTGCTTTTCCTCTTAATGTTTTTATATATGTTGCAAATGCGTTATAGCAAGGGACAGTTATATAACCTTTGTTTTAGGAAGCAGCACCTTGTTTACCACATGCAGCATCCCGTTATTTTGCTCAACATCAAAACGGTTAATGATACACTCTCCGCCATTTTCGTCAATCAAAACTATATTGCGGTTGGCATCAATTTTTGCACTAAGCTTAACACCAGCAAGCGTTGTAAAAGTAGCCAGGCCTTTATTTTTGTTAACTTGTTTTTCAATATCTTTTACCTTTAAACGGCCCGGTATAGCATGGTAACTTAAAATAGCCGTGAGTTCCCAAATATGTGAAGGCTTCATCAATGAATCGAGCCGTCCGGCAGGCAGGTTCTGAAAGGCGTTATTAACAGGGACAAATATGGTAACTGGCCCGCGGCTTTCGAAAGTTAACGCCAGTTTGGCCGCTTTTATGAAATTATAAAATACCGATAGGTCCTTAGATATAGCTAAGTTTTTAACAATATCGTTTGCAGGTCGCATGCTATCGCCCGCTGCAACTTTTAGCGGGCCAATTGCTTCAGGGTTTACGGCCTTTGTTTGCGCAAATAATGTAGAACCTAATAAAAGCAAAGCAGCAAGTATTATCAAATTTTTCATAGTGGGTTGGTTACAGGTATAACAATCAAACAGTTAACTGTTTTTGCTAATTTAGGTTTTAAATAAAAAAAGCGGCACATAGCCGCTTAAATATATTTTAATGAATGCATTACCACCCCGGTGTAAAGCCCAAACCAAATACTGGCTTCTTAACGTCGGTACGGTTAAAAGGTATCGCAAAATATGGCTCCAGTACAAAGGCCCCAAAAACGTTTACCCTTAATGATATACCGGCGCTTAAAGCAGGTACGCGACCATAAGTTGTATTAAATACGGGGTTGCCGTTGCTATCAACTTGTGGCACGCCGTTTTCATCTACAACGGCTGTACGACTTAAAACAGGGGGATTTTTCTGAAAATAGATACGTTCGCCGGCATTCCAGGCCAGGCCTGCGTCAAAAAACAAGTTCAGATCGGTAAACAGGAATTTAGATTTTATCTGGGCCAGTTTTTCGGGCCCGGTAAATGGCAGTCGGGTTTCAAAGTTAAATACCGCCATCCTGCTGCCCGACAGCTGGTCGATATTAAAGCCGTTTGATGCCTTGCTATTGTTATTGTAAAAGGTTTGTCCCTCATAGCCCCTGATGTAAAAAGGGTAACCTATAAATAACGGGTAAATTCCATTCGAATCGCCAAAGCGGCCATAGCCGTAAAAACGGGCGGCAAAGGTGACAGGTTCAACCCTTACATATTTGCGAAGATCGATAGTTGGGGAAAAGAATTTGTAGGTGCCAAAATTGTAACCGGCCTCTAACCTGTACCTGAAACCGTTCAGCGGCGCTGTTACGCCAAAAAAGGAGTTATCGCCAACCAAAGCTGTCGATAGTTGAAAAAGCGCGTATGATTTTAAATTATAACTAAGCAGGGCGCTTTCTTCGGCATTGGCAACTTTCTTTTTATCCGAATTAATATACGTATAGTTTAATGTGGTATTGTTATTGGCATCGGTTAAGGTGTCAATTTTATAGGTATCGCTATACCGGTCAACACGATAGGAGTTATAGGATGCGCCCGCGCTCACTTCAAAGCGGTTTGTTTTATCGATGGGATAAGAGGTAAACACCCTGGCTGCGTCTTCAAAATTGCGAATGATATCTGTGTTCTGCGATAATACTTTTACATTTTTGCCACCCACATTTTGCGTTGGGAAGGTTTCGGTTTGTACGCCAAACAGGTAGGGGATATGCGATATTCCTGTACCCAAATTCCACCTGCCGGTTTGGTTTACATAGGTTACCGCCGCGCCCGAATCATAAATTTGCCCGTTTACCGATGCTGCGGCAAAAATCTGGTTACGGCCCAATATATCACTGAAAACACCCTGGATACCACTTGACAGGCTGGTGCCGTAAAAACTACTTACACCAATGCCAACACCGCTGCCTGCCAGGTAATCAAGCTTAAATTTAGGGCGATAGGGGATCTCCTTTACAGAATCGGCAGGGATTTTCCGGTAAGCCAGGAAGTTGTTCAGGTTTGAATTGATTAGATCGACGCCAACTGCGCGGGGAGGGGGCAACATAGCCGCGCTAAAATCTACAGCTTGTGGTTGTAACGCAATGGGTTTAAACGCCGATGCTTTGGCGTTGTACAAGGCGTATTTTTGTGCCCTGTAATATGAATATACCACATCGTCATTAGCAGAGATACTTAATGCCGGCGAAAATTCGGTAATACCGCAGATTCCGGTAAACAGGTCGGTCATTTGCTCAACCTGGCCTGTGCTGATGGTATAGCGGTACATATTGCGGAAACCATCCCTGTTGGATAGGAAGTAGATTTGCGAACCATCGGCCGAGTACTGCGGGTTTAAGTTGTTGGCCCCGTTAAATATTTTTATATCGGTTACTTTGCCGGTGGCCAGGTCAAGCTCGGCCAGGTTAAAGGTGATGGCCTGCTCTAATGATTGGTCGTAAGTGGAGCGGTCACTTGAAAACAGAACCTTTTTGCCATCCCTTGAATAGGTTGGCTGGTAATCGGTGTATTTATCGTTGGTAAGCTGCGTAACTTTTTTTGTATCGAAATTATAGGAGTACAAATCGCTTTGGCCCTCAACAAGCCCTGTAAAAACAATATTCTTGCCATCAGGCGACCAGGAGAGGTTGCTAAATTGCTCTGCCTGTTCCATCGATACATCATCAAGAACGCGTCCGTTATTGATATCGACTACTTCCATGCGGTTACGCCCCTTACTAAACACACTGAACGCGAACCGCTTACTATCCGGCGACCAGGCGCCGGCCGACTCGATAAAGTTAAATTCATCTATGTGGGTATTGGATACCTTGCTTGTGAGCTTCCGTAAAATTTTACCCGTTCGGGCATCGGCCAGGTACAAATCGATACTGAACAGGCTTTTGGCCGATAGAAAGGCCAGATATTTACCATCGGGGCTTACAGACGGGGCAACCACAAGGTCGCCGCCGTTATCTTTATCTACCAGTTTTAAACCAACGGGCTTTTGTACGGTATCCTTCAAAAATGGCTTGTAAGTGCTTTCTATCGAGTTTTTCCAAAGGCGGGATAGTGTTTTATCGTCGTACCCAAAAGTACGCCTGATGCCGTAGGCAAGGCCATAGCGGGCGGTATTTTTGAAGAATGGCACTATCACGGTATCTCCATAAGTCGACCCTAAAAACGACCAGAAGGCTTCGCCGTAACGGTATGGGAAATATTTATTGCTCTCTGTAAGATCACGGACGGTGGGGATATCATGGTTCAGGTAAGCATCGCGCATCCACATAGCGGTATAGGCATCTTTTTTACCTAACGATAGGTATTCGGCCATCCCCTCTATCATCCACAATGGGATATTATTGATGTTCTCAAAATTCTCGTTCTGATTTCCGCCTAACAGGGCATGGTACTGGAAAGCGTGTACCAATTCGTGCCCGATAACGTGGCGTGTCATCTGGTTGGTTTCCATTACCGGCATTACTACGCGGTTTTTTAAACCTTCGGTAATACCGCCTGTGCCCACGCCAATTTCGCCGTCAATTGCAGTAGTTTGTTGAAAATCGGGATGGTTGGCATATAAAATGATGGGATTGGCCGTCTTGAAGGTGTCTTTAAAAACCTGCTGGTGCAGGGTGTACCACAATTCGCTTTCCTGGGCAAAGCGTTTAATCATACTATCATTTTTGATGTAATAGTAGATCTCGAAATGCGGGGTTTTATAAACTTTAAACTTGAGGTTTTTATACCGTACTTTATTTTGACCGAAATATTGCGCCCTGGCGCTGTTGCTGATGAGCAGCGAACAGATAAGCAGTATCAATATAAAGCTGAACTTTTTAGTGTTGTTTAACAATGAGTAGGTTTTATTCATAATTCAAACTAAATAGAATACGGCTAATTTAATGAATAATCGGCAGGCTGTGGGGCCTGCCGATTGATATTTAAAACTTGTACATACACATTTTTACCCTAACATGCCTTTATTTTTGATTAACAGGTGTTGTTTCAGGATTTTCGGGCGTAGTAGTTGGTGTAGGTATAACGTTGGTAGTATCAATTGGGTTGCTTGTGCTATCTACTTCGGCAGTATCAACAGCAATATGCGGCGACGGGCAATTATAGCTTTTGGTGATCTTGCTCCATGGTTTTGGGAAAGGCCCGTAAGTATAGCCCAGTTTTTGATCGGCATAAACCTTCTCCATAAAACGGCCGAAAATGGGCAGTGCAGTGTGCGATCCTTCGCCGGTTTCGGACGATGTAAAGTGCACGCTCCGGTCATCGGCGCCAACCCAGATACCGGTTACCAAATCTTTGGTGATGCCCATGTACCAGCCATCAACATAATCGGATGAAGTGCCGGTTTTGCCGCCAATCTGATTGTCTTTTTTCCAAAGGCCCGGGTATTCCCATAAAGCCTGTGAGGTGCCGCCCGGTTCTTCCATACCGCCGCGGAACATATAAAGCATCAGCCAGGCAGTTTCTTCGCTTAATACTCTTTCCTGCTTTAATTCGAATTGGTCAATCACGTTACCTTGCTGGTCGGTTATTTTAGTTACCAGCAATGGGTCTATCTTTTGGCCTTTATTCAGGAAGGTACTGTACGCGCGCACCATTTCATAAACCGAAACATCATTGGAGCCCAATGATACCGAAGGGACCGATTTTAGCGGGCTTTCGATACCGCATTTGTGTGCATACTGTACAATTTTATCCCAGCCAACTTTTTCGGTAAGCTGCGCGGTAATAGAGTTTACCGATTTGCCCATAGCCCAGCGTAGCGACATTTCCTGGTACGAGAAGTGGAAATCGGCATTGTTTGGTTGCCATACTTCGTCTTTACCATTGTCTTTATATTTTATGGTTACCGGCTGATCGGTAAATTTATCGCAAGGTGTATAGCCATTATCAAGCGCGGTAAGATAGGCAAAGGGCTTAAATGTAGATCCTGCCTGTCTGCGCGATTGGTTTACGTGATCGTAGTTAAAAAAACGATGATCGATACCGCCAATCCAAACCTTTATTTTACCTGTTGATGGTTCAAGTGTCATCATCCCGGTATTTAAAAGTTTGGCGTAATATTTAATAGAATCAATGGTCGAAAAAGTGGTATCCTGCTCGCCGTGCCAGGTAAAAACGGTCATCCGTTTTTTGGTTTTAAAGTACTCACCTATCTTTACGGTATCGCCGTTGAATTTTTTATTCAGCAATTTATAAATAGGTAGCTTTTGTTCGTTTTTTAAGATGAAATCTTTGATTTCGACACCCTTCGAATCGCGCCAGGGGATTTTATTGCCCCATAGGTTGTAAAAACGCTTTTGCAGCATTTTCATTTTTTCGGCAACCGCTTCCTCGGCGTATTGCTGCATCCGCGAATCTATCGTTGTATAAATCTTCAGGCCATCTTCGTACAGGTCATAGCCATTGTCTTTGCACCATTTATCCAGCCATTTTTCAACCGCGCGACGAAGATAGGAGTCGCCGTGCGAATCCTGTTCTACATAACTTAAATCGAGTTTTATGGGCGATTGTGTGCTGGCCGTAAATTGATCTTTAGTGATGTAGGCATACTTTTGCATCTGGCCTAAAACAATATTGCGGCGTTCGGTAGCCCGTGCGGGGTTACGGATAGGATTGTAGCTTGATGTGGCTTTCAGCATGCCAATCAGCAAGGCCGCCTCGGCCGGGTTTACCTGGTCTGGCTGTTTATTAAAATATTTTAATGTAGCCGTTTTAATGCCATAACTATTATTTCCGAAAGGAACGGTATTGAAATATAGCTCAAGAATTTTTTGTTTGTTGTAAACGTGCTCAATTTTAAAAGCGGTAAGCCACTCTTTACATTTATAAACAATTGTGCGCACAAAGGGCACATGTTTTATAAACCCTTCTGATTTACGCTTGCGGGTTTCAAACAGGTTTTTGGCCAGCTGCTGGGTAATGGTGCTTGCGCCACGGCGGTCGCCTTTTGCGGTAGAAAGCAGGCTGGTGAAAAAGGAATAAAAATCAACGCCACCATGACTGTAAAACCTTACGTCTTCTGTTGCAACAAGCGCGTTTACCAGGTTGGGAGAGATGTGTTTAAGATCAACGGGGGAGCGGTTTTCTCTGTAATACTGGCCTATCAGTTTACCATCGGCAGTATAAACTTCTGAGCCGACTGATAATACCGGATTTTTAATATCCTGCATGTCAGGAGAGTATCCCGACAACCAAAGGAAGTTAAGCTCGATGGAGCAAAAAAAGATGATAACGAAGTATATGAAAATAACAAGGAATCGCAGAAACCGGTTTCGTATTTCTCTGAACATTGGGTAAAGATGTAAAATTATGCTACTAAATCATAAAATGTTTAGCAAATATTATCAACGTAAAATAAACAGGTAAATTTTAGGTTAACCTTATATTATTTTGCCGGCGCACAAAATACGCAATTAAAATAATCAGGATGAAAAATAAATAAAAGACCGGTTAGTTTCGGGGCAATAGTGCAGCAAACTACCGTTAACGAAAGGTAACCCCTACGGGGCAAAAGATAGATTTGACTTCGTTCTACAAACGGGTAGCCTCTACGAGGCAAGCGCCTTTTAGCATGGTGCCTCGTAGTGAGGCTATCCGTTTGTAGCAATATTTATCTAAAACTCTTTTATGCCCTACCTATCTCGGCATTAAAAGCTATTACATGAGGTAATAAAGTTTTAAGGCTTCCCTTTGGTAATGTTTTAGTAAATCGGGACCGGAATAAAGATATTTCTTATCTTTAGCCATAACCATAACCAAGTCATGAAAATAAAATACATCGCCCTATTATTATCAGTTTGCATTTTGCTTAGTTGCAACAAAAACAACGAATCGGTATTACTCAGGCTTAAATACAATAAAGGCGACGAGCAAGTTTTTGAGTTAGATGAGAACGCGATAGCCGGAACTTATTTTAGTATGCATAACCAAACAGAAGTTTCGATGATTGTTGATTCTGTTACTAATAACGGTAACTCAATTGTGATGACCGCATATTTAAAAAGCGTGAAATCGGATACCAAAACCGGCGAAAAGATAGAACATTATGATTCGAATGACAAGTATTCGGATATGGACGAAGAGGCGTTGGCATTGGATAAAACACTCCAGGAAGCGTTGCATAGTTACTATAGCATAGAATTTAATTCGAGAGGCGAGGTAACCAGGCCTTTTTCATTGGCAGGCAAGTCTGTTGCAGCGCCGGTTGATGCTGCCAAAATACAGCTAATATTCCCGGATGAAAAAGTAAAAGTAGGCTACAGTTGGGCAGGGCAGCCACAAACTACATTTTTATCAACCACCAATACTTACACCTATACAGTAACAGATATTACTAAAGATAATGTTATTATTCACGTTGATGCCAATATACAGGGCTTTAAATCGCTGACAAAGGATCATAAAGCCGAAGGTGAATATGTGATAAATAAAACAAATGGCAGGCTCATAAGTTCTCGTTTAGATATGCCTGTGCAAACCGGCGGCAGGGTTGTGTTAACAGTTACTGCAAAATAAAGGTTTGCATAGTATATTGCTAAATAACAATATTTTCATGAGCAATTTAACCAATAAATTCAGGGTTAGTGATGGCAAGGATTTTACGCTGAAAGATTTTGATCCGGCTTATGCCGATGGTTTTAAAAAGGCCGATGCCCAAAAGGTTTTAAAGGGACTGATAGCCGAAACCTTTGACTTGCAGACTGAACTTTATGCGGCCAATAAGTATGCACTGCTCATTATTTTCCAGGCGATGGATGCTGCCGGGAAAGATAGCGCCATTGAACATACCTTATCGGGCTTAAACCCGCAGGGGTGCCAGGTTTATAGTTTTAAGCAACCCAGCGTCGAAGATTATGAACATGATTTTTTGTGGCGGCATTACCGGTCGTTACCCGAAAGGGGCAGGATAGGGATCCATAACCGGTCGCATTATGAAAATGTGCTGGTGACCAAAGTGCATCCAGACCTTCTGCTAAAAGAACATCTGCCGGGTATAAACGATGTAAAAGATATCGGTACCGGTTTTTGGGATAAGCGCTATGAAAGTATCCGGGCGTTTGAAAAGCACCTTACCGATAACGGTACGGTAATTATCAAATTTTATCTGAATGTATCTAAACAGGAGCAAAAGCTGCGTTTTTTAAAACGGATTGATGATCCAAAAAAGAACTGGAAATTTTCGGCCGCTGATATTGAAGAGCGGGAAAAATGGGATGATTACATGCGGGCTTATGAAAAGGCCATTAAAGAAACGGCTACCAAAGATTGCCCGTGGTATGTTGTACCGGCCGACAAAAAATGGTTTACGCGGATTGCCATTTCTACCATTGTTCTTGAAACTTTAAATAATTTGAAACTGAAATACCCTGCGCTCGAAAAGGAGGAAAAGGATAAACTTGAGGAATCAAAGAAGTTATTGGAAAAAGAGTAGGCCAATACCTACTCCGTCCTAAAAGTTATTGATTACTCATATCCCCGAAAATAGCGACTGTGCCCTTTCGCCGATTAGCGGCATAGGTTTTTGCTCGGCTTGTAATGCCCCGATAAATCCAATAATCCAGATGATGAATAGCCCGGTCCTTACAATCCAAAATAGAATACTCCCTAACGATGCGCCAAATGAAAAAAAGATGGCTCCGGCCGCATAGTAAATCACTATTGAAACCAGGTGAAATAGTAAGGTTTGCCTGAGCTGGTAACTTGCCAGGTAGGTTTTTTTATTTTGATAAAGCGCGAAATAGGCTATAAGCCATCCTAAAATAAAAAAGTAACTAACGATACCTGCAATTTTGTTATCGTCGTTTGATGAGTAATTTGTCATAGGGCAGAAGGTTAAATGTAAGTGATAATATAATGTTTAAAGCTAACCATATTTCCTCGCAATTGTTTGCAGTATCTGTGTTAATTATTGTACTTATAATAAAAAGTTAAAGTGTTGATAATCAGAATAAATAGTGTTTCATGTTGTGTTTTTGTGAATGTGTAATGTATTGATTATCAGTAGAAATAGTGTTCCAGGCGTTCCGGGCGTTTCAGGCGTTCCAATGGAGCACCTGTACATGTTATTGTATCGTTGTCGCCACAAGCAGGCAGGTAGTTATTGGTAACGATTAGTTTAATATCGCATCATAGTTTGATGAAACTGGCCTCGTCAACAAAACTGCTTTTGCCATTAATTACCGCTATTGCTTTAACCGTTGTATTGGCCGAAATGGCAATTGGTTGATTGTACAGCAGTGAAGCTGTGGTAGGGGTTGTTCCATCTAAGGTATAATAGATTTTGGCATCAGGGTCTACGCTTTTTATTTGTATGCTGATGGAGTTTTTGAATGATTTTGAGGGCGCTATGATATAAGGATTAGCTACAATTAAACTGTCGGTGATTTTTGAAACCGGGCGTTCCAAATCCTGCACAAACAGTTTATTGGCCAGTTTGCCGGCAAATACTTCAAACTCGCCGCCGTTGGCAATATCGTCAAAGTTAAGGTACAGTTTGTTATAAGTTTTCTTTGCCAGGCTCATGCCCTGCAAATAAATATTGCCTTTGCCTATGCTTGCTCCGGAATTGATTATAGTGAACTGTTTGCCGTTTTCTAAATTAATAACAGCTTTATCAAACTGCGGCACACCAACCTGAAAAGCCTGCTGCCCCGGCGCGATATTATAAATACCCAACGAACTCATCACGTACCAGGCCGACATTTGCCCGCAATCTTCGTTGCCGGCCAGCCCATCGGGTTTATTGCTGTATTCCTCGCGCAATATCCTATCTATATAATATTGTGTTTTCTCTGGCGACGCGGTAAAATTATACAGGTAAGCCATGTGGTGGCTTGGTTCGTTACCGTGCGCATATTGACCTATCAGGCCTGCCACATCCGGGATATCGTTGCCCTTAAGCTTTGATTCGGTTGTAAATAACTCGTCCAGTTTGGCTTCAAAAGCTTCCTTGCCGCCCATCTTTGCCATTAGGGTTTCTACATCCTGGGGTACAAAAAAGGAGTATTGCCAGGCATTGCCTTCAGTGTAATTACCGTTAATCTCGGTAGGGTCAAAGGGGCTAAGCCAGCCACCATTGCTGCGTGCCTGCATAAAGCCATCCTGGTTATTATAAACGTTTTTCCAATACTGGGCACGTTGAATGTATTCGGCGTAGTCTCTGGGCTTGTCCAACATTTTAGCCATTTGGGCTATACACCAATCGTCATAGGCATACTCTAAGGTTTTGGATACGGATGCATCTTCCTGGCCAGATAATACCGCGCCGTTTTTACGATAAATGTCCAACCCAAACTGGTTGCGGTTTACTGCGGCTTTCATCGCTGTAAATGCCTTGGCCGCGTCAAAATCACGGATGCCCTTGGCATAAGCATCTACAATAACGGGGATGGAGTGGTTGCCAATCATGCAATAGGTTTCGGTGCTGGCCAGTGGCCATATCGGTAATAACCCTCCCTGGTCATACATCGCCAAAAACGATTTAATAAAATCAAGTGTGCGCTTCCTGTCTATCAGTGTCAATAAGGGATTTTCGGCCCGGTAAGTGTCCCACAGCGAAAAAACGGTATAGTAATTAAAACCCTGCGCGGTGTGCACCTGTTGATCCATGCCGCGGTATTGCCCGTCAATATCACTATAAACATTGGGGGCCAGCATGCTGTGGTACAGGGCACTGTAAAATATAGTTTGTTTGATCCCGGCATAGTCAATAGGCTTTATCTTTTTGCCGGCAGGGGCAGGGCCGTAAGGGCTGTTAACCGTGCCTGCATCACTCAACGCCGATTGCTGAGACGATGAGGGTCCGCCACCTTCAACCTGTATTTTATTCAATTCGGTATTCCAGGTTGCTTTGGCCGCTTTCTGGGCCTTTTTAAAATCGAAATCGGGGACTTCTGCATCCAGGTTTTTCAGGGCACCTTCGGCACTTACCGCCGAAATGCCAACTTTGGAAATCACCTCGCCGGGATTGTTAAACTGCAGGTACATTTTAATGTTTTTTCCTTCCAGTTTGTTTTTTCCTTCCTGTACCTGGTCATTAAGTGCTATGCCGTAAGTTTTAAATGGTTTTGAGAATTTGGCATAAAAGTAAACCTGCTGATCATTGGCCCATGATTTTGATTTACGCCAACCGCGGATCTCGTGATCATTAACCACTTCAATCCATGAATCTAACACCTCGTCGCGGTGTTGCAGGTCTATAATGATGTTGGCTTTTTCGGCATCAGGATAGTTATAACGATGTACGCCAACACGGGTGGTGGCCGTTAATTCGACACCAATGTTATATTTATCCAACAGGGTTTTGTAGTAACCAGGTGTAGCCACCTCGTTTTTCTTTTTAAAGCCAGAACGGTATCCGGTGTTTTTAAACTGCGGTTCGCCGGTTGTGGGCATAAACAGTACATCGCAATAATCTGGGATACCGGTGCCGCTTAAATGAGTGTGTGAAAAGCCATAGACTACGGTATCAGTATAATGATAACCCGAACAACCATCCCAGCCTTCCAATCGCGTATCAGGACTTAATTGTACCATTCCGAAGGGCACCACAGCGCCGGGGTAGGTGTGCCCATGGCCCCCGGTACCAATAAAGGGGTTAACCAATTGGGCATAATCTTTATCTTTTCTTTTTTGTGCCGATGAAACCTGGAATGATAAAAGGAGTGCAGCGATAAAAAAGCTGCTTATAAAGGTGCGCGACAATGGCATATTTTTAACGTGTGGTATAATAACGCAAATTAAAACTTAAAAGCATATAAACGAAAAAACGCCCGGTTCATTTTAGCCGGGCGTTCAGTTTAGCAAGAGGTATTATGCGTTGCGCACAACGCCTATTTTTTTTAACAGCTTACGGTTTTCGCGGCGGTGGATTAGCCGGTGAACTATAGCATATATGATAGGTAATATCAATAACGTTAATATGGTTGATGTTACCAGCCCACCGATAACTACAATGGCCAAAGGTTTTTGTGTTTCTGAACCGATACCTGTTGATACAGCCGCCGGCATTAAACCGATGGCCGCCATTAGCGCCGTCATTACAACCGGTCTTACGCGGCTGATAACGCCCTCTAAAATGGCTTTATCAAGTGCCATATGTTCTTCCAGGTTCTTTTTAAATACCGATACCAGGATTACACCGTTTTGGATGCAAACCCCAAACAGGGCGATAAAACCAATGCCCGCAGAGATACTAAAGTTTGTGCCTGTTATGTGTAAGGCCAATATTCCGCCTATTAACGCGAATGGTACGTTCATGATTACAAGCGTGGCGTCTTTAGCGTTGCCAAAAGTGATGAACAAGATGAGGAAGATTACCAGCAGGCAAATTGGCACTACGTGCGCCAGGGTTTTTGAAGCGCGTTGTTGATTTTCAAACTCGCCCGCCCATGCATATGAATAGCCATGATCCAACTTTACTTTTGAATTAACTTTTTGTTGAGCCTCGGCAATAGTACTACCCAAATCCCGACCTCTGATAGAGAATTTTACAGCGATATAACGGCTATTATTATCCCTGTATATAAATGCGGGGCCGGTTGTTGACTTGATGTTAGCAATCTCCTTTATCGCTATTTTTGATCCGTTAAGTGTAGGGATCATCAGGTTTTCGATCTTATCCTGCGTATCCCGGAATTGTTGCTGATATCTTATCCTGATATCAAACCGGCGTTCGCCCTCGTATAACTCTGTTGCAGCCTTGCCACCTATGGCCATTTCAATTACCGAGTTGGCATCGGCTGTTGATACACCGTATAATGCCATTTTACGCTGATCCAGTTCGATCCTGAATTCGGGCTGACCTAAATTGCGCAAAACACCAAGGTCTTCAATACCCTGCACTGTTTTTAAAACACCCAATACGCTATCGGCCTTGTGATCAAGGGTCTCAAAATCAGGCCCGAATATTTTTACAGCCAATGATGCATTAACCCCGGCCACGGCCTCGTCAACGTTGTCCCGAATTGGCTGAGAGTAATTGAATACAGCACCTGGTATTTTGGTTAACTGTTTATCCATCATGCTTATCAGCTCATCTTCAGATATGCCTTTGCGCCACTCCTTTTTATTTTTAAGATCAACCTGTATTTGTACGTTGAAGAACCCTTTAGGGTCGGTACCGTCATTGGTGCGGCCAACCTGTGCCAGGGTTTGTTTTACTTCGGGGAATTTTTCCAGTATCTGCATCATTTTTTGGTTGATGCTTTCCGCTTCATTTAATGACACACTCATTGGCAATTCCGCCTCTACCCAAAGAGCGCCCTCATTCAGGTCGGGCAAAAACTCTGATCCTAAGAACCTGGCCGAGAAGAAAGTTAGCGCCATGAATGTTATGGCCACCAACAAACTTAATTTTTGATTTCTATAGGTGAAGCTGAACATCCGGCGGATGCCATTTTCAAAAAAGATAACAACCGGATTGTGCTTTTCTTTAACATTTTTCTGCAGCAGGATGCTGGATAGGGCAGGCACCAGCGTCAACGTAAATATCAACGCGCCAAGCAGGGCAAAGCCCAAGGTATAGGCCAATGGCGAGAACATTTTACCTTCAACCTTTTGAAATGCAAAAATCGGGATTAAACAGGTTATGATGATGAGCTTAGAGAAGAAGATTGCCTTGCCCATTTCGGCGCCTACATTTTTGAACAAACCAAGCTTAGCAAGGCCGTTAAACTTCTGCATGCCTACTTCTTTGGCTTTATGATCCAATGCCACAAAAATCCCTTCAACCATTACAACCGCGCCATCTATAATAATCCCAAAATCTACGGCACCCATCGATAGCAGGTTGGCGCTCATTCCCTTTATCCGCATACACACGAAGGCAAATAACAGCGACAATGGGATGATAATGGCTACCGTTAGGGTAGTGCGCCAATCGGCCATAAACAGGAATACGATAACTGTTACCAGGATAATACCCTCGCACAGGTTATGTATAACGGTTTCGGTACAAAAATCCATCAGGTTTGTGCGGTCGTAAAAGGTGTCGATCTTCACATCCTTTGGCAGGATGTTATCGTTCAAATCTTTCACCTTGTCACGGATACGATCTAAAACCTCCGCCGGGTTTTCGCCTTTACGCATTACTATAATACCTTCCAGCACATCTTTTTGCTTATCGCGGCTTACTTGCCCCAATCGCGGCAGACCAGCTTCTTTAACCTCGGCAATATCTTTGGCCAGGATAGGTACGTTATTTACATTTTTGATGATGATATTCTGGATCTCATCTATATTATTGATAACCCCGATACCTCGTACCACATAAGCCTGGTCGTTTTTTTCGATCACATCGCCACCCACGTTAATATTACTGCGGTTTATAGCCGTATAAACGTCGAGAGATGTAAGCCCGTATTTTTGCAACAGGGCAGGGTTAACAGATACTTCATAAGTTTTTTCCTCGCCGCCAAAGCTGTTTACATCGGCAACACCCGGAACTGATTTAAATTGACGGTCCAATATCCAATCCTGGATAGCGGTAAGCTCATGGATTGACTTTGTACGACTTTTAAGCGTATAACGGTAAATCTCGCCTGTTGGGCCATACGGCGGTTCTACCTCTGGTTTGACGCCGTCGGGCAGGTCGGCATTGCCCAGGCGGCTTAATACCTGCTGGCGGGCAAAAGCGTCATCCACATCATCGTCAAAAATAATGCGTACGTACGATAAGCCAAAGGCAGATGTAGTACGCAGGTTGGCCTTTTTTTGTACCGAGTTTAAAACGGTCTCCATCGGGATGGTGATCATTTTTTCAACCTCTTCGGCGCTTCGGCCAGGCCATTGGGCTATAATGATGATCTGGGTATTAGTTACATCAGGAAACGTCTCGATGGGCGTATTCATGTAGCTCCACACGCCAAGCACAACCAAAACCAGTGTCATAAAAAACACAAAGTAGCGGTGCCTGAGCGAAAAGTAGATTATATTTTTAATGAATTTATTCATTTGAGTAATAGTATCAAGTATTTAGTATCAAGTAGTAAGATTAGTATCGGGTAGTTAGTATCAAGCAGCAAGTTTTTTATTCGACCTTACCCGACTGGCTCCGGTCTTGATACTTGATACTTACTACTTGATACTAAAAAATCAATCTCCCGCTAATGCATCATATAAAAGCAGGCCGTTTTTCGAGATCACTTTGTCGCCGGCGTTTAGGCCCGATGCGATGTAGGTGATGTCATCAACGGTTTTGATAACGCTTACCTCGCGTACTTTTAAATCACATTTGCTGTTGTAAACCACCACAAAGTTTTTGCTACTGTCGAAGATTACCGCTTTGGCGGGAATTGATACGGATGTTGCAGCATCATTATTGGTAATTACTACGTTGGTAAACATTTCGGGCTTCAGCAGCATATCGGTGTTAGGTAATACTACCTTTATCTTCATCACCTTGTTATCGGGGTCGAGCACCGAGCTTACGGCATCAATTTTACCTTCGAAAACCTTACCGGGGTAAGCCAGCGTAGTTACTTTTGCGCTGTAGCCGGTTTTAACCTTACTGATGTCAGATTCAAATACGTTGGCCCAAATCCATACATCTTTCATGTTTGATATGGTAAACATGCTGCTATTGTTATCCTGGCGGATAAAACTGCCCTGGGTAACATTTTTTTCGACGATATAACCGCTTTCAGGAGCTTTAATAATCAGCGTACCGCCCGGATTGGTGTTGCCGCCTCCATTGATGGCAATTTGTTGCTGTATTTTCCTGTTAGCGGCTTCGGCTTTGTTATAATTTTCTTTAGCTTCGGTGTAATCACGTTCGCTGGAAATGCCGTTTTTATACAGGTATTCGGCTTGCTCTAACTGTCGCTTGGCTATAGATAAGTCTGATTTTGTGGCTGTTAAATCAGTATAGTTACCTGCTACGTCGGCGCTGCGCATAATGGCCAGGGTTTGGCCTTTGGTTACTTTATCGCCAAGCGATACTTTTACATCTAATATTTGCCCGCTGGAAAAAGGAAAAACTTTTACGACGTTGTTTTCGTCATTAGATACTTCGCCCGATAGGGTAAGCTCATTTTTTATGGCAGTTGTTTTCGCGGTGTCAATGGTTATAATTTTTGCCATCGAGTCGCTTACACAAACCTGCTTATTTTCGGCTACGGGTTGCGGCTTGCCTTTGCAGGCGGCAAGCAATAGTAAAGCGGAGATGCCGGATAACAGCGTTTCTCTTTTCATCATTATATATGTTTTATAAGGTGTTTTACGATTTAATTATAGTAGTTCCGGTCGCGAAATTGAGGTCGGCAATGGCCTTTTGAAGGTTATATTGCTGTTGCAGTATTTTAAGCTTGGTATCTTTGTAGGTATCAAAAAAATCAACAAACTCAATCAGGCTGATTTGCCGTTGCTGGAAGCTTTTGAGCATGCTGTTAAACAGTTTATCGTACTGCTCATTAAACTCCAGTTGCTGGGTCGAGAACAGTTGCTGGTTTAATTTGTATTGATTTACTGCTGCTACCACATCATTTTTAAGCTGAAGTTCGTTTTGCTTTACCGTTGCTTCCTGGCTTTGAATATTGTATTTGGCCGATTTAATATTACCCTGGTTGCGGTTAAAAAAGGGCAGGGGCAGGCCAATTTGCAGGCCATAATAATTGCGGGCATAGCTGCTGTTTTGGTCATAAGCAGCGCCGATGGTAACGTCGGGCACAGCCAAAGCTTTTTGATACGCCAGGTTATGCGTGGCCGAACTCAGTTGGTATTGGTTTGACAGGTAATCGGGCCTGTTGGTTTTGGCCTGCTCAATAAGGCCGGGAATATCAAGGGTAACCGTTTCAACAGGTTTGTCGCTTATCACCGGGTACACAAATGCCGTTTCTTTGGTCTGCAGCAGGGTTTTTAACTCGGTTTGTAAATCGTTAACCTGGCGGTTATTCTCCACCATATCATTCTGCAGGCCAAAAAGCAAAGCTTTTAACCTGATCAAATCCTTCATAGAAGTATTGCCCGCATCAAATGATTTTTGGATAGCAGCCACCAGGTTTTGAGCCGAGCTTATCTCGTTTTGATAAACTTTTGCCTGGGCGTTTAGCGTAGCCAGCTGGCTGAAATCAAGTTGCAGGTTATACCGCAGGTTGCGCATGAGGTCGGCAAAGGCTGCTTCCTGAACTTTGGCATCATCTTCGGCAACTTTTACCTGTTTGCCGCGTTTGCCGGCGGTGGCAAATACCTGGCTTAACTGCACAAACACCTGGCCGCTGTTGTTGCCATGGTAAAAGAATTTTTTACTGCCGCCATCCCAGATATTTTGGTCGGTGCTTAGTACGGGGTTATCCCAAAGTTTGGCTTGCTGTATCAGCGCTTTTGAAGCCTCAATATTATACTTCTGCGCCAGAAGGCCCAGGTTGTTCTCCAAAAACTGTTTTTCGGCATCCTGGAAGTTAATTTTGAGTGTGTCGGTTTGGGCGGTGGCCCGGTTTGTATTACAGCAAAAAAATACAATAAATAAAAATAGCAGGGTTTTTATCTTAAACATGATCCTCTTTCAATTCAACGGGACAAAAATTCATAACGGGTATGAATTTTCTATGAAGAGAGGAAGGGGCATAGGCAGATTACAGGTTTTAAAACATTCGTGCCCGTTTTTGGGCGAGTACCGTCCGGGTTGAAACAGGTGAACGATTAGTATTGCCAAGATCAAAAAGGTTCAAAAAAGCACAATAAACACACATTAATCTTCAATAAACATGCATAAAGTTTTAAAAAGATTCATTTTTTTTCAATTAAAAACATTTGCCCAAAACTATTCTAACAAATTATTTAATAATTGATGCACCGCAGTTATTAACCTCAAAAAAACTCCGACAGCATGCACAATTTTTAAAACCAAATAGTGTTAAAAATAATTCCCACCAATGACCAATGACCAATGACCAATGACCAATGACCAATGACCAATGACCAATGACCTAAAGATTAATTTCAAATTCGTCGGCGTCTTTTAAAAACGGCAAGGTCTTGCGGGCTTTTTTTACCTCGTCGGCAATAATCGAGAAGGTGTACACGTCATCCTCATCGCGTTTGTAGTAAACCACGTTGCCGTTAGGGTCGATACAGGTAGAATCGCCCGAATGGTAAACTTCGTTACCATCGTGGCCAACACGGTTTACACCTATCACGTAAGCCTGGTTTTCAACAGCGCGGGCGGGCAATAAGGTACGCCAGTGCAGCACACGGCGTTCGGGCCAGTTGGCTACAACTATAAGTAAATCATAAGGGTTATTGGCAAGGTTGCACAGCCAAACCGGAAAACGGAGATCGTAGCAAATCACAGGGCAAATTTTCCAGCCATTAAGCTCCACAAAAAGTTTTTTGGTACCGGCCGTGTAGGTGTTATGCTCTTTGCCTAAGGCAAACAGGTGGCGTTTATCGTAATGCTCATAAGTGCCGTCGGTACGCATCCAAATGAGGCGGTTGTAGTAATGATCGTTTTCTTTGATGATGATACTGCCGGTAACCACGCAATCGTGCTGTTTGGCAGTCTGGTGCATCCATTGCATGGTTTTGCCGCCCATTGGTTCGGCAAGTGCCGCGGCATTCATGGTAAACCCGGTGCTGAACATTTCGGGCAGGATAATAAGATCTGTTTTTTCGCGGATGCCCCCGGATAAACGTAAGGTGATATTTTGTAAATTTTTATCGGTATTTTCCCAAAAAAGGTAGCCTTGAAAAACGGTAATTTTAAGATTATCCATACGGTAGTTCATGGTTGATGGTTCATAGATCATAGTTCATGGAACTTTTTATCGTGGTCTTGAACCCCTGTGAAACAATATCCCTCCGGCCATGATCCATCAACTATGAACCACGAACCGAAGTTAAAACAATATCCCTCCGGCTATGATCCATCAACTATGAACCATGAGCCAAAATTAAACTTTCAATAACCTATCAACGGCTTTATCCAAAGTTTCTTGCCTTTTGGCGAAACAAAACCTTAGCACATGGTGGTCAATACCCTTGCTGTAAAAGGCCGAAACAGGTATAGCCGCCACCCCAAATTCCTTAGTTAAACGCAGCACAAAATCGGCATCCTTTTCGTCGGTAATGTTGCTGTAACGTACTGATTGAAAGTATGATCCGTGGCAGGGCAATAACTCAAAACGGGTTTGCTCAAGCCCCAGGCGAAAGTAGTCTCGTTTTTGCTGAAAAAACTCCGGTAAGCCCACGTAAGTTTCTTCATTTTTTAAGTGCTCCGCAATGGCATATTGTATCGGCGTATTTACCGCGAACACCAAAAACTGGTGAATTTTCCTGAATTCCTGCATCAGGTAGGCCGGCGCCATACAGTAACCAACTTTCCAGCCGGTAGCGTGAAAAGGTTTGCCAAACGATGCTACTATAAAGCTGCGCTGCTGCAAATCAGGGTAACGGGCCATACTGTGGTGGGTTTGGCCATCGTATATCAGGTGTTCGTATACCTCGTCGCTTAATATTAAAATGTCCTGGTTTTTAACCAGCGCGCTTAATTCGTCAATATCCTCCTTGTGCAAAATAGTAGCAGTAGGGTTGTGTGGCGAATTAAGGATAATCATTTTGGTTTTATGGTTGATGAGCCTTTTCACCATATCCCAGGCTATGCGGTAATTTGGCGGTTCAAGCGGTAATGATTTTACCACGCCGCCCATCAGCTTTATGGCCGGGGCATAGCAATCAAATGCAGGCTCAAAAATAATAACCTCGTCATTGGGGTGAATAACCGCGCTTATTGCCGTAAATATAGCCTGTGTGCCGCCGGCGGTTATGGTTATTTCGGTTTCGGGGTTGTAAACGGCGCCGTAAAGCTTCTCGGTTTTTTCGGCAATCCGCTCCCTTAAGCTCATTACACCGGCCATAGGGGCATATTGGTTATGGCCGTCTGTCATCGCCTTATTAACCAGCCCGATAAGGTCGGCCGAGCAGTTATAATCCGGAAATCCCTGCGATAGGTTTATTGCATCAACCTCGTTGGCCAGGGCAGACATTACCGTAAATATGGTAGTACCCGTTTGGGGTAATTTTGAAACAACAGAAATCATCTAACGGCTAAAGTAAGCAAAAAAGCACGAACCGGTAAACGTAATAATACGTATTTTTAGTTTTTTGAAAGTATTTGGCGTTGTAGGAAAAATAATAACGCTGTTGTAAAATTGTAAAAATGGGGCATATTAATCTATATAGATGCCTTCATTTTAAGGCCGGTTTGCTTCTGCTTTAACAATAATTTTTGGCCAATATCTGTTTTTTTTGTGCAAATCATTCTTTTTTGCCCGTCCTATCGAACATCAGGGGGGATATAAAGAATTTCATGATTTTAAAGGTTAATTGATCCGTAAATATTAAAGCGTAGCATAACGGCAGAGTCCCGTTGAGAGTTCCAACAGGGCTATTAAGTTAAGGTCGATTTAAATATCGAACACCGAATATCCAATTTCGAATAATGAAGGAAAAACTTCGGTGTTGGATATTCGAAACTCAGGGTTCGATATTATTTTTCAATCTGCTTCTCTTAACTTAATAGCATTGGAAAGTTTCAAACAGGGGCGGAGATTGCCAACCTCGCCGAGGCAAGTAAAACACTGATTTATGACGCCGCTGAAATTAAAAGGCCTTATTGGCCAGGCCCCCGGCGAGCTCATCTGAATTGTTCGCCCGCAATATGCGCATGACCTGTCGGAACGCCGCGTGGCAACGGTATCCGAGGTGGCTTATATGGTTGGTTTTTGGCAGTCCTGCCAACTTTTCGGCAAGTTTCCCGCGCCATTTCGGCTTTGCTCCAGGCAAGGTAGTAGAGGCCTGGCATTTAACTCCTGATAATGGTTTTCAAATAAAATTATTTCCTGGCGATAAAAATTGCAACAAAATAGAAAGTATTTGCAACGTACGCGAAAGTAATTTGCTGTCGCGTGATGTTTATTTGTGCCTTATTAATATCACCTAAAATCATGTTGACAGCCAAATAAAACATCGCATTCTTTTTTGCAGGCTTTCAATTCAGGTCATTTTTTAATCAACATTTTATTATCTATCTACTATGAAAAAATTTATCAAAAATTCATTGTTCATTATTACCGCTTTCGCTTTGTGCTTTGCTTCCTGCAGTAAAGACAATAGCGCACCTGCACCGCCTGACAATAAAACCCTACTTACCGCAAATACCTGGTCTGCCGTAAAATTAGGTGCTGATGATAATAAAGACGGAAAAATAGATGACACAGAGTATAAACCGTTGCCTGCCGGCCAGGCTTTTCTTTACCTGACATTTACGGCTGATGGAACACTTATCGCAAGGGGCAGCTATGGAAATAAAATTTCAGTTGCCAGCTATTCCTGGCAACTAATTGACGAGCAAACCATTAAATTGGTTAATCAAGCATCTCCTTATCTAACCAACTACTGGCACATAAAAACATTAACTGCTACCCAATTTAATTTTGACGAATACAACGCTGATAACACAATCATGAATATAGCGGTGCGATGCATAGCTAAATAACCTATAGCAGCCAAAGAAGAATACCCCATTGTTAAGATGAATAAAAAAATACATGAAAAAGACCATCACCCTGTTAGTGTTTACAACACTGCTTATTACGGAAGCCTGCAATTTTAGTAAAGGCGCCAAAACAGACCTGCGCACCGGCTTATCGTTCAGCTATAATGGTTTTATCGTAAAGGATGTTTTATTGATCGATCCGGCTAATAAACGGATGACCGATAATAAAGTAAGCCTGAACACCAGCATTGCTATAGCAGCGGTTGGGCTAAACAATTATGGGCTCAAGGACGGCAAGGTTTTTCCGGGGATGATGTTGTTGGTGACCGATAAAAAGGGAACTACCGTACTTAAAGCCGACGACCTGTTTGCCGGCGACCAGGGCCACCCGCCGGCGGCGGCCTCAGAACTGCGCGGAGATATTACCATTGCAAGGCCAATGATAACCGGCGAAACCTACCATGTTAAAGTACACATTTGGGACAAGGTAAAAGCCGACAACGAATTAAATATCGACGCCGACCTTGTTGTACAGTAAGTTATTATACCCCTAAAATTGGTAACCTTTTAAATTATTTACCATGGCCATTTTATTGCCGAGAAAACCAACCCTTATTTGCCTGGCGGTGCTGGGCCCCATTTGCGTGGCCGACGGCATTGTTAAAAAAAACACCCAGGAGATCCTGGCAATGTTGGCCGTATTCATATTTGCTGTAGTAATCCTGATTATGGACAGCAGAAAAAAGAAAAAGCTTATAAATAAAAATGGGCGGCACCATAGCAATCCCGTTAACCCAAACCGATAAACCTTAATAAAATACCACTATGCCCGATGATAAAAACTTTTGGACCACCGTGCCGGGAATTATAACCGGCCTTGCTGCCATAGTAACTGCGGTTACAGGTTTAATTGTAGCATTAAACGGGGCGGGGTTATTTAGTAAACGGGCAGCAGCAAACACGGCACCCACCGAAACAAAAGCCGGGGTAAAAAAAGATGCCGATAGTTTGCCAGGTAAAAAAGATGAACCACCAAAGCCGGTTGAAAAGTTCAAACCGGTATTTGCAATGACGCAGATAAAGATTGAAGACCACGAATACAAGATCCTTGGCTCATCAATTGAAGCGATAACCCCCGAAAGCAACTCGCTGAAAATTAAAATTAAATACAAAAACAACAGCAATTATTCGCCGGCTACTTTCTGGAACGAGGGTTTCAGGCTTGCTATTGACGGGGCACTTACGCCGCCTGCCGGCGATTTAAGTGAATTAGTTGAGCGGCATGCCGAATTAGTTGGCACCGTAACCTTTGAGGTGCCCAACAACGCTGAGAGTCTTGTTTTTCACATTCTTGATGTTGGAAAAGATATCGCAGTGCCCATAAAACTGGCGTCCGACTGACCCCGGTATCTTTTTGCGCCTGGCGCAAAAAGATACCCCCATTACTTTGTACGCATTTATCAAAATCACGAACCTTTAAATCTACCAAATGAAAACACTCCAAAACTACTTTGCATTTAACAGGATGCAAAACATCTCCAAAAGACCCGGAAAAGATGAGATGGCAGGTATTATTTCAGAAAAAAACGGAAAAAGTATTGCCAGATCCGCGCTTGCCGCTTTACTCACGGGTAGCTTACTAATCATTTTGCATGGCTGCGGCAAACCCACTAATACCCCCATTCCTCCTCCGGTAAAAACCACAGGCTGCGCTATTACAGGTGATGTTGACCAGGCACTGGGGACACGTATATTTGAGTATGATGACAAAGGTTATCTTATAAAGATGACAGGTCCCAATTATTATTATGGCCCTTTTGTTGAAACAATTACAGCCGCTAAAGTTGTTGACGCCTATCCTACTGAAGCGGTTGGTGGTGATGGTACTCATTACAGCGGCATAATTAAAACTACTTATAGCTATACTGGTGGCAGCGGAGATATTTATGACGGTAATCCGGAATTTGCACACCAGGTATTTACCGCTTCAGCCCCGCCTTCCACAATAAAAAGAGACTCGCTGTTTGGATTCTTATATGACGCCTCAAAGAAACATCTGACCACTATTTTTATGGCCGGTAACGGTTCCGAGGATGCCGAGCATTTCAAGCTTTTTAAAGTTGAGCTCAATTTTACTTATGATGCCAATGATAATGTAACACAGGTAAAAATCTTATATGATTACGAGCGGAAGTTCTACGTGCCGCAAACTGGCGAAACCCGTATCGATCACAAACAAACTTCTGATGACCTACTAAATATTACCTATGACGACAAGCCCTCTCCATACACAGCCATTTCAAAATATTGGAAGTTTATAGGCGGAGATTTTACTGGCTTCGCCGCATATAACCTGGATAAGCTTCGTTATTGGGCAGGCCGCTGCGCAATCCTGAGCAAAAACAACCCGGTCAAAATTACCGGGAAACTGGTAGAAAACTTTGGATCGGCCGCCGTGAATATTAACGCAAACATTACCTATCAATATAACGAGAAGAATTTTCCCGTCAGTATGGCAATTAGTGGTTCGGCCGTAAATGCGTTTACTTACAACTGCAAATAGGCCCGGTTAACGCAGGTACTGTATGTTAGATAATGATGCCGTGCTTGTGTGTGACAAGGAATAAGTTAGCGTGTAACCCATTTCGTTCTAAAGAAAAGATTAGTTACCGGGTTATTTATGTGTTCGGTTAAGTATGCAACAAAATCAAAAGGATTTGCAACAAACGCGAAAGTCCTTTTCCGCCTATTTATGTCTCTTTGGGTTCCCTGTCGGGCTTCCCCGTGGTTAACAGGGTTCCATTAATAATTAAACAACAAATACCTACTACCTATGAAAAAAATTTATAAATCCGGTATTTGCCGCTTTGCGGTGAATGCGTTAAAATTTACCAAATTAATTGCGGTTGCCGGCTTGCTGCTTTTTGCCGGCTGTAGCAAAGACTCGCCTCCTGTAACTAAAACGGACACCGGGACGGGTACAGGCACCGGAACTGGAACTGGAACGGGAACTGGCACCGGAACTGTGATTGACACCCTTGCGGCCAGCAAAATTGCTGTAGCTGCTATAGATGATGAAGTAAATACTTTCATGACCACTTATAACGTTCCGGCAGTATCTGTAGCCATCACCAAAGGAGAAAAATTGGTTTATCTGAAAGCCTATGGTATAAGTGATAAATCAAAGGGTACCAAAGCTTTGATCAGCGATCGTTACCGTTTAGCCAGCCTTTCAAAGCAGTTCACCTCCGTGGCCATTATGAAATTGCTTGATCAGGGTAAAATAAAGCTGAACGACAAAGTATTTGGCGATGGCGCGCTTTTAGGTAAAACCTATGGCACAAAGGCCTACGGCGCACATATTACCGATATTACGGTTGATGAACTGCTGCATCATACATCCGGAGGCTGGGGTAACGAAGTGAACGACCCGATGTTCAGTAACCCAACATTGACAGCCGCACAACTCATCACCTGGACTTTAGATAACCGCCCGCTTGACCATGTGCCGGGTACAAACTATGACTACTCGAATTTTGGTTACTGTATATTAGGACGAGTGATAGAAAAAATAACCGGACAGACGTATGAAGACGCTGTGAAAACATTGGTATTGATACCTATCGGCATTACCGATATGACCATTGGCGGTAACACCCTTGCCCAAAAACTGTCAAAAGAAGTTGCTTACTACGGCCAGTATGGCGAAGATCCTTATGCCTACAACATCAGCAGAATGGACTCGCACGGAGGATGGGTTGCAACAGCTGCCGACCTGGCCCGGCTACTGGTTTATGTTGATAAATTCCCGGTACGTACGGATATTCTTACATCGTCGACGTTAAATATTATGTATACCGGCTCAACAGCCAATGCAGCTTATGGATGCGGCTGGGGCATTACAGGCAATAACTATTCTCACTTGGGAAGTTTGCCCGGTACAGCCACAGAACAGGCCCGTTTGGATAACGGATTTAATTTTGTGATTTTGACCAATACGCGCAGTTGGAAAAGCAATTTTGAGTATGATTTAGATCAGATATTCTGGAAGGCTAATGCCAAAAATCCAACCTGGGCTGCAGACGATTTGTTCACTAAATAAGCCTTCAGCTATGAAACGTAATACCTTCCTTCGGATGCTATCCATAGCAGGCGCCGTTTTAGCCAGCCCGGTTATCCTAATTGCCAAAAGCTATACTATGCTTAGGGAAAAAAACGGCTATAAAATAGATTCCGGAACCGACCGCTTTCAAAAGCCTGTCAACCTGTTTGATGGGGATACTTTTTACACGAAAGTATCTGCCAAAGATACCGATGGCGATTTGTATGTATATGAATCATCGCGTGTAAAAAAAGGTGGTCCAAACCTGCATCTTCATTATAACCAGGATGAATGGTGGTACATTTTGGAGGGTGAGTTTGTGATTAAAGTAGGCGATAAAATGCACCATGTTAAGCCCGGCGATAGTGTGTTTGGCCCGCGCGGCGTACCGCACGCATTCTCGAAGGTGGGAGAGGGGGTTGGCCGGATGCTGACTACTTTTCAACCCGCCGGCAAAATGGAAGAATGTTTTATAGCGATAAGCGAAGGGCAAATGAAAGGCAAACCCGAAGCCGAGCAGGACGAGTTTAGGAAACAACACGGCTTTGAACGCGTTGGGCCGCCAATTGATATACTAAAAGCGTTTTAAGTTTAAATTAACAGGTTATGAAAGTTAGTAGTTTTAAGTTAATAGTAGTTTGTTTGTGCTGGTTGTATGGTTTTAAAGCCTATAGCCAGCAAACAGACACCACTAAAGAAAACCCTGCTATAAGGCAGCTCATTAAAAATTACGAAGACGCCTGGAACCGCCACGATGCAAAAGGCCTTGCCGATAATTATACCGTTGATGCCACCTGGGTAAACTGGTTTGGGGCTTATTATAAAGGGCGGGACGATATCCAATTTCATTATCAGCAGGTGCACACCACCTATTTTAAAGCAACGCATTACTATACCCGCGCGGTTGAAGATATTACCTATCCGTATTCTAACCTTGCCGTATCGCACGTGCGTACAGGCTTAGATGGCGACGAACGGTTTCCCGGCCAAACGTTTGAGTTCAGGAGAATGATAGTACTGGTGAAACGCGATGGCTCCTGGAAGATACTTGCCGGGCAAAATGCTAAACTGGAAAAAGGAATAAAATAATTGAGATGTATAACAATTCTGCTTCATTTAAACAAAAACTGAGCCTGGCATACCTATGGCTTGTTCCACCGGTAACCATGGCTATTGGTTTTGGCATAGGTTCGGTAAGTTATAAATTTTATTTGCCCGTTTGGGGTTTAAATGCCTGCCTGATGATCTTCTCGGCATATAACCTTGGTGCACACCGGCTTTGGAAACAAGATGGAACAGGCAGGCAACAGGTTATTACCGCGCTGTTACTATTTATACCATGGTTGTTGTTTTCCATCTTTGCGGGCATGGGGCCGCCACCCTCGTCATTGCAGGGCTGGGTTAACACCGCTGCCGAACAGCAAACACGCTACACCATCCTTATAGCAGGCGGTATTTTACTTTTTTTGGGTGCCGCCCTGCTGAAAACCCGTTTACAGGAAGCAGGCGAAAACCTGTATTCGGTATTAGCATTTGCAGCGCTGAGCATAGCAATGCCCCTGTTTATTATCAATATGGCATTCTGGGGTTATTACCTTACCGATGCTTTCCAGCTGTTTGCTGCAAACCCGGCCGCAAAACGCCCGGATTTGTACAGTGCCGTAAAGAGTTTATTTTATGTGATCAGCCTGGCCGAAGTTGTATTGTTTTACCTGGGTACACTTCTTTTTGCGGTGGCGCTCAAAATAACGGGCTCACTCAGTAAACCTGCATCCCGTTGGTATGTGGGCTGCAGTTTAATTGCTATTTTACTGGAACTAATACCTTCTTCCTGGCCAGAACCTTTTGGTACAGCAGGCTACCTGGTAGCTATTCCCGCCATTCCTTTTATAATGTATTACCTTATGGGCGTGCATTTGTTAAAAACAGGTAATGAATGCAACCCAGGATGTTGAATTTACCCGGGGGATATCCGCGGTTCGAGTTAAAGTTACGTTTACCGGCCAGGTTATAGGCTACCGGTTAGGTCATCAGCTCAAATAATCTATTTAAAATCCCACCATACTGTCGTCCTGAGCGGATCGCCCAAAGTATAAGGTTCGCCGATACGCGGAACGTTCACCTCAACCCCCAGCTTTTCAGCAGCAGGCAGCAGCTTTTCTATAGGTTCGTTCCAGGGATGATCAGATTCTACAAACTTACCCCAGTGGATAGGCTGTATCAAACATGCCTGCAGGTCAACAGCAGCCTGGGCGGTTTGTCCAAACCATAGATGTGTCCATGGCCAATTCGGGCTGTACTGTCCGCATTCCAGCAGAGCCAGGTCGAACGGGCCATATTGTTGGCCTATTTGTTTAAAGAGGGGTCCATAACCACTATCGCCACTGTAAAACAGCCGGTAATGGCCTGCCTGTATCACGTATGACGCCCAAAGTGTTTTATTTTCCTGAGTATAAGTACGGTTGCTGCGGTGTTGCGCCGGTGTGGCGGTAACCTGGAGGCCGCCAGGCAGCGTGACCGATTGGCCCCAATTTAGTTCGATAATCTTTTTAGGATCAAATCCCCAGTACACCAAATCCGAACCTACACCCATCGGCACTACTGCCATTTTAATATCGTCTTTCAATTTTTTGAGGGTGCGATAGTCCAGGTGATCATAGTGGTCATGTGAAATGATCAGCACATCAATTGGCGGCATATCCTCCGCGTGATAATTCATAGTGCCTTCAAATGCCTTCATCACCCCAGGCATCGGCCCGGCATGGTTGCTAAAAATAGGATCGATGAGTACATTACCCTGCCCGGTTTTAATGAGCAAAGAGGAATGCCCGAACCATACAACAGTAGGTGCAGGAGCGGCCAGTGTATTCAAATCAGTTTTAACCCAGGGCAGTCCGTGAGAAGGGCGGATTGTTTTAGGGCGGCTGTGGAGAAAAAGAAATTTACGCTTGACGGTTGAGTCTGAACGTTCAGCCAAATTCTCGAAACTTCCATTTTTGTAATTCGACAAAGCCTTTAACCGGGTAAGTTCTTCTCCCTCCGGACTTTTCCCCATTGACCTTACCAACCCACAGCCAGCGATTGCCATCAGCAACAGCGCAGCTATCCCAATCCTCACACATCCGTATTTCATACCCTAAAAGTACAAATAAATACTTAAGGTAGGCAATTGCCCACAGCCGGCAATCACCGGGGAAGCAACATTTGAAGCTTTTATGTATTCCTTTTAATGCAAGTTTTTACAGTGGAGGGTTTAAAATTTTTTACGTAATGAGCCACGCAGGCGCTAAAAGAAACCGGCAAATTGCTTTGCGGCCTGGTGATTTTTTTTCTTCTTTGTCAGGTTTATATATCCTGTAATATTGAACAATTTCTCAAATATGGGCTTCCGTAAGTAAGCCGGAATTTTGCTCGTTAACTAATAAGATCAGCAAATTTTGTAAAACCAACTACAATTTTTCTATTTCCTCAACGGATAGTTTAGTGAACTTGGAGATTTGGGCAAGGGGCAGGCCGTCCTTTTTCATTTCACGGGCAATTGCGATGGCTTCTTCAAGTTTACCTTTCTCCATGCCTTCCTGCCGGGCATAATCGATCACATTCTTATTGTCCCATTTGTATTTTAAGCTGCTATCGTACATTGTTTTTTCCTCCTTTGTCAGATTTGTATATTCTGCAATACTGAACAATTTCTCAAATATGGGTTTCCGTAAGTAAACCGGAATTTTTTCGATCCGGCTCATGTTTTTTAATACATAAAGCCATTTATCCAAATCCGTACTTAAATCGGTTTCCTCTTTAACAAATTTACTCAATTCTATATAAGTATAGCCCAGTTTATCGTAAAAAATTTCACCGGTATCCCTGTTGCACAGACAAATATCATGCAGGTAGCTATTTGCCGGGCTATCTTCCAGTGTAAAATCTTCTAACAAAGCTATTAAATATACTTCGGCTATGTTGTAACCCCAGGCGTTTCGTTTGCCTTTTGGCGCCTGATCGCTTATGAGGCGAGAGGTATAAAATAAAGCCCTTTCTTTAAAATATCCTTGTTTTGCCCGTTGCACCTCAATTATAAAACGTTCTCCTTTATCTCCGGTGCAAAGCAGATCGAATATGGCCGATCCTTCGTCTTTTAAATCGCCGGGGTGTTCGTTTTTATTGTAAACTAAGTCCACAATATACTTCCGTCCTCTGAATACTTCATTTAAAAAAGCGGTCAGTAAGTCTTTATTAGGTTCACTGCCGAATATTTTTTTAAAGGCGAAATCAACCAAAGGGTCGATGTATTTCCCGGTAACAGGTGGGTTGTTGTTTGGCATAATCAAATATAAAAGTTTATTCCTTATTCAACCCGCAGTAGCCCAATGCCGGCATCGCGATCCTTTGGCCTTATTATTTAATTTAAAAAAGCTGCTTAAAATTAAAAGTTAAAAGAGGTCTCCTTTTAACATCGCTGCCCGCACAAATTCAACATCGTAAACTTTTTAAGCAAAGTGTTGTTGTAAATGCTATGCTGCTTATAAATAATTATAACCGGCTATTAAACATTTACAGATATGAAAATTTATCATCTATTACCATTGGTGCTCATCGTAGCAACGGTAACCCAAAGTTGCGTCAGCAACAAAAAATACAAGGAATTACAGGGCAATTACACGCAATTGCAAAATAGCACACAGGACCTTAGCGTAAAATATCAAAGAAGCGAGCAGGCACTTGCCGTATCAAACGGGAGGGTTGCCAGCCTGGAAGAACAACTAACTTCCGAACGGTCAAATAACGCATCGTTAAAAGACGCCTTGAACAAATGTTTGGCAGGCAATAACCAGGGAGGTGCAAATATTGCAAAACTGGTTGACGAGATTAATGCCTCGAACAAATACATTCAATACCTTGTAGCCACCAAAAACAAAAGCGATTCGCTTAATATGGTGTTAACCAATAACCTCACCCGCTCATTAAGCAGGGAAGAAGCGCAGGGTGTTGATGTACAGGTGCTTAAAGGGGTAGTCTATATCTCGCTGTCTGATAATATGTTATACAAATCAGGTAGTTATGAAATTTCGGACAAAGCAGGAACAGCCCTGGCAAAAATTGCTAAAATCATTACCGACTACTCAACCTACGATGTATTGATTGAAGGTAATACCGATAATGTACCAATCAAGCAAACCAACATTCGTAACAACTGGGATTTGAGCACGCTAAGGGCTTCATCGGTGGTACAGGCCTTGCAAAATACTTATAACGTCGACCCTAAACGCTTAACTGCAGGCGGCCGCGGCGAGTATAACCCAATTGCCGATAATGCCACACCGGCAGGTAAAAGCCAAAACAGGCGTACACAAATTATCATCACGCCAAAACTGGATCAGTTTATGGATTTGATAGGTAAAGCACCGGATACCACCCCGGTTAAACAGTAAAAAAGAGTCGAGAGATAAGAGTCAAGATTCAAGAGAAAAAACGGGCTTAGCATTATTGTTAGGCCCGTTTTTTTGTGCGTTAATTACTGTAGTTGAAATGTTACCAATGGCCCGGAAATCAAATTGCAGATTACGATTGAAATTAATAACTTTAATTTCTTAATTAACCAATTTAGTAGACTGATGTTCCGGAAGTTGTATTTAGTGTGGCTTGTAATAGCCGCCTGTGTTTTGTATACCCTGTATGCCTGCAACCGGGCAGGTAAAACAGATGCGGAGCAGATGCCAGATACCATCAGCTACAACTTCAACATCCGCCCTATATTATCTGATAAATGTTTTAAATGCCACGGGCCCGACGCTGCGCACCGCCAGGCCGATTTAAGGCTTGATATTCCCGAAAGCGCTTTTAAATCATTGAAAGATAACCCAACAGCCCATGCGCTTGTCGCTGGCGATCCGATGATGTCTGAAGTTTACAGGCGCATCTCAACCAAAGATACTTCGGAACAAATGCCCCCGCCCTCATCCAACCTCAAAAAATTAACCCCTTTTGAAGTTGACCTGATTAAAAAGTGGATTAAACAGGGTGCCCGTTATGAAAAACATTGGGCTTTTGTGCCGCCCCATTTGTATCCGGTGCCGCAGGAGCAAAATACTGCCTGGCCCAAAAATGCGATAGATAATTTTGTGCTTCAAAAAATGGAGCAAAAAGGCTTTGATCCCAATCCCGAAGCCGATAAAGAACGGTTGCTGAAACGGGTATCGCTTGATTTGACAGGCTTGCCACCAACATTGCAAATGATGGACAACTTTTTGGCCGATAACAGTGCTAATGCTTACGAAAAGATAGTCGACCAGTTAATGGCGAGCCCGCAGTATGGCGAAAAAATGACCCTGCATTGGCTGGATGTAGCCCGCTACGCCGATTCGCACGGCTACCAGGACGATAATTACCGCAGCCAGTGGCCCTGGCGAGATTGGGTAATTCATGCCTTTAACGAAAACCTGCCCTACGATAAATTTATCACCTGGCAAATAGCCGGCGACCAGCTGCCCAACGCCACTACCGAGCAATTGCTGGCAACCGGTTTTAACCGCAATCACAAAATTACCGAGGAGGGTGGCGTAATTGACGAAGAATATCGGGTGAGCTACGTAACCGACCGCATCAACACATTCGGCAAAGCCTTGCTTGGGGTTACTTTAGAATGTGCCCATTGCCACGATCATAAATATGACCCGTTTTCGCAAAAAGATTATTACCAAATGTTTGCCTTTTTCAATAACGTAAAAGAAGTAGGTCTTGAATCGGTTGTGGGCGGGCCCGAAACTTATGCCAAACGACCGCTAATGCAGATTAGCAACGATGAAGTTAAAAAGGTGATGAGGTTTATCAATAAGCAGGATACAGATAAGCTCATTGTATCTATCATGACCGATAGTGATAAAGTACGGCCCACCTATATCCTCAAACGAGGTAATTACGATGCCCATGGTGATGTTGTTGAACCTGGTACGCCTAAAGCTATATTGCCATTTGCAGCCAGCTATCCAAAAAATCGCCTGGGTTTGGCCGAATGGTTGTTTAATAAAAGCAACCCGCTTGCCGCACGGGTATTTGTAAACCAGGTTTGGCAGGAGTTTTTTGGCAAAGGTATTGTAAAGAGCTCGGGCGATTTTGGTATGCAGGGCGATTTGCCGTCGCACCCCGAATTATTGGATTGGCTTGCTGTTGATTTCAGAGATCATGGCTGGGATATCAAACGGCTGGTAAAACAAATCGTTATGTCGGCTACCTACCGGCAATCAGCAGTAATCAGCCCCGAAAAGTTAAAGGACGATCCTGAAAATACCTGGCTGGCGCGTGGGCCCCGCAGCCGCCTGCCTGCCGAATTTGTGCGCGATTTGGTTTTGGCCAGCAGCGGTTTGCTTAATCATACCATTGGCGGGCCAAGTGTTAACCCGTACCAACCGCCCGGCTTGTGGGAAAACGCCACATCCGGCCGCGGGCAATTGGCCAGCTATAAACAGGTACATGGCCCCAACCTTTATCGCAGGGGCATGTATACACTCATCAAACGTACTGTGCCGCCGGCTTCGCTGGGTATTTTTGATGCCAGTAACCGCGATCAGTGCGAAGTAAAACGCCTGCGTACCAATACGCCCTTACAGGCATTGGTAATGCTTAATGACCCTACAGTACTGGAGGCAGCCCGTGTTTTAGCTGCAAAGTTATTGCAGGATAACAGCCGTCCGCAGGATAAAATAACCAAAGCGTTCCGCTTGATCATGTGCCGCCATCCGCAGGAAAAAGAATTGGCCATACTTACAGCCTATTACAGCGATGAGCTGAAAGGGATGAACAAGGCCGATGCCCAAAAGCTGCTAAGCGTTGGCGAATACCCGATACCTGCCAACCTTGATAAAGTAACGTTGGCAGCCATGATGAAAGTGGTTGATGCTATGTACAATGTAGAAGAAGCGATAACAAAAACCTGATATGGAAAAAGATTTTTTAGAGAGCAGGCTCAATATTAACCGGCGCAAGTTCCTCTCCAGGTTAAGCCTGGGGATAGGGAGTGTTGCATTAGGCTCGTTACTTATTCCCGATCTTTTTAGTGGCAGCGGAGCAGATGCCGAAGCTGATTTTGTACCGGGCATACCCAATTTTGCGCCCAAGGCAAAAAGGGTGATCTATCTTTTCCAGGATGGCGCCCCTTCGCAATTGGAATCGTTTGATTATAAGCCCAAATTGCGTGAGATGATGGGGCAGGAGCTACCTGCTTCGGTACGGGGCAACCAGATACTTACCGGGATGACGGCTAAGCAGGCTTCGTTCCCGCTGGTAGGTTCATTTTACGATTTTAAACAATACGGCGAATCGGGAGCATGGGTAAGCGACCTATTCCCCTATATTGGCAAAATTGCCGATGATATCTGTATCATCCGCTCGATGAACACCGATGCCATAAACCACGATCCTGCGCTTACTTTTTTCCAGACCGGTGCGCAGCAGGGTAACCGCCCAAGTATGGGATCGTGGGTAAGCTATGGGCTTGGCAGCGAGAATAAAAACCTGCCCGCCTTTACGGTATTACTATCCAAGGGAAAAGGCAACGGGCAAGGGGTATACTCCAAATTGTGGAGTAATGGTTTCTTAGATTCTATTCACCAGGGGGTACAGTTCAGCAGCGGCGAAAACCCGATATTGTACCTGAATGATCCCGAGGGATTAAACCGGCACGAACGCCGCAAAATGCTGGATAACCTGGCTGCCTTAAATGACATCAACTATAAACAATTCGGCGATCCGGAGATAAACACCAAGATACAGCAGTACGAAATGGCCTACCGCATGCAAACTGCCGTGCCCGAAATTATGGATGTATCCAAAGAATCGGACGACATCGTGAAGATGTACGGCCCTGAATGTTTAATTCCCGGTACTTACGCGGCCAATTGCTTGCTGGCCAGGAAGCTATCAGAAAACGGTGTTCGGTTTGTGCAGCTTTACCACCAGGGTTGGGACCAGCATAGTAACCTGCCACAGGAAATGGCCGGGCAGGCTAAGGACGTAGACCAGGCTTCGGCCGCTTTGGTTACCGATTTAAAACAACGCGGCCTGCTGGATGAAACCCTGGTGATATGGGGCGGCGAATTTGGCCGTACCAATTACAGCCAGGGTAAGTTAGAGAAAGCAAACTATGGTCGCGACCATCACCCGCGCTGCTTTAGTGTGTGGATGGCCGGCGGTGGTATTAAGCCGGGCATGGTTTACGGCGAATCGGACGATTTTGGGTATAACATTGTTAAAGATCCCGTGCATGTGCATGATTTTCATGCTACCATGCTCAACCAGTTAGGTATCGATCATAAAAAGCTTACGTTTAAAAGCTTAGGCCGAAGGTACAGGCTGACGGATGTGGCCGGTAATGTGGTAAAGGGGATTATCACTTAACACGATTTTTACACGATTTTAAGATTTTACAGGATTAACAGGATTTTGATTGTTTTGGCGGCTGGTAATTTACCCGCGTGTAAACCATTTTAACTTACAGGGTTTTGATAAATAAAGCATTGTTGCTGATATGAAGAGCAGCCATAAAGGTCTTGCGGATGGAGCGTTGTTTGCGCTTAATATTTTCATTTTAGTTTTACTGATAGCCGGCGATAGCCTGGTTGTACCGCAATGGTTGCAGCCGGTTGGGCGGCTGCACCCTTTAATTTTGCATTTCCCTATCGTGATATTGATGCTGGCTATGGTACTGGAGTTTTTCCGGTTCAGGGCCGAGTTTGTTAACGAGAAGTTTTACCAAAACTTTACCAATTATTTACTGGTACTGGGGGCGATTTTATCGTCGTTAACGGTAATTATGGGCCTGCTGTTATCGCACGAGCCGGGTTATGAGGGGGGTAATTTGTTATGGCATAAGTGGTTTGGTATCAGTGTGGCGTTTGTGGGCTATGGTGTTTATCTTATTCGCAATACAACAAAATACACGGCTACGCTGGCCAAAACAGGGGCTTTGGTTACGGTTTTTTGTTTAATAGTGGCCGGGCATTTTGGTGCAAACCTTACCCATGGCGACGATTTTGTTTTAGGGCCGGTGATGGATAAGGATAAAAATAAAGTATCTATTGACAAGGCCTTTGTTTACCAGGACGTTATCAGTCCAATTTTTGAAGCTAAATGCCAAAGCTGCCATAATGCCGATAAAATGAAAGGCAGACTAATGCTCACCAGCCAGGCTGCTGTATTAAAAGGCGGCAAAAATGGCAAACTTTTTATCCCCGGCGATCCGGCTATGAGCCTGCTGCTGCAACGGGTACACATGCCCGAAACTGAAAAGAAGCATATGCCGCCCACCGGTAAACCGCAGCTAACCGACGAAGAAAAAGTACTGCTTTACCTTTGGGTAAAAAACAAGCCCGACTTTAAGAAAAAGGTTCTTGACCTGCCCGCAACCGATTCACTCCGGATGATTGCGGCAACATTATTAAGACCCGCCGAAAGCGCGGAGGAGACATATGATTTTTCGGCAGCTGATGATAAAAACATTAAAAAACTCAACAATAATTACCGGGTAATTTATCCGCTGGCTGAAGGATCGCCTGCTTTGGCCGTTAATATCTACAACAAAAGCACCTACAACATCAAGTCGCTTGACGAGCTTGGCCCCATTAAAAAACAGGTGGTATCGCTCGACCTGAATAAAATGCCGGTGAAGGACGCTGATTTGAAAACTATAGCCCAATTTGAAAACCTGCGCAGGCTTAACCTCAATTTTAGCGACGTTACCGGCGCAGGGCTAAAAGAACTGGCTTCGCTTAAGTTTCTTAAAAGCCTCTCGCTGGCAGGTGTAAAATTAAACACTACGGATGTTAGGCAGCTGGCAGCCATCAAAAGTCTTACCGAACTGGCCATCTGGGATACCGGCCTTAAAACTGCCGATCTTGCGCCACTACAAAAAGCAAATAAGCACGTTACCCTATTAACCGGTTTTAAAGATGATGGCAAACCTTTAAAACTTACCAGCCCGCAGTTAAAAAACACTGCGGTAATATTTAAGCAAAGTTACCTGTTACAGCTTGGCAACCCGATAAAAGGAACTGATATCCGGTATACTACAGATGGCAGCGCGCCGGATAGTATTCATGCTATATCCTATAAACCAGGCGCATCATTCACGCAAAGCACAATAATTCGCGCCAGGGCCTTTAAAGTAGGTTGGATAGGCAGCGACACGGTTCAGTTTAATATCTACAAATCTACTTATACCCCCGATAGTGTAAGCTTTTTAACCTATCCCGATAGTAAGTACAAAGGCGAAGGCCCCAAAACAATGACTGATAAAGAATTGGGCAGCGGTAACTTTGGCGATGGCAAATGGCTGGCCTCGCAAAAAGACCTGGAATTGCTGATGTGGTTTAATAACCCCGTCGATTTGCACACCGTTAACCTGAACGTGATGCGCAATACTGGCCCGCAGATATTTTTACCGAGGAAGGTAGAGGTGTGGGGCGGTACTGATCAAACTCATCTGATACTGTTAGGGAGTGTTACACCTGCAACGCCGCTTAAAAAAGATACTTACGGCATCATGAACCTGGAGTGTAAATTGAAAGCCGGCCACCCCGTATCCTGTATAAAACTAGTTGCCCTGCCGCTTAAAAGTGTTCCAACCTGGCATCCGGCAAAAGGAAAACCAGCCTGGGTTTTTATGGATGAGGTGTTTTTGAATTAGGATGCCCGGTAAATACCGGCTTACCACTGCGGCTTAACTGCAGCCAACAGCGTTATTGATACCAGTGGGACTGAATTTTATAAATATTAAAAAATCTATAAATAATTGCCGGTTTTGTTGAATATTTTACTGTAAATAGGCTATGTTTATAACAT
>Ga0307515_10000777_pt1 | contig 73454 bp, 63 predicted proteins | sample 17_EM_MG_FD_194513 | JGI IMG/M metagenome (GOLD analysis project Ga0307515, IMG submission 194513) | Populus trichocarpa ectomycorrhiza microbial communities from riparian zone in the Pacific Northwest, United States - 17_EM | ecosystem: Host-associated > Plants > Roots > Unclassified | place... | reverse complement strand
ACAGACCCTTCTGGAATTGCACCCGATTGATCGACATGACCCATCTCCTTTGCCGTTGATGCGTCCATCTTCTCAGGCCGGTAGCTCACCACGTGAGCCCGCTGAGCTTGGGGGCTAATCAAGAAAGCAAAAGGGCTGCCCCAGCGGCAGCCCTTTGCAGGAGCTGAAGACGACTCAGTGCGAGGTCTCGTCGGTCTTGGCGTATTGGGCAAACAGCCGCAAGGCGAGGCGCTGCAAGGACTCGTCGGCGCTGCTGTGGGCCAGCGCGATGCGGTCGAAGGCATAGGAGCGGTCGAACATCATGCGGGCCACGTTCACCGGCTGGGCCTGTTCAGCCATCTTGGTCCGGAAGCGGCCCAGCGCCTTCAGGTCCTCGATCAAGGCCACCGGCCGGGCAGGCTCGGGGTTGTTCGAGGGCGAGGTATCGACAGCAGCGAATGAGGTAACCATCGTCGGGCTCCATGTGAAGCGTGTGCCCACACGATAGCCAGACCACGGTGCCGGGATCGCGGGAATTGAACCTGTCATCCGGCCAGTTGGCGGGCGATGGCCAAGGCCCGAGAACTACTGCACGCTGGCGCAGCGGCTCACGTCTTCAGGACTTGGCGAGCTACGCCGACCCCGGCAGCTGCACAGGGTCCAACGCGCCATGCACCGCCGGGCCGGTGTCTCGAATGAAGTCGTCGAGCTTGTCGCACCAAGCTGCAGCCGTCGATTCAAGCTCATCCAAGGAAAGAACCTCGATCTCCGCGTCGACGAGCATCTTGTCCGAGGCAAGGTTGAGGGCGACCTGATGAGACTTCTTCTCGAGAAAGACGACCCTCTTGATGCCGACCTGAATGATCGACTGCACACAACGGGGGCAGGGGAACTGCGTCGTGTAGATGGTGCTCCCGTTCAGCGGAAGCACCACGCAATTCAGAATGGCATTCACCTCTGCATGAACGATGTAGCTGTGCCGCGATTGAACGGGATCGCCGTCGATGTCACTCCAATACGACGGGTCATCGTCGTTGCACCCCCTCGGAAGCCCGTTGTAGCCGACGCCAAGAATCTTGTTGTCCGAACTCGCGATACAGGCGCCATTGCGCTTGCGGGCGTCTTTCGAGCGCGCGGCCGCGAGCAAGGCAACGCCCATGAACATCGAGTGCCAATGGATAAGCGGTTCGTTCTGCATGCCTTGGGAAATCGAAGGTGGTGTACTGATCAATGAAGTTCAACTCGGCTGCGAATCGCCGTGAAAAGGCGCGCTTTGCCGCCTGGCAAATGCAGTTTACGGCCTGCTCCGGGCTGGGGGTGCTACTGCGCAGCGTCGAGCCGCGCAGCCAGCGCGGCGAGCTTGGGCCGGATCGCCTCGCCCATCACGATCTGCGGGTTGGAGTAGCCGTCGGTCTTGCCGGCTTCTTTCTCGCGCTGCTCGATCACCTTGCGCGCTTCGGCATGGGCCAGCTCGAAGGAGTGGGTGTTGCGCAGCTGCTCACCGTACATCGCGCGGCCGAAGAAGGTCAGCTCCGACTTGTGGCCGCAGCCATACGAGGTGTGCTCGGCGTCGGCGGCCGTCATCACCAGCGTGCCGGGCTCCGACAGCGCCGGCAGCCACGAGCCCGAGTAGCAGGCCGAGATCGACAGCACGCGCCAGCGCACGCCGGCTTCGTCGAGCCAGGCGCGCAGCTGCGCCGGGGTGACGGGGTCGACCTCGATCGGCCAAAAGCTCGCAGCCAGCTTGCCGTCTTGCGCGCCGTGGGAGGTGAGGTGGATGAAGAGGATGTCTTCGTCGCGGTCCATCAAGCTCGCGGCGCGGTAGATCGCGCGCTGCAGGTTGAGCCCTGTGGCCCACGGCAGCTCGCCGGCGGTCTGGGCGTGGTTGATGAGCTGGATGGTGCGGCCCTGGGCGTCGAAGCGGCTTTGCATCAGGTCGGACACCAGCTTGCTCTCGCGGCGGAACACGTCTTCGCCGGCATAGGGCGCGAAGGTGATCGCATAGACGTCGGCCACACCCGGGCGCTGCGGCTGCAGAGCGTCAAGCGCGGCGATGAGCACGCCCGATTGGGCCTCCATCACCTCTTGCTTCAGGTGCAGGCGCTTGGGTTCCGCGCTGGTGCGGCTGGTGCTCTCGTCGGGGTACCAGAACTGCATCGGCGGGGCGTACAGGTCGGCCGCACCGGCCAGCACGAAGGCGAGCAGCACCGCGGCGCGCACGCCGCTGGGCGGCGTGTGGCGCATCAGCAGCACCACGCCCGCGAGCGACACCCAGCCGACCACGGCGAACGGAATGCCCCATTGCAGCCAGGCCGCCCCTTGCGCCGATAGCCCCGGCAGGTGCGGCGCCAGCAGGTACAGCCCCCACAGCGGCGCCGAGATCAGCAGCTGCTGGATCAGCAGCACGCCGAACAGCGTGGCGGCATCGGGCGAGCCGCCGCGCGCTCGCGCCACCAGCCAGCAGGCCCACAGCAGCAGCACCGTGGTCAGCCAGCCGCTGGCAATGGCCTGCCAGTAGAAAACCGCCGGGCCGGCGATGCCCAGGCGTTGCAGCAACACCCCGAGGCCCACGACCGCCACAGTGAGCAGCGCGATGGCCGCCGGGTTGACCCTCAACCCGGCCAGGCCGGCCCGCAGGAACACGGTGCTTCGCAGGCCCTCGGCCAGCCATTGCATCGGGCCTTGGCCCGTCTCGGTGCGTTCTTCCTCGATCAACCCTGTCATCCGTGTCCTCCGAACTACCGATCCTAGCCCTGTGGAAATACCATGGTCAGCCGCCCCGGAGCGGCCCAGAATACAGGCCATCGCCTCGTGTGGAGAACGCCATGACAACCCAACGCACCACGCTGGATCTGCTTTCGCAATACGCCACCTATCACCGTGACCGCCGCAACATCGTCACCCACTTCGTCGGCGTGCCGATGATCGTGTTCGGCGTTGGTGTGCTGCTGGCCCGCCTGCACCTCAGCGTGCCCGGGCTCGACCTCACCGCCGCCTGGATCGCCTTCTGCCTGGCCGGCGCCTGGTACCTGAGCCGCCGCGGCCCGCTCAGCCTGGGGCTGGCGGTCACAGCCGCCACCGGCGTGCTGATCGCGCTGGCGCACGGCGTGGCCGGCGGTGGCGTCTTCAGCTGGCTGAGCTGGGGCGTCGGCGCATTCGCCATCGGCTGGGTGATCCAGTTCATCGGCCACTACTACGAAGGCCGCAAGCCCGCCTTCGTCGACGACATCGTGGGCCTGCTCGTCGGCCCGCTGTTCGTCACCGCCGAAGCCATGTTCTCGATGGGCTGGAACAAGCCCCTGCTCGCCGAGATCGAGCGCCGCGTCGGGCCGACGCACATCCGCGATCTGGCGCACCCGGCCTGAAGCACGGTCGAACCGATCAAAGCCGGCTCAGAACCAAGGTCAGCCCCACGCTGCGCGGCAACAAGGGGTAGGCCACACCGCCTCCTACAGATTCCCAAGCCTGCCGGTTGGTGAGGTTCTCTACCGCCAGCAACACCGAGACCGGTGCAGCGCCCAGCTGCCCTTGCCACTGCAACCCAAAGTCGGCCTGGGCGTAGCCGGGCGCGAACACCCGGTTGTCGTCGAAGGTGGGGCGGCGTGACACCGCGCTGCCCGACAGGCTCAGCGTCCAGTCGGGTGCCCGCGGCAGGCGGCTCTCTGCATACAGCTTGGCGCGCCGGCCCGGCACGCCGGGCGGCTTCTTGTCGTCGAGCGTGGCATCGCCGGTGCCCGTGACCTGCGTGCGCAGCGCTTGGCTCGTGAACACCACGCTGGCGGATTCGTCGGCGGCCTTCCAGCGCAGCGTGCCTTCCAGGCCGCGGTGTGTCTCACGGCCGCGCCACACCGAGACGGTCTGCTGCTCGAAGCGATACGGCCTCGTCAGCTCGAACACACCAACGCCCGCACCCCATGCGCCCTGCGACCAGCGCAGGCCGAGTTCATGCTCGGTGCTGCGACCGGGCTGCGCGATTCGTTGGGGCGTTCTGGAGGTGATGGACGCGTATTGCCGCCCCGTCGCACCGCGCCCGCTGGTGAGCTGCAGTTGCCACGCCTCACTCGGCAGCCAGGCCAGCGACACCGTTGGCGACACCGTCGACTCGCTTGGCGATGCCCCGCCGTTGTCGTCATGGAAGCGGCTCGCCACGAGCGCCACGTTGGCATGCCAGCCCGTCCAGCGCACCACGTGACGCAGCGTCAACCGGCTTTCGCGCGACACCAGGCTGCGCGCCAGCGTGGCCGGCAAGGCGGCCGGCGCCGCGAGCGACACCCCCGGCTGCCAAGCGCCCAGGCTTTGCGCGGGGCGCGCCTGGTCGGGCCCGCTGACCTTCAAGTCCGACGCGCCAATGCTGAGCTGGTTGGCCGCACCCAGCGCGCTGAAGTGCTGGCCGAGTTCAGCATGCAAGGCATCGAAGGTCTGGCGCTGGTCGGGGTAGACATAAGCCACCGCCTCGAACTGATGCGCACCCACCGACTCGATGTACAGGTCGTTCACGCTGTTGGTGGACCGCACCCGTGACCAGCCCACGCGCAGCTGCGTGTCGGCATTGAACGCATGCTCCAGCGCAAGCAGGCTGCCCAGCTGCCGGCCTTCGTAGCGGCTCCAGTCTTGTGCGATCGATTGGCGCCGGTCAGCCGGCCACACCAAGCCGTCGGCGGCAGGCCAGCCCACGTCGGAAGGGCCTTCGGTGCGCCGCGATTCCAGGTCGAGTCGAAGGCGGGTGGAATCGGCCAGCTGCCACCCGGCCTGGGTGGCCAGGTCGGTGGAATGCGATCGGCTGCCCTGCACGTCGCGCCAGCGCTCTTCGCGCACCGCCACACGCCAATTGACGCGGTCGGTTTCCAGCAAAGAGGTTTCGTGCAACAGGCTCCAGCCGCCGTGCTCGTTCAGATCGAGCGTGCTGCGTGTGGGGATGTGCTTGTCGCGTCGCACCACGAGGTTCACGCTGCCGCCCGGCGGCGCGCTGCCGCAGGCGAGGCCGGCCCCGCCGACCCACACGTCTTCGCTTTGCACCAGCAAGTTGGCCGTGCTGGTGAAGCGTGCCCACGGGTAGCCGTCACGCTGCAACTGAAAACTGGCGTCGACGGGAAACCCGCGCACCAGCCCCGGGTCGTGATCGACGAAGCCGTAGCACTCGGAATCGATCTGCTGTCGCAGCTGCTGCGACAGGCCGGTGTCGACCGGCGGCTTGGGCGCGTCGGCCGCCGGCACGCCGAGCACCGGCAGCGCGGCGGCGCACAGCAGCAGGCCGGCCAGCTCAGCGATGGAAGGGAATCGTGGTGGCGTCAGCGGAGTTCGAGGCAAGATGCAGACGTCAGGTGTCCTTGGGGACGGCGATTGTCGGGAATTTTGGCGAGAAGTCTTTGGTGTGCTGAGCGATCTTCACGGCCAGCTGGCCCGCTGTTCGTCACCGCCGAAGCCATGTTCTCGATGGGCTGGAACAAGCCCCTGCTCGCCGAGATCGAGCGCCGCGCCGGGCCGACGCACATTCACGATCTGGCGCACCCAGCCTGAGGCACGGCCCTTCACCGCGGCGCTGAGCTGCTTCATGATGGCGCCTTGTCATCATGGAGGGAACGGTATGCAAAGCTCGCGAAGACTGCTCACAGCCACGCTGCTCGCGCTGGCCCTTTGCCCGCTGCACAGCGGGGCGCAAGAGTCACCATTCAAGGCAACTCCTGGCAGCTTGGTGACCGACTACCAGGGCGTTCAGGTCGCCGACCCGTACCGCGCCCTCGAAGACCTGAAGTCGAACGACACGCTGGCCTGGGCCAACGCGCAAGCAGCCTACACGCGCAGCCAACTCGACCACCTGCCGGGCCGCAAGGCGCTGTTCGAGCGCGTGGCCGCGCTCGATGCCGAGCGCTCGCCGGTGATCCAGTCGCTCAGCGTGGCTCCGAGCGGCGAGTGGTTCTACCTGAAGCGCCTTGGCGGCGAGAGCTCGCCCAAGCTTTACGTGCGCGCCGGTCCCCAGGCTCCCGAGCGGCTGCTGCTCGACCCGGTGGCATGGCAGAAGCAGGACGGCCAGCTGCACTCGATCAACAACTTCTCGGTAGCTCCCGATGGCAGGCACGTGGCCGCTGTCGTCTCGGTGGCCGACGCCGAGCTCGGCGAACTGCAGGTGTTCGACAGCCGCAGCGGCCAGCCCGTGTTGCCGCCGGTGCGCGGCATCTGGGGCGAACTGCCCGCCTTCTGGGCACGCGACGGCCGCTCGATGTTCTATGCGCAAGGCGCCGCGGCGCTCGCTGCCGAGAGCGAGCCCTTCGGCAAGATGCAGGTGTACCAGCACTTTCTCGACGGCCGGCCCGACCGCAAGCTGATGGGGGCGGGTGAGTCGTTTGGCCCGGAGGTACGCGCAAAAGACTGGCTCTCCGCCGACCCGGCGAGCAGCGCGTCGTTCACCGTTGTCGGGCAAACCGAAGGCGTCGCCGGCGAGTCGCGCGTGTCGGCAGCACGCACGGCTGAGTTGCTTCGCGACCCGCAACACACGCGGTGGGCGCCGCTGTTCGACGCCGATGCGCACGTGCAGGACTACGGCGCGATCGGCCACTTCGTCTATGCGCGCAGCTTCGAGAAGGCTTCGCGCTACCGCCTGCTGCGCTATGACATGAGCCACCCCGGCTCGGCGCCCGTCGAGGTGGTGCCCGAGCAGGCCGGCGTGATCGACGCGATAGGCGTGGCGCAAGACGGCGTCTACTACATCGTTCGCACGGGCTCGCTCTCGGAGCTGTTTCGCCTGAAGCACGGCGCCAAGCCGGGGGCCGGCGAGCGCGTCGCACTGCCGTTCGCCGGGGCCGCCACGCTGCTCGACGCCAACACGCGGGTGCCCGGCATCGTCTTCACGCTCGAAGGCTGGACGCACGAACTGCAGGTGATGCGCGCGCTGGGCACGGCGGTGACGACCACCTCGTTGGTGGCGCCCAGCGCCACCCAGGTCGGCGCCGACTGGGTGTCGGAAGAAACGACCTGCACCAGCCACGACGGCGTGGCGGTGCCGATGTCCATCGTGTCGCGCCGCGGCCTGGTGAAAGACGGCAGCCACCCGACCCTGGTCGACGGCTACGGCGGTTACGGCCTGCCCGAGCCGGCGTACTTCAACCGGCGCATGCAGGCCTGGTTCGAGCGGGGCGGCATCTTCGTCGAAGTGAAGCCGCGCGGCGGCGGTGCCTATGGGCGCGAGTGGTACCAGGCGGGTGTGGGCGCGCGCAAGGCCAACACCTGGAAAGACATGATCGCCTGCTCGGAAGCCCTGATCACGCGGGGCTACACCTCGCGCCAAAAGATCGCGATTCAGGGCACCAGCATGGGCGGCGTGGCGGTGGGCCGCGCCATCACCGAGCGGCCCGATCTGTTCGCGGTGGGCGTCGTGCGCGTGGGCATCACCGATGCCGTGCGCTTCATCGAGGCCACGTCCAACGGCCCGAACCACGAGATCGAGATGGGCAGCGTGAAGACCGAGGGCGGCATCAAGCAACTGCTGGCGATGAGCACCTACCACCAAATCCAAGAGGGCACGGCCTACCCGGCCGTTCTGTTCACCTCGGGCAAGAACGACAACCGCGTCGCACCGTGGATCTCGTTCAAGACCTTCGCGCGCATGTCGGCGGCCAGCTCCAGCGGCAGGCCGGTGCTGCTGCGCGTCGAGACCGCGGGCGGCCACGGCGTGTCGTCAACCGCGGAGCAGCGCAACCACGAGTTGGCCGATCGGCTGGCCTTCATTCTCTGGAACACCGGCGACCCGGGCTTCCAGCCCGCGCCCTGAGCCACGGCTCAGGTGTTCTTCGAAACCGTGATCGTCGGGAACTTCGACGAGAAGTCTTTGCTCGCCAAGATCGAGCGCCGGGCCGGGCCGGGCCGACGCACATTCGCGATCTGGCGCACCCGGCCTGAAGCGGGTCGAGGCTCTTTCACCGGCTGGACGCCCCCCCGTCATGCGTACTCGATGCGGTTGCGGCCGGCCTGCTTGGCACGGTACAGCGCGGCGTCGGCTGCGGCGACAAGATCCTCGAGGCTCATCGCCGTGTTCTGCGACACGCTGGCAACGCCGAACGAGCAGGTCACCGTGAGTTCCTGCCCGTTGCCCAGCGCGATCGGCGATGCGGCCACGCAGGCATGGATCGCCGACAGCCGCGCGCGGTCCTCAGGCCGCTCGGTGCTTGCACCCAGCAGCACCAGCACGAATTCTTCGCCGCCGTAGCGCCCCACTGCGTCATACGGGCGCACCACCTGCACCAGGCGGCGCACGAACTCGCACAGCACGGCGTCGCCAGCCGGGTGCCCGTGGCCATCGTTGATGCGCTTGAAGTGGTCGATGTCGGCCAGCACCAGCGTGAGCGGGCGGCCTTCGCGCTGCGCGCGCTGCAGCTCGCGCGTGCCGATCTCCATCAAGGCACGCCGGTTCCAGGCGCCGGTGAGCCCGTCTTTGGTGGCGAGTTCACGCATCTGCTCGTGAGATGCCTCCAGCTCGCGCGTGCGTTCGGCCACCTGGCGCTCCAGCTGCTGCCTGCGCTGCTGCAGGGCGTGGACGCGCCAGCGATAAGCGAGCGCAATGGCCGCCAGCGCCATCAGCACGCTGGTCATGTAGAAAGTGCGTGTGGCCCACCAGGGCGGCTCGATGCCGAATTCCAGTGCGACGGGTTGCGACTGCAGTTCGCGTTCCACGTCGGCCACACGCGCCTCGAACCGGTAGCGCCCTGGCGCGAGGCCGCTCAAGCGCAGGTCCGGGTGCGGCGAGCGCGTCCAGCTCGCGTCCAGTCCGGCCAGCCGGTATTCGAAGGTGCGCGCCGTCGGGTCGCAGCACATCGGAGCGCTCAGCACGATCTCGAGCGCGCCGCCGGCCGGGGGAAGCGAGAAGTAGTGGTCGGTGGGCAATGCCTTGCCCTCGTGCGTTGCCGACAGCAACTGCACCTGCGGCAACGCAACAGGTGCGAACAGCTCTTGCGGCGCCACCATGCGTGAAATACCGCGGCTGGTACCGACCCAGATGCTGCCGTCAGGATCCTCGTAGAGGGCGTTCATCGAGGTGTCGTTCCACACCAGGCCCTGCCGTTGGCCCAGCGTGCGCCAGTGCTTGCCATTGCGTACGGCGATGCCGTTGTCCGTGGCCACCCACAGCCAACCGCGGCGGTCTTCCAACAGCGCAAATACCCTGCGGTCGCTCAGCGACGGTGGCGTGACGTCGGTCGCTGCCAAGCGCGTGCCATCCATTCGCAGGTGGTGAAGCCCGCCTTCAGCGCCTGCGACGATCAGGGTGCCGTCCCGCAAGCAGGCGATGTTGCTCAGGCCCGCTGCCTGCTCCTGACCATCGGCCCCCAACATCGGGCGTCGTGCGAGCTGGCCGCCGGCGTGGTGGAACAGCCCCTTCTCACCAGCGAACCACAGGGCGCCGCTGCGGTCTTCGCAGATGTCTGCAAACACGGGAGCATTTGCCTCGCGATCAATCCGCAGAGGTCCGCCCGCCGCTCCAGGGGTCCATCGATACAGGCCCTTTTCCGTGGCCATCCACAGTGTTGTGCCGCTGGGGTCGCGGCGCATTCGGTAGACAGCCGGCAGGCCGGTCACACCGGCCCGTTGCCCTGCTGCCGACCCCTCCCGCACCGGCAATACGGCGCCAGCACTCGTGGCAACCCACAGGTGCTGAGCGCCATCGTCCTCGAGTGAAGACAAGTCGCGGTGTGCCCCTACCTCGCCGCGCGCCGGAACGAAGCGGCCCTCGGCCTCGTCGAGCATCGACAGGCCATTACCGGTCGAGGCGTACAGGCGCCCGCCGGCATCACGCTTCAGCGCCCACACGACGGGGCCGGCCAGGCCATCGGTCGTGGACCAGTTCTGCCACAGGCCATAGCCCCGCCACTGCAGCAGCCCGCCACCCGCCATGCCCAGCCACAGTCCGCCATCGCGGTCGGCGAGAAGCGCACGCAGCTTGCCGCCCAGGGGCAAGCCTGAACTGGCGGCGGAGAAATGCTGCCAGCGTTGTCCGTTCCAGCGCAGCAGCTGGCCTGGTGCCGAGGTGAGGATGCGGCCTTGCGCGTCCTCCGCCAGCGGGAAGTCGGTTTCAGGCGGGTCGGGCGGCGTCGCCGCGTCGGTGCGATCGACGAAGGCTGCAGCGCCGGCCGCCAGCTCCACCACACGGCGCGAGCCGCGCGCCCACAGCGCCCCCTTGCGGTCGCGCAGCAGCGAGAACCAACGGTCGTCCGGCACGCCGCGGTCGCGGCCCCACCGCTCCACTTGGTTACCGTGCAGGCGGCACAAGGCGCGCCCGCAACCCATCCAGAGTTCACCGTCGCGCAGCGCAATGGCGGAGATGTCCACCAGCTCGGATTGCGCGGGGCGCGGGCCTGGGCTCACCTGCCATTCGCGCCCGCCGTCGCGCGTGCTCAGCTCAAGCAGCTGCCAGTCGCTGAGAACCCACAGATGGTCGGGCCCGGTGCTCGCGAACGAGAGCGGCAATCCGACAAGGATTCGCCGCCCATCGCGGCGCACCTCGCGCAGAGCATTTCGTTCCCAGATCCAGAGCCCGCCGTGCGAGCCGATCCAGAGGCGCCCCGTCGCGTCGAGCGAGAGCGCATTCACACCGATGATGCCCTGCTCACGCCCGATGCGGTCGAAGCGGGTGCCGTCGAAGCGGTACAAGCCGTTGTCGGTGCCAATCCACAGAAACCCGGCAGGGTCTTGCGCCAGCGTGCGCACCGCGAGGTTGTCGAGACCGTCCGCCTGCCCGTAGTCTCGGATCGACATCTGCTCGGCCCGGCCCAAGGCGCAGACCATCGACAGCATGGCGAGCACGATCACCCGTCGCGCTCGCATCAGATGCCGATGCACCCACACCAGCGAGCCGCACCCGGTCCACGGGCGGCCGGATGGTGGCCGCCTGGCGCAAGCGCCGGCCCCGACGAACAGCCGGTTGTCGCGCGCCGCCACGCCGATCAGGTGTCCTTGGAGACCGTGATGGTCGGGAACTTCGACGAAAAGTCTTTCGTGCGCTGCGCGATCTTCACCGCGAGCTGGCGCGCCATCGCCTTGTAGATGCCGGCGATCTCGCCGTCAGGGTCGCTGACGACGGTGGGTGCGCCCGAATCGGTCTGCACGCGGATTCCGATGTTCAGCGGCAAGGCACCGAGGTAGTCCATTCGCAGCTCCTCGGCCATGCGCCGGCCGCCATCGGCACCGAAGATGTGTTCCACGTGGCCGCAGTTGGAACACACGTGCATGGCCATGTTCTCGATGATGCCGAGGATGGGCACGCCGACCTTCTCGAACATCTTGATGCCGCGCACGGCGTCGAGCAGCGCGATGTCTTGCGGCGTGGTGACGATCACCGCGCCGGTGAGCGGCACGCGCTGACTCAGGGTCAGCTGGATGTCGCCGGTGCCGGGCGGCATGTCGACGATCAGGTAGTCCAGGTCGCTCCAGTTCGTCTGGCGCAGCAGCTGGTCGAGCGCCTGCGTGGCCATGGGGCCGCGCCAGATCAGCGCGTTGTCGGCCTCGACCAGGAAGCCGATCGACATCACCTGCACGCCATGGTTGCGCATCGGCTCCATGGTCTTGCCGTCTTCGCTCTGCGGGCGGCCCGACAGGCCCAGCATCATCGGCAGGCTGGGGCCGTAGATGTCGGCATCGAGCACGCCCACGCTTGCGCCTTCGGCGGCCAGCGCGAGCGCCAGATTGACGGCGGTGGTGCTCTTGCCCACGCCGCCCTTGCCCGAGGCCACGGCGACGATGTTCTTCACCTTGGGCAGCAGCTGCACGCCGCGCTGCACAGCATGCGGCACGATCTTCGTCACCAGCGTGGGCGACACGCCGGCCACGCCCTCGACGCCGCTGGCGGCCTGGGTCAGCGCCGCGGTCAGCGAGGCGATCTGGCTCTTGGCCGGGTAGCCCAACTCCACGTCGAACGACACCAGGCCGCCGTTGATGCGCAAGTTCTTCAGCTGCTTGGTGCTGACGAAGTCTTTGCCGGTGTTGGGGTCGATGACGGTCTGGATGGCGGCTAAGAGCGCCTGCTCGCTGGGGGCCATGGGTCGGTCGAAAGTTGGAGGGGGTGAGTGCAGTCTAGTCGCCCTTCGCATGGCCCCTGGGCGCCGCTGGGGTTGGCACGGGGTTGTAGCAAGCGTAAGCAGATGGGTGGAAGCGGGCTGCAAGAGCGCACCGACCCGCCTTCGCTTCTTACAATCTTGGGGTGGACCACTCCCCGCCCCTTGCCGGCCCCGCCGCGCAGCCACTTCACGCACTGACGAGCCTGCGCTTCATCGCGGCGTTCGCGATCGTGGTGCTGCACTACCGCGACCTGCTGGGAACGATGCCGACGTGGCTGTTCAAGCTCATCGTGGCGGGGCAGTTCGGCGTCACCTTCTTCTTCATCCTCAGCGGCTTCATCCTCACCTACAAGTACCGCGACTGGTTCTCGCAGGGCGTGGCCGATGCGAGCTACTGGCGCTTCCAGCGCTTTCGGCTGGCGCGCATCTACCCGATCTACGTGCTGGGCCTGCTGCTCGACACGCCGTGGCACCTGATCGAGCGCGCCCGTGCCGGCCAGTTGGCGAACGACGGGCACCTGTACTGGGCCTCGTGGCTGCTCAACCTCGTCGGGCTGCAGGCCTGGGTGCCGGCCGTGCCCTATGCGATGTTCTGGAACACGCCCGCCTGGAGCGTGGCGGCCGAGTTCTTCTTCTACGCGACCTTTCCGTTCGTCACCGTGCTGTTGGCGCGGCACATCCGCAAGGCGGGGTGGCTGATCCTCGCCTTCGTGGCCGCCATCGTGCTGGGCACGGCGCTCTATGCGCTGGTGATCCACTCGATGAACTTCCGCTGGCGCTTCGAGCCGCAAACGCAGTACATCGTGATGGTCTACAACCCGCTGCTGCGCTACAGCGAGTTCCTGGCCGGTTGCCTCGCCGGCCACTACTTTCTCAACACGCGCGGGCAGCTGCGGTACGCGGGCTCGGCACTGTTCAACAGCGAACGCGGCCGCAATTTGGCCATCGTTGCCTGCCTGGTGGCCATTGCACTGCGCATCATGTCGGCCGACTACACCGGCCCGAGCGCGTGGTGGTGGCTGGCCGATGTGTCGGTGAAGTACAGCGCCTACATCCTGCCCTTCGGCGTGCTGATCCTGGCCATTGCCAGCGGGCCCACCTGGCTCGGCACGCTGCTGCAGAACCGCCAGCTCGTGCTGCTGGGCGAGGCCAGCTACGCGCTGTACATCATTCACTGGTCGGTCACCACCTTCCTGCGCATGGGCTTTCTCGGTTCGGCCGGCACACCGCTCGTGCATGCGCTGTTTCTCGCCGGGACTGTGGCACTCTCGGTGGTCTGCTACCTGAAGATCGAAGTCCCGTGGCGCCGGCGCTTGCGCGGCACCGAGCAACCCGCCGGCACCTTGGTGCTGGCCTAGTTTTTTCGACGCACATACCCATGAGCATCTGCCCTCCCCCGCGCGAGCTGAAACCCGGCACCAAGCCCGTCGACGCCGAATGGCTGCAGTGGATCGCCGAGAACCGGCTGCGCAACTGCACGCCCGAGTCGATGCTGATCACGATGACGCAAAACGGCATGGACCCGATCGCTTGCGCCAGCGCCATCGCGCGCATGGAAACCGACCCGGCCTACCTGGCCGGGCGCAAGATCCAGCAGCTTCAGTACAAGCTCGAATCGGTGATGGCCAACCAGCAAAAGCTGTGGGAGATGGCGCCTCATTACGAGCGCGTGGAAAAGCGCAGTCACGTGCCGCTGCACGAGTTCATGGAGCGCTACGTGTGGGGCAGCCGCCCGCTGGTGCTCACCGGCGTGGCCGCCGACTGGCCGGCGATGAAGAGCTGGTCGCCGCAGGACCTGAAAGCCCGCTTCGGCCAGCACGAGGTGCAGATCCAGGCCGAGCGCAGCGCCGACCCGAAGTACGAGCAGAACAAGATGAAGCACCAGCGCCAGGTGCGGCTGGCCGATTTCGTCGACCAGGTGCTCGCCGGCGGCGCCACCAACGACTACTACCTCACCGCCAACAACGAAGCCCTGCGCCGCCCCGAGTTCGCACCGCTGCTGAAAGACATCGGCACGCTGCACGAGGTGTGCAACCGCGACGAGCTGCCGCAGCGCTCGTCGTTCTGGTTCGGCCCGGCCGGCACGGTGACGCCGCTGCACCACGACACGCTGATGCTGATGCACACGCAAATCGTCGGCCGCAAGCGCTGGCGCTTCATCTCGCCGCTGGACACGCCGCGCCTGTACAACCACTACGAGGTCTACAGCCCGATCGACCTCGACGCGCCCGACCTGCACCGCTACCCAGACTTCAAGGACGTGAAAGTGCTGGAAGTGATCGCCGAGCCCGGCGACACGGTGTTCCTGCCGCTGGGCTGGTGGCACCAGGTGCGCTCGCTCGACGTGAGCCTGTCCTTCTCGTATTCGAACCTCGCGGTGCCCAACCACTACAGCTTCAAGAACCCGTCGATCCACAACTGGTGAGCAGCGCGGCGCGCACCTAGAATCGACGGCTCTCTTGCCGGGGTTGGCCCGGCATTAGCCCCGAGACGCCCATGACCCGCAAGCTCTTCGTCACCACCGCCCTGCCCTACGCCAACGCACCGTTCCACGTCGGGCACATGATGGAATACATCCAGGCCGACATCTGGGTGCGCTTCCAGCGCATGGTGGGCAACGAAGTGCACTTCGTCTGCGCCGACGATGCGCATGGCGCGCCGATCATGATCGCGGCCGAAAAGGCCGGCAAAACGCCGCAGCAGTTCGTGGCCGAGATCGCCGCCGGGCGCAAGCAGTACCTCGACGGCTTTCACATCGGCTTCGACAACTGGCACTCGACCGACGGCCCCGAGAACCACGCGCTGGCGCAAGACATCTACCGTGCGCTGCGTGAGAACGAGCTGATCGAAGAGCGGGTGATCGAGCAGTTCTTCGACCCGGTGAAGAGCATGTTCCTGCCCGACCGCTACATCAAGGGCGAATGCCCGCGCTGCGGCACGAAAGACCAGTACGGCGACAACTGCGAGAACTGCGGTGCCGTCTACGCGCCCACCGACCTGAAGAACCCGTACTCGGCGCTGAGCGGCGCCACGCCGGTGCTCAAGAGCAGCTCGCACTTCTTCTTCCGGCTGTCGTCGGACCGCTGCGTCGAGTTCCTGAAAGCCTGGACCGCGGAAGCGGCAACCGACGCCACGCCACGCCTGCAACCCGAGGTGCTGAACAAGATCAAGGAATGGTTCACCACCGACGAGCTGGGCCACGTCGGCTTGAACGACTGGGACATCAGCCGCGATGCACCCTACTTCGGCATCGAGATCCCCGACGCGCCAGGCAAGTACTTCTACGTGTGGCTCGACGCCCCGGTGGGCTACCTCGCGTCGCTGAAGAATTACTTCGACAAGACTGGCCGCGATTTCGACGCGTTCATGAAAGACCCGAACGTCGAGCAGATCCACTTCATCGGCAAGGACATCATCACCTTCCACACGCTGTTCTGGCCCGCGATGCTGCACTTCAGTGGCCGCAAAGTGCCGAACCACATCTTCGTGCACGGCTTCCTCGCGTTGAGCGGCGAGAAGATGAGCAAGAGCCGCGGGACGGGGATTTCGCCGTTGAAGTATCTGCAGCTGGGCATGAACTCGGAGTGGATGCGCTACTACATCGCGGCCAAGCTGAACGGACGCGTGGAAGACATCGACTTCAACCCCGACGACTTCATCGCGCGTGTCAACTCCGACCTGGTCGGCAAGTACATCAACATTGCCAGCCGCGCAGCCGGCTTCCTGACCAAACGCTTCGGCGGCGAGTTGGGCAACATCGCCGCCGACGGCGAAGCGCTGCTGACGCTGCTGCGCGCCGACCGCGACACCATCGCCGAGCTGTACGAATCACGCGACTACGGCAAGGCCCTGCGCCAGGTGATGCTGCTGGCCGACCGCGTGAACGAATACGTCGATGCCAACAAGCCCTGGGAGTTGGCCAAGCAACAAGGCATGGATGCGCGGCTGCACGATGTGTGCACGGTGTGCATCGAAGCCTTCCGCTTGCTGACGATCTACCTCAAGCCGGTGCTGCCCGCTCTGACCGCGCAGGTCGAAACCTTCTTGCGCGTCGCGCCGATGAACTTTGCCGACGCAGCGCACGGCCTGGGCGCCCACACCATCGGCGAGTACAAACATGTGATGCAGCGCGTCGACCCCAAGCTCCTCGAAGCCCTCTTCGAACCCGCCGTCGTCGAAGCGCCGCCGCCCGGCGGCGAACCGATCGCTGCCGAGATCAAGATCGAAGACTTCAGCAAGGTCGACCTGCGCATCGCCAAGATCGTCAACTGCGAACACGTCGAAGGCTCCGACAAGCTGCTGCGGCTGACGCTCGACGTCGGCGAAGGCAAGACGCGCAACGTCTTCAGCGGCATCAAGAGCGCCTACAAGCCCGAAGACCTGATCGGCAAGTTCACCGTGATGGTGGCCAACCTCGCGCCGCGCAAGATGAAGTTCGGCATCAGCGAAGGCATGGTGCTCGCCGCCTCGCACGCCGACGAAAAGAACAACCCCGGGCTCTACGTGCTCGAACCCTGGCCGGGCGCCACGCCGGGCCTGCGGGTGCGCTGACCGCATGGCCCTTCATCTGCATCCATTTCGGCCCCGCCTGCTGGATGCACTGAAGGGCTACAAGCGCCAGCATTTCTTCGCCGACCTCGGCGCCGGCATCACCGTCGGCATCGTGGCGTTGCCGCTGGCCATGGCCTTTGCCATCGCCTCGGGCGTCAAACCCGAGCAAGGCATCTTCACGGCCATCATCGCGGGCTTCATCGTTTCGGTGCTGGGCGGCTCCAGCGTGCAGATCGGGGGGCCAGCGGGCGCCTTCATCGTCATCGTCTACGGCATCCTGCTGCGCTACGGGCTGACGAACCTGCTGATCGCCACCGCGCTCGCCGGCGTGCTGCTGTTCCTGATGGGCCTGTTCAAGCTCGGTGCGCTGGTGCGCTACATCCCGGTGACCATCGTGATCGGCTTCACCAACGGCATTGCGGTGCTGATCGGGTTCTCGCAGATCAAGGACCTGCTGGGCCTGCAGATCGGCAAGCTGCCGAGCGACTTCTTCGCGCAGGTCTACGCCCTGGTCACGCACCTGGGAAGCGTCAACCCCTATGCCATGGCGCTCGGGGCCGTGTGCGTGCTGATGCTGTTCGGCTGGCCGCGCCTGTTCGCCAGTGGCTCTCTACTTCCGCCGGCGATGCTCGAAGGGCGCACGCTGCGCACCGCCTCGCGCGTGCCGGGCCCCATCGTCGCGCTGGTCATCCTCTCGGTGATCGCCTTCGCGCTGAAGCTGCCGGTGGAGACCATCGGCACGCGCTTCGGCGGCATCCCGCAGAGCCTGCCGTCGCTCGAGTTGCCGCCGTTCAGCTGGCAGAGCGCCAAGGAGCTGCTGTTCCCCACGCTGACCATCGCGCTGCTGGGCGCCATCGAGTCGCTGCTGTGCGCGCGCATTGCCGACAACCTCATCGACCGGCCTCGGCACGACCCCAACCAGGAGCTGATGGCGCAGGGCGTGGCCAACATGGTGGTGCCGTTCTTCGGCGGCATCCCGGCCACCGGCACCATCGCCCGCACGGTGACCAACATCCGCGCGGGTGCTTACAGCCCGGTGGCCGGCATCGTCCATTCACTGACGCTGCTGGTCATCGTGCTGGCCGCGGCCCCGCTGGCGCTGAACGTGCCGCTGGCCGTGCTGGCCGGCATCGTGCTGTTCGCCGCCTGGAACATGGGCGAATGGCACGAGTTCGCCCGCCTGCGCCATTTCAGCGTGCCCTACCGCACGGTGCTGCTGGGCACCTTCTTCCTGACCGTGGTGTTCGATCTCACGGTGGCCGTGCAGGTCGGCCTGGTGCTTGCATGCTGCTTCTTCATCTACCGGATGAGCATGCTGTTCCGCGTGGAATTCGCGCCCGACAGCCCGCCCGGCGTTCGTGTTTACCGGCTCTACGGCGCGCTGTTCTTCGGCGCCGTGAGCAAGGTCGAAGCCGTGGCGCACGGCCTGCCCGAAGGCACCCGCGCCGTGGTGCTCGAGATGCACCAGCTGGTGTCGATGGACAACTCGGGGCTGGACGTGCTGATGCAGCTGCGCCGCGCCTTGGCACGCCAGGGCGTGAAGCTCGTGCTCTGCGATCTGAACGAGCAGCCCCGCGCGATGATCCACCGCGCGGGCTTCGACGCCGAGCTGGGCGAGATGAACATCACCACCCACCTGGGGGCTGCGCTGGCCCGGGCGAGCGAGGCCGCCTGACAGTCACGGCGGCTTCTTCAAGGCCTGAAAAGGGTCGGATTTCGAGGCCCGCTAAAATCGCGGCCTTCACTCTGGCGCCCACCGACCATGCCTCTCTTCTGGAAAGCCTACAAGTCCGACGTCACCTCGTTCATCGAGGAGCTCAAGGCCAAGAAGCCGACGCTGGAAAACGAGCAGCGCCAGGGCCGCGCGCTGTTGTGGGACAAGCCCATCGACCGCCCCACGCAGGCCGAGTACAACGATGCGCGGGTCGCGCAGCAGCCTTACGTCTACCAGACCAAGCGCTAGTCTTCCCGTGAGCAATGAGGCCATGGCGCAGGACGCGCCCGAGGCGGCCACCGCCCCGAATGTCGTGGACCACGTGGCCGTGGCCCGCCTGTATGGCGAGCCGCTGTTCACGATGCCGCATGACCTCTACATCCCGCCGGATGCGCTGGAGGTGTTTCTCGAGGCCTTCGAAGGTCCACTCGACTTGCTGCTCTACCTGATCCGCAAGCAGAACTTCAACATCCTCGACATCCCGCTGGCCAGCGTGACGCGCCAGTACCTGGCCTACGTCGAGCAAATTCGCAAGACCAACCTCGAGCTCGCCAGCGAATACCTGCTGATGGCGGCGATGCTGATCGAGATCAAGTCGCGCATGCTGCTGCCGCCGAAGAAGGTGGCCGAGGGCCAGGAACCCGAAGACCCGCGTGCCGAGCTGGTGCGCCGCCTGCTGGAATACGAGCAGATGAAACTGGCCGCCGCGCGGCTCGACCGTCTGCCGGTGATCGGCCGCGATTTCCTGCGGGCCCAGGTGACCATCGAACAGTCGCTCAGCCCGCGCTTCCCTGACGTCGACGCCGACGAGCTGCGTGCCGCCTGGCAAGACATCCTGAAGCGCGCCAAGCTCACCCAGCACCACACCATCACCCGCGAGCAGCTCAGCGTGCGCGAGCACATGAGCATCGTGCTGCGCCGCCTGCAGGGCCGTCGCTTCGCGATGTTCGAGGATTTGTTCGACGTGAGCCGCGGCCCGCAGGTGCTGGTGGTGACCTTCATCGCCATGCTCGAACTCTCGCGCGAGCACCTGCTCGAAGTGACGCAAGCCGAGGCGTTCGCGCCCATCTACGTGCGCCTGGCCTACCAGCCGGCCTGACGCCCTCACGCCCTTCCCGCCACCGCGCCGGCGCATCTGGTTAGACTGCGCGCCGTGCCCCCTTGGAGACCTTTCCATGCAAGAAGCCGCCGTTCGTGTCCACCCCCGCCCCGCCGCTCCTATTGACACCCCCGAGCGCTGGTCGGTGGCCGAGGTCGAGGCCCTGTTCGCACTGCCCTTCGCCGAGCTGATGCACCAGGCACAGACCGTGCACCGCGCGCATTTCGATCCGTCCGAGGTGCAGCTCTCCACGCTACTGTCGATCAAGACCGGCGGCTGCCCGGAAGACTGCTCCTACTGCCCGCAAGCGGCCCGCTACGACACCGGCGTCGAGGCCAGCAAGCTGATGGAGCCCGAGGCCGTGCTCGAGGCCGCACGTCGGGCACAAGCCGCCGGCGCCACCCGCTTCTGCATGGGTGCCGCCTGGCGCGGCCCGAAAGACCGTGACGTGGAGAAGGTGGCCGAGCTGATCAGCGCGGTGAAGTCCCTGGGGCTGGAGACCTGCGCCACGCTCGGCATGCTGGAAGACGGCCACGCCGAGACGCTGCAAGAGGCCGGCCTCGACTACTACAACCACAACATCGACACCGCGCCCGACAAGTACGGTGACATCATCAGCACCCGCCAATACGAAGACCGTCTCGACACGCTGCAACGCGTGCGCGGTGCCGGCGTGAAGGTGTGCTGCGGCGGCATCGTCGGCATGGGCGAGACGCGCACGCAGCGCGCCGCGCTGATCGCCGCGCTGGCCAACCTCGACCCGTACCCGGAGTCGGTGCCCATCAACAACCTGGTGCAGGTCGAAGGAACGCCGCTGCACGGCCAGGCCAAGCTCGACCCGCTGGAGTTCGTGCGTGCGATCGCCGTGGCGCGCATCACGATGCCGACCTCGCGTGTGCGCCTGTCGGCCGGCCGCCAGCAACTCGGCGACGCCGTGCAAGCCCTGTGCTTCATGGCCGGCGCCAACTCCATCTTCTACGGCGACAAGCTGCTGACCACCGGCAACCCCGACGTCCAGGCCGACCGCGAACTGCTCGACCGGCTGGGGATGAAGACCTCATGACGGACGCCAGCAGCGTGCCTGCCGCTTCGGTGCCAAACCTCTACGGCAGCGGCACATCGGCCGCGAAAGAGCGCAAGCCGATGACGCTGCACAAGCTGCGCGAGATGCAGGCCGCCGGCGAGCCGATCGTCATGCTGACCTGCTACGACGCGAGCTTCGCCAAAGTGGTGGACTCTGCCGGTGTGGACTGCGTGCTGGTCGGCGATTCCCTCGGCATGGTGCTGCAGGGCCGCCCCAGCACCTTGCCGGTGACGGTCGAAGAGATGGCCTACCACCTGCGCTGTGTGGCCGCGGGCAATCGCAACGCCTTTCTGATTGGCGACCTGCCGTTCGGCAGCTACCAGGAATCGCCCGAACAGGCCATGCGCAGCGCCACCGCGCTGATGCAGGCCGGCGCACAGATGGTGAAGCTCGAAGGCGGCGGCTGGACGGCCGAGACCGTGCGCTTCCTCGTCGAGCGCGGCGTGCCGGTGTGCGCCCACCTTGGGCTCACGCCACAGTCGGTGCATGCGCTTGGCGGCTACCGCATCCAGGGCCGAAGCGCCGATGGCGCGGCCACCTTGCTGCAGCACGCGCGAGAGCTTTCCGACGCTGGCGCTGCGATGTGTGTGCTGGAACTCGTGCCCTCTGCCGTCGCCCGCGAGATCACCGAGAAAGTGGCGATGGCCACCATCGGCATCGGTGCCGGCCAAGGTTGTTCGGGCCAGGTGCTGGTGCTGCACGACATGCTGGGCATCACCCAAGGCAAGCTGCCGCGCTTCGTGCGCAACTTCATGGAAGGCGCGCCGTCGATCGAAGCCGCGATTGCGCGCTATGTGGCCGAGGTGAAATCACGCACCTTCCCCGACGACGCACTGCACGGCTACTGACGATGAAGATTCTCCACACCATCGCCGAGCTGCGCGCGGCATTGCCCGGCCCGCAATCGTGTGCCTTCGTTCCCACGATGGGCAACCTGCACGAAGGCCACCTGGCCCTGGTGCGCCAGGCCAGGCAACACGCCCTGCCGGTGGTGGCCAGCATCTTCGTCAACCGGCTGCAGTTCGCGCCGCACGAAGACTTCGACCGTTACCCGCGCACACTGCCGCGCGATGCCGAGCTGCTCAAGGACGCCGGCTGCGATCTGGTGTTCGCCCCCGACGAGCGCGAGATGTACCCCGAGCCGCAAGCCTTCAAGGTGCTGCCCGACCCGGCGCTGGCCGACATCCTCGAAGGCCACTTCCGGCCCGGCTTCTTCACCGGCGTGAGCACCGTCGTGATGAAGCTGTTCTCGATCGTGCAGCCCAAGGTCGCGGTGTTCGGCAAGAAGGACTACCAGCAGCTGATGGTGATCCGCCGCATGGTCGAGCAGTTCGCGCTGCCGCTCGCCATCGAAGGCGGCGAAACGCGCCGCTCGGGCGAGGGCCTGGCCCTGTCGTCGCGCAACGGCTACCTGAGCCCCGCCGAGCTGACCGAGGCGCTGGCCTTGTCGCAAACGCTGAAGCGCCTGGCCGAAGAATTCCGCGCCCGCGCTGAAGCACTCGACCAATTCGAAGCACAGGCTCGCGACAGCCTGTCGGCCCGCGGCTGGCAGCCTGACTACCTGACGGTGCGCCGCCGCAGCGACCTGCTGCCACCCAAGGCAACAGACGCCCTGGCTCCGCTGGTGGTGCTGGGTGCCGCACGCCTGGGCAACACCCGGCTGATCGACAACCTCGAGTTCTGAACTTCTGCCGTCATTCCCGCGAAGGCGGGAATCCAGGTTGGTAGCACATCGTGGATTCCCGCCTTCGCGGGAATGACGGCAGGCCTATAAGACCTCGCTCCACAAATCCTTCCACTCTGGGTTGGTCCTTTCGATCAGCGCGATCTTCCAGGCGCGGTTCCATTTCTTGATCTGTTTCTCTCGCTGAATTGCAGCGGCCATGGATTCATGCAGTTCGAAGTACACCAAGCAGTGAACGCCATACCTCCGCGTAAAACCTTCAGTCGTGCTTTCCTTGTGTTCCCATATGCGTTTCACAAGTGCACTGGTGACGCCGACATAAAGCGTCCCATTGCGGCGGCTCGCGAGTAGGTAGACAGCAGGCCGCTTCACCATTGGCTCCCTCGGCCATTCCCTCCCGACCGGGAATGACCAGCTCAGCTCCCCGGTGACCGCACGCCGAGCTTGAAGCCGATCATGGCCCGCAGCTTGTTGGGCACCACAGGCTTCACCAGCAGGTGGAAGTCGTGCTCCTGGGCTTCGGCTTCGTGGCCGGTCATGGTGCTGCCGGTGACCATGATGGCCGGCACCTCGTCGCCGAAGCGCTGGCGCAAGGCCTGGATGGCTTCGACGCCGGTGCGGCCCTGCTCCAGCCGGTAGTCGACGATCAAGAGGTCGGGCCGAGAGCTGATGGGGTCGGCTGACTGCGCCCAGGCGTGGCTGGCTTCCACCGTCTCGAACGATGCTACCTGCGCCCCCCAGCCTTTCAGCAGCACCTCGAGCCCGCCGCGCACTGCCGGTTCGTCTTCGACGACGACGATGAACTTGCGGTCGAGCGTGATGCCGAGCGGCGCCTTGCCGGCCACGTCGCTCGGCCCGCGTGCACGGGGCACCTTGCCCGCGGGCAGCTGCAACGAAAACACGGTGCCGCGGCCCAATTCGGAACGCAGCGACAGCGGCACGTCGATCAGCCCGGCCAGGCGCTTGACGATGGCCAGCCCCAGGCCCAGGCCCTTGCGCTGCTGTGGCGACAGCGTCTCGCTGTAGGGCACCTGGTAGAACTCTTCGAAGATGTGCTCCTGCTCGCGCTCGCGGATGCCCATGCCGGTGTCCCACACCTGCAGCAGCAGGTGGCCGCTACGCCGCCGGCAGCTCACCAGCACGCTGCCGTCGTTGGTGTAGCGGATGGCGTTGGACACAAGGTTGCGCATGATGCGCTCCACCAGCACCGGGTCGGCGTAGATGTTGTGGGCCGCGCCGCGGAAGCGCAGGCTCAGGCCCTTCTCGAACGCCACCGGCTCGAAGTGCAGGCGCAGCTTGCGGAAGATCTCGCCGACGTTGAAGTGCTCGGGCGTCACATCGACGCCGCCGGTGTCGATCTTGGTGATGTCGAGCAGCTCGGAGAAGAGCCCTTCCAATGCATCCACCGAACCGTTGATGCTGGCCACGAGGTGGGTCACTTCTTCGTCGTGGCTGCGCTGGCGCAGGGCTTCGGCGAACAGGCCCATGGCATGCAGCGGTTGGCGCAGGTCATGGCTGGCCGCGGCGAAGAACTGGGTCTTGGCGCGGTTGGCCACTTCGGCCTCCTGGCGGGCCTTGTCGGCCGCCGCCTTCTCGGCGCGCAGCTGGATCAGCAGCTGGTCGGCGCGCACCTTGATCTGCATCAGCCCTTCATTGTTCTTGCGATACAGGCGCGCCAGCATCACCGTGATGCCGAAGACGACGAGCAGGTACGCCGCCAACAGCAGGCTCTTGGAATCGCCGGGCAGCGCCACGCGCACGATCAGCGGCGCCAGGCAAAGTGCGCAGAACTCGTAGAAGGTGTTGTGCTGCGGCGAAAGAATCTGCATGCCGGCCATGCAGAAGCTGTAGATCGTGAGGATCAGGATCAGCTTCTCCGACGCGTTGCCGTAGCCGTAGAAGAACCACGCCGCCACGCCCCACAGCAGGCCGGCGCACAAGGTGGTGGCGCGCCAGGCCTGGTACCAGCGCAGCAGGGCAGCGCGATCGTCGTTCGGCCGGTGGCTGAAGCCGTATGACATCCAGGCCCGCACCAGGCCGAGCACGCCCAGCACGATCAGCCACGCCAGCATGCCGGGCCGCGGCACCAGCTTCCAGAACTGGCTGACCGTGACGCTCACGCCCAGGATCATCGCGATCGTGGTGGTGGGCAGGTAGGCGTAGATGTCGGCCACGCGCTCGGCTGCGGCCTGGTCTTCGAGCATCGCGCGAGTCGCGGCGTCGACACCGGCTGCACCGGGGGCGTCGTGCGCGCCCGGTGATGCGGCGGGCTTCTCGTGGCCGGGCAGGAGCGTGATCATCGCGTCAACGCGGCGTGCTGCCGCGCCAGGCTGAGAAGCCGCCGTGCTGCTGGCTCATCTGGCTGACGGCCAGCACGGCCTGGGTGCGCGAACTCACGCCGAGCACGCGCAGCACCGCGGCCACGTGGTCCTTGACGGTTTCGACCGACACGCCCAGATCGCGCGCGATCAGCTTGTTGGGGTGGCCTTGCAGCAGCAGCGCGAGCACGTCGGTCTGGCGCGGCGTGAGGCCAAGCGATTCCAGGCTGGGCTGGGTCTGGAAGCCGCTGTCGGTGGCTTCCTTGGTGACGACGTTGAGCTGGCTGCTGAGCACGTCCGTGCTGCGCCGCGTGACCGGTGGATCCACGCCGATGCTCATCGGCGGCACGTAGATGCCACCCGACATCACCATGTGCAGCGCCTCGAACAGCGTCTCGTTGGTGGCGCGCTTGGGCACGAACCCCATGGCGCCGAGGTCGATGGAGCGGATCACGTCGCTGGCACGGTCGGAGGCCGAGACCACCACCACCGGCAGGGCCGGGTAGGCAGAGCGGAACTCGACCAGCAGGTCGAACCCATTGGCGTCGCCGAGCTGCAGGTCGAGCAGCACGAGGTCGAAATCGTTCGCGGCCTTCAGCGCCTCGCGGGCAGCGCGGGCACTGCCCGCCCCGACCACCTTGACGTGGTCGCCCAGCCCCTTGATGACCGTTTGCAATGCCGAAAGAATCAGCGGGTGGTCATCGACCAGCAGGACCTTCATTGTTATTCCCCCATAGGTGTGTGCGAGTGGCGATCCTATGCCAGGCCCAGCGGCCCAGGCCTCCCTCCAATGGGGGTCGAAAGGTGTGTCCGCCTGGTTTCAGGCGTACCGGCGGGCAAGCGACTCGGCCACGCACACCGGTTTGGCAGAGCCTTCGCGCTCCATCGTGCATTCGATGGCCACCTGCGCACCACCTTCGAGCGGGATGTATTCGAGCAGCTTGAAGCGCCCGCGCAACTTGCTGTTGACCGGCACCGGCGACGGGAAGCGCACCTTGTTCAGGCCGTAGTTCACGCCCATCTTCACTTCCGTGACATGGAAGGCAGTTGCCGTCATCTCGGGCAGCAGGCTCAGTGTGAGAAAGCCGTGGGCAATCGTCGTGCCGAAAGGGCCCTCCTTGGCGCGCTCGGCGTCGAGGTGGATCCATTGGTGATCGCCGGTCGCATCGGCGAACTGGTTGATCCGTTCCTGCGTGACGGTCAGCCACTCGCTGACGCCGAGTTCCTGGCCGACCAGGGCCTGCAGGTCCGAAATCTTCTCGAAAGTCTTCATGCATCGATCCAGGTGATGAGGGGCTGCCACTGCTCCATGTCGCGCTCGACCCGGCTGGGCGCCACGTCCCACAGGGTGAGGCCGCGGGCGGCCAGGTGAACGTAGTTCTGAGTGTCCCGCAGGAAGGTGACGACCGGCGTCTCCAAGGTGCCAAGAAAGCTGCGCAGCTGGTCGGCCGAGATGGTGCCTTCGCGGATGCGCATGCCCACCACGCCAACCGACACCTTGTCGCCGCGGCGGTGCGCCAGCAGCTCGCCGATGAAGGCGTGGGTGGCGTGGATGTCGAAGATGCTCGGCTGCAGCGGCACGATCACCTTGTCGGCGATCTTCATCACCTCGTCGAGACGCTTGCCGTGCAGGCCGGCGGGGGTGTCGAGCACCACATGGGTGGTGCCCTTGGGCGGGCGCACCACCTCGTCGTGCGCAAGATCCCAGCTGGCGATCTTCGGCAGCCCTTCGGGCCGCAAAGACAACCAGGTGCGGGCCGACTGCTGGCGGTCCACGTCTCCCAGCATCACCGCATGCCCGGCATGGGCCAGATAGCCCGCCACGTTGGTCGACAAGGTGCTCTTGCCCACCCCACCCTTCGGATTGGCCACCACGATCACCGGCATGCGCTGCTCCCGAGTTGTGGATGTACCGGACAAGCCCCCGCCACGCTCGGACTCGTTCGGTACATCCTGGACGTTTGCGGTTATGTTAACGGGCACCCGCTTTCTCCCAACTCAAGATTTACCCATGACCCAAGCGACCGACATCCTCGTGATCACGGCCCACCCGCACATGGAGCTGTCGCGCATCAACCGCCGCCTGATGCGTGCCGCCGCCGATGTGCCGCGGGTCCAGGTGCGCGACCTGTACGCGCTCTACCCCGACTACCTGATCGACGTGCCTGCCGAGCAGGCCGCCCTCTCGGCCGCGCAGCTGGTGGTCTGGCAGCACCCCATCCACTGGTACCACATGCCCCCGCTGATGAAGCTCTGGGTCGACGAGGTGCTGGCCTTCGGCTGGGCCTACGGGCCCGAAGGCGGCGCGCTGAAGGGCAAAGACCTGTGGCTGGTCGCCAGCACCGGCGGCCCCGACGACTCGTACCAGCCCGCCAGCTACAACCGCTACCACTTCGAAGCCTTCATGCCCCCTTACGAACAGACCGCCACCCTGTGCGGCATGCGCTTCCTGCCGCCGATGGTGCTGCACGGTGCCCACAAGGTGAACCACCACGACCTCGGGGCGCATGCCAAGACCCTGGCCGATCGCCTGGCCAACTACCCGGCCTGGCCCGAAATCGAAGGGCTGGAAGAGTGCATCGCCTGCGAGGTGCCCCTCTCCGCCCGCCCGCAAGACGAAGCGGCCAACACCGCCGGCGGTGCGCTGGCCGCCCACAGCGCCGAGGCAGCCTGATGGAACACGGCAGCTGGCTGACGGGCACCCTGGTCTACCTCGGTGCGGCCGTGCTGGCCGTGCCGCTGGCCAAGAAGCTGGGGCTCGGTTCCATCATCGGCTACCTGGGCGCGGGCATCGCCATCGGGCCCTGGGGCCTGCGGCTGGTCACCGACCCGCAAGACATGCTGCACTTCGCCGAGTTCGGCGTGGTGCTGATGCTCTTTCTCGTGGGGCTCGAACTGGAGCCGCGCCGCCTGTGGTCGCTGCGCAAGCCGATCTTCGGCTGGGGCAGCGCGCAGCTCTTCGGCTCGGCCGCGGTGCTGATGGCCATCGCCGTGGCGTTCGGCGTGCCCTGGCAGCTGGCGCTGGTGGGCGGGCTGGGCCTGGCGATGTCGTCCACCGCCATCGGCCTGGGCGTGCTGGGCGAGCGCAACCTGATGGCCACCACCAGCGGGCAAAGCCTGCTCAGCGTGGCGCTGCTGCAAGACATCGCGGCCATCCCCATCCTCGCGCTGGTGCCGCTGCTGGCGGCCAGCGAAGGCGCGCATGCCGATGGCAGCGCCTGGCTCGCGGCGGGCAAGGCCATCGGCGTGATCGCCACCATCGTGCTCGGCGGGCGCCTGCTGCTGCGCCCCGCGCTGCGCTGGATCGCCCGCAGCGACACGCCCGAGATCTTCACCGCCGCCGCGCTGCTGCTGGTGGTGGCCACCGCAGCACTGATGCAGGCGGTGGGCCTGTCGATGGCGCTGGGGGCCTTTCTCGCCGGCGTGCTGCTGGCTGAAAGCGAATACCGGCGCGAGCTTGAGACCGACATCGAGCCCTTCAAGGGCCTGCTGCTGGGCCTCTTCTTCATCGCCGTCGGCATGAGCATCGACTTCGCGGTGGTGCTGAAGCAGCCGCTGCTGATCACCGCCATCGTGCTGGGCTTCTTCGCGCTGAAGGCCGTGGTGCTGTGGGGCATGGGGCGCGCGATGCCGCTGCCCAAGCCGGAGCGCCCGGTGTTCATCATCCTGCTGGCGCAAGGCGGCGAGTTCGGCTTCGTGGTGTTCCAGACCGCGACGCAGGCGAAGGTGATCGATGCCGCCACTTCGTCGCTGCTGGTCGCGGCGGTGGCCATCTCGATGCTGCTGACGCCGCTGCTGCTGGTGGCTGCCGACAAATGGTGGATCCCGCTGCTGGCCAGGCACAAGCCGGTGAACATCGACGAAATCAGTGAGCAGCAGAACGCACCGGTGATCATTGCCGGCTTCGGCCGCTATGGGCAGATCGTCGGCCGGCTGATGTTTGCCAACGGCATCAACGCCACGGTGCTCGAGCACGACGCCGAGCAGGTTGAAGGCTTGCGCAAGTTCGGCTGGCTCACCTTCTATGGCGACGCCACGCGGCTCGACCTGCTGCGCACCGCCGGTGCCGCCAAGGCACGTGTGATCGTGGTGGCCATCGACGACGTGGAGCAGAGCCTGAAGCTAGTCGACGTGGTGAACGAGAACTTCCCGCAGCTGACCATCATCGCCCGCGCGCGCAACGTGACGCACTACTACGGCCTGCGCGAACGCGGCGTGAAGCTGATCGAACGCGAGACGCTCGACTCGGCGCTGATGAGCGCGCGCAGCGTGCTCGAAGCCATGGGCTGGGAGCGCCACCAGGCGCGCAACCTGGCCTTGCGCTTCAGGCGACACAGCATCGAGCTGCTGGAAGAGATGGCGCTGCACCGCACCGACGAGGCCAAGCTCATCGCCGTGGCCAAGCAAGGCCGGCAGCAACTTGAGCAGCTCTGGGCCAAAGAGCGTGAAGAGGCGCAAGAGCGCAAGCAGCGCGCGGTCTGGAGCGCCGAATCGGGCACTGAATCGAGCGAGGGCGCACCATGACGTCGACATCTTTCCTGCGAACCCACGGCTTCAAGTCTCTGCAGCCGGGCCGGCGGCTCATCGTGCTCGGCGCCGTGCACGGCAACGAAACCTGCGGCACACGCGGCATCGAGCGCGTGCTGGCCGAACTCGACAGCGGCGCGCTGCAGATCACCCGCGGCAGCGTGACCTTCGTGCCGGTGGCCAACCCGCTGGCCTACCGGAAAGGCCAGCGCGCCGGCGACCGCAACCTCAACCGCAACCTGCGGCCCAACGCCGACCCGCAAGACTTCGAAGACCGCATCGCCCACGTGCTGTGCCCGCTGCTGGCCGAGCACGAGGTGCTGCTCGATTTGCACTCCTTCCACACCGCCGGCGAACCGTTCGCGATGATCGGCCCGACCGACAACACGGGCACGCTCGAACCCTTCGCCCACGCCGCCGAGGAAGAAGCGCTGGCGCTGCGCCTCGGCCCGCGCCGCATCGTCGAAGGCTGGCTCGACACCTATGCCACAGGCGTGAAGAACCGGCTCCAGCGCGCGAGCCCCACCGACCGCGCGCAGATGCTCAGCACCGACCCGAGCTACGGCGTGGGCACTACCGAATACATGCGCAGCCAGGGCGGCTACGCCATCACGCTCGAATGCGGCCAGCATGCCGACCCGCAATCGCCCGAAGTGGCTTACCGCGCCATCCGCAACACCCTCGCGCACCTGAAGTTGGTGGACGAACCCGCGCCCCCGGCGCGCAGCGACATCGAACTGCTGCGCCTGGCCGAGGTGACCGACCGCCACCACGCCGACGACCGCTTCGCGCGCGAATGGGCCAGCTACGACCCGGTGAAGGCCGGCGAGGCCATCGGCACGCGAGCCGATGGCACGGTGCTGCGCGCGCCGAGCAGCGGTTTCATCGTGTTCCCCAACCCGGCGGCCACCCCCGGCAACGAGTGGTTCTACTTCGCGCTCAGGAGCAGCCGGGCGCTGAACCGCCGCGGCTGAATCGGCTCATGGCAAGGTGACCGCCTTCCTGTGCCGACCGTGCATCGCGGCGATGCACCGTCAGTGAAACCCGTCCCACAGCAGCTTGAGACCGGTGAGCAGCATGCCCGCGTAGACCAGCTTGTAGAAAAGCGCAGGCGGAATGTGAGGCACCAGGCGCACGCCGATCCACACGCCCACCGGTGCCAGCGGCATCAACACCAGCGCGGTGCTCATGTTGCGCAGGTCGATCAGGCCCAGCCAGGCATAGGGCACGACCTTGGAGAGATTCAGCGTCGCGAAGAAGATCGCCATGGTCGCGGTGAAGATCATCGGCGGCAGCCGCAAGGGCAGCACATAGGCGCTCACCGGCGGGCTGCCGGCGTGGGCCACAAAGCTCGTGAAGCCCGAGGCCGAGCCCAGCAGAAAGCCGAGCCAGCGCGGCGGTGGCGGCGCATCCGCACGCGGCGGGAACAGCAGGCGCTGCGCCAGAAAGAGCAAGGTCAACGCACCCACGATGCCCGATACGGTATGCGTCGGCAGCACGCCGAACATCAGGAGCCCGATGACCGTGCCCAGCAGCCCCGCCGGCAGCAGCAGGCGCAACAGCGTGCGGTCACGCTGGTGCCACAGCGCCTTGACGCCGGTGGCGTCCATCACCAGCAGAAGCGGCAGCATGATGGCCGCCGCCTGAGGCACGGGAATGGCCAGCGCCATCAGCGGCGTGGCCAGCGCGCCGAAGCCGGCACCGAAGCCGCTCTTGGCCAGCCCCATCATCAACACGGCCGGCACGGCGACGGCATAAAACCCAGGGTCGGTGATCATGCAAAGGAAAAAGCGAGAATTCTCCGATGTTCACGCCCTCTCAGCACGACGTCCGCCGATTCTTTTGCGACACCCACCGCAAGCGCCGGCAAGGCCTGCCGCTCACGCCGATGGAAACCGTGGCCGCCGACTGGATCGGCGAGCACCCCGAGTACCACGCCGAGCTTGACGACGTGGAGGCCGCGCTGGCCGCCGTCTACGACGTCGAGGCCGGCCGCACCAACCCCTTCCTGCACTTGTCGATGCACCTGTCGATCAGCGAACAGGTCAGCATCGACCAGCCGCGCGGCATCAAGCAGGCCTATGCCCTGCTCGCCGCCAAGCGCGGCTCGGCGCATGAAGCGCAACATGAAGTGATGGAATGCCTGGGCGAGATGATGTGGGAGTCGCAGCGCAGCGGGTTGCCACCGGACGGCCACAAGTACATCGACTGCATCCGCCGCCGCGCGACCCGCTGACTGCACGCGCGAAGCGCCGTGCTTCATCAAGCAACGCCCGCGGATCCGGCTTTGCCGGTCCGCAGGGTGGCGCCCCTCGGGGGCTGAGTCCGGACTCAAACAGTCCAGTGGACTGTTTGTGCCTGGCGAAGAGTTGGGCCTCTGGCCCAACGCGGCCTGCAAGGCGGCAGCGAAGCGACTGGGGGGCCTTATTGCGCGTGCGCGCCAGACGTCTTGATCACCTTGGCCCACTTGTAAGACTCCGCGGTGATGAGCCGCCCGAAGGCGGCCGAGCCCATGCCGCTGGGGATGGCGCCTTGCGCCAGCATCGTCTGGCGCATGGCCTCGGTGCCGAGTGCGCGCGAGATCTCGGCGTGCAGCTTGCCGATGATCTCGAGCGAGGTGCCCGTGGGCGCCAGGATGCCGAACCACGAGGTCGCATCGAAGCCCTTGAGCAGCTGGCCGCCGGCTTCGTCGATCGTCGGCAGCTCGAGCATCGAGAACGAGCGCGTGGTGCTGGTCACCGCCAGCGCCTTGAGCTTGCCCGACTTGATGAGCGGCGAGGCCGACGGCAGGTTGTCGAACATCACGTCCATCTTGCCGGCGACCATGTCGGCCAGCGCCGGGCCCGAGCCCTTGTAGGGCGTGTGCGGCATCACCGTGCCGGTCATGGTCTTGAAGAGCTCGCCGGTGAGGTGGATTGAAGTGCCGCTGCCCGAACTCGCCATGTTGAGCTTGCCGGGGTTGTCTTTCGCGTACTTGATCAGGTCGAGCACGCTGCGGATGCCGGTCGATTCCATCTTGGCCGGGTTCATCACCAGCACGTTGGGCACATTGGCCACCAAAGTGATGGGCGCGAAATCCTTGATGGGGTCGAAGGGCAGGCCCGCGTAGAGCGCGCCGTTGATGGCCTGGGTGCCCACGGTGCCCATCAACAGCGTGTAGCCATCGGGCGGCGACTTCGCCACCTCGGCCGCCCCGAGGTTGCCCCCGGAGCCGCTCTTGTTGTCCACGCTGAAGGGTTGGTCGAACGCGCGTTGCAGCTGGGGCGCGAGCACGCGCGCCAGCACGTCGGTCGTGCCGCCCGTGGCAAATGGCACGACGATGCGCACCGGCTTGGCGGGCCAGGTATAAGCCAGCGCGTTCGGCGCGTGAAGAGCAACGGGGCTGGCTGCGGCGGCCAGCAGGAGACGGCGGCGTGTGAGGGCTGAATGCATGGGTTGCGGGGAGCAAAAGTACGAGCGCGATTGTGCGGACAGCCACATTCCTTGCAAGCGCAGAAATGAAGAATTTCTGCGCACTTCGCCACTTCGTTGCCTCGTGCCGACAGTGCGTCCGTCAGCGCCTCGGCACGCCGATTTTTGTCACTTCACCGTCACCCATCGCCACTCCAACCAGTTGTCGGGCCGGTGCACTGCGTCGACGTTCTGCCGCACGGCCCAGGGGATGACCTGGCGGTGCAGCGGGATGTTCAGCACCAGTTCGTTGTGCCGCTTCAGCAGCGACCTGATGAGCTGTTCGCGCTTCTTGGGATCGGGCTCTTTGCTCGACGCGATGGCCAGTTCTTCGAGCTGGGCGTCTTTGGCGCCGCCGAAATTCCACGAGCCGATGCCGCCCTCGCCTCGCCCGCGCAGCACCGGCGTGATCGTGACTTCGGCGTCGGTGATCTGGCCGCCCCAGCCCAGCATGTACATCGAGGTGTCGTACTTCTGCACCTTGGGGAAGTAGGACGAGCGCGGCATCGCGTTGACACGCACTTTCACGTTCAGCCGCGCCCACATCGAAGCGAGCGTCTGGCAGATTTCTTCGTCGTTGATGTATCGGTTGTTCGGGCAGTCGAGCGTGACTTCGAAGCCCTGCGGGTAGCCGGCGTCGGCCATCAGCTTCTTGGCGGCTTCCATGTCGTAGGGGAGGCGCTTCTCGATGTCGGGGTCGTTGTAGTCGCCCAGCGGCGATGACGTGATGCTGCCAGTGGGTTGCGCCTGGCCGCGCATCAGCTTGGTCTTGATGGTCTCGATGTCGACCGCCTGGTACAGCGCCTTGCGTACCCGCAGGTCCTTGAACGGGTTCTTGCCCTTCACGTTGCTGTAGAGCAGCTCGTCGCGCAGCTGGTCCATGCCGATGAAGACGACGCGGCTTTCCGGGCCGTCGATCACTTTCACGCCGCTGGTGTTGCGCAGCCGCGGCAGGTCTTGCGGGGCCGGGTCGAGGATGAAATCGACCTCGCCCGAGATGAGCGCGGCCACGCGGGTGGCATCGCTCTTGATGGGCGTGTAGACCACCTCCTGCACGTTGCCGTCGAACTTGCCCCACCAGGTGGGGTTGCGCTTGTAGACCGTCTTCACATCAGGCTGGCGCGAGACCAGCATGTAGGGCCCGGTGCCGTTGGCATGGAAGGAGGCGTAGCCCTCTTCCTTGTTCTTGAAGTCGATGGGTCGGGTGGCCTTGTTCTTCTCGGCCCAGGCTTTGCTCATGATGGGCAGCAGCCCGATGTGCTGCAGGAAGATCGGGTTCACGCTGGCGAGATTGAACTCGACGGTGAGGTCGTCGATCTTCTTCGGGGTGCCTACCGCGTTGGCGTAGACGGCGATGTCAGACGATGCCTCCTTGGCCCGCCGGATCGAGAACACCACGTCGTCGGCGGTGAACGGGCTGCCGTCGTGGAAGGTGACCTTGGGCCGCAGCTTGAAACGCCACTGCGTGGGCGACGGTTGCTGCCAATCGGTGGCGAGCGCGGGCTCGAGCAGCATGGTCTTGCTGCGGCTGACCAGGGTTTCATAGACCTGGCCGTTCATCGCGTTGGTCAGCAACTCGTTCTGCGAATAGGGGTCCATGGTCTGCGCATCACCCTGCGACGCCCAGCGCAGCGTCTGCGCGTGGGCGGCGGTGGCCGTGAGGCAAACAATCAGACTGACAGCGGACAAGCTGAGTTTCATGCGCACTCCTGCAAACGACGAAAGCCGCGAGTTTAGGAGGCGGGCGCGTAGCCCTCTTCGGCCAGAGCCGCGGTGAAGTCGGCCGCCGAGCGGCTCGACTCGATCTGCACCTTGTGGTTGGGCAGGTCGATGTCGAGCTTGGCCGCCGGGTCGAGCTTGTGCACGGTGTTGGTGACGGTGCGAACGCAGTGGCCGCAGGTCATGGTGGGCAGGGTCAGTTCGATCATGGCGAGGTTCTTTCGTGGATGAGGCTTTAGTATTCACCTTCCCATGATGGCAAGGTCAAGCAGGGGGATGTTCTTGACCTTTCCATCATGGGAAGGTCTAAGCTCCACGCATGGATTCGAACCCGACCCTCACCTTGCAGCTCCCGATCGAGGGCATGACCTGCGCCTCGTGCGTCACGCGCGTCGAGAAGGCGCTGTCGCGCGTTCCCGGCGTGCAATCGGTGAGCGTCAACCTCGCCACCGAGCAGGCGACGGTGGTGCGCCAGAAGAGCAGCGGGCCGACGGCCGACCTGATCGCTGCCGTCGAAGGCGCCGGCTACACCGCCCATGAAATCGCTTCGGCCGAGCCGCCTGCCACGCACGGCTGGCAGGTGGTGATCGCAGCGGCGCTGTCGGCACCTCTCGTCTTGCCCATGCTGGGTGATGCGTTCGGCCGGCACTGGATGCTGCCGGGCTGGTTGCAGCTGCTGCTGGCCACGCCCGTGCAGTTCTGGCTGGGCGGGCGCTTCTATGTGGCGGGCTGGAAGTCGGTGCGCGCCGGCAGCGGCAGCATGGACGTGCTCGTCGCCCTGGGCACCAGCGCCGCCTACGGGCTGAGCGTGTGGCAGCTGTGGCACGACGCCTCGGCGATGCCGACGCTGTACTTCGAGTCGTCCGCGGTCGTCATCACGCTGGTGAGGTTCGGCAAGTGGCTGGAGGCCCGCGCCAAGCGGCAGACCACCGAGGCCTTGCGCGCGCTGCAGGCGCTGCGGCCCGACACCGCGCGCGTAAGGCGCCATGGCCGCGAAGAAAGCGTGCCGATGGCCTCGGTGCAGGTCGGCGACGAGGTGGTGCTGCGCCCCGGCGAGCGCGCACCGGTCGACGGCGTGGTGCTGGAAGGCACGAGCCACATGGACGAATCGTTGCTCACCGGCGAAAGCCTGCCGGTGACCAAGGGGCCGGGCAGCCGCATCACCGGCGGTGCGATCAACGCCGAAGGGCTGCTGGTGGTGCGCACCACGGCGGTCGGCGCAGAGACGGCGCTGGCACGCATCGTTCGCCTGGTCGAATCGGCGCAAGCCCGCAAGGCACCGATCCAGCAGCTGGTCGATCGCGTGAGCGCGGTCTTCGTGCCCGTGGTGGTGGTGGCCGCGCTCGCCACCTTCGTCGGCTGGTGGGCGTGGAACGGCGACATCTCGACCGCGCTGCTGCACGCGGTGGCCGTGCTCGTGATCGCGTGCCCGTGTGCGCTGGGGCTGGCCACACCGGCAGCGATCATGGCGGGCACCGGCACCGCAGCGAAACACGGCATCCTGATCCAGGATGCGCTGGCACTCGAAACCATGCACGCCGTCACCGTGATCGCGTTCGACAAGACCGGCACGCTGACGCAGGGCAAGCCGACGCTCGTCGATGCTCAATCGCTGGCCTTGAGCCGCGACGACCTGCTCGCACGCGCAGCCGCGCTGCAATCGGGCAGCGAGCATCCACTGGCGCGCGCCGTGCTCGATGCCGTGCCGCAGGCAACACCAGCCCAGCACGTGCAAGCCGTGGCCGGGCGCGGCGTGAAAGGCGTGTTCAACGGCGAGACCTTGGCCTTGGGCAGCGGCCCGTGGATGCGCGAGTTGGGTGTCGACACCTCGCCACTCATGAGCGCAACCACCGCGCTGCAATCGCAAGGCCGCACCGTGTCGTGGTTGGCCCGCACCGACGCATCACCGCAGCTGCTGGGCCTGCTGGCCTTCGGCGACCCCATCAAGCCCGAGGCGGCTGCCGCGATCACCGCGCTCAAGGCACACGGCGTACGCCCGGTGCTGGTCAGCGGCGACAACCGCGGCAGCGCGCAGGCCGTGGCCGATCAGTTGGGCATCACCGACGTGCACGCCGAGGTGCTGCCCGGCGACAAGGCCGGCGTGATCGCCGCGCTTCGCAACGGGCTGCCGCACGGGGCCAAGGTGGCGATGGTGGGCGATGGCGTGAACGATGCGCCGGCCCTGGCCGCCGCCGATGTGGGCATCGCGATGAGCACCGGCACCGACGTCGCCATGGCCACCGCAGGCATCACCTTGATGCGGGGCGATTTGTCGCTGGTGATCGCGGCGCTCTCCATTTCGCAACGCACCACCGCGAAGATCCGCCAGAACCTGTTCTGGGCCTTCGTCTACAACGTGGTCGGCATTCCGCTCGCCGCCTTCGGCTACCTGAGCCCGGTGGTCGCGGGCGCGGCGATGGCGTTGTCGAGCGTCAGCGTGATCAGCAATGCACTGCTGCTCAAGCGCTGGAAACCCGAAGGGAGAAGCACATGAACATTGGCGAAGCAGCGAAGCAGTCGGCGGTCACGGCGAAGATGATCCGCCACTACGAAAGCCTGGGCCTGCTGCCCCCGGCGCCTCGCACCGATGCCGGCTACCGTGTCTACGACGATGCCAGCGTGCACACGCTGCGTTTCATCCGCCGTGCCCGCGACCTAGGCTTCGGCATGAAGGAGATCGACACCTTGCTCGGCTTGTGGCGCAACCGCCGCCGCGCCAGTGCCGATGTGAAGCGCATTGCCAAGGCGCATGCAGACGACCTGCAGCGCCGCATCGACGAGATGCAGGCGATGAAGCGAACGCTGGAGAACTTGGCGCATTGCTGCCAGGGCAATGCGCGGCCGGACTGCCCGATCCTCGACGATCTGGCCGGCGGCCGGGCCTGATCCCTCAGGCGGCCACACCGTTGCGCTTGAGCGCATCGGGGCCGGCCCACAGCTCATCGAGCTGCGTGAACTTCCACTGCGCATTCGATTCGCGTGCGGCAATGCGGTCGGCACACGCCGGGTTCGCCAGGTTCAGTATCTCGGGCGGAACGTGCAGTTGCGAACGCGTCGAGAAGAACACCTTGACCTTGGGCGACACCAGCGATTCGGGGTTCTGCTCGCACACCACTGCCAGCCGGCCCGACTGCATGCGAACCAGAGAGCCGATGGGGTAGATGCCCACGCTCTTCACGAAGGCCTGGAACACCACGTCGTCGAAGTGCCCGCCGCGCCACTCGGCCATCTTGCGGATGGATTCGGCCGGGTCCCAGCCGTTCTTGTAGGGCCGGTCGGAGGTGATGGCGTCGTACACGTCGCACACCGCGCCCATCTTCGCGAGCAGCGTGATCTGGTCGCCGCGCAGGCCGTGCGGGTAGCCGCTGCCGTCCATCTTCTCGTGGTGGTGCAGGCAGACGTCGAGCGCGCCTTCGGTGGCCGTGCCGCCTTCGAGCAGCAGCTCGTGGCCGCGCGTCGGGTGGCTCTTCATGATGGTGAACTCGGCGTCGGTCAGCTTGCCGGGCTTGTTCAGCACCTCCGAAGGCATCATCGCCTTGCCCAGGTCGTGCAGCAGGCCGGCCAAGCCGGCGTCGCGCGTCTTGGCTTCGTCCAGGCCCAGCTGCCGGGCCAGCGACACCATCAGCGCGCACACCGCCACCGAGTGCATGTAGGTGTAGTCGTCGTGCGTCTTCAGGCGCGCCAGGCTGACCAGCGCACCGGGGTTGCGCCAGACGGAGCCGGCGATCTCATCCACCAGGGGCAGGCATTCGGTCGCATCGACGGCGTTGCCCAGGCGCACTTCGGAGAACAGTGCTTTCACGGCCTGCTTCGATCTGGACATCGTCGCCGCGGCGCGCTTCATTTCGCCGGCCATGCTGGTTGCCTGGGTCAGGATGGCGGGCGCCTCCGCCGGCGCGAGAACCGGCGGCGCGGTAACGGGCTCGGGCTCGGGCTCGGGCTCGGGTTCGGCGGGCTGCGGGCGCTCAGGCAGCACGTCGAGGCCCCTGGCGGTGTCGATGACGCAGGCCTCGACGCCGCTGGCCAGCAGCTTGTCGAGATCGCTCTTGTCAGCGAGCACGAACGTGGTTTTCCAGAACGGATGGTTGAGCCACGGACCCTCCAGCGCGTGCAGGTGCATGCCCAGGCGTAGCTGTTTGATCTGGATCTTTTTCAGCATGGGAAGGAGAGCGTTCGAGGGAGCCGCTCGGTCTCTATCGGCACCCCGCTCTCGAACTTGATACGCGTAGTCACAAAACAAAAACGCCGCTCATGAGAGCGGCGTTTTCGTGTGAACTAAGTCGGAACTCGTTCGGCTGGAACTCCGGCCCGTTCAGCGGAAGCGGGGTTGCGGCACGGTGTGCAGTTCGCTCGGCAGCGAAGCGAGGTACTGCGCCAGTTCCTTCAGCTGCGCGTGCGTCAGCTGCCCGGCCATGCCCATCATGATGGGGTTGGAGCGGCCGACCTGCGGATTGTTGGTGGTCTGGTAGGCCTTGAGCGCGACGTACAGGTAGTCGGCATGCTGGCCGGCGAGCTTCGGGTAGCTCGGGTCCAGCGGGGTGTTGAAGTTCGGGCCGTGGCAGGTGTTGCACTTGCTTTGCTCGATCAGCTTGGCGACCTGTTCGCTCGGGGCCGGAGCAGTCTGCGTTTCGGCAGTCGCCGCCTTCTTGCCTTGCTCTTCGTAGAACGCGGCCAGGTCGGCGATGTCTTGGTCGGTGAGCGGTGCGGCAATCGCCTTCATCGTCGGGTGCTTGCGCTCGCCCTTCTTGTAGGCGTTGAGCGCTGACGCGATGTACTTCGCGCCCTGGCCCGAGATCATCGGCACCTTGTGGATTTCAGGGAAGCTGGCCTGGTAGCCGGGGATGCCGTGGCAGCCGATGCACATGGCTGCCTTCTTTTCGCCGGCCGCTGCGCTGGCCTTGATGTCTTGCGCCTGAACAGCGAAGGTGGCGCCGCCAAAAGCAGCAAGCGCGAAGATCGTGGAGAGCAGTTTTTTCATGGTCCGACGGGGGCGGGTCTTCGAAGTAACCGCGGATTATAGGGATGCCCGCGCCGCGCCCCTGCCCGACCGGCTCGGTGTCATCTGGCGGACAGCGCTCGCAAATGCTGCGCTTATATACTGGCCCGACACCCTTCCACCACGGCTGCCCCATGAAATTCACCGGCTCAGAGAACTACGTCGCCACCGATGACCTGATGCTGGCGGTGAACGCAGCGGCCACGCTGAAGCGCCCTCTGCTGATCAAGGGCGAACCGGGCACCGGCAAGACGATGCTGGCCGAAGAAGTGGCGCAGGCGCTGGGCATGCCGCTGATGCAGTGGCACATCAAGTCGACCACCAAGGCACAGCAGGGCCTCTACGAATACGACGCGGTGAGCCGCCTGCGCGACAGCCAGCTGTCGGACATCGACGGCGGCGAGCGCGTGAAGAGCATCCACAACTACATCATCAAGGGTGTGCTGTGGCAGGCCTTCACCGCCGAGAAGCCGGTGGTGCTGCTGATCGACGAGATCGACAAGGCCGACATCGAATTCCCGAATGACCTGCTGCGCGAGATCGACCGCATGGAGTTCTACGTGTACGAGACGCGCGAACTCGTGAAGGCGGTGCACCGCCCGCTGGTGTTCATCACCTCCAACAACGAGAAGGAGCTGCCCGACGCGTTCTTGCGCCGCTGCTTCTTCCACTACATCAAGTTCCCCGATGCGACGACGATGCAGCGAATCGTCGACGTGCACTTCCCCAAACTGCGCAAGGAGCTGCTCGCCGCCGCGCTGAAGAACTTCTACGACGTGCGCAACCTGCCCGGCCTGAAGAAGAAGCCGTCGACCTCGGAGCTGCTCGACTGGCTCAAGCTGCTGGTGGCCGAAGACATTCCGCTCGACGTGCTGCAGAGCAAGGACGACAAGGTCTCGGTGCCGCCCCTGGTCGGCGCGCTGCTCAAGAACGAGCAAGACGTGTCGCTGTTCGAGAAGCTCGTGTTCATGCAGAAGCACAACCGTTAGGACCTGCTCACACCAAATGAACACTCGCGTGACTCAGGAAACACGCGCCATCGAGGCGCAAAGCGCAGCTGTAGCACTTGCTACAGCGAGCATTTGCAACGATGAGGGCGCGTGTTTCCTGAGATCACCCGAAGGGCCAGTCTTCGGCGAGGCGCACGGCGGCGTTGCGGGCTCGTTGTGTGCCAAGGGCACACGGCCTCACCCCCGCCTTGCCCTGCACCTCGCCGAAGACTGGCGCGGGTGCTCATTTGGTGTGAGCAGGCCCTAAATGCAGCCGGTATTCCCCGTCACGCTGGAGAGCGAGCGCCTTCGCCTCGAACCGCTGAGCCACGTGCATCTGGACGGCCTGCTCGCTGCAGCCGCCGATGGCGAGTTGTGGAACCTTCGCATCACCTCGGTGCCCGAGCCGCAAGACACCGCGGCCTACATCGAGACGGCACTCAAGCAGCACGAACAAGGCAATCGCCTGGCCTTCGCGGTGATCGACAAGGCCAGCGGCAAGGTGCTCGGCAGCAGCAGCTACCACGACATCGTGCCCGCAGTGGAGCGCCTGGAGATCGGCTTCACCTGGTACGCGAAGAGCGTGCAACGCAGCCATGTCAACACCACCGTCAAGCTGATGCTGATGACGCACGCCTTCGAAACCCTGGGCGCCAAGCTCGTGGGCTGGCGCACCGACAACTTCAACTTCGCCAGCCAGCGCGCGATCGAGCGCCTGGGCGCCAAGCGCGACGGCGTGCTTCGCCACCACGCCCTGCGCCGCGACGGCACGGTGCGCGACACCGTCATGTACAGCCTGACCCTGGGCGAATGGCCCGAGGTGAAGGCCCAGTTGATGTACCAACTCCACAAGCCGCGCTGAGCGCGGCTTTTTTCATGCCTCGCCGCGTCGAGCGGCTCTTCAATTCCAACGACAACCCTCATGGCACAACACAAGACACTCACCGTTGACGACATCTGGACCTTCGACCGCGTCGGCGCGGTGGCGCTCTCACCCGACGGCGCGCAGGCCGCGGCCTCGGTCTCCAGCTATTCGATGGAAGAGAACAAGGGCCATTCGAGCCTGTGGCTGCTGTCGACCTTCGGCGGCGAGCCGAGGCAACTCACGAGCTGCGGCGACAAGGACGGCCAACCCGCCTGGTCGCCCGCCGGCGAGCGCATCGCCTTCATCGCCAAGCGCGAGCAGCAAGGCGAGAAGGACGATACACCGCAGCTCTACGTCATCGCGCCGGACGGCGGCGAGGCGCAGCGCGTAAGCCAGTTCGTGCCAGGCATCGAGGCCTTCAAGTGGTTCCCCGACGGCAAGCGCATCGCCTTCGTCGCCTGGGTCTGGCCCGAACTCAAGGGCACGAATGCGCAGGCCAAGGCCTACAAGGAATTCAAGGACCGCAAGGAAACCGCGTACGTCACCAGCGAAGCCCAGTACCGCTACTGGGACCACAACCTGCCGATGGGCCGCGTGGCCCATCTGCACGTGCTCGAGGTGGCCACAGGCCGCGTGCGCGACCTGTTCGAAGGCACCGCCTACGAACTCGTGCGCACCGAGCCCGACGCCGATGCCTTCGACATCTCGCCCGACGGCAAGAGCATCGCCTTCGCCCACGACCCCGGTGTGCGCAAGCAGATCGACACCTGCCGCGCACTCGCTGAGATCACCGTGCGCAGCGGCAAGATCGCACCGTTGGTGCAAGACAAGGCCTGGAATTTCGAAGGCCCACGCTACAGCCCAGACGGCAAGCGGATCGCCTTCGTCGCCGCCCACCAAGGCAAGCGCCACACGCGCCACCATCAACTCGCGGTCATGGAGCTCGGGGGCCACCACAAGGTGCTGACCGCGCACTGGGACCACGAAGTCAACACGCCGCTGCGCTGGGCCGACGACGCCGGCTCGGTCTACTTCGCCGCCGAGGAACACGGCCGCCGCCACCTCTATCAATTCGACCTGAAGAGCGGCAACGCCACGGTGGCCGTGAGCGGCGGCTGGGTGCAGCAATTCGACGTCGCCGGCGAGGTGATCGTCACCGCGGCCGACTCCATGGACCACCCCGTGCGCGTGCACAGCCACCGCGGCACCGAGCCCGCGCTGCGGCTCGATCGCTTCAACGACGAAAAGCTCAAGCCCTTCCGCCTGGGGCACCACGAGGCCATCGAGGTCACCGGTGCGCAGGGCGAGCCGGTTCAGGTGTGGCTCATCTACCCGCCCGGGTTCGATGCGAAGAAGAAGTACCCGCTGCTGCACAGCATCCACGGCGGCCCGCACGCCGCGGCCGGCGACACCTTCCACTACCGCTGGAACAACCACGTGTTCGCGGCTCAAGGCTACGTGGTCGCTTGCGTCAACTACCACGGCTCCAGCGGCTTCGGCTACGAGTTCCTCGACAGCATCACCCACCGCTGGGGCGAGCTCGAACTGCAGGACGTGGAGGCCGCCACCGACTTCCTGTTGAAGAAGCCCTGGGTCGACCCCAAGCGCGTGTTCGCCACCGGCGGCAGCTATGGCGGCTACATGGTCGCGTGGATGAACGGCCATGTGAAGCCCGGCCGCTACCAGGCCTACATCTGCCACGCCGGCTGCTTCGACTGGACAGCCATGTTCAGCGATGACGCCTTCACCTGGCACGCCAAGGACCTTGGCACCTGGTACTGGGACGACCTCGCCAAGGTCCATTCGCAAAGCCCGCACGCCTTCGCCAAGCACATGAAGACACCCACGCTGGTAATCCACGGCGCGCTCGACTACCGCGTGCCCGACCAGCAAGGCCTGGCCTACTACAACACGCTGAAAGCGCGTGACGTGGATGCGCGCCTGGTGTGGTTCCCGGACGAGAACCACTGGATCCTGAAGCCGCGCAACTCCAAGCTCTGGTATGGCGAATTCTTCAGCTGGCTGAAGCAGTACGACCCGGGTGCGGGCCGTGCGAAGAAGAAGGCCTGAGAAAGCCTACAACCCGAGGTTGAGCGACAGCCCGACGCGCTGGTCGACCCAGCCCGGGCCGGCGGGCAGATAACGCGCCCCGAGGTCGATCGCGAAGGTGCGAGGCACCAGCCACCAGCGCCCACCGATGCGACGCGCCTCAGTGCCGGTTTCGGTGCCGGCCCACTCGGCGAAAAGCACGCCGGACTTGGTCGGCTGCCAAACGCTGCTGACGGTCGTCCGTGTGCGGGGGCCGGCGGTGTGCTCGAGGCCGAAGTTGGTCTGCAGGGACAGGCTTTCGACCAGCCGCACCAGGCCACCCACCGACAAGGCCGTGCGCTCGGTGCGCAGCCCGCCATTGGCGTCGCTCCCGCGCAAGCCGGCCCAATCGAACTTGAGTGAACCGACCAGCGACGAGAAACGCATCGAACTCAGCGCGCTGTACTCGGCCTTCACGAGGCTCGGGCCCGGATCCACCGGCTTGGCCCGTGGCGTCTCGAGTTTCAAGCGCGAGCTTTCGTAATTGCAGCCGTCGGACAGCATGGCTGCATGCTGCGATGCCGAGGCCTCGCCGAAGGCGGCCACCGGGCAATCAGGCCGCGGCAGACCGTCGGCCCAGCAGGGTGCGGACACCCCCGCCACGAGGGCTGCTGCCCCCGCCATTCGCCACCACGGTGTTGCTCTGGTCGCCATGCTGGGGCGAATGATGCGATCTTGCGTTCATGCTGTCACGCCAAGCACCCATGGTTTTAGTGACCTATTCGGCCTATTCAGCTCATTGGTCGAACTCGAACCGATCGCGCCCCAGCGATTTCGCACGGTACATCGCGGTATCGGCGCGCTTCAGCAGCAGGTCGACCTCGTCGTTCGGGCCGCGCCAGGCGGCCACGCCGGTGCTGACGGTAAGGCGCAGGCTCTCGCCCTGCCAGACCCAGGGCCGCCGCAGCAAGGCGTCGCGCAGCCGCTCGGCGGCACTCAGCGCCTCGCTCGACGAGGTGTTGGGCAGCAGCACGATGAACTCCTCGCCGCCGAAGCGGCCGACGCGGTCGCTGTCGCGCATCAACCCACTCAGAATCTGCGCGAGGTGGCGCAAGGCCTCGTCGCCCGCGGCGTGGCCGAAGCGGTCGTTGATGGCCTTGAAGTAGTCGGCGTCGACCATCAGCACCGAGAACGGCTGGTTGGCGCGGATGGCGCGGCGGGCCTCGTCGCGCAGCAGGTCGTCCATCGCGCGGCGGTTCAGCAGCTCGGTCAGGCCGTCGTGGCGAGACAGGCGGCTCAGCTCGCCCATCAGCCGCGCACCCACCAACGCCACCAGCGTCAGGTGGAACACCAGCGCCGTGACCAGAAACAGCAGCGCCGAGCCGATGTTGAGCGAGCTGTTGGCCGAGAGTTCCGACACCACCGTGTCGGGCGATGCCACCGCGCGCGCACTGCGCGCCATGAAGACCAGCCCGCCCAGCAGCAAGGGCACGGCCAGCAAGAAACCCCAGCGCAGCTCGAGCTTCTTGCGGGCATAGCCGAGAACGTCCGCCGCCGTGGCCATGCACAAGAGGCCCAGCAGGCCCGAGATCGACACCACGCGCAATGCCCCGTTGTTCGTCACCAGGCAGTACCAGGAGAAGCCGGCCACCGCAGCCAGCAGCGCCGCGTAGAACCAGGCATTCCCCGCGTGCCCGACGAACTGCCGCACACCCCGCTGCATCAGCATCGTGCCGGCGACCACGCAGATATTCGCCAGCGAGCGGAGCCCATCGGTGTGAGCGCTGTGAACGTGCGTGGCCTGCACGAAAATCACCAGCGACAGGCCCGTCAACAAGGCATAGGCCGCCCACTGCACGACCGAGCGCCGGTCCAGCCTGAGCACCACGGCACCGACCAGCCACCCCAGTGCCAGCACCACCTGCTGGCAGGCAACCAGCAGGAAGGCGATTTCGGTGGCGGAGAAGGTGGGCATGCAGCGTCGGAACGTGGCGAAAGAAGAGAGGGCAAACGGGCTGCCCGACAAACGCGGGAGACAAACGCCGAAGACCGGCGCCGACCCTTATAGCATCGGGTATTTCCGCCCGGTAAGGTCGGTTTGCACAGATCATCCCGGCTTGCCTCAAAATCGCCTCCCATGCTCATCGATTTCTTCTTCACCCTGCGCGCTGCCAAGCTGAAAGTCTCGGTCAAGGAGTACCTGACCCTGCTCGAGGCCATCAAGGAGGGCGTGATCGATGACGAAGAATCCGGCCCCACGGTCGACAAGTTCTACTACCTCGCCCGCACTTCGCTGGTGAAGGACGAAGCCAACTTCGACAAGTTCGACCGCGCCTTCGCCGCCTACTTCAAGGGCGTGGAACTGCTCACCGATTTCACGCAAGACATCCCGCTCGACTGGCTGCGCAAGAAGATGGAACTTGAGCTCAGCCCCGAAGACAAAGCTGCCATCGAGAAGATGGGCTGGGACGAGCTGATGGAAACACTGAAGAAGCGCTTCGAGGAGCAGAAGGAGCGCCACGAAGGCGGCAACCGGATGATCGGCACCGGCGGCACCTCGCCCTTCGGCGCCTACGGCTACAACCCGCAGGGCATTCGCATCGGGCAGGACAAGAGCCGCAACAAGAGCGCGGTGAAGGTGTGGGACCAGCGCCAGTTCAAGGACTACGACGACAACCTCGAACTCGGCACGCGCAACATCAAGGTCGCCCTGCGCCGCCTGCGCCGCTTCGCGCGCGAAGGCTCCGAAGAAGAACTCGACCTCGACGACACCATCCGCTCCACCGCAGCCAACGCCGGCTACCTCGATATCAAGATGGTGCCCGAGCGGCACAACAAGGTGAAGGTGCTGCTGCTGATGGACGTGGGCGGCACGATGGACGAGCACATCCACCGCGTGGAAGAGATCTTCAGCGCCGCCAAGGCCGAGTTCAAGCACCTCGAGTTCTATTACTTCCACAACTGCGTCTACGACTTCATGTGGAAGAACAACCGCCGCCGCTACAGCGAGAAGTTCGCAACCTGGGACATCCTTCGCAAGTACAACAAGGACTACAAGCTCATCTTCGTGGGCGACGCGACCATGAGCCCCTACGAGATCCTGCAGCCCGGCGGCAGCGTCGAATACAACAACGAAGAGGCCGGTGCCGAATGGCTGCAGCGCCTGACCAGCGCCTTCCCCAAGTTCGCATGGATCAACCCCGAACCGCAAGGCGTGTGGAGCTACCGCCAAAGCATCTCCATCATCCAGCAGCTGATGAACCAGCGCATGTTTCCGCTCACCCTCCAGGGCCTCGAAGGGGCCATGCGCCTGCTGAGCAAATGATTCATCGGGACCGTCGTGCAGCCTGGTGTGTGCTGGGCCTGATTGCCGCTGCGTGCCTCTCCGGTTGCGCAGCACTCCGCGGCAGCGAGCCGCTCGAACCCAAGGCGGGCAGCGAATCCCCGCCCGCGGCTGCACCTGCGGCCGCCGTGCCGCCGGCCGACGCGGCCTCGGCACCCGTCGCAGTGGCCTACCGCGTGGAGGTCGACGCCCCCAAAGACCTCGAGAAGCTGCTGGCCACCTACCTCGACCTGGCGCGCTTCCAGAACGCCCCCCAGACCGACGGCATCACCAACGCCGAGCTGGTCCGCCTGGCGGCCGCCTCGCCGGTACAGGCGCGGCAGCTGCTCGAGACCGAGGGCTACTTCAACGCGCAGGTCACCGTCACGCGGGCCGACCCGCCGGGCGAAACGCCGCTGATCACGCTGAAGGTCGACCCCGGCCCGCGCGCCACCATCGCCAAGTTCGAGCTGACGGCCGAAGGCAGCCTGCAGGAGCGCGCCAATGCCGGCGAAGCCGGCGCCCGCGAGCTGCTCGATCGCCTTCGCAAGCGCTGGCCGCTGCCGCCCGGCGCGCCCTTCAGCCAACCCACCTGGAACAGCGCCAAGAACAGCACGCTGGCCGTGCTGCGCGCCGAGGGCTACCCGACGGCCTCATGGACGGCCACCTACGCCCACGTCGATGCCAAGACCCGCGAGGTCGAACTCGAGGTGCTGCTCAACAGCGGCCCGTTGTTCTACATGGGCGAGTTGCGCATCGAAGGCCTCAAGCGCTACGACGAGGGCGCCATCCGCAACGTGGCCGACTTCGGCCCCGGCACGCCCTACAGCGAGAAGCGCCTGCTCGACTTCCAGGAGCGGCTCGGCAAGCTCGGCCTGTTCAACAGCGTCTCGGTCGAGATCGACCCCGATCCGCAGAAGGCCGCCTCGGTGCCCGTGCTGGTGAAGGTGACCGAGCAGCAGCGGCAGACCGCCATTGCCGGCGTGGGCTACAGCGACGACGCGCGCGAGCACGTCACGCTGGAGCACTACAACCGCCGGCCGTTCGGCTTCAACCTGCAGGCGCACAACAAGTTCGAGATCGGCCGCTACAAGCGCCTGTGGGACAGCGAGCTGCTGTCCAACCCCGGCGAGGCGCAGTACCGCCGGTTCGTCTCGGGCAACATTACGCGGCTCGACACGGACGACGACGTGACGCTCTCGTGGAAGGCCCGCGTCGGCCGCACGCTCGACACCGAGCGCATCCAGCGCCAGATCTACGGCCAGCTGCTCAATGCCACCGTGGAGAATGCCCTCGGCGAGCAAACCAGCCGGGCTCTCTCGGCCCATTACGACTGGCTGTGGCGCGATCTCGACAGCATCATCCTGCCCACGCGCGGCCTCACCTCGTCCATCCAGGTGGCCGGCGGATTCGCGCGCTCGAACAACGCCGCCAACGGCCCGTTCACCCGCCTCTACACGCGCAACACGATCTACTGGCCGCTCGGCAACTCCTGGTACTCGCAGGTGCGCGCAGAGTTCGGCGAAGTCTTCGCCAAGCCGGATGTCGGCATCCCGGACACGCTGCTGTTCCGCGCCGGCGGCGACGACTCGGTGCGCGGCTATGGCTATCGCAGCCTCGGCCCGCTTACCGACGGCGTGCTGGTCAGTGGCCGCAAGATGGTGACCACCAGCGCTGAAATCGCCCACCCCTTCAGCGCCAACCTGCCTTCGGTGTGGTGGGCCACCTTCATCGATGCCGGCAACGCCACCAACGAATGGTCGGAGTTCCACTGGGCGCTCGGCTACGGCGTCGGCGTGCGCTGGCGCAGCCCGGTCGGCCCGCTGCGCATCGACCTGGCTTACGGGCAAAAGGTCAGTGCCGTCCGTCTGCACTTCAGCGTGGGCATCGCCTTCTGATGAGTTCCGCCACGCCGCCCGACCTGCCGCCGAGCGCCGAGGCCAAGGCCGAAGCCAAGGTGCGCAGCCGCCTCTTCCGCGCCACGCTCGTCAGCATCGGCGTGGTGGTGCTGGTGATCGGCCTGCTGAGCGGCACGGTCGGTGCGCTCTTCTGGGCCGCGGGCAGCGCCACCGGCACCGCCTGGCTGCTGGCGCGCCTGTCGGTGGCCGGCATCGGCGTCAGCGTCATCGAACCCGAAGGCACGCTGATCGGCGACCTGAAGGCGAAGCAGGTCATCGTGACGGCGGGCAGCACACGCATCGTCATCGACCGGCCGGTCTGGCACCACCTGAGCGTGTCATACACCCGCGAGCCCGACACCTGGGGCCGGGTGCATGTCGAATCGCTGACGGCCGACCGCGTGACCATCACCGTCACCCCCACGTCCGACGGCAAGCCCTTCGTGCTGCCCACCAAGCTGCGCCTGCCGATGGAGCTGCAGGTCGACGACCTGCGCGTGGCCGAAGCCTGGGTGCCCGGCCTCGAAGGCCACCCGCTGCGCAACGTGCACGCCAAGCTGCAGCTCGGCGCCGACCGCGGCCGGCAGCACCGCATTGATGATCTCGGCCTGCTGCTCGACCCCATGCAGGTCGCCGGCCACCTGCGCATCGGCGCCGAAGCGCCGCTGGCGCTCGACGTCGACCTGCGCGCCGTGCAGTCCGCCACCGCCGCAGGCAGCCCCGCAAACCCCGCCCTGCCGGCGTGGGCCAAGACCTTGCGCGCCGACTGGCAGGCCGAGCTGAAGGCCGACGGCCCGCTGGCCCGCTTCAACACCCAGGCCAAGCTGCGCGCGCAAGGCCAGTCGCTCGACGCCACCGCGCAGGTCGCGCCCACCGAGCCCTGGCCGCTGCCGCAGCTCGACGCCACCACGCAAGGCCTCGACTTGTCGGCCCTGCTCGAGAAAGCGCCGCTCACCGCATTGACCGGCACGGTGCGCATCACCGCCCCCGACAAGACCAAGCCCCGCGAACTCAGCGCCCACGCCGACCTGAGCAACGCCAAACCCGGCCGCTGGGACACGCAACAACTGCCCGTCGCCGCGCTGAAGCTCGATGCGCGCGCGAGCACCGACCGCTTCGACCGCATCGAGCTGACGCAGTTCGAAGCCCAGCTCTCCGATGGCCGCACCTCCGTTGGCACGCTGCAAGGCAACGCCCGCTGGAACGACGGCGACTTCGACGTGCAGGCCGAGCTGGCCAAGCTGCAGCCCGGCGCGCTCGACTCGCACCTCGCCGCCATGGTCCTCAGCGGCCCGATCAAGCTGTCGGGCAAGACGCACCCCAAGACCCCCGAGGGGGCCTCGGTGCCGCCCACCTTCACCGCGCTGGCCGACCTGAAAGGCCAGCTCACCTCGCCGTCGCGCGCGGTCGAACTGAAGCTCGACGCCTCGGGCACCGAAGATCGCGTCGAACTGCGCGAGCTGCGCGCCTCGGCCGGCGGCGCCCGCGCCACGGTCACCGGCACGGCCGACCGCCAGGCGAACGCATGGCAGCTCAAGGCCAAGGCCGCGCTGGTCGACTTCGACCCGCGGGTGTGGGTGCCGGCCGGGCCCGGCAGCGGCTGGCAGGAAGGCAACCACCGCATCAACCTCAACGGCGACCTGACGCTCAACGTGCCCGACACCCTTCGCCTCGCGAACGAGGCCGACAAGCGCACGCTCGTGAGCCGCCTGGCCGGCCTGCGCGGCGAGGCCACCGTCAAGGTCGACGACAGCGTGGTGGCCAACGTGCCGATGGCGGGCAACGTAGCGCTGCACCATGCCAACGCGGCCGACCCCTTGAGCACGAACATCGATCTCGACATGGGCGGCAACCGCATCAAGCTCGATGGCCAGCTCACGCCCGATGCGGTGGGCGGCAAGGACCACTGGTCTGCCGAGGCACGCGCGCCGGCACTCGCGCGCCTGGTGCCGCTGCTGCGGCTGGTGGTGCCGCCCGGCGACGTGGCGGCACTGGTCAACGGCCTGAGCGGCACGCTGAACGCCGACGTCGAAGCCAGCGGCCGCTGGCCCGATCTCACGTCCAAGGGCAAGGCCAGCCTGGCCGGTGTGCGCGCCGGCGACTGGGCCGTGGGCCAGGGCGAGGCGCGCTGGCAATTCGGCAGCACCGCCGATGCGCCGCTCGATGTGCAGCTCGACATTGGCCAGGCCGCCTGGTCCAGCAAGCAGATCGGCAACACCGTGCTGTCGCTCAAGGGCAGCGCCGCGTCGCACGACTTCAGCCTGCGCACCGAGCTGAAGGCCGCTCCACCGGTCTGGGTCGACAGCGTGCAAGGCCGCGTGCAGGCCGCACCGGCCACGCCCATTCCTGCCACCGGTTCGGCCTCTGCCGCCGCGGCCGTCGCTGCCGCCGCATCGGCCCCTGGAGCAGCCGCGGCACCGCCCGCGGCGCGCACGCTGCTCGCGGCCAGTGCCCACGGCAGCTTGAGTGGTGGCGTGCTCGCCGGCAAGAGTACGAACGCAAAGGAACCCGAAACACCGTGGGCCTGGAAAGGCGTGCTGCAGCAGCTCGAACTGCGCACCACGCAACCCGGGGCGGCACCGATGCTGCTGACGAAGAACGTGGCACTCGAACTGACGGGTGGCCCCGCGATGCGTGCCACCGTGAGCGCCGGCCGCGCCGACATCGTCGGTGCCGGCCTGCGCTGGAACCGCATCGCCTGGCAGGCCGGCCAGGGCGTGCAGACGCAGCAGCTCGACATGCAGGCCGAACTCGAGCCGCTCGACGTGGCGCCGCTGATGCGCCGCATCCAGCCCAACTTCGGCTGGGGTGGCGACCTGCAGATCGCCGGCAAGGTGGTCGTGCGGCAGACCGACAAGTTCAGCGCCGACATCGTGCTCGAGCGCACGAAGGGCGACCTCAACGTCACCGAAGAAAGCGGCACCCAGGCGCTCGGCCTCACCGACCTGCGCGTGGGCCTGACGGCCGAAGACGGCGTGTGGAACTTCACCGCCGGCCTGGCCGGCCAGCAGCTCGGCGTGCTGGGCGGCGCGATGGTGGTGCACACCTCGCCCCAGCAGGCCTGGCCTTCGGCCGATTCACCCGTGCAAGGCGTGCTCGAAGCGCAGGTCGCCAACCTCGGCACCTGGGGCGCGTGGGTGCCGGCCGGCTGGCGGCTCGACGGCAGGCTCAACGTCAGCGCCAGCCTGGGCGGCAAGTTCAACCACCCCGAATACACCGGCGAAGTGCGCGGCGGCGGCATCGGCGTGCGCAACACCGTCGAAGGCGTGAACCTCACCGATGGCACCGTCGACATCTCGCTGCGCGGCAACACCGCCAAGATCAACACCTTCACCGCACGCGGCGGCGCCGGCACGGTGCGGCTCGAAGGCCAGGCCAACCTCGACGACACCTGGCACACGCGCCTGAAGCTCGTCGCCGAGAAATTTCAGTTGCTGGGCCGGGTCGACTTGCGCGTGATCGCAAGCGGCGAAGGCCAGATCGCGATCGACGGCGACATCATCAAGGCCGACGGCCGCTTCACCGCCGACGAAGGCCTGATCGACTTCACCCGGCTCAGCTCGCCCAGCCTGAGCGACGACGTGGTCGTCACCGGCCGCCCCAACGACAGCGGCGAGCCACCGCCCAACGCAACATCGGCCTCCGCCAACAAGCTGACGGTCGACCTGCTCGTCAACCTCGGCAACCACCTGCAGATGCGCGGCCTGGGCATCGACACGCGCCTCACCGGCGAGCTGCGCGTGAGCCACCCCAACGGCAAGTGGGCGCTGAACGGCACCGTCAACGCAGTCGACGGCACCTTCGCCAACTACGGCCAGAAGCTCGAGATCAGCCGCGGCGTGATCACCTTCACCGGCGCCCCGAGCGACATGCGGCTCGACATCGAAGCCATCCGCCCCAACCTCGACGTGCGCGTCGGCGTGCAGGTCACCGGCCCCTTGCAGAACCTGCGCGTGCGCCTGTTCTCCGAACCCGACATGACCAACAACGAGAAGCTCTCGTGGCTGCTGCTGGGCCGCGCGAGCGACGGCCTCGGCCGCTCCGACACGGCACTGGTGCAGCGCGCTGCGTTCGCATTGCTGGCCGGCGACGGCGACGGCGGGCCGGGCGCGATCACCAGGGCCTTCGGCATCGACGACGTGGGCCTGCGCCAGACCGAGGGCGACACCCGGGAGACGGTGGTGTCGGTGGGCAAGCAGCTGTCCAAACGCGTGTACATCGCGTACGAGCAGAACCTCAACACCAGCACCGGCAGCTTCCAGGTGACGTATCGCATCGCGCAGCGCTTTGTGATGCGGATGCAGTCCGGGTTGGATCGCTCCATCGACCTGATCGGCACCTGGCGCTGGGAGTGATTGGGCCCCCCAGTCGCTATCGCTCCTGCCCCCAAGGGGCGCCGCCTGGCGGCCCGGCAAAGCCGGTTCCGCGGGCGTTGCTTGATGCTCACCTCGCTCCGCGGGTGACGACCAGACCTATACGCTGTCTCTCCAGACTAGGGCAAATCCCAAGCATTCGATGCGAATACGTACATGCCAGTGCGTTCAAAGTATCAAGTGGGGATAGGCCCGCGCCCTATCTTTCCTCCTGTCTGCGCACCTCGCAGCACATCAAACCTAAATCGACAGGAGACTCCCAATGAAGATGAAGGCAAGCCTTGCCATCGCATGCGCCCTGGCCCTCGCCGGCACGGCGGCATCGGCCACCGACCTTGTCATCGCGACCGTCAACAACGGCCACATGATCGAGATGCAGAAGCTCGGCAAATTCTTCGAGCAGGCCAACCCCGACATCAAGCTGAAGTGGGTCACGCTCGAAGAAGGCGTGCTGCGCCAGCGCGTCACGACCGACATCGCCACCAAGGGCGGCCAGTTCGACGTGATGACCATCGGCATGTACGAAACGCCGATCTGGGGCAAGAAGGGCTGGCTGCAGGAGATCAAGCCCGAAGCCGCTTACGACGTGGACGACCTGCTGCCCGCCATGCGCAGCGGCCTGTCGGTCGAAGGCAAGCTCTACGCCGTGCCGTTCTACGGCGAAAGCTCGATGCTGATGTACCGCAAGGATCTCACCGACAAGGCCGGCATCACCTTCCCCGAGCGCCCGACCTGGGAGCAGGTGCGCGATGCCGCCTCGAAGATCCACGACCCGAAGGCCGGCGTCTACGGCATCTGCCTGCGCGGCAAGCCGGGCTGGGGCGACAACATGGCCTTCATCACGACAATGGCCAACAGCTTCGGCGGCCAGTGGTTCGACATGAGCTGGAAGCCCCAGCTCGAGACCAAGCCCTGGAAGGACGCGGTCACGCTCTACGTCGACCTGCTGAAGAAGTACGGCCCGCCCGGGTCGAGCGCGAACAGCTTCAACGAGATCCTCGCGCTCTACAACGAAGGCAAGTGCGGCATGTGGATCGACGCGACGATCGCAGCCTCGTTCATCACCGATCCGAAGCAGAGCAAGGTGGCCGACAAGGTGGCCTTCGCGCAGGGGCCGTACAGCGCAACGCAGAAGGGCGCGAACTGGCTGTGGGCCTGGGCGCTCGGCATCCCGGCCGGCACCAAGAACGCCCCCGCGGCGCAGAAGTTCATCTCCTGGGCAACGTCGAAGGAGTACATCGCTCTCGTCGCGAAGGAAAAGGGCTGGGCGGCCGTGCCCACCGGCACGCGCAAGTCGACCTATGCGAACCCGGAGTTCCTGAAGGCCGCCAAGTTCGCCGAGGCGGAGAAGAAGGCGATCGACAGCGCGAACCCGAACGACAGCACGCTGCCCAAGAGCCCGTACGTCGGCGTGCAGTTCGCCGCGATCCCCGAGTTCCAGGCGATCGGCATCGCGGTGGGCCAGCAGATGAGTTCGGCACTCTCCGGCCGGTCAACAGTCGACCAGGCGCTGAAGGCAAGCCAGACGGCGGCCGAGCGTGAGATGAAAAAGGGCGGCTACTACAAGTGAGGCCCTTCTCGCCCGTCACGCGGTTGTGATGGGCGAGAGGTCTTTTTGGACGCAAAGGTCGCAAAGGCAGACGCGAAGGACGCCAAGAGTCGAGTCCTTCTCTTCCCCCTTCTTTCCTTGCGTTCTTGGCTGCTTTCCTTTGCGACCTTTGCGTCCAAAAAGAGGCTGCCTCACCACCTCATCACCCAAAAGCACAACCATGAAAAGACTCCTCCCCCGCGCCCTGATGGCGCCCGCGGTGGTCACGCTCTTCCTCTGGATGATCGTGCCGCTGCTGATGACGCTGTACTTCTCGGCGGTGCACTACAACCTGATGCAGCCCGGCGAGAAAACTTTCGCCGGCTTCGAGAACTTCGAGTACTTCTTCACCGACCCCGACTTCGGCCCGTCGGTGTGGAACACGATCGTGCTGCTCGGCTCGGTGATCGTCATCACCGTGGTGCTGGGCACCGCGCTCGCGCTGCTCGTCAACGACCCGTTCCCCGGCCGCGGCATCGTGCGCGTGCTGCTGATCTCGCCCTTCTTCGTGATGCCCACGGCCAATGCGCTGCTGTGGAAGCACATGATGATGAACCCGGTGTACGGCGTGCTCGCGCAGGTGGCGATCTTCTTCGGCACGACGCCGGTCGACTGGCTCACCGACCACCCGCTGTTCTCGATCATCCTGATGGTGGCGTGGCAGTGGCTGCCCTTCGCCTGCCTGATCTTCATCACCTCGCTGCAGTCGCTCGACCGCGACCAGATGGAAGCCGCCGGCATGGACGGTGCCAACGCCTTCCAGAAATTCTGGTTCCTCACGCTGCCGCACCTGGCGCGGCCGATCGCGGTGGTCGTGATGATCGAGCTGATCTTCCTGCTGAGCGTGTTCGCCGAGATCTTCACCACCACCGGTGGCGGGCCCGGCAACGACAGCACCAACGTCGCCTTCCTGATCTTCAAGCAGGCGCTGATGAACTTCGACGTGGGCGTGGCCTCGGCCGGCGCGCTGTTCGCGGTGGTGCTGGCGAACATCGCCGCGGCATTCCTGATCCGCATGATCGGAAAGAACCTGGACTGATGACCATGAAGCACATCGCACTCATCATCCGCACGCTCGCAGCCTGGATCGTCACGCTGCTGATCGTCTTCCCGCTGATCTGGCTGGTGCTCACCGCCTTCAAGACCGAGCAGCAGGCCATCGCGATCCCGCCGCAGCTGTTCTTCACGCCCACGCTCGCGAGCTTTGCCGAAGTCAACCTGCGCAGCGACTACCTGCTGTTCGCCAGGAACTCGGTGATCACGAGCTTCGTCTCCACGCTGCTGGGCCTCGCGATCGCGGCCCCCGCGGCCTACTCGATGGCGTTCTTTCGCAGCCCGGCCACACGCGACATCCTGATGTGGATGCTGTCCACCAAGATGATGCCGGCCGTCGGCGCGCTGGTGCCCATCTACGTGATGGCGCAGACCGCCGGCATGCTCGACACGCTGCCCGCGTTGATCATCGTGTTCACGTTGTCCAACCTGCCGATCATGGTGTGGATGCTGTATTCGGGCTTCAAGGACATCCCGTCCGACATCCTCGAAGCCGCGCGCATGGACGGCGCGAACGTCTGGGGCGAGTTCCGCCACGTGATCCGCCCGCTGGCCATGGGCACGCTCGCCTCCACCGGCCTCTTGTGCCTGGTGCTGAGCTGGAACGAGGCCTTCTGGGCGCTCAACCTCAGCTCGGCCAAGGCCGGCACGCTGGCCACGCTGATCGCCTCGTACTCCAGCCCCGAAGGCCTCTTCTGGGCCAAGCTCTCGGCCGCTTCGCTGATGGCCATCGCACCCATCGTCGTCGTCGGCTGGTTCAGCCAGAAACAGCTCATACAAGGGCTCACCTTCGGCGCCGTGAAATGAGCCCCCCAGTCGTTGTACTCCTGCCCCCAAGGGGCGCCGCCTGGCGGGCCGGCAAAGCCGGTCCCGCTGGCGTGGCTTGATCAATCGTTGGCCCCAAGGAGAGAAAAATGTCATTCCTGCAACTCAAAGGTGTCGAAAAAGTCTTCGGCGACGTGCGCGCCATCAAGGGCATCGACCTCACCATCGAGAAGGGCGAGTTCGTCGTCTTCGTCGGCCCGTCGGGCTGCGGCAAGTCGACGCTGCTACGCATGATCGCCGGCCTCACCGACATCGACGGCGGCAGCGTGCAGCTCGACGGGCGCGACATCACACACCTGCCCTCGTCCAAGCGCGACCTCGCCATGGTGTTCCAGAGCTACGCGCTCTACCCGCACATGAGCGTGTTCGACAACATGTCGTTCGCACTGCGCCTGGCCAATGTCGACAAGGCGGTGATCAAGCAGAAAGTCGGCCACGCCGCCGAGATCCTCAACCTCACCAAGTACCTGGAGCGCACGCCCAAGGAACTGTCTGGCGGCCAGCGCCAGCGCGTGGCCATCGGCCGCGCCATCGTGCGTGCCCCCAAGGTCTTCTTGTTCGACGAGCCGCTCTCGAACCTCGATGCCGCACTGCGCGGGCAGACGCGCATCGAGATCGCCAAGCTGCACCGCGACCTCGGCGCGACCACCATCTACGTCACACACGATCAGGTCGAGGCGATGACGCTGGCCGACCGCGTGGTGGTGCTGCGTGATGGTGCCATCGAGCAGGTCGGCTCGCCGCTCGCGCTGTATGACAAGCCGGCCAACCAGTTCGTCGCGCAGTTCATCGGCACGCCGCAGATGAACGTGATCGACACCGCCAAGCTGCCGGCGCTGCGTGAGGTGGTGGGGGCCGCCCACGCGCCCGACGGCTTCATCGGCGTGCGCCCCGAGAACGTGATGGTGCGCCCGGCCGGCGGCGGCAAGCTGCCTGCCCGCGTGGAACTCATCGAATCACTGGGAGCCGACACGCTCATCTACACCAGCGTCGGCCACAACGGTAACGGCGTGCAGATCGTCTCGCGCCAGGCCGAGCGCACCTCGCTCACGCCGGGCGACCAAGTCGGGCTCGACATCGCCCCAGCCTCCTTCCATCTCTTCGACCGCCAGGGCCAAAAGGTTGCGGCGCACTAGAACTCTTTCATGAACACGATCCTGCACATCGGGCTCGGCTCGTTTCATCGCGCGCATCAAGCGGTGTACCTGCACGAGCTGCGCAAACAAGGCGACACCAGCTGGTCCATCGTCGGCGGCAACATCCGCAACGACATGGCCGACACCATGACCGCGCTGGCCGCACAGCACGGCGAATACACGCTCGAGACCATCTCGCCTGCCGGCGAGCGGCACTACGAGCGCATCCGCTCCATCCGCGAGGTGATCCCCTTCGACCCGTCGCTCGCGCGGCTCATCGACGTGGGTGCCGACGCGGCCACGCGCATCATCTCGTTCACCGTCACCGAGGCCGGCTACTACCTCGACGACAAGAACCAGCTCGACCCCAGCCATGCCGACCTGCGCGCCGACCTGGCCGGCGCCACCACCACCATCTACGGCGCCCTCACTGCCATCTTGCGCGAGCGGGTCAAGCGCACCGGCACGCCGGTCACGCTGCTCAACTGCGACAACCTGCGCAGCAACGGCACGCGCTTCCGCACCGGGCTGCTCGAATTCCTCGCGCTGCGCGGCGAGACCTCGCTGCGCGAGTGGGCGCAGGCCGCCACCACCTCACCGTGCGACATGGTCGACCGCATCACGCCGCGCCCGCCGCCCGAAGTGGCCGAGCGCGTGCGCGCAGCCACCGGCTGGGACGACCGCGCGCCCGTCATGGGCGAGAGCTTCATCCAGTGGGTGATCGAAGACGACTTCATCGCCGGCCGCCCGGCCTGGGAGCGCGTCGGTGTCGAGATGGTCGCCTCGGTGCATGCACACGAAGAAGCCAAGATCCGCATCCTCAACGCCACCCACAGCTGCGTGGCCTGGGCCGGAACCTTGAAGGGCTTGAGCTTCATCCACGAAGACATGGCCTCGCCGGTGATCCGGCAGATGGCGCACGACTACGTCACGAACGACGTGGTCCCCTGCCTCGACACGCCCGAGCATCCGAGCCCCATCGACCTCGCCACCTACCGCGACGTGGTGCTCGAGCGATTCGGCAACCCCAACGTCCGCGACACCAACCAGCGTGTCGCGATGGACGGCTTCTCCAAGATCCCCGGCTTCATCGTGCCAACGCTGCGCGAATGCATCGCCCGTGGCGCACCGATGGAAGCCACCGCGATGCTGCCCGCGCTGTTCTTCGCCTTCCTCGGCCGCTGGCACCGCGGCGAGCTGAGCTACACCTACCAGGACGGCGTGATGGACCCCGCCGTCGCACACGCCTTCTTCGCCGCGCCCGACCCGCTCGGCGCCTTCTGCCGCGACCCGCTGCTGTGGGGCCCGCTGGCCGGCAACGCGGCGCTGGAAGCCGCCATTCGCGCAGCCGACCGCCGGGTGCAAGCCTTCATCACGGAGTGATGCCATGACCGCACCACGACTCGCAGGGCGGCATGCGCTGCTCACCGGCGCCAACGGCGGCATCGGCCTCGCCGTCACCGAAGCCTTTCTGGCCGAAGGCGCACGCTGCACCGCAGTCGACATCGCCGCCACACCGAGTGCCGGCCTGTCGGCGCTGATGGCGGCGCACCCCGACACGCTGGCCTATGCGAGCGCCGACGTCACGCAAGTGGCTTCGATCGGCCCGCTCGTCGACAACGCCGCCCAACGCTTCGGCACCGTCGATGTGCTGTTCAACAACGCCGCCATCTTCGACATGGCGCCGCTGCTCGAATCCGACGAGCGCATGTACGACCGCCTCTTCGACGTCAACGTGAAAGGCATGTTCTTCGTGATGCAGGCCGTGCTGGCGCGCCTGGTCGCGGCCGGGCAGCACGGCTGCGTGGTCAACCTCGCGTCGCAGGCCGGGCGCCGCGGCGAGGCGCTGGTGTCGCACTACTGCGCCAGCAAAGCCGCGGTGATCAGCTACACGCAAAGTGCTGCGCTCGCCATGGCGCCGCACCGCATCCGCGTCAACGCCATCTCGCCCGGCGTGATCGACACGCCGATGTGGCAAGGCGTCGACGCGCTCTTCGCCCGCTACGAAAACCTGCAGCCCGGCGAGAAGAAAATCGCCGTCGGCAAGGCCGTGCCGCTCGGCTACATGGGCGCGCCGGCCGACGTGGCCGGCGCTGCCGTTTTCCTGGCCAGCAGCGAGGCCTCGTACATCACCGCACAGACATTGAACGTGGATGGCGGTAATGTGATGAGCTGACGTATTCGAAGCCCGCCATGTCCACCCTCCGCGACCGCAGCCTGCCCCGCCAGCGCCAGCCCGAGCTGGAGCACAACCACGGCCGCCCGCCCTCGCTGGGCTACGAAGCCACCGAAGACGTCGGCATGGTGCGCTGCCTGTCGCACGGCTTCCCCACGCCGCTGGCGCGCTGGCACTTCCACGACGAATACGAGCTGCACATCATCACCGCCACTTCGGGCAAGGCCTTCGTCGGCGACTGGATCGGCCCCTTCCACCCCGGCCACGTGGTGCTGTGCGGGCCGCGCCTGCCGCACAACTGGGTCTCGATCGACCTGCCCGAAGGCGGCGTGCCCGAGCGCGACCTCGCCATCCAGTTCAGCCACGAGCCGATCGCGCACGCGGCCGAGATGATCCCCGAGCTGGCCGAGGTGATGCCGCTGCTGGAGCGCGCGCGCCACGGCATCGAGTTCTTCGGCATGTCGGAGCAGGCGCAAGCGCACTGGCTCACGGTGAAGAACGCTCGCGGCACGCGCCGCTTCGCGGCCTTCTTCGACTTTCTCGCCGATCTCGCGCGCAGCACCGACTACCGCCTGCTCTCGAACGTGCAGATGCAGCGCGACGACAACGACACCGAGCTCGAGCAGATCAACGCCATCGTCGACCGCATCGCCGGTGACGCCGGCGCGTCGCTCACGGCCAGCCAGGCCGCAGCCGAGCTGGGCATGAGCGAGAGCCGCTTCTCGCGCTTCTTCCGCCGCGCCACCGGCAACACCTTCACCGACTTCGTCAACCGCGTGCGCGTGAACCGCGCCTGCCACCTGCTGATGGAAACCGACCGCCTGGTCACCCACGTCTGCTACGAAGTGGGCTTCAACAACGTAGCCAACTTCAACCGCCGCTTCCTCGAGATCAAGGGCATGACGCCGAGCGAGTTCCGACGCCAGTCGGACCACCGCTTCCGGCATGCCTGACTTTCATGCACCTGGGCATCGACCTCGGCACCTGCGGGCCAAAACAGCCAGCGAGCGGAGTGCGCCGCCCAGCTACCATCCAGCGCGCGGTCTAGCACCACCAGTCAGTTCTGAATCAAACGGAGAGATGCATGTTCGTGGTCTGCGGAGAAGCCTTGATGGACGTGTTTGCCGAGGGCAACACCGCCACCGGCACGGCACTCGATGCACGCGTGGGCGGCTCGCCCTTCAACGCCGCCGTGGGCCTGGCGCGCCTGGCGCAGCCGGTCGGATTCTTCGGTGCCGTCTCGCGCGACTTTCTCGGCGAGCGGCTGATGCAAGGCCTGCGCGACGAAGGCGTGAACACCGCCACCACCGCGCGCACCGACGCCCCCACCACGCTCAGCCTCATCGGCACCGACGCGCAAGGCGTGCCCGCGTATTCGTTCTATGGCCACGGCGCCGCCGACCGCCAGCTCGGGCTCGACGCGCTGAAGCTCTTGCCTCCCACGGTGAGCGGCATCCACGTCGGCTCGTACACCACCGTCGTCGAGCCCGTCGCCTCCACGCTGCGTGCGCTGGTCGAGCGCGAGCACCTGCGCACGCCGATCAGCTTCGACCCCAACATCCGCCTCAACGTCGAGCCTGACCTTGAGCGCTGGCGAGCGATGCTCACCTGGATGCTGCCGCGCACCCATCTGCTGAAGATCAGCCTCGAAGACCTGCAACTGCTGCTGCCCGGCGTGGGCGTGCAGAAGTTCGCCGACGACGTGCTCGCCAGCGGCGTGAAGCTGCTCGTCGTCACGCTCGGCGCCGACGGCGCGCAAGCCTGGAGCGGCTCCGCCTCGGTGCAGGTGCCGGCTGAGCCCGTGCACGTGGTCGACACCGTCGGCGCCGGCGACAGCTTCCAGTCCGCGCTGGTCACCTGGCTGGCCGAGCACGGCCTGCTGTCGATCGCCACGCTCGGCGCCCTGTCGGCCGAGCAGTTGCGCAACGCACTGAAGTTCTCTGCCCTCGCCGCAGCCATCACCTGCTCGCGCCGCGGTGCCAACCCACCGAAGCGCTCCGAGCTGCCGGCCCACGCCGCGAAAGCCTGATCCACGCAGCCTGCGCGGTGCCGTCCCGCATGGAGGAATGGCGCTGTCGCGCCGCATTTGTAGAATGCGCCCTCCCGTGAGGCCTTCGCGCCCCACTCGCCGTAGTTCAATGGATAGAACGGCCGCCTCCTAAGCGGCAAATACAGGTTCGATTCCTGTCGGCGGGACCAAGGGTTGGCTACTCGACGATGTTGACCTGTCGCCGCATGCTGCCAAGCAACTCGTAGATCCATTCCTCGTAATTTGGGTGCAGCTCGAAGCCTTGCCGTTGAACCGCGTATTGGAAGTCCGGCAGCGCTTTGAACTGTTCGGCTTGTTTGGCCGCGGCTCGGGCGCTCAGGGGCGCCTTGGCAGCGTCGAGAGGCCAAGCCGAGATCGGTGGCGACTCCGCGAAATTGAGGTTCGAGCTCTCTACGTAGCGAACGGAATACGAGCTTGCCTTGTAAGAGACGCTCAGCGTGATCGGATGCTTGAAGTTCTTGACGGCCTTCAGTTGAAGCGTGCCGTCTGGTTGCACGGTGCTGCCCCACCCCTCAATGGCAGCCGCGGTGCGTAGCGCTTTGCGCACCTGGGCCACGGTGAGTTCGTGATCGGAGTTCACGGGGATGTCGATGTGATCGAACAAGGGCACCAGGGTTCGCTGAGCGCTCGCGCTCCCGATCAAGCAAACCGAAAGCACCACCGCCAAACAGATCCTTCTCATTGATTTTTCCCTCGTAATTTCATTGTTAGCAAGGCTTCGAGAATACAGCCTGAGCAAGCAGCTCTCCGTGGCGTTGCACAACGCATCGACGAAGTTGTTCAGGGTCCGAGGAATGTTCCCGCAAAAACCGATCAACGCCCATATCGGGTGATGTCCAAGGCAAACGCGAGACCTTGCCACTCGTGATTTCCGCTGTCGAACCTTTGGCGGTTCTGCCGCGCAACTTCGCGGAAGAGCCGAAGCGCGGCCTGGTCCTTCAGGTGCGAAGTGTCCAGACCCAGATGCTCGGCAAACAATTCCACTCGCAGCGCACGCACGGCCTGCGGGCTCCAGAAGGCAGCGTTCATCTCGTTGTTTCCGAAGAGCGAGTAACTGTGCAGATTGCATGACCCGACGGTGGCCCATTCGTCATCGATCAGCATGAGCTTGCCGTGCACGTAGACAGGCTTCCGTCTCCCGTCCTCACCGACACCTGCGATTCCTGCCAGGGTGAAATTCTTGAAGGCACCGAGAGCTGCCCTCGCTTCCAGAAACGATTGCCGGTCGTCTGAGGCGACACCTGTATCCGGTTCCGCCGGCATCAACAGCACCACTTCCACGCCCCGCTGCAATGCTCGGTGCAGCGCAGTGACGATCTCCAGCACATCGACGTACTGGTTCTCGATGTAGATCGAATGACGAGCCGCCTCGATGGCCGCGACGTATTGGTCGAAGTTCGAGCGCTCGCCGGAGCCGATGTCGAATGCCGACCTCATCGGCGCGGCCCGGCCATCCAGGTAACGCCCCGCATGAATGGTTCGCTGAATCTGGACAACGGCATCGCCCTGCCGGGCCGGCACATTCACCGGGAACGGCAGTTGTGTTTCGCTGCCGATGCCCCATTGCCCATCGAGTGCAAGGCGTTCGCTGCTTTCATTCCATCGCTGGACGAAGTTGTGGTGAACATCAACCGCGGAGGGCCCCGACAACTCGAGATACAGGTCGTGGTTCTGGCCCTCGCCTCGGTGCCCAGGTGCGACCATGGAGTGGGGGTTGAGGTTGATGCCGCCCACGAAGGCGGCCTCTGTCTCGGTACCTGCGTCCACCAGCCAACTCTTCTGGTGCTGGCAGAAGCCAGGGTGAGCCTTGTCCCACCTGATCTTGACGCCGGACCGTCGCGCATCCAGCAAGGCAAGGTGATCCCGAGTCCCGCCGAATGCATGGCGCCAGTAGGCCTCACTGCCGGCATCCGGGCGCCAAAAAATGAGCCGCACGTCGACACCGCGAGCGGCTGCCCGGTCCAAGACATCCAGAGTCGACCCTCGCCCGTCAGGCATTTCAAAGGACGGCCACATGAAGGTCACCGTGACCCAGACGCTGTGCTTGGCGGCCTCTATGGCCTCGCAGATGCGGCGGAACGCCGGTTCGCCATCGACCAACGCCCGGACGAAATTCCCCGAGCGAGTGGGATAAGAGCCAGACGAAACGAACGGGATCGGCGACTTTGTCGTGAGAGAGGGTTGCATGGCGTCTTCATGTCGTCCCGGTTCTCAGGAGCGGTGAGCTTGCACGTGCGTCGCATCTTCACATGCAAGCCCTGGCTATGATCGCCCGACAGAATCAACGGGAGGGCGGATGCGATTCATGGTGGCTTGGGTGCTGGCCGCGATGCACATCGGAGCGGCGAGCGCGGAAGCACCGCAAGGCGAAACGATCTGGATCCCCATGAAGCAGATCGTTGACGGTGCGGAACGCACAGTCCGCCTGGAAGGAACGCTATATCGGCCGAACAGCTCGGGAAAGACGGCCCTGGTTCTGTTTACTCACGGGTCGAGCGGCGGCCCGATTCCGTCGACGTACACGGAGCGCGCCAAAGGTCTCGCTGAGGTTCTGCTCCCACGAGGTGTTGCGTTGCTCGCGCTCATGCGTCCCGGCCGGGGCCGCTCTGAAGGCATTGATCGAGAACAGCCATCGCCTTGCACGACCGTGGCCGCAGAGGCCGGTGTAGGGCAAGCCTTGGCATCACTGGACGCAGCCATTGAGTACCTGGGAAAACAGGATTGGATCGATCCCGCGAGGCTCGTATTGGCAGGTCATTCGCGGGGCGGGGTCATTGCGCCGGCGTACGCAGATGCCCACCCTGGCACGGTGGCGGCGGTGCTGAATTTCTCCGGTGGCTGGAAGAATGACAACTGCGGCCCCGTGGATGTCAACGCACGGCTGTTTGCGCGATACGGTCGCGCCGGAGGAAGCCCCCAGTCCTATCTCTATGCCAAGGGTGATGGGTTCTACAGCGACCGAGCCATTGAGAGCTATGCGCAAGAGGCACGTTCCGCCGGCGGGAATGTTGACTTCAAGCTGTACACCTTGAATGGTGCCAACGGACATCTGCTGTTCCAGCGAGGTGCCTATCTCTGGAGCGAGGATGTCCTCCAATTCCTCATTCGGCAGGGCGTCATTTCTCCCTGAGTCAGGCCGAAATGCCAGGCGGCTTGCCTGGCCGTGCGCATTCAGGGACGTCGCGCGAACCCGATGTTCAGGTCGTGGCCTCGTCGGACTTTCGAACATCGGCTTCGATCGATTGCTTGGCGGCGTGAACGGCGTGGGCTGTGGCGACCTCGGCCGTCCTGCTGACCATCTCGGGGAATCGTTGCCAGCAGTCGCTTCCACCAAACGGCGGTACCACCGAGTAGCTCGCCTGAAAACCCTCAGGCGCGGCTTCGCAACAGCGCGTGGTGATGCGGTAGCCCTGGTAGTAGGTGTGGTGGTTGTTGAACATGAGCACCTCCTGCTTTCGCATCGAGACTCACAGTGCGCCCAAAGACAGGGGGCCCGGGTAGGAGAAGGCGCCGCCTGAAGGACGGACAAGGCACCGATTGCCGCGGACGAAAAGCCCTGCGCCAGGCGTGCGGCCCGGGCGGCCGGTTCACTGCACCAAGCTCACGGCCCCGGGCACGGCGATCCTCAGCAGGCCTGGTTCGATGGCTCGCAGCAGGTTGACGGCGCTGCCGCCCTTGGCCGCCTGCCCGCTGCGCAGCGCCCACCGGGCCTGGCTTTCCATCGTGCTCACGAGCGATTGATCGAGGTTCAGCGAGTAGTCGTGCGACGCAAGGTAGGCGGCGGCCTGCGCGTCGGTGATGTGCAGCCGCGTGGCCAGGATCTGCGTCGCCGTCGCGGGCTCCCGCGCAATGAGCTGGCTGGCTCGCGCCAGCGCACGCAGCAGCTTGACGATCTCGGCTTCCACGGCGGCCGCCTTGTGCCGGCTGGTCACCAATGCGAAGTGCTGTGTGTAGACGCGTGGCGTGGGCATCGTGGCCAGATCGTCTTTCAACGCGTCGGCCACCGTGGAGGCAATGGGCTCCCAGATGGCGATGGCGTCGACCTCGTGGTTCTGCATCGCCGCGGCAACCCGGTCGGCCGGCAGTGGCACGAGCTTGACGTGAGCGCGGTCGACGCCCTGGAACAGCAGCCAGGTGTCGAGGTAATACTCGGCCGAGGTGCCGGCCACGGTGCCGACGCGCTTGCCCTTGAGGTCTTGCGCTTGCGGCACACCGGCGCTGCGGCGCGCAACCACACGGATCTGGTGCGAGCTGCTGAGCGTGGCGACGATGGACAGGTCGGCCTTCGTGAAGCTGTTCAGACTCACCAGCAGCTCGGCGGCGGTGGCCGCGTCGGCCTGGCCTTGCTGCAGCATCTCGACGCACTGCTTGCCGCTGCCGCAACCGAGCGTCTTCACGTCGGCGCCTTCGCTCCTGAAGTAGCCCTGGGCCTCGGCCACGTAGACCGGCAAGGACACCGGCCCCGCCGACACCGCAAGCCTGAGCTCATGCGCGAGCGCAGGCGCCAGCTGCAGCCAGCCTGCCAGGAGCAATGCAATCGGCAGGACGCGGCGCACGGCTCAGGCCATCCGGTGCACGTTGCGGCCGGCGCTCTTGGCTTCGTAGAGCGCCTTGTCGGCCCGGTCGAGCAGCGCGTCGGGCGAGACCTCGCCCGCATGCGCGCTGTGGTACGAGATGCCCACGCTGGTCGTCACCTTGAGGATGTGTTCGTCGACGATGAAGGGCATGTTCATCTCGGCAATGATCTTGTCCGCCATCAGCGTGACCACCGCCACGTCGTGCAGGCCTTCGAGGATGGCCACGAACTCGTCGCCCGCGAGGCGTGCCACGGTGTCGGTGGCGCGAACCGACTTCTGCAGGCGCTTGGCAAACTCCTTGAGCACGGCATCGCCGGTGGCGTGGCCCAGCGAGTCGTTGATGGCCTTGAAGTGGTCGATGTCGAGAAACATCAGCGCCACGCCGTTGCCGGTGCGCGCGCTGCGGGCCAGGGCTTCGGGCAGCTTCTCGTTGTAGTGCAGGCGGTTGGGCAGGCCGGTCAGCGTGTCGAAGCGCGCCAGCGCCTTCAGCTGCTGCTCCACACGCTTGAGCGAGCTCACGTCGCTGGTGAGCGCGTAGAGGCCTTGCACGGTGCCACTGGCATCGCGGTCGGGGATGTACGCGGTCTGCGTGGCCCGGGTCACGCCCTGGCCGGTGATTTCGCCTTCGAATTCCACGCGCTCGCCTCGCAGCGCGCGCTCCATTTTGTCGCGGCGTGCTTCGAAGGTCTGGGTGCCGACGACCTCGCACATCGGCCTGCCGATCATGCCTTCGGTCTCGACGCCCAGCCACGACTTGAAAGTGGCATTGGCAAAGGCGAGCCGCTGCTGGCTGTCGACGTAGGAGATGAGCACGGGCAGGTTGTCAGTGATCTGGCGCAGGCGCGTCTCGCTGTCGCGCAGCCGCGCACCGGCCTCGCGGCGCTCGGTGACGTCGATCGTCATCGCATACAGGCCAAGCACCTGGCCGTGCTCGTCGATGTCGGGCAGGTACTCGGACCGCAGCCACGAGGGCTTGCCGTCCACCAGGCTCATGCGTTCGAACTGCTGCCGCTCGCCGGCGAAAGTGGCAGCCAGGCAGGGGCCGACGACGGCATAGGCTTCGTCGCCCAGGCCTTCTTTCACGGTCTTGCCGATGAGCGAAGCCGGGTCGATGCCGGGCAGGCGGCGGTACTGGTCGTTGGCGAAACGGAAGCGCTCGTCGCGGTCGACGTAGGCGATCATCGTCGGCAGGTTGTCGGTCACGGCGCGCAGGCGCTTGGCGGCATGAGCCGCCTGGTCGCGGCTGGCGCTCACGGCTGCGGTCATCGCGTCGAAGCGGCGGGCGAGTTCGCCGAGCTCGTCGGGCGCGTCGCTGCTGATGCGGTGGCCGAGGTGGCCTTCGCCGACCAGTGCAGCGGCTTCGGCCAGCCGCTGCACGGGCAGCAGCAGGCGCTGGCGCACCACCCAGGTCAGCAGCATGAACATCAGCAGCATGACCATCGGCGTGGTGAAAGCGACAATCTGGAAGCGCTTCTGGGCACGCTGGCGGGCCACCGCCACGTCCTGGAACCACTGGTCGGCGTAGTCGCTCATCGCCTGCGTGCTGGTGAGCAGCTGGTCGAGCAAGGCTTCGCGGCGGCGCATTTCGAACGACTCGTTGGTCTTCGGGATCTCTTCGAGGCGAGAGAACAGCTCCGGCAGGTCGCGCGCGAGGCTGCGCAGGCCGGCCACTGCGCCGTTGCCTTGCTGGGCCTCGTCACCGGGCTGCAACGCCTTGGCGATCGAAGCCTGCCGCAGATGCCATTGCTCGGCGGCGCGCGGCTCCATGTAGCGCGCGTACTCTTGCGTCAGCGTCAGCAGGCCCGTCACTTCGTGCGACACGTTCTGCGCGCGAGACTGCGTCTCGGCCGCGGCGTTCTCGAGGCTGGCCGCCGTGGTCACCACACCGGCGGCCAGCGTCCCCAGCACGGCTGCCGCCACGATGGCTGCGAGCAAGAGGCTGCGAATCCGCATGGCCGGCTACCGCCCCAGGCTCACTGCCGAAGGCTTGGCACTCATCAGCGGAGCCGTGTGGAGAAAGCCCATGAAGTTCGGGCTGGCCTTGCCGCGCACCTGGCCTTCGCGCACCGCCCAGCGGGCTTCGCTTTCCATGGTGCGCAGCAGCGCCTGGTCGAGGCCCAGCCGGAAGTTGGTCGAGGGCCAGAACCAGGCGACGAAGCCTTCATCCAGCTGCAAGCGCTTGCGCAAGATGGCCTTGGCTTCTTCGGGCTTGTCTTGAATGAACTGCTCGCCGCGATCCACCGCGCGCAGCAGGCGGGCCAGTGCCTCGTCGCGCGCGCCGAACAGGCGCCGCGCCGCCACCAGGTTGAAGGTCTGCACATAGGCACTGGCACGCGGCAGCACCCTCCCCATGGCGCCGGGTGCCTTGGCAGCGATGTAGCCGAAGGGCTCCCAGACAGCAATCACATCGACCTGGCCGCTCTGCAACGCGCTGACCGCTTTCTCAGGCCCCAGGTCGACGATGGTGAGCCCGCGCGGGTCGACGTTGATCGCCAGCAGATGCAGCTCCACGAAATAGTGGCCGGCCGAGCCGATGGAGGTGCCGATGCGCTTGCCGGCCCAGTCGCGGGGCGTGGCGAGAGCACCCGCCTGCGCATTGGCAACGAGCTTCAGGTTGCTGCTGCTGGTGGCAATGGTCGAGACGATGGCGTAATCGCTGCGGTCGAAGGCGCTGAAGGCGGCGGTCATCTCCGATGCGGTGGCAAGGTCGGCGCGGCCCTCCAGCAACTCGCGCATGCAGCTGGGGCCGCCGACGCAGTCGATCACCTGCAGGTCGACCCCTTCTTCAGCGAAGAAGCCGAGTTCCAGCGCCACGAAGACCGGCAGCGAGTGGGGTGACTTCGACACGGCCAGCCGCAGGCCATCGGCAGCCGGCACCGCCATCGGCAAGCTGAACAGCAGGGCCACGCCCAAGCGTTGCAAGACCCGGCAGACGAACGATGTTGACAAGATGGCTCCCCGACCATGCCAGAGGCAGTCGCGCACGGGAGCATCTCTCGGAAGCGTGTGCCGGGGTGGACGGAAAAGCGGCCGGTTTCTTGGCTTGATCCTCGGATTTGATCCGGCTTGAAAGCAAATGAGCAGGCGCGATATCTGCTACGTTCAGGCACCGCCCCCGATTGCAATCGAACCGACGAGGACGCCATGCAGACACTGAACGAGATGTTGAGCCGTCACCTGCTGACCCCCGAGCAGCACACCCACATCCGGACATGGATCGCCGAGGCACGCACGCCGCAGGCCATTCTCGACATGCCACCGCACCTGTGGCGAGCACTCTCGCTCGCCAGCGTGCTGATGGGCGTGGACGCCGACATCACGCAGGTGGTGCAGCCGGGCGAGTAGACGGGACTGGGGCCGGCAGCGCAAGCTCAATGCAGCGCTTGGAACCCCTCCCTGGAAACCGGTTCATCGGCTGGCCCGGACCACCTTGCGCTCGACGCAGTCGATGCGGTCAACGACACTCAGACCCTGCTCCCGGCGGCGCTGCTCTTGCAGCAGGCGAAGCGGCACGGCGCAGCGCCAGGCCTATTTGTCGACCCTCTTGTAGATTGACGCGCCCCTTCCGTCGTCCTCGGTAACGTGGAGTTGACCGTTGCGAAACCCAGTGACCCTGAATGCAATGCGAAGTTCGGCCTCGCTTGGATGCTTGATGTAGATCGAGCAATCTGTGAGGGCCCAGGAGCCGCCTGAGAACTCCGGCCTGTGATGAAGCCAGGAATCAAATCCCCTTTCTGTGCCGTCCATCCCAAACGCCATTTCTTCAAAGAAACCAGAACCGGACCGCCTGACCCATACCCCGACCAGGCTGGCCTCCTGAAGAGGGCAGTCACCTTTTGCCAGGCCTTGCGCCTTGAGCACCGACAGCCGACCTTCGTACGCGCTACGCATGCAGTCTTTCGACGAACATTTGTCGCGGACCTCAGCCAGCCATCGAATCTGCGATCGCTTTTCAGAGTCCCTGTCTCTCGACAGATTCAGCCTCTGTTTGTATGTCCGTGCGAGCTGATCATCAAGCGCGCCAAGGCTGTCGTCGCTACAGATGAGCTTCTCTTGCGTTGTGTTCGCTTTTGAGCAATCGAAGCTGGCGGCACTGGCCGCGTTTCCGAGCAGGAGCAGCAGGCAAGCCGTTATGCGGGAGACGGGAGACAACATTCGCTGGATACCTCGCATGGGAATGTCCTCTGTTGCCACGAAAGCTACTTTGGCAGCGGCACATCTTCGACAAATGGCACGGCATCTTCCAGAGACAAGCCGGCACCTGCATGCGGTGGCTCGATGGATTTCCAGAGTTTTTCACCCCCTTCAGGCGATGTCATCTTGCCGTTCTCGTAGGCGAAGCGCACGTTGTTCTTGAGTGCAACAACACTGCGCTTTTCTCCCCATGAGGCCCAGTGAAACTCGTTGCAGGCTTTCTTGACGCCGAAGGCCGTCACCTTTATCGGCTTCATTGACAGATCAATGAGGTAGAGCCGGTCTGGGCAACCTGTTTCTTGAAGGGAGTCACCACGAAAAATCCAGCGAGACCGATCCTTGTCAAAATTCTGATCAGACAGGTACGAACTTTCGAGAAGCTTGACGCCATCAACTGACACGTACTTTCGCGTTAGGTGTTTGCCTGAATCAAAGCACTCCGTTGTGGTCAATCGACCATATGGCGTCTTGGTTCCCCTATCGCCTTCACACTGCTCTTCCGCAACACACGCAGCGCATTGCCACAGGAGAAAAACGACCGCGAGAAGACGCCTCACAACTTGGCTCTTCGTTGATTTCAGTGTGTCGCCGCGCCGCTCTTCTTTTCGCCATCACCGCCTGCAACACACTGCAGCAGCCGCTTCCTGGCATCAGGCACGGTATCGATTCGATTGGGGTTTCCCAAACAAGCGTCGTCTTGCTCAGCAATGATTTTTCCGTTTTCGGATTTGATCCGAACAAGGATGTTCATGCGGGACCAGCCCGAGCCAATCTCGCTGACCTTGCTCGCGAGCTTTCGGTCGATAGGAAAGTACTGGACCGTCACCAACAGTTCGTTCTTCGCCTTGTTGCCTACACCGATGGCCGGGAGCGCGTTGCAAAAGTATTGGTAGCGCTCGTTGATGTTCAGCGCGAGGTAGCCCACCTCAGCAAAGTTCTTGTCGAAAAAGAACAGGTTGCAATCTTGGGTATGCCGCTGGCCTTCCAGGCAAGCGTATGGCAATGCGCCTTTGCTGTTGTCGGGCGTGCAGACCTCGTCCGGACGGCTCTTGCTCATGTAGTTCACCGGCTGGAGGTAGAAAAGTTGATCATCGACACGAAGCTTGAAGCCGAGATCAAGCTGGGGGCGAAATGATGCCGACGGCGGCAACGCGGTGCGCTGGTCGGCGGCCGCCTTGGCTACCTTGTCCAGGCGCGGAATTTCATGTTGATCTTCGGGAACTTCTGAACCGTCGGGTTTGAACCTGGATTGCCAATCGCTGGACAGTCGAATCTCCGCTTGAGCGAGCGTCGCTGACGAAGCCAGGAAACTGATCGCGAGCAACGAAACCCACCATGGGCTAGGCTTTCTTTTGACTGTGTTTTTCATAGGCTGCTTTCAACTTGGTGTCGTAACTGTAGGTCCTGTAGCCGGAGCCGTTGTAGTTGAAGGCGATGGCCGCCCAGTCCTTGGATTTGACGGCGTCCCACAACGAAATTTCCAGGCCGAGCGCCTTGTTGTGGGGGTTCTTCCAGGATCGCGGTTGCCGCCGGATGAATTGAGCGACCAGTTCGATCTGGCTGGCCTCTGAGGTACACATCTTGTCGACGAACGTCACGATGTCACCTTGCCCGCACAGCGCGAAGTTGGCCCCCATGATCTGGAATTTCCCCCAGGAGCAAGCCATCAGTGCGGCATTGGGGTCGAGCCGAAAAGCATTGATCAGCCTGAGGTACGAGCTGCTGTAGTCGCTGTAGATGTCGGTTGCTTCGACGGTGCCGTCGGGCATCTTCTTGTCGTCTTGCCCAAGCAAGGTTCGCTTGCGATAGCCCGTTGACCACGAGATGTCTGGGTGTGTGGCGTCGTACTTGTGATGGCTTTTGTCGCTGAAATAGTGACGCTCATACAGAATCGCCGGGATGAAAGCATCATCACTCTTGTTCAGTCGCCAGAACGATGATCGGCCTCCGCTTTCGACCTCGGCAAATGCCTTGAGCACCGCCGGTTCACAGTCGAGCAGTTTGGCTGTACTGGCCCACTGATCTTCACTGATCTCACCTGCGGCGTACTTGGCGAAACGGTTCAGCAAGCCCTGCGGAATATCCACCCCGACCTGAATGATGCTCTGGCCCTGTTTGCCTTTGGTCTTCGTCGTCTTGACGCTCGGGTTGTTCTTGGTCGCAGCACCGCCCGGTGGAGCCGGCACTGCAGGTTGCGCTGACTTCGGCACCGCCTTCTTGTCAGACTCGGGCTTGGCTGGTGCCTTCTTTGGATGTTCCTCTGTCGCACCCTTGAACACCAAGGAACCGCTCACCAAGGTGACGAGCTTGTGCCCGTAATCCGACGTGACATTGCACACATTGACCCACTGCCCTTGCAGGTCTTGCACGAGAACTTCGACGCGCGACTTCGCGTCTTTGGTGGTCACGCGTGTTGCCGAACCATTGCTCTGCGTTTTACCCGCCTTTGTCTGGCCGTCATGCCTGATTTTGTAGACCAGGTTTTCAATCGGGTGGCGCAGCGCATCCAAGAACAACACGCTCACACCGAAAGCTGTCTCCTGTGAAAGGTACAGCGTTTGCCCCACTTCCAGCTGGTTCACATTGCCGAGCTTGTTGAGCGTCTTGAGTTCGCTGATCGGCTTGCCGCTGGCTTTGGAAATCGCACTCAGCGTGTCCCCCCGCTTTACGAGGTAGGGGTCTTTCATCGCAGCTTCAGTCATTGCCTTCTTCTCCCTTGGCATCAGTTGAGTCCGCGTCGTCAGATGCCACTTCAATACCCTGCTCGATCGACCAGCCGTGGTTCACCGACAACGCGTAGCGAACTTCTTTGGGCTGCTGAGTAAGAAGGCTCATCGTGAAGTCTTCTCCCGTGCCGGCGAGCAGCCTGCCCAGTTCGCGCTGATCCTCGAATGCGATGGCTTGCTTGGCGCTGGCAAATGGCAACCAAGCACTCGGGAATTCGGTGAAGCCCAAGGCCTCGCTGAAGACCGGCTTCTCCAGCGTGGGTTTATCACTCAGCTCAGGAAGGCGTGGGGCAGCTCCAGAAGGCAGGCTGGGCACCGAGGCATTGCCGCTCGCCGCACCAGCCCACTCATGCGCAGCCGCCTTGGTAATGAACGTCCCCGGCGTGATGAAGTCGATGTCGGCTTCATTGAGCACCATCTTGCTGTCGCCTCCCACCATCTCGATGCGCTTGGCGGTGACGGTGATCTCGCCGTTCACGCACACGATGCTCAGCG
>Ga0307515_10000776_pt1 | contig 73514 bp, 62 predicted proteins | sample 17_EM_MG_FD_194513 | JGI IMG/M metagenome (GOLD analysis project Ga0307515, IMG submission 194513) | Populus trichocarpa ectomycorrhiza microbial communities from riparian zone in the Pacific Northwest, United States - 17_EM | ecosystem: Host-associated > Plants > Roots > Unclassified | place... | reverse complement strand
GACACCGGCGTCGTGATGGTCACCAAGAGCAACATCGAAAAGCCGGAAGCCAAGAACGTTCTCTACTGACCGAGCGACGAGGGCAGGCATGAAGATCACGGACCGCCGACGCGTGCCCCGGGCGGAGCTTTCGGTGCCCGTGTTCGGGCTCGGTTGCTCGCAGCTCGGCGGCCTGTACCAGCCCCTTTCCGAAGGCCGCGCCGCCGAGGTGGTGCGGGCAGCATGGGACGCTGGGGTGCGCTACTTCGACACCGCGCCGTTCTACGGCTACACGTTGTCGGAGTTGCGCCTCGGCGCGGCGCTGCGCGAGCGGCCGCGTGGCGAGTTCGTGCTGAGCACCAAGGCGGGCAGGTTGATGCTGCCCGATTCCAGCGTGCGCCCGGGCGACGACGGCTGGGCCGCGCCGCTGCCGTTTCGCCCACACCCTGACTACAGCTACGGCGGCATCCTGATGTCGTTCGATGACAGCCTGAAGCGCCTGGGCGTGGAGCGTGTCGACATCCTCTACGTGCATGACATCGGGCGCGTGACGCACGGTGAGCAGCATGCGCACTATTGGCACCAGCTCACGCAGGGCGGCGGCTTTCGTGCGCTCGAAGAGCTGCGCCGTGAAGGGCGTGTGCGCGCGGTGGGCCTGGGCGTGAACGAATGGCAGGCCGTGCACGACGCCATGCAGGAGTTCGACCTCGACATCAGCATGCTCGCCGGCCGCTACACGCTACTGGAACAAGCCAGCGCCCCGCTTCTCGAGGCGTGCGTCAAACGCAAGCATGCGATCGTGGTGGCGGCGCCGTTCAATTCGGGCGTGCTTGCCGGCGGCAACACCTTCGACTACGGCGCTGTGCCGCCCAAGGTGATGCAGCGCGTGCAGGCCTTGCGGGCAGTGTGCAAGGAGTTCGAAGTGCCGCTGCCGGCAGCTGCGCTGCAGTTTCCGCTGGCGCACCCGGCGGTGGTGTCGTGCTTCGCCGGGGCGCACGATGCAGCCCAGTTGCGGCAGAACATTGCGTGGCTCGAGATGCCCTTGCCGGATGCGTTCTGGGAGGCGCTTCGCCAGCGCGGGCTGGTCGACGAGCGTGCGCCGCTACCCTTCGGCGTCGAGGTGTAGACGCGGTGCTTGCAACCCACGACAACCAGACCCTGAAACCCAGCGAACACCGGCCGCCCATTGCGCTCGGCGCTCCAACCTCCATTGATCTCCTGAGGACTTCCATGCTCACCGTCATCTGCCAGACCCCCGGTACCTTGCTCGCCGAGGAACGCAGCCTTCCCGTGCGCGGTGCCGACGAGGTGCTGCTGCGCGTGAAGCGCGTCGGCGTCTGCGGCACCGACCTGCACATCTACACCGGCGACCAGCCCTTCCTGGCTTATCCGCGGGTCATGGGCCACGAGCTCTCCGGCCTGGTGGAAGAGGCCCCCGCCGGCAGCGCGCTGCAGCGGGGCGATGCGGTCTTCGTCATGCCCTACCTGTCTTGCGGCCGCTGCGTCGCCTGTCGCCAGGGCAAGACCAATTGCTGCGTGAACATCGAGGTGCTGGGCGTGCACCGCGACGGCGCCTTCACCGAGTACCTGTGCGTGCCGCAGCAGTTCGTGCACAAGGCCGAGGGCGTGTCGCTCGACCAGGCGGCGATGGTCGAGTTCTTGTCCATCGGCGCGCACGCCGTGCGGCGCGGTGCGGTGAAGGCAGGGCAGCGCGTGCTGGTGGTGGGCGCAGGGCCGATCGGCATGGCCGCGCTCATCTTCGCGCGGCTGCGCGGCGCCGCCGTCACCGCGCTCGACACGCGGCGCGACCGGCTCGGCTTCTGCGAGCAGCACCTCGGTGTGGCCGCGGCGGTGCAGATCGGTGCCGACGACGAAGCGCAGCTGTCGGCGCTCACCGACGGCGAGTACTTCGACGTGGTGTTCGACGCCACCGGCAACGCCCGCGCCATGGAACGCGGCTTCAAATTCGTGGCTCACGGCGGCACCTATGTGATGGTGTCGGTGGTGCGCGACAGCATCAGCTTCTCCGACCCCGAGTTCCACAAGCGCGAGACGACGCTGCTCGGCAGCCGCAACGCCACGATGGAAGACTTCGAGACCGTGCTGGCCGCCCTGCGCGCGGGCCAGATACCCGATGCAGCGCTTAACACGCACCGCATGCCGCTCGGTCGCGTGCCGGCCGACTTTGCTTCGCTGCTCGATCCGTCGCAGGGGGTGGTGAAGGCGCTCATCGAATGCTGAACGCTGGCGTGAATTCGCCAATTCTTCAATTTGGAACCAGCCGCTTCCTGCAGGCGCATGTGGACCTGTTCGTCTCGCAGGCGATGGCCGCGGGCGACGCACTCGGCGGCATAGCGGTCGTGCAAACGACGCGCAGCGCCGAGAGCTCGGCACGCGTGGCCGCACTGTCGGCAGGCGGCGGTTACCCGGTGCGCATTCGCGGTGTACGCCAAGGCGCCACGGTGGACGTGACGCTGCGCGGCGAAGCGGTGCGCGAGGCGCTGAACGCCGATACGCAATGGCCACGCGTGCGTGAGTTGGCGTTCGACGCACAGGTGATCGTCTCCAACACCGGTGACAGCGGCTATCAGCTCGACGAGCGCGACGACGCGGCCTTGCTCGCTCAGCCCGAGCGTGTGCCGCGCAGCTTCCCGGCCAAGCTGCTGGTGCTGCTGCACGGCCGCTGGCTTCAGCGGCCCGATGCGCCGCTGTCCCTCTACCCCTGCGAGCTGGTCTCGCGCAACGGCGACGTGCTGCGTGGCGTGGTCACGCAGCTCGCTGAGCAGTGGGCAGCACCTGCTGGTCTGGTGGCCTACCTGGAGCGCCATTGCCTGTGGGCCAACTCGCTGGTCGACCGCATCGTCTCCGAAGCCTTGCAGCCTGTCGGCGCGGTGGCCGAGCCCTATGCGCTGTGGGCCATCGAGCGCCAGCCCGGCCTGGTGCTGCCCTGCACGCATGAGGCGGTCGTGCTGACCGACGACCTCGCGCACCATGAGCGGCTCAAGCTGCTGCTGCTGAACCTGGGCCACAGCTTCCTGGCCGAGCGCTGGCTCCTCGACCACCGCCCGCCGGGTCAGACCGTGCTGCAGGCCATGCACGACCCGGTGATGCGAGGCGAGCTCGAGACCCTGTGGGGCGACGAGGTGCTGCCGCTGTTCGACGCGCTCGGCCAGCGCGAGCAGGCCTTGGCGTACCTCGACGACCTGCGCGACCGCCTGCTCAATCCCTACCTCGCCCACCGCCTGGCCGACATCGCGCAGAACCACGCGCAGAAGAAGCAGCGCCGCTTCGCCCCGGCGGTGGCGCTGGCACGCGAGCTGAAGCTGCCCTTGGCGCAAACGCGGCTGCACGCTGCGCTGGAAAGCACTACCCTTGGCGGACCCTTGCGAGACACACCATGAGTACCGAACCTGCGCCCCTCATCCTCTTGAGCGATGCCGACAACGTGGCGGTGGCGCGCCATGAGATTCCAGCTGGCACGGCGCTGTCGATCGGCAACGCCAGCTTCACCAGCCAGGCCGTCATTCCGTCGGGCCACAAGGTCGCGCTGCGGGCCATCGCCGGGGGCGAGGTGGTGCGCAAGTACGGCCAGGTGATCGGCATCGCCACGCAGGCCATCGCCGCCGGTGACCACGTGCACGTCGACAACCTGGGCATGGGCGGCGACAGCCACGACCACCGCGTCGGCGCGAGCTACCGGCCGGCGCGAGGGGCCGCGTCAACCGCCAGCTTCCAGGGCATCGTGCGGCGCGACGGCCGCGTGGGCACGCGCAACTACCTGGGCGTGATCGCCAGCGTGAACTGCTCGGCCACGGTGTGCCGCTACATCGCCGATGCCTTCAAGGGCGATGCGCTGCGCGACTACCCCATGGTCGACGGTGTGGTGGCCATCACCCATGGCAGCGGCTGCGGCATGGGCGGCAGCGGCGAAGGCATCGAGCTGCTGCGCCGCACGCTGCGCGGCTATGCGGACCACCCCAACTTCGCCGGCGTGCTGGTGATCGGCCTCGGCTGCGAGGTGAACCAGATCGCGCCCTTGGTCGAGAGCCTGAACGCGCGCGAGCCCGGGCTGGTGGCGGCGCTCACCATCCAGGAAGAAGGCGGCACGCGCGAGGCCGTTGACCAGGGTCTTGCTTTGCTGCGAGACATGCTGCCCCATGCCAACGCCGTGCAGCGCACGACGGTGAGCGCGAGCCACCTCACCGTGGGCCTGCAATGCGGCGGCTCCGACGGCTACTCGGGCATCAGCGCCAACCCCGCGCTCGGCGCGGCTGTGGATTTGCTGGTGGCGCAAGGCGGCACGGCCATCCTCTCCGAAACGCCCGAGATCTATGGCGCCGAACACCTGCTCACCGCACGCGCCGTGTCGCCGGCGGTGGCCGACAAGCTGATGCAGCGCATCCACTGGTGGGAGGGCTACACCCGGCAGCACAACGGCGACATGAACAACAACCCCTCGCCGGGCAACAAGGCGGGCGGCATCACGACCATCCTCGAGAAGTCGCTCGGCGCGGTGGCCAAGGGCGGCAGCACCGGCCTGATGGCGGTCTACGAATATGCCGAGCCGGTGACGGCACGCGGCCTGGTGTTCATGGACACGCCGGGCTACGACCCGGTGTCGGCCACGGGCCAGGTGGCGGGCGGGGCCAACCTCATCTGCTTCACCACCGGCCGTGGCTCCACCTACGGCTGCAAGCCCACGCCCTCGCTCAAGCTCGCCACCAATAACACGCTGTTCAAGCGCATGGGCATGGACATGGACTTCAACTGCGGCGAGATCGTCGAAGGCCGGCAAAGCGTGGCCGAGGCGGGTGCGGCGCTGTTCGAGCTGATGCTCGCCACTGCGTCGGGCGGGCCCACCTGCAGCGAGAAGCACGGCATGGGTGACAACGAGTTCGTGCCCTGGCAGCTCGGCGCTGTGATGTGACCGGCTCGTCATTCCCGCGAAGGCGGGAATCCACGATGTGCCGCGATGCTGTCGCGACATATCATCCGCGTGACCTCTGTGCCGTGCCCCACTGCCTGGGCAGCGAACGCGGGATGGTCGGTGGACTCACCTGGCTTCAGAAGCCGTCGGCCTGCGACGACGCCTTTCAAGAACCAACCTCGCCTTTGGGTCACTGACCTGGCGATGGTGGAAGGCGCGTTGGGCGGCGGTCGCCCGCGGTGAGTTCCTGTTGCCGCCGCCGCAAGAGGACTCTTCATGTCACGCTCATCCTTTCCCACGGCCACGTTGGCCGCCGTGATGCTTGCCACCGGCATGCATGCCGCCACTGTGTTCGCCGCGCCCTTGAAGCCTGGCGACGAACTGCCGCTGTGGCCCGGCACGCCGCCGGGTTCGCAAGGTGTCTCCCTCACCGAGACGAGTACCGATGCCGGAAAGCCCGGCGACCCGCAGCGCACGTTGGCGGGCATTGCCGTGCCCACGGTCACGGCGCATGTGCCGGCGCAGCCCAACGGCACGGCCGCCCTCATCACGGTGGGCGGGGGCTACACCTCGCTGGTGATCGACAAGGAGGGCACCGACATCGCCAAATGGCTCAACACGCTGGGCGTGACGGCCTTTGTGCTGAAGCACCGCCTGCCCGGCGAAGGCCATGCGAATGGCCCGCAGGTGCCGCTGCAGGATGGCCAGCGCGCGATGCGCCTGATTCGCCTGCATGCCGCCGAATGGGGGCTCAACCCGCAGAAGATCGGCCTCTTCGGCTTCTCATCGGGTGGCCATGCGGCCTCGATGATCGGCACCGCTTACGCCCGCACGGTGTACGAGCCGGTGCAGGGCGAGGCTGGCGTGAGCGCCCGGCCCGACTTCATGGTGCTGGCCTACGGCCCGCATTCGGGCAACGCGAGAAAGTATCTGATCCTGCCCGAGCAGAAGCCGGTGGAGCCGCCGCAGAAGCAGGCGCTGTACGACGAGTACCCCACCGACCGCCTGGTCGACAAGAACACCGCGCCCACCTTCCTGGTGACCGCCGACAACGACAACCGGGTGGACCCGCGCAACAGCACCCGCTTCTACGACGCGCTGAAGGCGGCCGGCGTTCCCGCCGAGCTGCATGTGTTCCAGGACGGCAAGCACGGCTTCGCGATCCGCAATGCCGTGGGCTACCCGATCGCGATCTGGACGCAGCTGTGCGAGAACTGGCTGCGTGCCAGCGGCTGGCTTCGTTGAGCGCCGTGAGGCCTGTGCTCAGGCCGCTGTGGTGTCTGCCGAATCAGTTCCTGGCGGCGGCTGATCGGCCAGCATCGCAGCGACGAAATTGCGGCTCACGGATACGCGATCGTGTCTTCGGTGGGAAAGCGTACGAAATCCCTCATCACATTGCTCATCGGTATGGCGAGAATCCTGTTGTCAGGCGGGATGGATTGGAGAAACCAGCGCGCATGAAGCTTCTCAAGCTCGGAGCTTCGGAACATGTCGCGAAGCACGCGATTGACCACGGCCCTGAGTTCAGTGCTGGAGTCCTGCACCATCACCGCAAACGGCTCCAGCGAGAGATAGCCTCCGATGATCTTGTACTCATCGGGCGAACGACTGACGGCGCGAAGCCCATAGAGCACTGTGTCGTCCTCGACGAGGGCATCGGCCTTGCCGGCGTCGAGCAGCGCGAACCCCTCGGCGCGTTTCTTCGCGTAGAGAAACTTCAACCCCAGATTGCCTGACTCGCTTCTCGATCGAACGGTTGAAGCGGTGGTCGTGCCCTCCATCAAGACGACGGTCCTGCCTTCCAGGCCTTTGATGTCGTTGGCGGGGAGCGCGGTGCGCGTCATCACGCGGCTGCCAGTGATGAAGTACGGGAGCGAAAACGAAAAGCCCATCGCGCGCCGTTCGCGGGTGATGGTGGTGTTGGCGCACTCCATGTCGATCTCGCCCGCCTTGAGGGCGGTGAAGCGGCTCTTCGGATCCACCGCGACGTACGCAACGCTCAGCGATGGGCGCTTCAGAATGTTTCTCAACTCCTGGACGGCCTCTTCACAGATGTCGATCGCGTAGCCGATCGGCGCCGTGTTCCCGGGAAGGACATACGAGAACGGCGCAGCACCGGCGCGATATCCGATTCGGATCTGATTGGTTTGTCGAATGCGATCGAGTGCTTCGTCCGCGAGCGCAGGCGCCTGGGCGAGACTCAAGAATCCAACCGTCGCGGCGAGGCGGGCCAGGAGCCCAAAGCGAAATCTGGTCATGACACTGTTTCCTTGATACGGGCGCGGTGTGCGGGTCCGTCGCGGCGAGGCCGCAACAGGCCCGCACGGGCATCAGAAGCGGTGGCGCACGCCGACCGCCAACGCGGTGGCCTTCACCCCGGCGCTGGCTGGCAACCCGCCAGTCGTGGCATCAAAACTGAAGCCGTTCGTGGCGCCGCGGTAGGCCAGGTTCGTCGGGTTGTCGACCACCTGGTACGCCGTGTAGACGGCCGTGCGCTTGGACAATTCGTAGATGTACGCCAGCGAGTAGTGCTTGGCGGTGCTATCGGCAACGTCGTCCACTTTGCCTTGCCCGTAAACGGCATGCACTCTGCCCAGACCCAGTTGCCAGGTGCCGCCGGCCATGAACTCGCTGCGATCGTCGACAACGCCTTGCGTGCGGCTGTCGTTGCGGGTCTTTTGCAGCGCGCCCATCAACTTGATGTCGCCGATGGTGTAGGTCGTGGCGAGATTCGTGATGGCCTTGGTGTCTTGCGTGGCCGAACCCGGCTTCTGGCGACCGTGCGACAGCTCCACATTGACCGGACCACCGTTGTAGCGGAGGTTGCCGCTGTAGATGTGGTTGCCGCCGAAGCCCGCGTTCTCGCCGGCCGCCACCATGACCGTCGCGCTGAAGCCGCCAAGTGTTGGGGAGAGGTAGCGCACGCTGTTGTCGGCACGCGAGAACGAGCGCATAACCCCCGAGTTGTACGGGCTGCCGTAGCCGGTGGTGTTGAGGGCGGGATCGTTTCGATCTTGGCTTTCCAGCAAAGGCGTGTACTGACGGCCCAGCGTCACCGAGCCGAAGGCGCCGCTCAAACCGACGAACGACTGACGGTTCCAGAACGCCGTCGCGCTTGCCGCGCTTCCTGTGTCGGTGACCAGTCCGTGTTCGATCTGGAAGATCGCCTTCAACCCGTCACCCAGATCTTCGACACCGCGGAACCCGAGGCGCGAACTATTGGCGCCGCCGCTTTGAAGACGCTTTTGCGAGAAGTTCGCTTTGCCGGCTTCGAGGAAGGCGTCGACGACGCCATACATGGTCACGGACGACTGGGCCTGGGCGCCGGCCGCGAAGACAGCTGGCACGGCCGCTGCGATGAAGAGGATGAACTTGCGCATGGTGAACTCCGTCGATGGTGCGTGTTGGCTAAAGGCTCCCGTCGCGCAACGAAGCGGGAGGGATCGGCGCTGAGGTTACGAACCGGTACAACTGGTGTCGAACGTGAAGCGCGCGCTCCGCATGCAGCCGGCGCATGCGCATCGCTGTTGCCGGGCACTGCACCTTCGCGGCGCGAGCCACCCGCCTTGGCGGCCATGCGTGAGCCGCATCAACGTTGCCGATAAAGACATGCACGGCGACAGTGCCTTGCATCAATGGCGCAACAGTCCGGTGGAGAACAGGTGGTCGCGCGGAGTCGAGTCGGTGACCGATCTCGACCGGGATCGCGACACTCCGCGCCGGGCCCAGGAGAGCGCATGCCCTGCATGCCGCCGAAGGCGCAACCTCCCATACACGCTCAGGCCCCGTACTGGATCCAATCAACAGCCGACACTGGAGAGCGAAGCGCCGCCAGAAGGTCGATCTCGATTTCTCGTTCAGCGACCCTCGCATCGCCGAAACGAGAGCAAGCTCATTCCAACCTGCTTGATCGGAAAATTGTTCAGGCGTATCCGATATCCGCCTGCGACGCAGTGGTCGGCAGCGATGCGGCAGCCCTGCGAATCTGTTCTCGGCTGCGCGATGCGACGCGCAAGCCTTCGGACACGGCCAACAGGCCGCAGCCCCGCGACTGCTCGACCAGTGCGGCCACACGAGCGCCGGCGTCGCGGTACTGGGCGAGGTGGTCCACCAGAGCGCGCAGGGTGCGCACGCCAACACTCGTCTGAACAAGCGTCAGGCACGCCACCTCGTTGAGCCGCGACGAGCGCCTGGTCAGCGCCGCGTACAGGTCGCTCTGCGTTTGCAGGATCGCTGCGGCTCGAAGGGAGCCGTCGTCAACGGTCGGGTTGATGACGATATTCATGATGCTCGGCAAGGTTCGTGTGGTGTTCGGCGGACTCAAGCTGTCTGCCCCGGGTATTGCGACAGAACCCGCCCTGTGCCAGGACCGAAGGCGCTGGCGAACCCGACGCCCACGCGAGGCACCGCACGGCGTTCGACGGAAGAACGGCTGGGGGTGTGGGACATCATTTCCAGGCGCGCCCAGAGTCCCTCGAGCGCTTGCTTGCGTTGATGCGAAGCGGTCCGCCGGACCGGTGCAAGCTCTCGCACCAGGCGGATCTCCAGCTCGGATTGCCAGCGCGGGCCGAGCGAGACGATGGTGCCGCGCTTGACCTCGTCCGCCACCCAGGATCCAGGCAGGAAGCCCGCGCCGTGGCCGGCACGCACCATGGCCAGGATCGACATCGCGCTGTCCGCCTCGCAGACGCACCGAAGCTGCAGCGGATCTCGATCGTCACTCATGGTCATGGCCACGACCTGCGCGAGATAGGCCGACGGCGTGTATTCCAGAAAGGGCAGCGGCACCTTTGCAGTGACACCGGCGCGCTGCTGCCATTCGGCGCTGCAGTACAGCGCCAAGGTGTCGCGGCCGACCACCAGGCTCTGAAAACGCAAGGGGTCGACGATCACCGGCAGCTTGGCGTGCTGCTGCAGAACAAGCAGATCGGCCTCGGCATCGCACAGGCGCGCAAAAGACTCTTCGAGGGGCAGCGAATGGACGCGGGTGCGCAGCGGTGTCACTCCGTCATCCGCGAGGGACAGCATGTCTGCCAGCACCGACGGGTTCAGGTCGGGCTGTATCAGCACGCGGACGGGCTCGATGTTGGCCGCAGCACTGCGACGCCCGATCTGACGTGCCGCTTCCACGGAGCCGCGCAGGCCGATGGCCACGGCGTAGAAGCGTTGACCGGCCTCGGTCAACTGCAAGGGATAGGCATCCCGATCGATGAGCGGCGACTCGACCCAACGCTCGAGCGCCTGAATGCGGCGGGACAACGCCGACTGGGAGCTGTGGCAGATCTCGGCGGCGCGCGTGAAGCTGCGGGTATCGGCCAGCGCAATGAAGTCGTCCAACCACTTCGCTTCCATGTCATCGGCCTCGTGTAAGTCGTCGATCAATCGGGCAAGTGGCAGGCGACGCTGTGCGTTCCGTCCACCGCGCGCAGCGCAGGTGCCTGCGTCTTGCAGAGCTCGGTTGCGCGGGCGCAACGGGGGTGGAAGTGGCAGCCGGTCGGCGGATTCAGCGGCGAAGGTATTTCTCCGCGAATGGCCACGAACTTCTTCTTGGCCACCTTGAGGGTGGGCGCTTCGGCGAGCAAGGCCTGGGTGTAGGGATGCAGTGGTGATCTGAACAACTCGCTCGCCGGCGCCGTCTCGACCACGCGCCCCAGGTACATCACTGCTACGCGATCGGCGATGTGGTGCACCACCGCCAGGTTATGGCTGATGAAGAGGTAGCTCAGCCCGAGTTGCTCGCGCAAGTCCATCAACAGGTTCAACACCTGTGCCTGCACCGACACGTCCAGCGCGGCAACGGCCTCGTCACAGACCATCAGGCGCGGATTGACGGCGAGCGCCCGCGCGATGCCGATGCGGGCACGCTGGCCTCCCGAGAACTGGTGCGGGAAGCGCTCGGCCATGTCGGCACGCAGGCCGACGCGCTCGAGCGAGGCGGCCACGTGTTCGGCCTGTTGCCGCTTGGCAATCAGGCCGTGGACTGCGGGAGCCTCGCCGACGATGTCGCGAACGCGCAGCCTCGGGTTGAGCGAGGCATAGGGATCCTGGAACACCATTTGCAGTTCCAGCTGGCGCGCCACCGCGTCCCGCCCGGTCAGTGCGTCAATGCGCTCGCCGCGATAAAGCCGCTCGCCGCGCGTCGCGCGGTGCAGGCCCACGACCACGCGCCCCAGCGTCGACTTGCCGCAACCCGATTCGCCCACCAGGCCGAGGATCTCGCCTTCACCGACGTGCAGGCTGACATTGCTCACCGCGAGAAGCGGCGATGGCCTTCGCGCTGTCGCCTGACCCTTCAGCCAGCGCAGTGTGCTGGCCGGCGTGGCGGGGCGCTGGAAGCTCTTGCTGACGTGGCGCAGCTCCAGCAGCGGCGCGCCGTGTGGAGCGGCAGGCAACTCGGTGTTCATCAACGACGGTCCGTGGGCAAGGGGTGGTGGCAGCGCAGCAGGCGCCGGTCGGAATGGGCTTGCAGATCCGGATCGGCCGCGCACGAGGCAGTGGCGTGGTCGCAGCGCTCGGCGAAGGCGCAGCTCGCGCTGGCCGCGGCAGCCAGCGAGTAGGCGCCGCGAATCTGGCGCAGCGGGCCGCCGCGCTGGTGAGGCTGGGGCACGCTGTCGATGAGCGCGCCGGTGTACGGATGGCGCGGGGCTTCCAGCACGTGGTGCACGCTGCCGTACTCCACCAGGCGGCCTGCATACATCACGCCAACATGGTCGGCCAGCCCGGCCACGACCGACAGGTCGTGCGTGATCCAGATCAGGCTGGTGCCGGTCTCGGCACAGATCTTTTGCATCTCGAACAGGATCTGGGCCTGCACGGTGACGTCGAGCGCGGTCGTCGGCTCGTCGGCGATGATGAGATCGGGCTCGTTGAGCAGCGCGATCGCGATGGCCACTCGCTGGCGCAGGCCGCCCGACAACTGGTTCGGGTAGCAGCGCAGCCGCTCGTCGGGCGCAGCAATGCCGACGCGTTCAAGCGTGCGACCGCACAGCTCCAGCGCCACGCGACGCGGCACCCGCCGATGTGCCTGCACGGCCTCGATCATCTGCGTGTCGATGCGCAGGACCGGGTTGAGCGTCATCATCGGGTCCTGGAAGATCATCGCGATGCGGTTGCCACGCAGCGCGCGGCGCTCGGCCTCGCTGCTGGTCAGGAGGTCGCGGCCCTTGAAGAGCACGCGCCCGCCGACCACGCGGCCCGGCGGGTCGATGAGGCCCATGATCGAGAAACCGGTCATCGACTTGCCCGAGCCGGACTCCCCGACGAGGCCCATCACCTCGCCCGGCTGGACGCTGAAACTCACGCCGTTGACCGCCTTCACCTCACCGCGTTCGGTGTGGAACCAGGTGCGCAGGTCTTGCACGTCGAGCGTGTTCGCAACACTCATCGCGCTCATCAGTCTGTCCTCAGTCGAGGGTTGAGAACGTCGCGCAGCTGGTCCGCGACGAGGTTGATGCACAGAATGGTCAAGAGCAGTGCCGCACCTGGAAACACGCTGATCCAGTACTTGCCAGACATCATGTACGAGAAGCCATTGGCGATGAGCAAGCCGAGCGACGGTTCGGTGATCGGCAGCCCCACGCCGAGGAAGGACAGCGAAGCCTCAAGTGCGATCGCCGACGCGACCTGCAGCGCGCCGACGACGATGAGTGCCGGCAGGCAGTTGGGCAACAGGTGACGCAGCAGAATGCTGGCCTTCGGCAGGGCCAATACGCGTGCGGCTTCGATGTATTCGCGGCCCCGCTCCACCAGCACCACGCCGCGCGTCGTGCGTGCGTAGTAGGCCCACTGCGCGGCCACCAGGGCCGTGATCACCTTGCCGACGCCTTGCCCGAGAATCGCGATCAGGATCAGCGCAATCAAGATGGCCGGGAACGACAGCTGCGTGTCGACCACGCGCATCAGCAGCGCATCCACACGCCCTCCGGCATAGCCGGACGTGAGACCCACCAGCACGCCGATCGCCACGGCGATCAAGGTCGCAGCCAGGCCCACGAAGACGCTGATGCGCAGGCCGTAGAGGATGGCGGACAGCATGTCGCGCCCCTGGGCATCGGTGCCCAGCCAATAGGTGCTGCGGCCGTCCGATGCGGCCGACCCCGGCGGAAGGCGCGCGTCCATCATGTCGAGCTGCCCCAGGTCATAGGGGTTCTGCTGCGCGACCCAGGGCGCGAGCAATGCGGCCGCCATGATCAGGGCCAGCAGCACCGCGCCGACCACCGCCACCGTGTTGCGCCGGTAGGCGAACACGAACCGCATCAACGGTGTGGACTCCTTCATGCTGAAGCTCCGCCCAGGCGAACGCGCGGGTCCAGTGTGGAGTACGCCAGATCGGTGACGAAGTTGATCGTCACGTAGATCAGCACCACGAGCATCAGGTAGGCCACCACCACGGGCCGGTCGAGCAGGTTGATGGAATCGATCAGCAGCTTGCCCATGCCGGGCCAGGCGAAGATGGTTTCGGTGACGACCGAGAACGCGAGCAGGGCACCGAACTCCATGCCCACCACGGTGACGATGGGAACCATGATGTTCTTCAACACGTGCACGCCGATCACGCGGCGCGTGGCCAAGCCCTTGGCGCGCGCGAAGCGCACGTAGTCCTGCAACATCGCCTCGCGGGCGCCCGACCGTGTGAGCCGCACGATCAACGACAGCTTGAACAGCGCCAGGTTGCACGCCGGCAACAGCAGATGCTTCAGGCCCTCGATGCTCGTGATCGAGAGCGGCACGCCGGCCATCACGGTCACCGGCCCGCGTCCGCCAGATGGCAGCCATTGCAGCTCGACCGCGAACACAAGGATCAGCATCAGGCCGACCCAGAACGTGGGCAGCGAGAAGCCGACGATCGAGCCGCCCATGATGGCCTTGGCGATCCATGAGTCGGGCTGCACGCCCGCCCACAGACCGAGCGGGATGCCGACCAGCACGGCCAGCGCCATCGCGACCAACGCCAGTTCCAGCGTCGCGGGCAGCCGCTCCAGGATCAGCGGCAAGGCGCCGGTGCCGTGCACGAACGAGCGGCCCAGGTCGCCTGACAGAGCATTGCCCACGAAGCGCCCGTATTGCTCCCAGATCGGCCGGTCGAGGCCGAGTGCGGCCGTCGCGCGGGCGATGTCGGCCTGATCGGCCTGCGGGCTGACGAACATGTCCACCGGATTACCGATGGCGAAGATGCCGAAGAAGACGAGGAACGACATCACCGCCAGCACGCCGATGGCCTGCCCGATGCGCGACAGCAGATAGCCGATCATGGCGACACCTCGAGCCCGGCTGCGTTGCTGGCGGGAGCGACCCAGACGCGCCCGACCGACTGACACGCCACCGGAAATCTCTGCGTTGCTTCGTCGACGTGGCACCACACCTCGACGCCATCAACGAAGACCTTGGATTCGCCCGTCTTGAAGGCCAGCCAAGATTCGTCGGACGTGAGCGGCTCGGTGGCGACGATCGCCATGCGGTCGCCTTCGTGGTTGAGGGGGCCGAGATCCATGCTCAGATCGAAGTCCACCAGCCGGGCGGTGGGGAACGGGTGCTGCCGCTGCAGCACGTAGAGCTTGCTGGAGCAGTGGGAGAACACGGCCTCCCCGTTGGACAGCAGGTAATTGAAATTGCCATGCCGGGCAATTTCGGCCGTGATCGCGGCAATGCGGGGAGCCAACTCCTGCCACGTCGGCGGGCGCAAGCGGCCTTGGAAATGCTCCCTCAAGGACTGCATGAGGAAGCAGAACGCCTTCTCACTGTCCGTGCTGCCCACGGGCAGGTAGGCGCCGGTCAACTCGGGGTGGAAGTTCCTCAAGTCGCCGTTGTTGGCGAAGATCCAGGTCTGCCCCAACCACTCGCGCTGGAACGGGTGGCAATTGGCCAGGCTGACCTCGCCTTGCGTGGCCTTGCGGATGTGCGAGACGACGATGCGCGACTTGATCGGGTAGTTGCGCACGAAGTTGGCGAGCGGTGAGTCGCTGGCCGGTTGGTCGTCGTGAAAGACGCGGCAACCGGAGCGCTCATAAAAGGCGATGCCCCAACCATCGACATGGTCCGCGGTGCGCCCGCCGCGCTCCACGAATCCGGTGAACGAAAAATTGATCGCAGCAGAACCGTTGCAGTTCATGCCCAGCAGTTGGCACATCGCGGAGCCTTCCTTCTGAATTCGTTCAGTGGATGTGGTCGTTACTTCGGCTTGACCTGGTGCGCAAACGTGAACTCGTCGATCCGACCGGCGTAGTCCAGGTTGGCGCGCATGCCCCAGGTCGCGAGCTGGTAGTGCGTCGGCAGTGCGGCGTAGTCCTTCATCGCCAGCGCCATCGCCCGTTGCGCGGTCTCTTGGCGCTTGGCGGCACTGGGTGCGGTGAGTGCGCCCATGATCAACTCGTCCAGCTTGGGATTGCTGTACTTGCCCCAGTTCCAGCCGCCCCAGCCCTTGGCGGGATCGATGCTGCCGAGCAGCGTGCGCAGGCCGAAGTCGGCGCCCATCGTGCCCCAGCCGAGCAATGCCGCGCCGAACTCGCCGTTGCGCATCTTGGGCACGTAGGTGGCCATCGGCATCGTCACCACCTTCGCCTGGATGCCGATGCGGCTCCACAGCTGCGCGACCGCCTGCGCCACCTCGTCGTCGTTGATGTAGCGGTTGTTGGGTGCCGCCAACGTGATCGCGAAGCCGTTCGGATAGCCGGCCTCGGCCAGGAGCTTGCGGGCGCCCTCCGGGTCGTAGGTCTCCACCTTGGCCTCGGCGTTGTAGCCCACCAGGCCGATCCCGATGAGCTGGGCCGCCGGCATGGCGAAGCCGTCGAGGGCCACCTTCACGAGCGCCTGGCGGTTCAGGCCTTTCGAGAGCGCCTCGCGCACGCGCACATCCTTCAACGGATTGTGTTGCAGCGGCGTCCCCGACTTGTCGGTGAAGTAGGGGCTGTTGTCTGCTGCCGCATGGTTGAGTTGCAGGAACAGCGTGCGCCAGGTGGCGCGCTGCTTGACGGCAAACTTCGCATCCGCCTTCAGCTTGGGCAAGTCAGCGGGCGGCACGTTTTCGATCATGTCGACATCGCCCGACAGCAGCGCGGCGAGGCGTGCTGGATCGGAGGTGATGATGCGCGCCGTGACCCTTTCGAACGCGGCCTTCTCGCCCCAGTAGTCGGGGTTGCGGGCCATGGTGACGCTTTCGCCGCGCTTGTAGGCGACGAAACGGAAGGGCCCGGTGCCGACAGCGGCCTTGCCGGAGTTGAAATCCTCGGTGGTCGCCGCGGCTGCGGCCTTATGGGAGACGATATAGACCGACGACAGGTCACCGATCAGTGGCGCATAGGGTTCGCTCGTCCTGATGCGCAGCGTCAGCGGATTGACGATCTGCATCGAGGCAATCATCTTCGTGTAGCTGGTGAACGGTCCGGGGCTGTTGAGCACCTTGGCCGGACGCTCGAGCGAGAACACCACGTCTTCGGCGGTGAAGGCCGAGCCGTCATGGAACTTCACACCAGGACGCAGCTTGAACTCGAAGGTGGTGGCGTCGAGCTGGGCCCATGACAGCGCCAGGCCCGGTACATAGGCCCCGGCCGGATCGACGTTGACCAATGCGTCGAAGAAGTGGGACGACAACGCGAGGTTGGCGGCGATCGCAGCGAAATGCGGATCCAGCGACGAAGGCTCGGAGGATAGACCGATCTTCAACTCCGCCACGGCAGGCTGAGCCATCGCCGAGGTGGCGACCGTGAGCGTGGTCGCGAGGGCGATGCCGGCCGTGAGAAGCGTTCTTCGCGTTGCTTGCATGAGAGGCTCTTTCTTATCTGCGGTTGCTAGAGGGTGGGATCGAGGCGCGGAGATTCAGTGAAGACAGAACTCGACCGCCGCCAGCGCATGCAGCTCGGTGGTGTCGAAGATGGGCAGGGGGCTGTCCGGTGCCTTCAGCAGCAGCGGCAGTTCGGTGCAGCCGAGCACAGCGCCCTGCGCTCCGCGCGCCTGGAGCGTCGCGATGATCTGCACCAGCACCACGCGCGACTCTTCCCGAAAGACGCCGCGGCACAGTTCCTCGAAGATGATCCGATGGATCTCGTCGCGCTCGGGCTCCGATGGGATCACGCACTTGATGCCACGCGCGGCGAGCCGATCCACGTAGAAGGGCTGCTCCATCGTGAAACGCGTGCCCATCAAGCCGACGGTCGTCAGCCCCGCGCGCTCGATCGCGTCGGCGGTGATGTCGGCGATGTGCAGCAGCGGAACCTGAGTGGCCGATTGCACTTCCGCCGCCACGCGGTGCATGGTGTTCGTGCCGATCAGCACACATTCGGCCCCGCTCTGCTCCAGGCGCTGCGCAGCCAGGCTCAGGATGCCGGCCATGCCGGCCCAGTCGCCCGCCTTCTGTCGATCGGCGATGTCCTGGAAGTTAAGGCTCACCAGACTCAAGGGCGCGCTGGTCAAGCCCCCCACGCGCCGCGCCACTTCGCGGTTGATGATCTGGTAGTAGAGCGCGGTGGACTCCCAGCTCATGCCGCCAATCAGGCCAATGGTTTTCAATTTTCGGTTCCGGCGTCACGTCACATCGACGACAGAAGTATCGAATGCTTGACCTAGAAAATACTCGCCTTTTGTTGTCTGGATATTTCATTAATTGGAAAAATTTTCTACAATTTATCCATGACAAGAAAGTTGGATGCAATTGATCGCAAGCTGCTGGAGCTGTTGCAACGGGACGCGGAGACGCCCTTGAACGAGCTTGCCGAGGCGGTTCACCTGTCGTCCACGCCGTGCTGGCGCCGCATTCAGCGGCTGAAGGAGAGCGGTGTCATCACCCGCCAGGTGGCACTGGTGGATCCGCGCAAGATCAATCTCGGTGTCACGGCGTTCGTCGCCGTCAAGACCAATCAGCACAACACGCAGTGGTTCGAGGCATTGCGCGACGCCGTGCGCGAGATCCCGGAAGTGGTGGAGTTCTATCGAATGAGCGGCGACGTGGACTACCTCTTGCGCGTGGTCGTGCCCGACATCGCCGGCTATGACTCGGTCTATCAGCGCCTGATCAAGACCGTGGGGCTGTCCGACGTCAGCTCCAGCTTTGCGATGGAGGAGTTGAAGTTCACAACAGCTCTGCCGTTGAGCTATGCGACCTGACTGACTGGTTCAGCCGCCGCACTGCCGCAGACTTCGCATTGCATCAACTGCTCGTCCCCGCGCGCATTGCCAGGACGGCAAGCACGGCTTCGCGATCCGCAATGCCGTGGGTTACCCGATCGCGATCTGGACGCAGCTGTGCGAGAACTGGCTGCGTGCGGGAGCGTGGATTCGCTAGGGCTCGCCCGTCATTCCCGCGAAGGCGGGAATGACGCAGACGGGGTTCTTACTTGATCGCCTGCACCCGGTCGTACAGCGCCTTCGGCCACGGCGCATCCGGGCTGGTCAGCGACTTCTGCACCGCCGCGATGAACGGGCCGCGGTCGACCTTGAGCACCGAGACGCCGCGCTTCTGGAAGTCGGCGACGAGGCGGTTCTCGGCTTCGACGATGTCGGCGGTGGCGCGGGTCGAGGCTTCCCACAGCACGTCGGAGAAGAGCTTCTTGTCGGCCTCGGGCAGCTTGGCCCAGGTGGAACTGCCGACGATGGTGAGCAGCGACTCGGTGATGTGGCCGGTCAGCATGATGTGCTTCTGCACTTCGTAGAACTTCTTGGCCTCGATGGTGGGCAGCGGGTTCTCCTGACCGTCGACGGTGCCGTTCTGCAGCGCGAGGTAGACCTCGGCGAATGCGATGGGGGTCGGGTTCGCGCCCACGGCTTTCGGGAACATGGTGAACAGCGGCGCATCGGGCACGCGCAGCTTCATGCCTTTCATGTCTTCGGGCTTCAGGATCGGCTTGTTGGCCGTCATGTGGCGCAGTCCGTAGTAGGTGCAGCCGACGACGTGGTGGCCACCGCTCTTCTCGTCGTAGGCAGCGGCGAGTTCCTTGAAGATCGGCCCATTGCGGAAGGCTTGCCAGTGGGCGAAGTCGCGAAACATGAAAGGCGCTGCGGCGATCGATATCGGCGGGTAGGTGCGACCCGCGAAGGCCACGCCGGTGTAGATGATGTCCACGGTTCCCAGCGTCAGGCCCTGGTTGATCTCGGTCTCCTTGCCCAGCGTGGAGGCGGGGAACACTTCGATCAGGTACTTGCCGTTGCTGCGCTTCTTGATCTCTTCGGCCGCCCACAGCGCTTGCTTGTGATACGACTCGCCGATCTCGTAGACGTGCGCCCACTTGAGCTGCGTCTGAGCCCAGGTGCTGCCTGCGCCGAGCGCCAGCAGCAACGCGGCGCAGCTGGTCTTCAGGGTGGTTCTCTTGTTCATGCGTGTCTCCTTCGTGTGGTGCAGGTGCTGAATCAGTTCTTCAGACCGAGCTTGGGAATGAGGGTCTTGAAGGTCTCGTTGTCGCGTGCCATCACCGCGCGAAAGGTCTCGTCGTCGGCATAGGCATAACCCAGTGCGAGCTTGTCCATGGCCTCGTGCATGGCGGGCTCCTGCATGGTCTTCTGGGTGGCGGTCTTCAGGATGTCGACCACGTCTTTCGGCGTGTTCTTCGGGACACCCAGGCCGCGCCAGGTGCCCACGCTCAGGTCGATGCCACGCTCCTTCAACGTGGGCACTTTCTCAAAGCCTTTCTGGCGCTGGTCGGCCATTACGGCCAGCATCTTCAGCTTGCCGCTGGCGATGTGCGGCGCCACCTCGGCGGGGCTCACGGCCACCGCGTCGATGTGGCCGCCGAGCAGGCTCAGCACCGCCGGGTTGGCGCCGGGGTAGGGGATGTGGCTGAACTTGGCGCCGGTGCGGTCTTCGAGTGCGGCGGCGGCCAGGTGCCAGATCGAGCCGTTGCCCGAGTTGCCCATCTTGGTTTCGCCGTTGGCCTTCTTGGCCGCGGCGACGAATTCTTCGATGGTGTTCCACGGCGCATCGGCCTTCACGGTGATGGCGGCGGGGTCGGCGTTCATGCGCGCGATGGGCGTGAACTCTTCGTGGCTGAACTTCTGCAGGCCGAGGTGGGGCAGGGTGGTGAGCTCCACCGTCATCAGCGCGAGCTTGTAGCCGTCGGGCTTGCTGTTGAGCACGTCGCTCCAGCCGATCACGCCGCTGGCGCCGGGCTTGTTGTTGACCACGATCGGTTGCGAGAAGTGCTTGCGCGCGACGTCGGCGAAGGCACGTGCCAGTGCGTCGGTGCCGCCACCGGCGTTGTAGGGAACGACCAGTTCGACGGGGTGGTTGGGATAGTCGGCTGCTTGCGCGGGCAGCGCTGCGAACGCGCCCAGCAGGCTGGCGGTGAGGAGGATGCGTCGGTTCATGGAGATCTCTTTCAGGAACGTATGGAAGACGATGGACTCAGCCCAGCACACGGGGCAGCCACAGCGAGATGGCGGGAACGAAAGTGACCAGCGCCAGCGAGAGCAACAGCGGCACCAGCCACGGCAGGATGGCCATGGTGGTTCGCTCCACCGACAGCTTGGCGACGCGCGCCAGGACGAAGAGCACCAGGCCCATCGGCGGGTGCAGCAGGCCGATCATCAGGTTGAGCACCATCACCAGGCCAAAGTGGATGGGGTCGATGCCCAGGTGGCGAACGATCGGCAGCAAGATCGGCACGAGGATCGTGATGGCCGCCGTGGGCTCGAGGAAGCAGCCGACGAAGAGCATCAGCGCATTGGCCAGCAGCAGGAACTTCCACGGTTCATCGGCGAATGTGAGGATCCACGCGGCGATCATCTCGGTGGTGCGTGTGGCGGTGAGCATCCAGCCGAAGATTGACGCGGCGGCCACGATGAGCAGCACGGTGGAGGTGGTTTCCACCGTGTCCATCGACGCCTTGACGAACAAGCGCCAGTTGATGGTGCGGTACCAGACCACGCCGAGAAAGAGCGACCAGGCGCAGGCGGCGATGGCGCCTTCGGTGGCGGTGAAGAGGCCGGTGGTCATGCCGCCGATCAGCAGCACAGGCGTCATGATGGGCAACACGGCGTTGAAGCGGAACTTCCAGTCGGCAGACAGCAGCAGCGCCAAGGCGATGGGCACCGCATACGTCATGTTCGCGCCGGCGCGGGCCACCAGCCACAGCGCGAGCGGCATGCCGATCACGAGCGCGAGTTCGATCAGCGCCTTGCGCACGCGCGGCCATTGCCAGGCAATGTCGCGGCCCCAGCCCTTGCGGTGCGCGAACCAGGCCACGGTGAGCATCATCATCACCGTCATCACGAGGCCGGGTAGTAGCCCTGCCAGGAACAGTGCGCCCACCGACACGTTGGCGAACATGCCGTAGATCACGAAGGGCAGCGAAGGCGGAATGATCGGGCCCAGCGTGGCTGATGCGGCGGTGACGCCGACCGCGAACTCGGCGTCGTAGCCATGCTCGCGCATGGCCTTGATCTCGATGGTGCCCAGGCCCGCTGCGTCGGCGATGGCGGTGCCGCTCATGCCGGCGAAGACCACCGAGCCGACGATGTTCACGTGGCCCAGCCCACCGCGCAGCCAGCCCACCAGCGCCAGCGCGAAGTTGTAGATGCGCGTGGTGATGCCGGCGCAGTTCATCAGGTTGCCGGCGAGGATGAAGAAGGGCACGGCCAACAAGGGGAAGCTGTCGATGCCGCCGACCATCCGGTGGATCACCACATAAGGCGGTGGGTTGCCGGTCGCGATGACGTACACCAATGCCGCACCGGCCATCGCGATGGCGACCGGAATGCCGGCGCCCATCATCGCCAAGAAGAGCAGCTTGAAAGCACCGGCGTTCATGTCGGCTCCTCGGCAAGCTCAGGCTGCTCGAGCACCGAGGCACCCCGCTTCCAGTTGGCAATGGCCACGCCGATGGCGCGCCAGGTCATCAACACAAAGCCCACGAGCACCGCGCCGTACACCAGCCCCATCGGCAACTCGACCACGGCCATGCGGCTGCTGCCGATCTTCATGATCAGCTGCCAGGTCATGAACACGCAGGCGGCGAAGAAGCTGATGCGCACTGCATCGACCAGCGTGGACATCCAACGCATCAGGCCGTGTGGCAACACGTGGTAGAAAAAGTCCACCTGGATGTGGTTGTTCTTGCGCACGCCCATCGCGGCGCCGATGAACACCGTGCCAATCAAGAAATAGCGCGCGATCTCTTCGGTCCAGGCGGCCGAGTCGTTGAGGGCGTAGCGGGTGAAGAACTGGTAGAAGACGATGAGGCCCAGCATCCAGAACAGCGCGACGGCAAGCCAATCTTCGGCGGCGTAATGCGACAGGTCGATGGCCTCGTCGTGGATGTCGAATTCGCCCTCGGCGTTCAACACGGGCGCGGCTTCGGCCGCTGCGGGTTCTGCAGACTGGTTCACTGTGTCTCCTCGGGGCGCCAGCTGGAAGCGAAGCGCAGTTCGGCGTTCTTCATGTGCTTGCGCATCGCGTTGCGGGCCGCACGGCCGTCGCGCGAGGTGATGGCATGCAGGATCTCGGCGTGCTCGTCCACCGCCTGGCGCCAGATCTCCTTGCCCGAGAAGTGCGACTCGAACTGCAGGTACAGCGGGCCGCGGCGCGCGTCCCACAACTGGCGGGTGAGCATCACCAGCGCGCTGTTGGCGCTGGCTTCGGCGATGAGCAGATGGAAACGCTGGTCGGCCTCGAGCGTCAGTTCGTTGTGCGTCGGCGAGGCACGCATGTCGTCGAGCGCGCGCTTCATGCCGCCCAGTTGTTCGGGCGTGGCATGCGTTGCGGCCAGGTTGGCCGATTCGGATTCGACGATCCAGCGCGCCTTGATCAGGTCGAAGGGCCCAGGAAGCGGCGCCAGCGGATCGACCGGTGTGCTGCGGCGCCGCCGCGACACGAACACACCGGCCCCGCCGCGCACCTCGACCACGCCTTCGACCTCGAGCGCGATGAGCGCTTCGCGCACCGAAGGCCGGCTCACGCTGAGCTGTGTGGCCAGGTCGCGTTCGGCGGGCAGCCGCGCGCCCGGAGGGTATTCGCCGCTCCCGATCATCTGCATCAGCTGGTCGGCGATGAGTCGGTAGAGGCGACGGTTGTCGACGTGCGGCTGGGGCATGAAGCTGGAGAAGCTGGGAAAGAGGAGGGAAGAGGGAAGAGCGCTGCGAAATTGGTCTGACCAATTTATCCTCGCATCTGCAGCGCCGTGTTTCAACGGGGGTTCTTACGACTGGGGTTACTCCCGAGACGGTTCCAGAAAGTGGCCTGACCACTCGATAATGAGTCGTCAATTTCACGGAGTCATCGATGACATCACCGCAAACCGGGCGACTGCAAGGCAAGACGGCCTTGATCACCGCCGCCGGCCAAGGCATCGGCCGCGCCACCGTCGAGGCCTACGTGCGCGAAGGTGCGCGCGTGATTGCTGCCGACATCAATGCCGAGCTGCTGACGCAACTGGCACGCGACACCGGCTGCGAGACCCGCCTGCTCGACGTGACGAATGCCGATGCGGTGCGCGATGCCGTGGCCGCGATCGGTCCGCTGCAGGTGCTGTTCAACGGCGCGGGCTATGTGCACGCCGGAAGCATCCTCGACTGCGACGAGGCCGCGTGGGACTTTTCGTTCAACCTCAACGTGCGTTCGATGTACCGGCTCATTCGCGCCGTGCTGCCCGGCATGCTGGCGCAGGGCGGCGGCTCCATCATCAACGTGGCCTCGGTGGCCAGCAGCATCAAGGGCGCGCCGAACCGCTTCGTCTACGGCACCACCAAGGCGGCGGTGATCGGCCTGACCAAGTCTGTGGCGGCCGACTTCGTGGCGCGCGGCATCCGCTGCAATGCCATCTGCCCGGGTACGGTGGAGTCGCCCTCGCTGCGCCAGCGCATCGAGTCCCAGGCCCAGGCTGCGGGGCAGACGTTGGCGCAGGTGGAAGCCGCCTTCGTGGCGCGCCAGCCTGTCGGCCGCGTGGGCCGCGCAAGCGAGATCGCCGCGCTGGCCGTGTACCTCGGTAGCGACGAATCTGCCTTCACCACCGGCACCGCGCAGATCATCGACGGCGGCTGGTCCAACTGATTTTCTCAACCAAGGTTTGACGAATGAAACTGATGCGACATGGCGCCAAGGGCGCCGAGAAACCCGCGCTGGTCGATGCACAAGGCCGCGTGCGCGACCTGTCTGGCGTGTTGCCCGACATTACTGCCGAGACGCTGACGCCCACCGGCCTGAAGCGCCTGCGTGAGATCGACCCGAGCACCTTGCCCGTCGTCGCACAGCCCGGCCGCATCGGGCTGCCGTGGCGTGGCATGGGCAAGTTCATCTGCGTGGGCCTGAACTACGCCGACCACGCCGCCGAGTCGGGCGTGCCGGTGCCACCCGAGCCGGTGCTGTTCATGAAGACGACCAGCGCGCTGATCGGCTGCAACGACCCGGTGGTGCTGCCGCAAGGCTCGCTGAAGAGCGACTGGGAGGTCGAGCTCGGCGTGGTGATCGGCAGCCAGACGCGTTACGTGAGCGAGGCGGATGCGCTGAAGTACGTGGCCGGCTACTGCGTGGTGAATGACCTCTCGGAGCGCGAATACCAGCTCGAGCGCGGCGGCACCTGGGACAAGGGCAAGGGCTGCGACACCTTCGGCCCTGTCGGCCCGTGGATGGTCAGCGCCGACGAAGTGCCCGACCCGCAGGCACTGGGCATGTGGCTCGAGGTCAACGGCAAGCGCTTCCAGAACGGCAGCACCTCCACCATGGTGTTCGGCGTGGCGTCGCTCGTGAGCTACATCAGCCGCTTCATGACGCTCTACCCCGGCGACCTGATCAGCACCGGCACGCCACCCGGCGTGGGCCTGGGCCAGAAGCCGCCGCTGTACCTGAAGCCTGGCGACGAGATGCGCCTGAGCATCGAAGGCCTGGGTGAGCAGCGGCAGCGTGTGTTTGCCTGGGACCCGGTGTTGATCGACGGCTGAGGAACGGAACGCGGCTGAAACGGCCGCTTCGTACGGCGGCTGGATTCGAGGGCGAGAGGGAAATTGTTGGCTTTAGTCGCCATCATGATCACGCTCAACCCACTTGGCGATTTGTCTGTCGAACTCCTCATACCGAGAGTCGCAAAACAAGCGACAGAGTTGCTCCATATTCGGCCTGCCGACCATGCTGAACGTGGCCGTTTCTTCAACCATCTTGATCTGGCCAAACCCGAACAAGCTCTTGCGCGGCGCCGTCCATTCGACGGCGATGAAGAAACTGTCGTTGAGCTTGCCATCGCTCGCAAAAGCGGTGATCCAAAGTTTGCGCTTGTCGGCCTCGTTCTGCAGGATCAACGCCGCCATGGGCCCGTCCTGCAACTCGTCCCACTGGCCGTTCTGTTCCACCCAAGGGAACGCGTCGAAGGCACGCAGGAAGGCGTCCACATCGGTTGCGCCCTGTTGATCAACTTGCTCGTCGGCGTAGCCAACTCTTTGTATAGCCCAGGTCAGCATTCGAGCCTCTGTAAAAGTACCGGGAACCACATCACTCTGACGTGGCATCTTCACCGCCCGAAGCGTCCTGCGACGTTTGAGCTGAGGGGGCTTCATCCACTCAGATGACGCGTTATTTTTTCATCGTGCCGCACCATGCGCCGCAGTTTTGGTTCGCGGCGGAGAACCCCAGCCAGGATGTTCGCACACCGGCAAGACGCCGCACCGGTGCTGGCTCGATGAGAATGGTCCGATGATGAACAACAAGATGTACCGAAGCAAAACCTCGACAGGCACTGGCGCGCCGATGCTCACGGTGATCGCTCTCGCCTGGAACGCAGTGGTGTGGGGGCTGCTGATGCCCGAGCCCGGTTTCGGTATCGCCGCATGGTTCAAGGTGGTGTCTGTGCTGGTGGGGGCTGTAGTTGCCGTGGGCGCAGCGCAGCGCTGGGTCGTCCGGCTGCAGGGCACTGGAGTCACGCTGAACCTCACGCACGAACCCGTGCCTCATGGCGTGCCCACGACGGCGGTGTTCACCCTAGGCCGGCCTCTTAAGGTGCAGGCCTGGACGCTGCTGGTGGCTATCGACTCGCCGGACGACGACCTCAGCGGGTTTGGGCGTATCTGGGAGCGCAGGTTTGCCGTGACCACCGTCCCCATGCTGGTGGCGGGTGAAATCATGGTGCAGTCCGTCAGAGCTGACTTCACCCTTCCGGCCGATCTGCCGAGCACGCGGGACGATTTTTGGTGTGTTTCCCTGGTGCTCGAGGGTGACGGCATGAAATGGCCGTTCGATATCGCGACGAGACCCGAAACTGCCAGCGAATGGGGTTTTCACCGCGGAAGCGCCGCCTTGGGTTCACCGCAACCGGCGGTCGATGAGCCTTCGCCTTCGGACCTGCCGGAGCCAGATGCCGAGTTGCCATCTCCGTCGCTGGTGCGGCACCGTGGCGGCCTCAGGTGGGCCCGGCGCGGCGCGCTCGCGCTTTCTCTCGGTGTGGTGGGCTGGGTGGCCTGGAATTTCGTACTGCCGACGTGGTCGTCTGATGTGCACCTTGATGTGGCTAGCGAGTCGGTGGAGGGGGAGACGCGTGCACTGGACGTGGGCGAGTCTGATGAGTCCTCGCGCCTGAGCACCCGGGTGAGCACGCCAGAGTTTGTTGTGTTGCTGAGCAACTGGCTGGTCGACGATTGGCGATTGCGGGCGCACATGCAAGGTGTGGCACAAGTGGCGCAGGGAAAATTGCGCGTGCGCATTCAACAACTGGCGCTCATGCCAGTGGGCCCCTGTCAGCACACCGGCGAGTGCCAAGTTCAAAGCATCCGCTTGTTACTGAGCCAGGCCGCAGCCGACGGCCGCTACATCACGTTGGCGCAGAGCAAACCGTTGCCATGGGTCGTAGATCTGGCGCAGGACCATGTGGCCCATCGCATCGATGGTGAATTTGTTTTGACGCTGCCCGAGAGCCTGACTGGCGATCACGACGTGCGTTTGCAACTGATGGTGCAGACGGCGAGCCCAGACGCGCCAGCCAACCAGACGAATCTCGACAACCCGACTTATCCTTCGCACGGCAATCACAAGGGCCTGCAACTGGCGTTGACGGCGGCCAACCCTTCCGCCAGCGCCATGATGGACCCTTGCGACCGGGTTGGCTCCTTGATTGAAGCCGTGCGCGCCCATTGCGAGGGACAAATCGAGTTTCGCCTCGCTTCAAATGCCCACTCAGGCCGGACGGAGCTCGACGAAGCCTTGATTGAAGCCATCAAGCATTACAACGGTGCCGCAGTGCCCTCGCTGCTCAAGGCGGGTGCGAGTCCCAATGCGATCGACTCCAGGCAAAAGAGCGTCACCGCTTTGGGCCTTGCCGCGGCGGGCGACCAGCTTGATGTTCTGAATGCGCTTATCAAGGCCGGCGCCAAGGTGAACCACCATGCGGTGAATGCTGATCAGCAGACCACCACCCCGCTCAGCCAGGCGCTCAAACTGGATGCCGCTCATGCGGTTGAGCGCCTGCTGGCTGCGGGGGCGAAGCTGCACGACAAGGACCTGAATGGCTGGAGCGTGATGCACATCGCCGCTCTTGAAGGTGCCACCGATAGCCTGAAAGTGCTAGTCCGGGCCGGAGGCAATGTGAACGAACAAGCCAAGGGCCACCACCGACAAACCGCGTTGCATGCCGCACTTCAGTTTGCCCCGCAGGCCACCATCGAGGCCATGCTGGTTGCTGGTGCGGATACGCGCATCACTGACGACGAGGACAAAGACGCCTGCGACTGGGCGAATGCTTCCCACCGTTCTGCGGCGATCCAGGCCCTGGTGTGCAGTGGTGTGCGTCCCTCGCGCGTCAGGGCAGTTGGGCAGGTTTTGACCACACAGTGAGCATCTTTTCAAACTGCGTATCGGTGGGCTCTAGGCGATGCAGCACGGCATCCTGGCGCAAGCTTTCCACGATGGGGGCTCCGCCCAGTCGTATCGCTTCGCGGATGGTTTGTTCTGCCATGGCCGCGTCACCACTCAAGAATTGGGCATAGCCCAAATTCGCCAATACCGTAGAGCATTGCTCTGGCGCGCAAATGGCTCGCGCCTTTTGTAAGTCGGTCACTGCTCGGGCCAGCAAATGTGCCGGACTTTGGGCCTTTTGCAGCCATTGCTTTGACTGCACCATCCGCGCATCAGCGGCGTTACTTAAAGCTCGGGCTACCAAGGCGCTAATTTCAGCGTCTTCATCAGTGGCGAAACGCTGGGCTAACACATCGTTAATTCGTCTCTCTTCTTGCAGTTCACCTGCAAAGCCAGAACCTGCGGCCATATTGTTGAGGCTTAGGGCTAGCACCTTGCGCACGCCAGGCGCGGTGTCATCATCAAATCTGGCATAAACCAACTGGTAAATGGGTGCTGCTTCTGCATACTTTTCTTGCAAGGTCAGTTGCTGAGCCTTGTTGTAGAGCTTGGCGGCCACCAACTCGCGCAACTGTGGATCAGGGTCAGCACAAAAAATTCTTGCAGCGCGGTCATAGTTCATCAATACGCTACGTGCATCGGCAAATTCTTTAAGACTGACGCCCTGGTTAAAAAAAGCAAATGCCACCTGCTCACGCATGCCATGCGCAAGGTCTGTGCGGTAACGCTGCACCACCCGCTCATACACATCAATGGCTTGCCCATAGTGTTTCAGCCTGTGCAGCATGGCCCCCATATTCACCAAGCCTTGCAGCACAATTTCTTGCACGTCGGCATCATCCTGGTAGTCCAGCGCTTTACTCAGTAACGCGTAGCTGGCAACAGAAGCTTCCAATTGATCCTGCGCAGCCAGTGCTACGCCTTTGTTAAACACAGACTGCATCGCCACCAAACGTAGCGGTGCGTGGTGGCTGGTGCCGTAGCGGGCGTACACCGTGTCGTACAGCGCCATCGCAGCATCGGTTTGCCCCAGGTCCGCCAAGCTAATGGCCTTGCCGTACAAGGCCCTACCAACCTCTGCCAATACCGGCGCCGCTTTGTCAGCCGCAAAACGCTGCACTACGAAGTCGTAGGTGTACAGCGCTTGAGCAGGTTCGCCTAAACGTTGCAGACCTATGGCCTTGTTCACTTGGGCTTGCGCTACCCTTTTGCGTAGCAGCGGCGATGGTGCGCTCCCATAACGCGCTTTTATTTGGTCACACACGGCAATGGCGGCTCGCACCTCTGTACGCGCAAGCAACACAGCACTATTTACCAGCGCCACCGCTACGCTGGCTTGCAGGGATGATTCAGTCTCTGTACCAAAGCGGGCGTCAATGAGCCTGTAGGCCTCAAGAGCTGCCGCTGTGTTGCCCGAGTTTTGCCAATTGATGCCGGTGTTAAACAACGCATCGGCCAGCTTTTTCTTCAGCACCAGCTCCTGGCGTTGGCCGTATTGACGGTTGATCAGCGCATACACCGCTCGCTCGGATTCAAGTTGTTGCTGTTGGCCCAGGTCGTAGCCTTTATTGATCAACGCTTTGAGCACTACCACCAGTACATTGGGGGCAGCGTCTTGGCCAAACCGTTCGTATACCTGGTCGTAGGCTATCGGAGACTGAGCCACGTCACCGCTGCGTGACAGATGGAGGGCTCTGTTAAACATGCCCTGCGCCACTTGCTCGCGCACCACTGGGTCGAGGCTTTTGCCAAAGCGGGCATACACCAGCTCTGGCACTGGCACATCGGCATACGAGTTTGCAGCGTCGCTGGTGTAGGCCAAATTGACGGTTTGGCCATGGGCCATACAAGCGGCCAGCAACCACCCCACCAATACCTCCACCGACAGCGCCAAAAGTTTGTAATGCATGCCCGCAGTGTAAGGAGCGGCGCACCTTCATCACTGCACCGTCTTTGCCCGCAGGCAGCCCATACGAACCAGAAACAAACTCAACCGCACATCTGACGAGGCGGGAAGATCCAAAGCGCGAATACTGAACAGTCTCCGGTCTTCTGTTCTCCGACTATCTAATGAACTGTTGGTGTCGGGTGCAGGGACAGGCATCCCACACCTCGCCTTCTTGAGCAGTGCGGATGAAATTCGCAGGCGGCACGCGGCCTGAACCTCGGCACTGGCTATGGCTCAACGCCCCAGCGAACTCAACCAGTCGCAGCGCACCCGACCCGACCCGTGCAGCTTGCGGCGCAGCGCCACATACGCGCTCGGCGCCATGAAGAGCAGCAGGCACCCCACCGCCAGGCTGGGCCACCAGAGAATCAGTGCGGCCGGCTCGCCCATCCAGCCGAGTACCCATGCCGTGAGGACGCTGTCCCAGGCGTGGTACTCGATGGGGCTCTCGGGCTTGTGGGCGACATGCCAGAGTTTGATGGCCTGAAGCTGCTGCAGGGTCATACGTTGCTCCCGATGGAATGGGACACGCCGTCAGCCTAGAGCGAAAAAGGCCTCAGCTCAAATGCAGCTCAGCCGAGTGTGGCCAATTGCCGCGCCAGTGATTTGTCGTTGAACATCCACTGCCCCGGCAGCAGCCGCAAGCCCTTCTCGCTGGGCCACACCAGCGCGGGCACGCCCTGCACGCCGATGGATTTCATGATCTTGTGCGCCCGGCGCATGCGCGTCTCGGTGGCGTGCGGCAGCACGGGGTCGGCCATGCGCATCCGCCAGGTCTCAGGCTCGTCTCCGAGAGAGGCCGACAGGGCCTGGGCGATCACCTCGGGGTCGCTGATGTCGCGCCCGGCGACGAAGCGCTCGCGCTGCAGAGCGTGCAGGCCGTCTAGCTCGCGCAGCACGTTCCATTTCGAGACGGCGGTCAGCGCGTGCGTGGCAGGGCCGCTGTCGAACGGCATCTCGGGGTTGCCCAGCACCTTGCGGCGGTAGATGTCGCTGAAGCGCTGGCCGCTCATGCTGGCGATGCGCGCATCGATCTGCTCGATGTGCTGTGCCATCCCGGCGTCAATGCGTTTGGCCGGGTCGCCGCCGAAGAGCCCCGTCGGCACCGGTTCGACGATGCAGCCGTTCAGGTCGGCCAGACCGTGGATGGCGGGCATGGCGCCGTAGCACCAGCCGCACATCGGGTCGTAGAGATAAATCAGATGGTCGATCGCCATCCACTCAGTATGCGACAGTGAAGCGCTTCCGGATGTGGCGCGGGGTTTCGATCTCATCAACGATGGCGACAGCCAGGTCGGCCACCGAGATCTTGGCGGGGTGGTCGCCGTCCATCAGCAGGTCGTCGGCGCCGATGCGGAACTTGCCGGTGCGCGGGCCTGGTTCCAGCAAGGCCGCGGGGGACAGGAAGGTCCAGTCAAGCGTGGTGTCCTTGCGGATGATGTTCAGCGCTTCGCGGGCAGCGAGGGCGCCTTGCTTCCATTCGGCCGGGAACTGAGGTGTGTCCACACCCTGTACGCCGGGGGCCACGTACAGGCTGCCGGCACCGCCGACCACCAGCACGCGCTTCACACCGCTGCGGCGCACGCCGTCGAGGATGGCCTGGGTGCCTTGCAAGAAGATGTCGTGGATCTTCGGCTCCGTCCAGCCCGGGTTGTAGGAGTCGACCACCGCGTCCAGGCCTTCGACGGCCTTGGCCACTTGGGCAGCATCGAGCGCGTCGGCCTCAACCACCTTGAGTTTGGCTTGCGCGGTGTACTTGCCCGGGTTGCGGGCCAGTGCCGTGACCTCGTGGCCGCGTTGCAGCAGCTCCTGCAGAACCGCCGAACCCACGAAACCCGTGCCACCGATGAGTGCGATCTTCATGTCCAACTCCAATCAAATTGCGATGGTGTGACGATAGGAGCTTCACAATCGCGGCGGAAGTCTGTCAAATCGAACAAGTTTGTTTAGCAGGGCTTCACGGTGGACGATCTCAAGCGCATGGCGATCTTCGCCTCGGTGGTGCAGCACGGCTCGATGAGTTCGGCAGCGCGGTCCATGGCCATGAGCACCTCGGCCGTCAGCCAGCAGGTGCGCCAGCTGGAGCAGGCAAGCGGCGTCACGCTGCTGCACCGCTCGACCCGCAAGCTCACGCCCACCGATGCTGGCGCGCGCTTCGCCGAGCATTGCATTGCCATGGTGAGCGCGGCGCAGCAGGCCAAGCAGCAGCTGGCGCTGGCGCACGATGCGCCCAGCGGCGAGCTGCGCATCTCGGCGCCGGTGGGTTTCGCGCGTCACGTGGCGCCGGCACTGGCGCCGCTGCTGGCGGCCTACCCCGAACTCAAGCTGCGCCTGCTCGTCGACGACGCGATGATCGATCTGATCGACGCGCGCATCGACCTCGCGCTGCGCGCCGGCCGGCTGGCCGATTCATCGTGGGCTGCGAAGCGCCTGTGCAGCTTCGAGTGGGTGCTCTGCGCCTCGCCCGACTACCTGCGCCGCCACGGCACGCCGGCCACGCCGGCCGATCTGCTGGCTCACCAGTGGATGGTGGGTTCGCGGGAAGGCTCGGCCCTGCATTTGGAGCTGGACGGCCCGAGCGGCGAGCACGAAAGCCTGCGCCTTGAAGCGCGCATCGCGACCAACAACCAGCTGACGCTCGAGCAGATGTGCGCCGCCGGCCTCGGCTTGGCCGTGGTGACCCACCCCGACGTGCATGGCGCCCTGCGCACCGGCCAGCTGGTGCGGATGCTGCCCAATTGGCGCATGCCCGAGATTCCGGTCTGGGCCGTCACGCCGCAACGCGAGAACCAGCCCGCCAAGGTGCGGCATGCCATCGCGGCACTACAGAGCTATTTCAATGTGGCACCGGGTGTGCTGGCCTGAAGGCCTTCTCAACTCGCCTGGTTGTAGATGCGCAGGATCCACGACATCTGGTAGACCAGGTTGGCGATTGCGAACGCCAGCTGAAAGCCGCGATGGCGCAGCGCCGCGGCCAAGGTGAACATCAGCAGGTAGACCGCGAGGCGGATCGGGTACTCGATGCTGAAGGCAGCCAGGTAATCGTGGCCCTTGATCACGGAGTCGACCACGTCGACGAGCAGGCTCAGGGCCATCAGCCCGAAGAACCAGACGCGGCGCGATTCGAAGTAGTCGCGAAAGCCGACGTACTCGTCCAAGTCGGTCGGGAAGAGGATCGCGCACAGCATGTAGTTGAGCGTCGCGTAGAACAGCACGAACGCGTAGACGCCGAAGTGCCAGGCGCTGTGGTGGATCAACGCGAACTGCCACCACCAGAAATGCACCAGCGCCAGCAGCATCGAGGCGACCCACAGCAGGTGCACTGCATCGGCCTTTTGGCGCCCGGGGTGCTGCACGAAGAACGCCAGGCCCGACAGCAGCCGCGCGATCGACAGGCTCACCACCACGCCCAGCAAGATGCGAACGTGGACGAAGATCTCGGCGTCGGAAATCTTGGCGGCCGCGTCCATGCGATCAGGCCGGCAATGTGCCAGGCAGCAGAATGTTCTTGTCGACGGTCCGGATGTCGGTGTGCCCGCAGAAGGCCATCGTGATGTCGAGCTCCTTGGCGATGATCTCGAGGCTCTTGGTCACACCGGCCTCACCCATCGCGCCCAGGCCATAGAGGAACGAGCGGCCGATCAGCGTGCCCTTGGCGCCCAGGGCCACGGCCTTGAGCACGTCTTGCCCGGAGCGGATGCCGCCGTCCATCCACACCTCGATGCGCGAGCCCACTTCGGAGGCGATGGCGGGCAGGGCCGAGATCGAAGACGGCGCGCCATCGAGCTGGCGACCACCGTGGTTGGAGACGACCATCGCGTCGGCGCCGCTGTCGGCGGCCAGGCGGGCGTCTTCGGCATCCATGATGCCTTTCAGGATCAGCTTGCCGCCCCAGCGCTTCTTGATCCATTCGACGTCGTTCCAGTCGAGCTTGGGGTCGAACTGCTCGCGCGTCCAGGTGCTGAGTGAACTCATGTCGCTCACGCCCTTGGCGTGGCCGATCAGGTTGCCGAAGCCGTGGCGTTTCGTGCCCGCCATGCCCAGGCACCAGCGCGGCTTGGTCATCAGGTTGAGGATGTTGGCGAGCGTCGGCTTCGGGGGGGCCGTGAGGCCGTTCTTGATGTCTTTGTGGCGTTGGCCGAGCACCTGCAGATCAAGCGTGAGCATCAGCGCCGAGACGCCGGCGGCCTTGGCGCGGTCCATCAGGCGGTCCATGAAATCTCGGTCGCGCATCCAGTAGAGCTGGAACCAGAAGGGCGCCTTGGTGTGGGCGCGAATGTCTTCGATCGAGCAGATGCTCATCGTCGACAGCGTGAACGGGATGCTGAACTTCTCGGCCGCGCGCGCCGCGAGGATCTCACCGTCGGCGTGCTGCATGCCGGTGAGCCCGGTCGGCGCAATGGCCACCGGCATCGCCGTCGGCTGACCGGCCATCTCGGTACGCAAGCTGCGGCCTTCCATGTTCACCGCCACACGCTGGCGCAGCTTGATGGACTGGAAGTCGGCCTCGTTGGCGCGGTAGGTGCCTTCGGTCCACGAGCCAGAGTCGGCGTAGTCGTAGAACATGCGCGGCACGCGCTTCTCGGCCAGCACGCGCAGGTCTTCGATGTTGGTGATCACGGGCATGGGGGAGTCTCTGGCTGTTCTCGTTCGGTCGCGGCGATGCTACGGGCGGCAGCGCCTCGGTGCGCGGAAAGATTTTCAGGCCAGGCGCGAAAGCGCTTCCGAGACGGCCAGCAGCCCCTCGCGGGCGACCCGCGCGCTGACCTCGGCCAGCCAGGCCACGAAGGCTTCGGCGGCCTCGTCGGCGGCGTGCGGCAGCACGTGGTAACGGGTGGCGGGCCGCACGCTCAGGTCGAACAGCGGCTGCAGCAGGCCATAGCCGATCCAGCGTCTGGCCAGGCTTGGGCGCATCAGGCCCACGCCCTGGCCGCTCACCGTGGCCTCCAGCGTGAGCCCCAGGTCGATGAAGCGCGGGCCCTGGGCGGGCTCGGCCCAGTCCAGTCCGGCGGCGCGCCACCAGGGCGCCCAGGGTTCCAGCGGCGTGCGCAGCAGCGGGGCGTGGGCCAGATCGGCCGGCACGCGCAGCGGCGGCAGGCGCGCCAGCAACGCGGGCGCCGCCATGGGGAGCACCACGTCGTCCATCAGCGGCGTGCCGTGCGCGGCGTCGCCGTCGCCATGGCGCACCTCCACGTCGGCCTCGGTGCCCGAGACGTCGAGGAAGGGGATCGACAGCACCACCTCGAGCTCCACCTCGGGGTGGGCCAGGGTGAACGATTCGAGTTGCGGCACCAGCACCTCGCGCGCGAAGGTGGGCGGCGCGCTGACGCGCAGGCGGCGCGCCTGCTGCTGCGCGCGCTGGTGCTGCGGCATGGCGGACAGCAGGTCCAGGGCGGCGCTGACCTGGGCCAGGTATTCCTTGCCCGCGGGCGTGAGCGTGAGCGTTCGCGCGGCGCGGTTGAGCAGCGGCGTGCCCAGCAGGTCTTCCACCGTGGCCACGCGCTTGCTCACCGCGCTGGCGGTGACGTGAAGGGCTTCGGCGGCGCGCTCGAAGCTGCCCAGGCGGGCGGCGGCTTCGAATGCGCGCAGGCCGTCGATGGACGGCAGGCGCAGGGGCGAGGGCATGGCGGGACTCTACGTCAGCGCCACGCCCTCCCGGGCGGCCGGGCGGGCCTCAGCCGCGGCGGCGGCGCGGTACGAAATTGAGCTGCGTGCTGGTCTTGACCGGGCTTGCACTCACCTGCACGGGCACGGGCGTCTGGTCTTGCAGCTGGTCGGGGTGCCACAGCGTGAGCTGGCCTGCGCCGTCGGGCACGCCTTCGATGCTGGCCACGCCGTTGGCGTCGGTCTTGGCGAACCACGGCGTATCGGCCACGTAGACCTGGCCGCGCATGGAACCGTGGATGTGACAGCCCAGTGCGATGGGGCCGGGTTGGTCGACTTTCACCTCGCCCGTCGAGGTGCCCGAGCCTTTTTTCTTCGGCGCTGGCGTGTTGCCGTACGGGTCGATACCGCCGGGTGAGCTGGAGGGCGTTGCGTCGAGCCGCATCTCGAAGTTCTTGGCCGCGGGGATGCTGCCCAGCGGGCCGCTGGGCGCCGAGCGCACGTGGTGGTCGTACTCGTCCTTGTTGACGAAGCGCAGGGTGCTGCCCACTGGCACCACCGTCAGAAAGGGCACGAAGCGGGAGCTCTCTTGGGTGATGACCACCGGCGTGGCCACTGGCGTGGGCTTGACCTTCACGGCCTGCTCCAGCAGCACCACGACATCGGAGGCCGGCTTGCCGTCTTTGTCGAGCACGGTGAGTTGCACGGTGCCGGCTTGCGCGAAGCCTGTGCCGGCGGCGAGCGCCAGAAGCGCGAGGGTGTGTTTGATCATGTTGGAATCGTAGGTTTTGAACAGGTCATTCGAAACACGCGACAACCCGAAGGCTGGCGTGCGGGAAACATCGTCGTCAGCGGCTCAAGGCGTGTTGATGATGTCGCGGTGCATGGGTGCGAGCTTGGCCAGCAGCTTGTTCTGAGTGGTGAACGGAATGCCTTGCGCATCCATGCTTTGTTGCAGCACCTCGACCAGCGCGTTGAAGTTGCTCTTGGTGATGTCCATGCCGGAGTGGGCCTTCTTCATGTCGGGGCCTTTGCGCTTGCAGGGGCCGCCCGAGACTTCGCAGAACTGGGTCACCAGCTCTTCCTTCACGTGCTGGTGGTCCACGTCCTTGAAGAACGGGCCCATGCGCGAGTCGGACAGCAGCCGGGTCATGAAGTCGTCCATCAGCCTGGTGAGGCCAGGTTGGGCGCCGAGTTGCTGGTACAGGGTGTCGTCGGGTGCAGCGGCGGTTTGCGCTTGAGCGGTGCCGGCCAGGAGCGCGGCGCCGAGCAGCAGGGCACGGCCGAGATGGGAAAGTGTGCGTGTCATGGGTCGAAGCTCCTCGATCAGAAAGCGATCTGCGCAGAGAGATAGAAGCCGGTCTGGCGCTTGTCGACGACGCCCGGAACGATCTTGCCCAGATCGACATAGGCGGCAGTGAGCGAGAAGGTCTTGCACGGCGCCCACGCGACGAACACGTCGGCCCAGTCGTCTTCTTTCAGGGCGCCGGCACCGAGCACGGTGTTGTCCTTGAAGTTGTCGGGCTTGGCCCGGTACTCCACGCCGGCCACCCAGTTCTTGCTGAAGAGATAGGCCAGGCTGAATTCGGGCATCAGCTTGTAGCTGGTGTGGTCGGTGGCGCCGAAGCCGAGCAGGCCGTTCTGGTTGGCCTTGGTCGCGCGCAAGGTGCCGTTGACCAGAATGCCTTGCGCGAGAAAGAGCTTGGTCGCGCTGACGTAGAAGTCGGTGCCACTGTCCTTGGTGCCGAAGAGCTGCAGCACGCTCTGGTTGCCGAGCGCACCGAGCGAATCGCCCAGGTGCCCGGGGTGGGCCTTCTTGTATTCGAGGCCTACGGCGACTTGCGGCACCCAGGTGTCGCTGTCGAGCACGGCGTCGCCGGCCACCCGAACTTTCAGGCCGACGATGTCTTGCTTGAGGTGAAGGTCGTTGAAGCCGGGGTCGCCGAGAAACGCGGCCAAGGCGCCACCGACCGGGCCGGTGTCGAAGTCTTGTTGGGCGAGAGACACCTCGACGTGATCGCCCCAGCTCATCGCCACGCCATAACCGGTGAGGCCGTAATCCTGCGTCTTCACCCGCGTGACGAAGCCCGAGCCGCCGAACTCATTGCCGGTGCCATAACCGCCGGTCACGGCCCAGGGCGTCAAGCCTCCACCGGCCGCGCCATCGATGCTGCTCACGCCGCCTGTCAACAGCAACTTGCCGCTGTGGGTGCTGGCGCTCGGTGGCGCGCTCTGAGCCAGCGCGGGTGCGCCGGCCATGACCAGAGGAAGGACGCCGCAGGCAAGCGCGATGCGGCTGGGTTTGAACGGCATGGGGTTCTCTCCTCGCTGAGTGTGATGAAGGAACTACGTTCATCTTCATCACTTGGATGCGTTTTATCCGGAGGGCCCGTTCAGATGGACCGGGCGAACGTGCAAAGTTGGCAACAGCGTTGGCAATCAGCCCTGATGAGGGAGCGGTGGAAGCTCGTCGAACAAGGGCATCGGCGCATGGTAAGCAGGCACTGGCTCCTGCGCCATAGGAACGGGGCCGGTGGTGTGGTGGGGATCCAGCAGGTCGGAGAGCTTGGCCAGGTTGCCTGCACGCACGCCGAGCAGGCGCAGCCGGCGCGTCAGGTCCACGCGCTTGAGGCATTCGCCGGCGGCGCGGCGGATGGTGTGCGCGTCCATCGTGTGGGCCTGTAGCGTCAGGTCGCGCGTGACGATCTTGAAGTCGTCGAAGCGCAGCTTGATGCCGATGGTCTTGCTCGCATACCCCTTGCTGGTGAGGTCGCCCGCGAGTTCGACGCACAGCTCGGTGAAGATCGGCGTGAGCGTGCTGCGGTCGCGCACGGCGTGCAGGTCGCGCTCGAAGGTGGTTTCGCGGCTGATTGACTTGGGTTCGCTGTAGGTGACGACCGGCCGTTCGTCGCGACCATGCGCGGCCTCGTGCATCCAGGCGCCGTAGCTCTTGCCGAAGTTGGCGATCAGGAAGGCCGGGTCGGCTGCGGCCAGTTCGCCGATGGTGTGGATGTTCAGGGCAGTGAGCTTCTCGGTGGCCTTGGGGCCGACGCCGTTGATCTTCTTCGCGGCGAGCGGCCAGATGCGCGTGGGGATCTCGTCGTACGACAGCAGCGTGAGGCCGTTCGGCTTGTCGAGTTCGGAGCAGAGCTTGGAGAGCAGCTTGTTCGGCGTCACGCCCACCGAGCAGGTGAGGCCGGTGGCCTGATAAACCGCGTCCTTCAGCGCCTGGCCCGTGGCGCGCCCCTGGTCTTGCTGCGTGCCGGGGATCTCGGTGAGGTCGATGTAGATCTCGTCGACGCCGCGGTCTTCGACGATGGGCGCGATGCTGCGCACGGCGGCCTTGAAGAGGCGTGAGTACTTGCGGTACTCGTCGAAGTCGACCGGCAGCAGCACGGCCTCGGGCGCCAGCACGGCGGCCTTCATCATGCCCATCGCTGAGTTGACGCCGAACGCCCGCGCTTCGTAGGTGGCGGTGGTGATGACGCCGCGGCCGGTGTAGTTGCGCAAACGTGCGTAGCGCCGGGTGCCGTCGGGCAGCTGCACCGGCTGGCTGTCTCGCCCGCCGCCGATGACCACCGCCTCGCCCCTCAGATCGGGATAGCGCAGCAGCTCGACGGACGCATAGAAGGCGTCCATGTCGAGGTGGGCGATCAGGCGCTGAAGGGGCGGGGCCATGCGGGTTGGGCGGAAAGCTGTATTTTCATACAGCATCGAGCGCAGCGCCATCGGGACTACGAATCGCATCATGCGGAATCCCCCTGATCAAGGAGGTGACATTCCTGCGCCGCCCACATAAGGTAACAAGTTGTTGTCGATTGGCCGGAGACGGCTTGTTCAATGAGACCTTCTCTGGTGGCGCTGCTCGGCGCCTTCTTTTTTGTGTTGACAGTGCGGGCACAGCCTGCAGCGCTCAAGGGCGTCGAGCTTCGTGACCACCGAGGTCAGGAGGTCGATGCCCTTTCGTTGCAGAGCCGCCCGCTGTTGATGAACTTTGTCTTCACCGGTTGCTCTGCGACCTGCCCGACGCAAGTGCACGAACTGGCCGAACTGCACCGTGCGTTGCCGGGTGACGTGCGCGCGGCCGTGCGGTTCTTGTCCATCACCGCAGACCCTTGGCACGACACGCCGCAGACGCTGGCGGAATTCGCGCGGCGCATGGGTGCCGACTTGCCGGGCTGGCGCTTCGCCACCGGGGCGCCGCCGCAGGTGGAGGCATTGCTCGCTCGCATGCAGGCGTTTGACACGCGTCGTGGCCAGCCCCGCCCTGAAGACCATCGAACGTCTCTTTACCTCTTCGACGCCAGCGGTGCGCTGGTGCAGCGATTCGGCGGCGTGCCGGTCGACCGGCCGCGCCTGGCCGACGAACTGAACCGCCTGGCGCGTCAGCCACGCGTCAGTGGCCCTGTGAAAACCAACAACAAACTCAACGAGAACAAGACATGAAACCCATCGTGCAGAACGGCAGACCCTCATTCAGCAAGAGATGGACGGCGCGCCTGGCGGTGGCGGCTGCCGTGGCGACACTCACCAGCTGCGGCGGCGGCAGCGATACGGAGGTCGCGAACTCTGCCGACGGCTCACGCGAGCACGCGTTGGCGCTCTCGGCGAGCAACGAGTTGTCGGTGGTGCTGCCGCAAACGAACGATCCGCTCTTTCAGGACCTGACGATCCCGGCCGACGCAGCCACCAAAGGCCTGTGGTCGGCCACGAAGGCCTGGCCGATGAACGGCCTGCACGCCGTGCTGCTGCCTGACGGCAAGGTTCTCAACTACGGTACGCCTAAGAACACGCCAGCCACACAGGACGGCCGCACCTACGACCTGTGGACGCCGTCGCTGGGCTTCACTGACGCCAGCCATGTGACCAGCTACGACGCCACGCGCGTCAACAGCTTCTGCAACAGCGCGGCCTGGCTCAGCGATGGCCGGCTGATGCTCACCGGCGGCAATTCACCGCTCGCCAGCAGCCTGGTCACGCCGTCCACCGGCGGCGCGGTGACCGACACCTCGACGATGGCCGACCAGCGTTGGTACGCCACCATGCTGACCTTGCCCGATGGGCGCAATCTCATCCTTGGCGGCATGGACCCGTACCAGGAGGGCATGGTCGACAACCCCGATGCGGCCATCGCTGCCGGCACGGTGTCGATGACGCCTGAGATTTATACCGTCGGCACCGGCTGGCGCAGCCTGACCGGCGCGCGCAGCCGCGAGGCCTTCGGGCCCGACTACCTGCGAGCGTCCTACCCGCGCGCTTGGGTGGCCCCGAACGGGCGCGTGTTCGGCATCTCCGCCGAGACCCTGTGGTCGCTCGACCCGAGCGCCAATGACGGCGCCGGGGCGGTCACCGTGCTCGGCGCGTTCAAGGGACCGGCCAACAAGGCGGCGCCGGTCAACGTCGGTGCCACCAGCACGGCCGTGATGTTCGCGCCGGGCAAGGTGTTGCAGGTCGGCGGCAACGGCTACTTCAACGGCGACGGGTTGCCGGCCAGCAACCAGGCCACGGTCGTCGACATCAACGGGGCCGCACCGGTGGTCACCGAGACGGCACCGATGATCTACGCGCGCCGCTACGGCAATTCGGTGGTGCTGCCCAATGGCCAGGTGCTGGTCACCGGAGGTACCGCGTTCGGCAACAACGCCGGCAACGACGCCGTCTACGCCGCCGAGATCTGGGACCCGGCTTCCGGTGCCTGGACCGTCGGTGCCAGCGCGGCGCAAGTCCGCGTGTACCACTCGGCCACGTTGCTGCTGCCGAACGGCACCGTGCTGTCCACCGGTGGTGGCGCGCCCGGGCCGGTGAACAACCTGAACGCCGAAGTCTACTACCCGCCCTACCTCTTCAAGAGCATCGACGGCGTGACCCAACTTGCGCCGCGCCCGGCGATGTCGTCGATCAGCGCGCTCAGCTTCAGCCATGGTGGCTCGGTGCAGATCCGCATGACCGACGCTTCGCCCGTCACCCGGTTGGTGTTGCTGGCGAACGGGACGGTCACGCATTCTTTCAACACCACGCAGCGATTCCAGGAACTGAGCTTCACGCAAGATGGCGACCTGCTCGCGACCGCGATGCCGGCCAGTGCCAGCCTGGCGCCGCCCGGCTACTACCAGATCGTCGCGTTGAATGCTGACGGCGTGCCGTCGCGTTCGGTGATCGTGGGCCTGGGTCTGAGCGGCAATCTGCCGCTGACCCAGACCGATTTGCCGCGCAACCAGGCGCTGGCCTTCGAGAGCGTCAATGCGACGGGCCAGGCCATCACCACCGATGGCGCCGGATCGGGCGTGCTCGCTGCCGTGCCGAACACCGCAGCGGCGCCGGCCGCAGCGCAGTTCTGGGTGCGCAACGGGCTGGCGGATGCCAACTGCGTGTCGCTCGAGTCGATCGCCTCCAGCGGCCAATGGCTGCGCAAGCAGGACTTGCAGGTGGCGCTTAGCAGCAGTGACGGCAGCGCGGCATTTCGCAGCGACGCCACGTTCTGCCCCGAGGCCGGCTTGTCGGGCCTGGGGGTGACCCTCCGATCCAAGGCCCAGAGCGAGCTGGTGCTGCGCCACCGTGGTGCCGAGCTGTGGCTCGAGGCCGTTGCCGACGATGCGGTCTTCCGGGCCGACGCCAGCTTCGCGCCGCGCGCGACCCTGCCACGCGGCGCAGCGCTCGAGCTGGGCAGCGTGTCCACGAGCGGCTCGGCCATGTCGGTCGACGCGGCGAACCTCGCGGTGCTCTCGGCGCTGGGCAGCCCACCAACGGCCGCGACCTTGGCGCCGGCACGGTACGTCGTTCGCAACGGCCTGGCCGATGCGTCATGTGTCTCGCTCGAGTCGGTTGCTGCGCCAGGCAAGTGGCTGCGCCATGCCAACTACCGCCTTCAGCTGGGTGCCTATGCGGGCACGGCAGTGTTCTCCAATGACGCCACCTTCTGCCCCGAGCCCGGTGTGTCCGGCAGCGGCGTGTCGCTGCGATCGAAGAACTTCCCGGCGCGCGTGATGCACCATCGCGACGGCCAGATCTGGATCGACACCCAGGCCAGCGACACCGCATTCACCACGAACGCCGGCTTTCTCGCACAGCAATTCTCGCCAGCCACTGCACTGCCCGTGCTCGGCTCGGTCGCTGCTCCGCCGGTGACCACCGGCAGCACGGCCAGCTGGGCGCCCGGGCTGGACGCAGCCGGCCTCGAGTTCAGCTGGGACTTCGGCGACGGCAGCAGCTCGCCCTACTCGGTCAGCAGTTCGGCCACGCATGCGTATGCGAACCCGGGCCTGTATCTCGTGACGCTGACAGTGCGCAACACCGCCGGCCAGACGAGCACGAAGAGCTTCATGCAGGCGGCCTACCGCAGCGCGACGGCGAATCCTCCGAGGGCTTCATCGGCCATGCTGCTCGAACCGCGCAGTGCTGCGGCGGCGCGGCTGTGGGTCGTGAACCCGGACAACGATTCGGTGAGCGTCTTCGACACCGGCACCAACACGCGCGTGGCCGAGATCGCCACCGGCAGCGCGCCGCGCACGCTCGCGCTCGCGGCAGACGGCAGCGTCTGGGTCGTGAACCGCGACGGGGCGTCGATCTCGATCATCAATGCGGGCACACTCGCGGTTGCGCGCACCGTCGCACTGCCGCGCGCCTCGCAGCCCTATGGCATCGTCTTCTCGCCTGCTGGCACGGCGTACGTGAGCCTCGAGGCCGCGGGCCGATTGCTCGCGCTCGACGGCAGCAGTGCCGCCACGCTGGCCACGCTCAATGTCGGCACCAGTCCACGCCATTTGTCGGTGACCGGCGACTCGGCGCGCGTGCTGGTGTCGCGCTTCGTGACGCCGCCGCTGCCCGGCGAGGGCACGGCCACGGTGCAGGCCACCATCGACGGCGTGCAGTATGGCGGCGAGGTCGTGGTCGTCGACACCGCCAGCATGGCCGTGAGTTCCATGGTCGTGATGCGCCACAGCGGCAAGACCGACACCGAGATTTCCGGCAGCGGCGTTCCCAACTACCTGGGCGCGGCGGTGATCTCGCCGGACGGCACGTCCGCCTGGGTTCCATCGAAGCAGGACAACGTCATGCGCGGCGCGCTGCGCAACGGCCTGAGCCTGGATTTCCAGAACACCGTGCGCGCCATCAGCTCGCGCATCGACCTGGGCACGCTGAGCGAGGACTACCCCTCGCGCATCGACCACGACAACGCCGGTGTTGCCAGCGCTGCGGCCTACGATGCCACAGGCGCCTACCTGTTCGTCGCACTCGAAACGTCGCGCCAGGTGGCGGTGGTGAATGCGATCGGTGGCAAGGAGCTGTTCCGCATCGAGGCTGGTTTCGCGCCGCAGGGTGTGGTGGTGTCGGCCGACAACACGCGGCTGTACATCCACAACTTCATCGGCCGCAGCGTCAGTGTTGTCGACATTTCGGCGCTAACGACGCGCGGCGAGTTCGCGAGCACGCTGCTGGCGACTGTCGGCAGTGTTGGCACCGAAAAGCTGAGTGCCAGCGTGTTGCTGGGCAAGCAGCTGTTCTACGACGCGCGCGATACGCGTCTGGCACGTGACGCGTACATGAGCTGCGCCAGCTGCCACCACGACGGCGCCCACGACGGCCGAACCTGGGACCTCACGGCCCAGGGCGAAGGCCTGCGCAACACGATCAGCCTGCGCGGGCGCGCGGGCACGGGCCACGGGCGGCTGCACTGGAGCGGCAACTTCGACGAGGTGCAGGACTTCGAAGCCCAGATCCGCAGCCTGGCCGGCGGCACGGGCCTGATGAGCGATGCCGCATTCAATACCGGCACGCGCAGCCAGCCGCTCGGCACCGCCAAGGCCGGTGTGAGCACCGACCTGGACGCGCTGGCGGCCTATGTGAACTCGCTGTCGACGATGCCGCAGAGTGCGCAGCGCGGCAGCACCGGCGCGCTCACAGCTGACGCCGTTGCCGGCCGCACCGTGTTCGCGAAGCAGAACTGCGCGAGCTGCCACGGCGGCAGCAACTTTGCGACCAGCGGCCTGCTGCTGGCCGACGTCGGAACGATCAAGCCCAGCAGCGGAAAACGCCTGGGCGAGGCACTCCCGGGCATCGACGTGCCGACGCTGCGCGATGTCGCGCTGACCGGGCCTTACCTGCACGACGGTTCGGCCGCGGCTCTGGGGGCCGCAGTGACGGCCCACCGCGGCATGGCGCTCGGCGATGCGGACCTGGGCAACCTGGTCACCTATCTCGGGCAGATCGGCAGTGAAGAGACGGTCGCACCGGCCACACTGCCGGCTGGTGCCGTGCAGTGCGCCGCCGAAGGCCGCACCTGCACGCTGCCCAGCGGAACGCCAGCCACCGTGTACTACGGCGCCAATGGCAGCCACACCAGCAAGGGCGTGGTGTCGGGCTCGATCGCCTGCAACAACGCGAGCTTCGGCGATCCGCTCTTCGGTACGGGCAAGGCCTGTAGCTATGTCGCTGCCGTGAAGTGCGCCGCCGAGAACGCCACGTGCACCGTGCCTGCCGGGGCGATGGCGACGGTGTTGTATGGCGCAGGCGGCCGCTACATCGCGCGGACCGTGCCCGGCGGCACGGTGCTCGCATGCAACAACGCCAGCTTCATCGATCCGATCTTCGGCAGCGCCAAGGCCTGCTGGCTGCGATAGCGGCAGGGCAGGCGCATCACTGGCATGGCGGTGGGGGCACGCAACGGCTACAGTCTTGCGACACCATTTCATCCCACCCCATGACCATCGAAAACCAACACGATGTGGACGGCCTCAAGCGCGTCGGCCGCATCGTTTCGCTCGTGCTGCACCAGATGCTGGACGCCCTGGAACCCGGCATGACCACGCGTGAGCTTGACGCCATCGGCGCCCGCTTGCTCGACGAGCACGGCGCCCGGTCGGCACCGCAGCTCACCTACGGTTTCCCGGCCGCCACCTGCGTCAGCGTCAACGAAGAGGCGGCGCACGGCATCCCCGGCGATCGTGTGATTCGTGCAGGCGACATGGTCAACGTCGACGTGTCGGCCGAACTCGGTGGCTATTTCGCCGACACCGGTGGCACCCGCGTGGTGCCGCCTTCCACACCGGCCAAGACGCGCCTGTGCCACGCCACGCGCGAGGCCTTGAACGCGGCGATGAAGCAGGCCCGCGCCGGCGCGCGGCTCAATGGCATCGGCCGCGCCATCGAGCGCACCGCACGCGCCTACCAGCTCAAGGTGATCGAGAACCTGGCCAGCCACGGTGTCGGCCGCGCGCTGCACGAAGAGCCGGGGCAGATTCCGGGCTACTACGACGCACGTGACACGCGGGTGCTGCGCGAAGGCATGGTCATCACCATCGAACCCTTCCTGTCGACCAAGAGCCGTTTCGTCGAAGAGACCGGTGACGGCTGGACGCTGGCCGGTGTGCCCGGGAACCTCTCGGCGCAATACGAGCACACGATGATCATCACGCGCGGCGCGCCGATCGTGGTCACCGTTCATTGAGTCGACATGTACACGGCCAACTGCCTTTGCGGTGGCGTTCGGTTTCATATCGACAGTGAGCTGGCGCCGATCCAGCTCTGCCACTGCTCGCAGTGCCGCAAAGCGCAAGGCACGCCGTTCGCCGCCAACGTGCCGATCGCGCGCTCGGCTTTCCATCTCGACAGCGGTGCCGAGCTGTTGAGGGAGTTCGAGGCCAGCCCCGGCAAGAAGCGCGCGTTCTGCAGCCGCTGCGGCTCGCCGGTCTACAGCCGCCGGGATGCGACACCCGAGGCGTTGCGCATTCGCGCAGGCCTGATCAATGAGCCGCTGGCTGTGCGACCTATCGCACATTTTCATACAGGCTCGAAGGCAAACTGGTGGACGATCGGCGACGATCTGCCTCAGTTTCCCGAAGCCTACATCTCTCAAAAATCATGACCACACGCCGCATCGGTCTGGTGGGTGACTTCAACCCCTCAGTCCCCGCACACCAGGCCATCCCGATGGCCTTGCAACTGGCCTCCAACGCGCTGGACGTCGACCTCGACCACGACTGGGTTCCCACCGAAGAGATCACTCACACCAACCGTCTGTCTCGTTTCGACGCGTTGTGGTGCGTGCCCGGCAGCCCCTACCGCAGCATGGACGGGGCGTTGCGAGCCATCCGCTTCGTGCGCGAGAGCAAACGCCCGTTCCTCGGTACCTGCGGAGGCTTTCAGCACGCAGTGATCGAGTACGCCCGTAACGTGCTGGACTGGGCCGATGCCGACCATGCCGAAACCTCCATCGATTCGGAACGGCTGGTCATCACGCCGTTGGCCTGTGCGCTGATCGAATCGACCGGGCCGGTGCGCTTCGAGCGCGGCTCGCGCATCGCCGCGGCCTATGGCGTGAACGAGGCGGGCGAGGGCTATCACTGCAGCTACGGCATCGACGCCGAGTTCCAGGCCGAGCTGACGTCGGGGCCGCTGCAGATCACCGCGCGCGACGAAGACGACGAGGTTCGCGCCATCGAGCTCGACGGCCACCCGTTCTTCGTTGCCACGCTGTTCCAGCCCGAGCGGGCGGCACTGCGCGGCCGCTTGCCGCCGCTGGTGGGCGCCTTCGTGCGAGCCATCGACAGGCAGGCGCGCCCGCGCTGAGCTCGCACATGAGCGCGGACACATGAGCATGCTCGATTTCGAAGCCCCGCCGATCGAGTCGTCGCAGATGCGTCGTGCGGGCAAGGGCTTGCTGTCGCTTGCGCTGATGGATGCGCGCAACCACACGCTGCGCTGGATGAGCGCGCTCGAAGCGGCGCTCACCGACCCACCCTGGGGTGTGCCGATGCAGCCCGAGTTGAACCCGCCGTTGTGGTCGCTCGGCCACCTGGGCTGGTTCCAGGAGTACTGGATCTCACGCAACCTGCAGCGCCATCGCGGCGAGCATGCCGAGGTGAACTCGCTGCGCCTGGCGTCCATCGACCCGTTTGCGGACGAGTGGTACGACCCGACGCTCGCGCCGCATGGCGCGCGCTGGCAGCTGCCCCTGCCCCATGCCCAAGCCACGCGCCAATATCTGGCCGACACGCTCGAGACCACGCTCGAGCTGCTGGAGCACGCGAGCGAAGAAGACGACACGCTGTATTTCTTCCGCCTCGCGCTGTTTCGTGAAGACATGCAGTGCGAAGCCTTCGCCGAGATGTCGCAAACGCTCGGCTTCGACGCCAAGCTCCTGCCCGCGCTGGGCACGATGGCGCCGCGCGAGCCGATGATGTTCCCGGCTTCGCGCTTCAGCCTGGGCAGCGCAACCGCAGGCTTTGCATTCGACAACGAGCGGGCTGCCAACGAACAGGCCGTGCCCGAGTTCGAGATCGATGCCCAGCCGATCACCTGGGCGCAGTACTGCGAGTTCGTCGAAGACGGCGGCTACGACGAGGCGCATTTCTGGTCGACCGACGGCTGGGCCTGGGTGCAGCAGGAAGGCCGGCGCACGCCGCGCCACGTGGACCAGATGCGCCAGAGCGTGTTGCTGCAACGCTTCGGCAAGCTCACGCGCGTGCCCATGAGCCAGTCGGCCATGCATGTGAGCTGGTACGAGGCCGATGCCTGGTGCCGCTGGGCCGGCCGACGCCTGCCGACCGAGCTGGAATGGGAGACGGCTGCGCACACTGGGTTGTCGCGCGGCTTTCGTTTCGGCTCGGTGTGGGAGTGGACGGCCAGCAGCTTCCGCCCGTACCCTGGCTTCGTGCCGGGGCCTGACCGTGGCTATTCGCAGCCGTTCTTCGGAACGCACAAGGTCTTGCGGGGTGCCTCATTTGCCACGCGTGAGCGCATGCGCAATCCGAAGTTCAGGCGCTTTCTGCTGCCTCAGCGCGACGACGTGTTCAGCGGCTTCAGAAGCTGCGCCGCCTGAGCCGTATTCACGGTCGCTCAGGGCGCGTAACGCACCGCCTGCTCGCCACGGCAGAAGCCGTACAGCTGCATGCCGGCCTGTTTCGCGATGTCGACCGCCAGTGTGGTGGGCGCCGAGATCGTGGCCAGCACCGGCACGCCCAGGCGCGCGCATTTGCGCACCAGCTCATAACTCGCGCGGCTGGACATGATGATGAAGCCTTCGTTGTTCGCCAACCGGTCCAGCGCCCGCTGGCCGAGCAGCTTGTCGAGCGCGTTGTGGCGGCCCACGTCTTCCATCACGGTGGTGACCTGGCCGTCGGGCGTGACCCAGGCGGCGGCGTGGTGCGCGCCGGTCTGCGCGTTGAGCGGTTGCATCGATGGCAACTGAGCGAATGCGCGCAGCACGGTGGAGGCCTGCAGGTCGCTCACCCAGCCGGCCGGCGCCACGCCTTCGGGTAGCAGGTCAAGCTGCTTCAGGCTGTCGATGCCGCACAGCCCACAGCCGGTGCGGCCGACGAGACTGCGGCGCTTCTCTTTCAAGCGCATCTCGGCAGCCGCGGCCACCTCGATCTGAATCTCCACGCCCTCGGCGTTGGCGATCACGTCGATGCCATGGCATTCGGTGCGTGAATCGAGCAGGCCTTCGGACAGTGCGAAGCCGAGCGCAAACGCCTCCAGGTCGGCCGGGGTGGCCATCATCACGGCGTGCGAGATGCCGTTGAACACCAGCGCGATCGGCACCTCGGCGGCAATGCGGTCGTTGACGGCCTGGCTGCCCTTCGGGCCCAGACGCAACACCGGGACTTCGCGCGTCGAATCGGGTGGCGGCGCGTCGGGCAATCGATCGTTCATGCCTCTACGCAGGGCCTGTTAACGCTACGGGAGGGCACGCGCCGATGCTCGGCAGGCCGCAGGGCAAGGCGCGAGCGAGGCCGTGTGCCTTCGGCACACAACGACCGAGCAACGCGGCCCTGTGGCCTGCCGAGCATCGGCCCTTCGGGTGATCTCAGCAAACAGCCGCCGGCCGCGTTGCAAATGCTCGCCGTAGGCGCGGCTACGCCTGCGCTTTGCGCCTTGCCGGCGGCTGTTTGCTGAGTCACGCGTGCCCTCCCGTAGCGTCAACAGGCCCTAGCACGCTCCGGTGGCTGACGATCGCCTGCTGCACGGCAGGGTGCAGGTCGGCTCCGCCGCCGTCGATGTAGCCCAGCAGCTCGCGCCGCATGCGCGGCTCCCAGAACTTCTTGATGTGCGTGGCGATGCCTTCCTGCGCCTCGACCGGGTCGGGCATGTATTCGAAGAAGCTGCCGATCTGGTTGGCCATCTTGACCAGGTTGTCTACATGCATGGAAACCTCGGCTGACTGGGCTGATTACTTCGCGGTGATGGCGGCCGAGCCGGCGTTCAGCAGCTCGTGCTGCACGCGGTTGAAGCGGCTGTACTCCTGCTGCCAAGCCGAAGGTTGCATCACCGGCATTACCTGCACGGCCGTCACCTTGTACTCGGGGCAGTTGGTGGCCCAGTCGGAGTTGTCGGTGGTGATCACGTTGGCGCCAGACTCCGGGAAGTGGAAGGTGGTGTAGACCACGCCCGGCTGCATGCGCTCGCTCACCGTGGCTCGCAACACGGTTTCACCGGCGCGGCTCTGGATGCCGACCCAGTCGTCAGTCTTGATGCCGCGGTCTTCGGCGTCGTGCGGGTGGATCTCCAGCCGGTCTTCGCTGTGCCACTGGTTGTTCTCGGTGCGCCGGGTCTGCGCGCCCACGTTGTACTGCGACAGGATGCGCCCGGTCGTCAGCAGCAGCGGGAACTTGCGCGTGATCTTCTCGTCGGTGGCCACGTACTGGGTGACGATGAAGCGGCCCTTGCCGCGCACGAACTTGTCGATGTGCATGGTCGGTGTGCCATCGGGCGCCGCGTCGTTGCACGGCCATTGCACGCTGCCGGTCTCGTCGATCTTGTCGAAGCTCACGCCCTTGAAGGTGGGTGTCAGCGCGGCGATCTCGTCCATGATCTGCGACGGATGCGTGTAGTTCATCGGGTAGCCGAGCGCGTTCGACAGCTTGACCGTCACCTCCCAGTCGGCCAGGCCCGCTTTCGGCGGCATCACCTTGCGCACGCGCGAGATGCGGCGCTCGGCGTTGGTGAAGGTGCCGTCTTTTTCGAGGAAGGACGCGCCGGGCAAGAACACATGCGCGTACTTGGCCGTCTCGTTCAGGAAGAGATCTTGCACCACCACGCATTCCATCGCCATCATGGCCTCGGCCACGTGCTGCGTGTTGGGGTCGGACTGCACGATGTCTTCACCTTCGCAATACAGGCCCTTGAAGCTGCCGGTGAGGGCGGCGTCGAACATGTTCGGGATGCGCAGGCCCGGCTCGGGCTGGATGGTCACGCCCCACACGTCTTCGAACGAGGCGCGCACAGTGCTGTCGGACACATGGCGGTAGCCCGGCAGCTCGTGCGGGAACGAGCCCATGTCGCAGGCGCCCTGCACGTTGTTCTGACCACGCAGCGGGTTCACGCCCACGCCCTCGCGGCCGACGTTGCCGGTGGCCATGGCGAGGTTGGCGATGCCTATCACCATGGTCGAGCCCTGGCTGTGCTCGGTGACGCCCAGGCCGTAGTAGATGGCCGAGTTGCCCTTTTGCGCAAAGAGGCGGGCGGCGGCGCGCACCTCGGCGGCGGGAACGCCGGTCACGTCTTCCATCACCTCGGGCGAGTTGTCGGGCCGGGCCACGAACTCGCGCCATTCGTTGAAGGATTTGGTGTCGCAGCGCTCGGCCACGAAGGCCTCGTCGACCAGGCCTTCGGTGACGATCACGTGCGCCAGCGCGCTGATGATCGCGACGTTGGTGCCAGGCTTCAGCTGCAGGTGGTGCTGGGCTTGGATGTGCGGCGACTTGACGATGTCGATGCGGCGCGGGTCCACGACGATCAGCTTTGCACCTTCGCGCAGCCGCCGCTTCATGCGCGAGGCGAACACCGGGTGCCCGTCGGTCGGGTTGGCGCCGATGATCATGATCACGTCGGCCTTCTCCACCGACTTGAAGGTCTGTGTGCCGGCCGAGGTGCCGTAGGTCTGACCCAGGCCGTAGCCAGTGGGCGAGTGGCACACGCGGGCGCAGGTGTCGACGTTGTTGTTGCCGAAGGCCGCGCGCACGAGCTTCTGCACGAGGTAGGTCTCTTCGTTCGTACAGCGCGACGAGGTGATGCCGCCGATGGAGTCGCGGCCATGCTGGGCCTGGATGCGCTTGAACTCACCGGCGGCGTAGTTGATGGCTTCGTCCCAGCTGACTTCTTGCCACGGGTCGGTGATCTGCTTGCGGATCATCGGCTTCAGCATGCGGTCTTTGTGCGAGGCATAACCCCACGCGAAGCGGCCTTTCACGCACGAGTGGCCTTCGTTGGCCTGGCCGTCTTTCCACGGCACCATGCGCACGACCTCGTTGCCCTTCATCTCGGCCTTGAAGCTGCAACCGACGCCGCAGTAGGCGCAGGTGGTGATGGCGCTGTGCTCCGACTGGCCGAGCCAGATCACCGACTTCTCTTGCAGCGTGGCGGTGGGGCAGGCCTCGATGCAGGCGCCGCAGCTCACGCACTCGCTGTCCATGAAGTTCTCGTCTTGGCCCGCCGACACGCGCGATTCGAAGCCGCGGCCGCTGATCGTCAGTGCGAAGGTGCCTTGCGTTTCTTCGCAGGCCCGCACGCAGCGGTTGCAGACGATGCACTTGCTCGGGTCATAGGTGAAGTACGGGTTGGACTCGTCCTTCTTGTCTTTCAGGTGGTTGGCGCCGTCGAAACCGTAGCGCACGTTGCGCAGGCCGGTGACGCCCGCCATGTCTTGCAACTCGCAATTGCCGTTGGCGCTGCAGGTGAGGCAGTCGAGCGGGTGGTCGGAGATGTAGAGCTCCATCACGCCCTTGCGCAGCTCCTGCAGCTTCGGCGTTTGCGTGTGCACGTTCATGCCGGCTTCGACTGGCGTGGTGCATGACGCCGGGTAGCCCTTGCGGCCGTCGATCTCGACCAGGCACAGCCGGCAGGAGCCGAAGGGTTCCAGGCTGTCGGTGGCGCAGAGTTTGGGGATCTGGACGCCGGCGTCGACCGCCGCGCGCATCAGTGAAGTGCCTTTCGGCACCGTCACCTGCACGCCGTCGATGTTCAGCGTGACCTCTTGCTCCGACTCACGCCGGGGGGTGCCATAGTCGGTCTCGTTGAGATGGTCCAGCATGGGGGTTCTCCTTCAGGCGGCTTTATTCGCGGGCGCCGCGATGCCGAAGTCTTGCGGATAGTGGTTCAGTGCTGACAACACGGGGTAAGGGGTCATGCCACCCATGGCACACAGGGACCCGTTGACCATGGTGTCACAAAGGTCGCGCAGAAGTTGGACTTCTTGTTGGAGGGGAATCGGGCGGTTTTGGTTCGCAGTGATTTTGTCGATGACCTCCACGCCACGCGTGGACCCGATGCGGCAGGGCGTGCACTTGCCGCAGGATTCAATGGCGCAGAACTCCATGGCGTAGCGCGCCAATTGCGACAGGTCGGCTGTGTCGTCGTGCACCACGATGCCGCCGTGCCCCACCACCGCGCCCAGCGCGGCGTAGGCCTCGTAGTCGAGCGGCACATCCCATTGCGATTCGGGCAGGTAGGCGCCGAGCGGCCCGCCGACCTGCACCGCCTTGATCGGCCGGCCCGAGGCCGAGCCGCCACCGTAGTCGTACAGCAGTTCCCGAAGCGTCACGCCGAAGGCCTTCTCGACCAGGCCGCCGTACTTGATGTTGCCGGCAAGCTGGATCGGCAGCGTGCCGCGCGAGCGGCCCATGCCGTAGTCTTTGTAGAAGGTGGCGCCACGCGCCAGGATGATGGGCACCGTGGCCAGGGTGATCACGTTGTTGATCACCGTTGGCTGGCCGAACAGCCCCACCAGCGCCGGCACCGGCGGCTTGGCGCGCACGATGCCGCGTTTACCCTCCAGGCTTTCGAGCAGGGCGGTTTCTTCGCCGCACACGTAGGAGCCCGCGGCCTTGCGTACCTCGAGGCTGAAGTGGTGCGTCGAGCCCAGCAGGTTGTTGCCGAGGTAGCCTTCCGATTCGGCGCGGCGTATCGCCTCATTCAGCGCCGTGATGGCGTGCGGGTATTCGGAACGGACGTAAATGAAACCCTTCGTGGCGCCTGTTGCGATGCCGGCAATCGTCATGCCCTCGATCAGCATGAAGGGGTCGCCCTCCATCGTCATGCGATCGGAATAGGTGCCGGAGTCGCCTTCGTCGGCATTGCAGACGATGTATTTCTGCTCGGCCGGCGTGGCCAGCACCGTCTTCCACTTGATGCCTGCCGGGAAGGCCGCGCCGCCGCGGCCGCGCAGGCCGGAATCGAGCACCTCTTGCACGATTTGCGCGGGCTGCAGCGTCAGTGCGCGTTTCAGGCCGGCAAAGCCTTCGTGCGCGATGTAGTCGGGCAGCGAGAGCGGGTCGGTCACGCCCATGCGGGCGAAGGTCAGCCGCTCCTGCTTCTTGAGATAGGGAATGTCGTCGGTCAGGCCGAGTCGCAGCACATGTTCGCCGCCGGTGTGGAATGCGGCGTCGAAGAGCGAAGCCACATCACCCACGGTCACCGGGCCATAGGCGATGCGGCCCTGCGGCGTGCCGACTTCGACCAGGGGTTCCAGCCAGAACAGGCCGCGAGAACCATTGCGCACCAGCGTGATGGCCACGCCGCGCTTGGAAGCCTCGTCGGCAATGCGGCGCGCGACACGGTCGGCGCCGGCGGCCAATGCGCCTGAATCGCGTGGCACGTAAACCGTGGTGTTCATGGGGTGCTCCTGGCTTCGGCAATCAGCTCGTCGAAGCGCTGTGGCGAGACGCAGGCGTGCAGCTCATCGCCCAGCATGATGGCCGGCGACTGAGCGCACAAACCGAGGCAGTACACCGGCTCCAGCGTGAACGCGCCGTCGGCCGAATGGCCGTGCACCGCGCAGCCGAGATGTTGCTGTGCATGGGCCAGCAGTGCGTCGGCGCCCATGGACTTGCACGATTCGGCGCGGCAGATCTGCACCACCTTGCCCGCTGCCGGGGTGGCGCGGAAGTGGTGGTAATAGGTGATGACGCCGTGCACCTCGGCACGAGACAGGTTGAGCACGCTGGCGATCTCGGGGACCACATCCGCGGGGATGTGGCCCAGAGCATCCTGCACCTCATGCAGGATGGGCAGCAGCCCACCCTGTTCGTGCCCGCGGCGAGCGAGTACGCCGCGCACCAGCGCGATGTGTTCGGCTGATGTTGCGGCTGTCATGGCGTTCGGCTCAGTTGAAGAACTTCGCCGTGCTCAGCAGCGTGCGGTACACGCCCCATGCGAGCGGAATGCCCACTGCCGCCCAGGCGAGGGCCACCATCACGGTCGGCGTGGTGCCGCCGGCACCCGGGCCGCTGCCGACTTCGGAAGCGCTGGCACGTTCGTGTGCCAGGCGCTTTTCTTCGGCCAGCTCTTCGTCGGTCATGAACCATTTGTCAGCCACCGGGCGCACCAGCAGATTGGCGATCAGGCCGATCACCAGCATGCCGACGAGGATGTACATGGTCTGGTTGTAGACCTGCTCTCGCGGGATGCCCAGGCCGAGCTGGTATTCGCGCATGTAGTTCACGACCACCGGGCCGAGGATGCCGGCTGTGGCCCAGGCGGTGAGCAGGCGGCCGTGGATGGCGCCCACCATCTGCGTACCGAACAGGTCGGCCAGATAGGCCGGCACGGTCGCGAAACCGCCGCCGTACATGCTCAGGATGATGCAGAAGGCCGCCACGAAGAGCAGCTTGCTGCCGGCCGCTGCGCTGCCGGGGATGCTGAAATACAGCACGCCACCGAGTACGAAGAAGACGATATAGGTCACCTTGCGGCCCAGCTTGTCGGACAGGCTGGCCCAGAAGAAGCGGCCACCGATGTTGAACAGGCTCAGCAGCGCCGTGAAGCCTGCGGCTACACCGGCGATCGCGGCGAGCTGCGTCTTGTCGAGCTCGCCGAACTTCTTGGCCACGCCGATCAGGCCGCCGCCGAACACTTCTTGCAGCATCGGGCTGGACATGCCGATCACGCCGATGCCGGCGCTGACGTTCATGCACAGCACCAGCCACACCAGCCAGAACTGCGGAATGCCCCAGACCTTCTTCACGTGCACGTGGCGCTGCGTGATCATGGTGTTGGACGCATCGGCTGCCTTGGGCACCCAGCCCGCGGGCTTCCAGCCGGTGGGCGGCACGCGGTAGCCGAAGGCGCCGCCGAGCATGAAGACGAAGTAGACCAATGACATCACGATGAAGGTCTGCATCACGCCCACGTCGGTCGGGGTGGCGAACATCTTCATCAGTTCGGCCGCGAGCGGCGAGCCGATCATGGCACCGCCGCCGAAGCCCATGATGGCCATGCCGGTGGCCATGCCGCGGCGGTCAGGGAACCACTTGATCAGCGTGCTCACGGGCGAGATGTAGCCCAAGCCCAGGCCGATGCCACCGATGATCCCGGAGCCGATGATCATCATCCAGAACTGGTGGAGGTAGATGCCCAGTGCCGAGATCATCATGCCGCCACACCAGCACAGCGCGCTCACCACGCCGGCCTTGCGCGGGCCGGCGCGTTCGAGCCAGCCGCCCCACAGCGCGGCCGAGCAGCCGAGGAACACGAAGAAGAGGGTGTACATCCAGCCCAGCGTGGAGATCTTCCAGTCGCAGGTGGTGGTGAAGAGTTCGGCGAAGAAGCCGACATCGGGGCCGCACTTGATGGCTTCCTTGATGCCCAGCGCCTTCGACAGCGGCAGCCAGAACACCGAGAAGCCGTAGGCCATGCCGATGCACAGGTGAATGGCAAGTGCCGCGGGCGGCACCAGCCAGCGGTTGAAGCCCGGCCCTGCAATCGTTCTTTCCTTCTCCAGCAAACCTGGTGCGCTACCTGGCGCACCGACAGCTGTTCCCAATCCGACAGATGACATCTTCTCTATCTCCAATTTCGTGGTGAGCCACGGGATCCAAATGACAAGGCAGCAAGCATAAGCAATGCCCAATGACATTTCACCGTTTTATGACGGAATTGATGCCGCATTTCGACGCAACCCGAAGACGGTGCATCTGATCTGCTTTCCTGCGTCGGGCGCTACCGTGAGGAATTACCGATTCAGCCGGCTACATGCATCGAAGACCTGATGGAACGGGCGACGTCGCAGGGTGAGCCGGCCGACGACCGTCTTTCGCACGCACGTCCTGCTTGATTGCTGCAGTGCGGTGAGCGAACGTGCTGCACTGCGATGAGCCAATCGTGAGTGCACCTGCCTCACGGCAGACACAGTGTGTCAGGGGCAGCGCGCTCCGGCTCCGTTGTAAATCGCTAGCAGTTGGTTGCCGATCTCGTCGGCGAGACGCACCACGGCCCGGCGGTGCGCTGCAGCCGCGGCCAACAGATCGCCCGCGACCGGTTCGCGGATATTGCTGCGGCACAGCAACGGCGCAGCCTTCACGACATCGCTTTGCGCCGACCACACGCTGTCGAGCCATACCTCTTTGCCCGCGATGGCTTCGAACCGCTGCACGTCGACCTTCACCCGCACCGCATTCGGTGCCGGCGCGCTGCGCACGTCGACTGCGCCGAAGCGCTGCGACAGGCGCTCAAACAAGGCGGCGCGCAGTTCGTCGCGCAGCGGCGCGACCCACTGCTCCTGCTCCAGCACGCGCAGGCTGTCGTCGGGCAGGCGCACCACCCACTGCATTTGATCGACGGCAGCCGGCACGCTCACGGCCAGCAGGTCCAGCGGCAAGGGGGGCAGGCTCGTGTCGCGCGTGGGTGCGCTGACGGTCGACAGCAGGCTGTGAAAGCGCGGCGCCGGTGCAGATGAACAACCCGTGACAGCGAAGGCGCATGCAGCCAGAGCGAGGAGGAGGTGTTTCATCATGGGCTCGACGTTCAACGGTGCTCAGCGGCGCTCGGGTGAACTGGGAATCTTCGGGTCGTCCGGCTTGCCTCGCAGCAGCGATTCCGGGTGGCGTTGCAGGTAGTCGGTCAGCACGCGCAGCGATTGCGCGGCGCGCTGCAGGTCGACCAGCGTCTGCTCGGCGTTGCGCTGGATGGGCGCGCTCGGATCGAGCAGGTTGCGGTCGGCGCGGGCCAGGCTTTCCTGTACCGACTGCAGCGTGCGTCGCACTTCAGCAAGCGAGGCCTGCGCGTCGGGTTTGAGCTGCTCGATGGCCGTGCGTGCTTGCGTCAGCGTGTCGTTGAGGTTGCGGCCGATGTCGTCGAATGGCACCTTGTTGAGCTTGGACACGATCTCGGCAAGCTGCGGCTGCACGTCGGCGAGCGTGCCCGGCACCGTGGGGATCGCGGGGACGTCGGTGGCTGTGTTCAGCGTGGCCCGCGCGGCCCGTGGCGGGAAGTCGAGCGCCACGTACATCTGCCCGGTGAGCAGGTTGCCGGTGCGCGCCTGCGCACGCAGGCCGCTGTCGACCAGGCGCTGCAGCAGCGCGATGTCGCGCTTGGCATCGTCGCTGCCCGGCTCGTGCAGCGCGTCGCGCACGGCACCCAGGCGGGTCGGGAAAATCTCGGCCTCGACCTCGACGGGGAAGCGGTTGCGCTTAGCGTCGTAGTCGAGCCGGACGGCCTTGACCGAGCCGATCTCGATGCCGAGAAAGTCCACCGGTGCGTCGACGGCCATGCCGCGCATCGATTGGTCGAACACCATGCGCACGCGCCGCGGCGGCCCGTCGGGTGGCGCCAGCGCGTGCTTGCGGTCGGGGTACAGAACGAAGCGGTTGCCGTCGCCTGCAGGGGGTAGGTCGCGGGTGCCCGGGGGGCGCTCGAACGACACGCCGCCGGCCAGCACCGAAGCCAGCGTCTGCGTGTTGACGGTGAGGCCGCTGCTGGTGAGCGAGACCTCCACGCCGCTCGCATTCCAGAAGCGTGTCTGGCCGTTGACCAGCTTGTCGTACGGCGCCTCGATGAAGACCTGCACCGACAGCTCATCGACCAGCGGGTCGAGCGTGTAGCCCACCACGCGGCCCACACGGTTGCGGCGGTAGAAGATCGGCGAGCCGACGTCGAGCGAACCCAGGTCTTCGGTGCGCAGCACGAAGCCGCGCCCGGGTTCGCCGCGCAACACGAAGGGCTGGGCCTCGAGGCCGGTGAACTGGCGCCGCTGTGTGGTCGACACGCCGGCATCGACGCCGATGTAGGCGCCGGAAAACAGCGTCTCGAGGCCGCTCACGCCGGCGGTGTCGATGCGTGGGCGCACCACCCAGAAGCGTGTGTCGTCGACCGCGATGTTCGAGACCGAGCGGTCGAGCCGCACCGAGACGTGCACGCGGTCGCGGTCTTCGCTCAGCGTCACCGTCTCCACACGGCCGACGACCACCTCTTTGTAGCGGACCTCGGTCTTGCCAGGGCGCAGGCCATCGGCGGAATGGAAGTCGATGGTGACCTGCGGGCCGGCTGCGAGCAGTGCGCGGATCAGCAAAGAGATGCCGATTGCCAGCGCGATGATGGGCACCATCCAGACCAGCGAAGGCCCGCGCCATTTGCGGGTGATGGGCGGGGGCGGCAAGGAGGGGGTGTCGGTTTCGTCAGCCATGGGTCTCGGTGATGGAGGGCTCCGCGCGCGGGGTGGGCTCCTCAGGCCAGATCAAACGGGGGTCGAAGCTGCCGGCGGCGAGCATGGTCAACACCACCACCGCGCCGAAGGCGAGCAGCCCGGCCTGGGGCTGCACGCCTCCGAAGGCGCCGAAGCGCAGGGTGCCGACCAGCAGCACCACCACGAACACGTCGAGCATGGACCAGTGGCCCACCGCTTCGACCATGCGGTAGAGCTGCGCGCGCTCGACGGACTTCCAGCGCGAACGGCGTTGGGCCGTGATGGTGAGCAGCAGCAGCACGGCGATCTTGAGCAGCGGCACCACGATGCTCGCGATGAAGACGATCAGCGCGAGGGACCAGTCGCCCGCGGCGCGCAGCTCTTCGATGCCGCCGAGGATGGTGTGGGTGGCGTTGCCGAACACGCTGTTGGTCGACATGATGGGCAGCAGGTTGGCCGGCACATACAGGATCATCGCCGCCAGCAGAAAGGCCCAGGTGCGCTGCAAGCTGCCAGGCCGGCGGTGGTGCAGCGGCGCGTCGCAGCGTGGGCAGTGAAGCGGTGTGTCGGCCGGTGCGGGCCGGGCGAGCTGCGATACGCGGCCGCAGGCGAGGCAGCTGAAGAGATGCAGCTGGGCGCCGGTCTGCAGGCTGGCCGGCGGAGGGAATTGACTCATCGCGTCGACCCCAGTTCGCTGCCGATCTTCCACAACGAGTGCGTGCCTGCGGCGAGGATCGAGGTCAACAGCAAGGTCAGCCCGGCGTAGGCGAACAGGCCGATGCCTGGCGTGGCGCTGGCGAGGCCGGCGCTGCGCACCACGGCCACGAGCGTGCCCATCATGAACACCTCGACCATGCTCCAGCGGTTGAGAAAGTTCAGCGAACGCATCGCCGTGTTGAAGCCGGGCGGCACCAGCCCGCGCACGATCGACAGCAGTACATACAGGCGGACCAGCGTGAAACAGAGCGGGAACACGATCGCGGTGGCGGCGGTGAGCAGGGCCACCAGGGGCTGCCCGCTGTCCCAGGTGTAGCGGATGGACTCCGGCAGCGTCGCCCGGCTGATCACGCCGCGCAGGTCCAGCGTGACGATGGGGGCGGTGTTGCCGATCAGGATCAGCAGCAGCGCAGCGAATGCAAACGCCAACAGGCTCTGCACCGGCATCACATGGCCGCGGCCCAGCAAAGCGTTGCAGCGGCGGCAGCGTGCCACGTTGCCGGGTTTGAGCTCGATGCGCTGGTGCACCGCATCGCACTCGTTGCACACCACCAGGTCGGGGCGGGCAATCAACGCAGCCTGGGTGCGTGACGCGGCCGGCGCGCGGGGCGCGGGGGCGTTCACGTGCAACTCGGGCTCGGTCATGCGCCGATCTTAGAGCCAGAGCCGCGCCACGGCTTGCGCAGGGGCTCAGTCAGCGAGGGTTGTCGGCAGCACGCAACTTGCGATAAATCGTGTTGCGCGCGATACCGAGTTGTCGTGCGGCGCGCGAGATGTTGCCCCCCGCCGCCTCGACGGCGCTGCGGATGGCGACCATCTCCTGGGCCTGCAGCGTGTGGCTCGCAAGCGCATCGGTGGGCTTTGGCGGTACGGGCAAGACCGGCTCCGGCGGCGCACGGAGCACGGCCGGCTCGTTCTGCGGCACGGCGGTGCCCGTGGCTAGTGACACCGCCGGCCAGAAGGTCGGCCAGTTGAACAGCGCACGGGCGTAGACCGGCTCGCCGCTGTGATCACCGTGCTGCGGGTGCAGCAGCATGGGCTCATCGGCGTGGCGGCGGCAGTGGTCGGCGATCGAGGCGACGGTGGTGCCGAACACCGCTTCGAGGCCGAGCTTGCGCAGCGCCGGCACGTTGAGCCCGAGCTGCTCGAGCGCACTGCGGTTGGCGCCGAGGATGCTGCCATCGGGCGACAGCGCCACCATGGCTTCGCGCATCGTGCCCAGCATCTGCCTGCGGCTGTGGAAGTGCAGCCGCAGGCCGTGGCGGAACTTGTCGCTGAACCACTGGTTCTCGACCATGCGAGCCGACATCGTCACCATCGCCAGCGTGTGCGGGTGGTAGGACTGCTGATGGCCGCTCACGTCGAGCACGCCCATCATCTGCCCGGCATGGTCGAAGATCGGCGAGGCCGAGCAGGTGAGAAAGCGGTTGGCAGCCAGAAAGTGCTCGTTGCCGTGCACGAGTGTCGGCGCCTCGGTGAAGAGCGCCGTGCCCACGGCATTGGTCCCCTTGGCCGGCTCGGCCCAGTTGACGCCCGGCGCCAGCGCCACCTGCTGCACACGCTCGAGAAAACCGTTGTCGCCCACGGCCTGCAGGATGTTGCCCTGCGTGTCGGTGAGCGCCACCATGCTCTTGGTGAAGACGATCTGCTCGAACAGCATCTCCATCGCCGGCGTGGCGTGCTCCAACAGGCGTTGGTGCTGTTCGCGCACCTGCTGTGCGCCGTAGGCAGAAATGGGGTTGAACTCGGGAACGCTGTTTTCGGTCAACCCCATGGCATGGCAACGCTCGTGCGATTGCGCGATCACCTGCAGATGCTCAGGGCTGTGGGCGACCTCGAAAGGCCGCGCTGCGGGAGCCACTGAGCGCGTAGCGTATCGGCTGCTGTCCATGGGGTCTCCTTGTGCCGCGGGCGGTCCAGCGCCTGATCGGGCGGCGCCATTCTGCGTCAGTTTGCAGTCACCGGCAGGCTTGTGGGCACTGTCACAATCGCGCGGTTTCCTTGAGGGCTGACGAGCACGGTGTTGAAGCGATCCGGCGGATTTTCCAAGGCATGGCTGCTGGCCCTGGCCTTCCTGCTCGTCAGTGCCGGGGCGGAGTGGCGGCGTTGGCACGGCGTGGCCGCGCGGGCTGCCGTGCCGCTGACGGTGGCCAAGGCCAAGGCCCGCAGCTTCACCCTCACCGAACGCAGCGCTGCCACCATTCCCATGCCTGCCGGCGTGCCTGCTGCCCACGCGAGCGCGCTGGCTGCCTTGCCCAACGGAGAACTGCTGGCCTGCTGGTGGGCCGGGGCGCGCGAGAGTGCGCCTGACGTGCGCATCTACATCGCCCGCTGGCGCGATGGCCGCTGGAGCGACGTGCATGCCATCGTCGACCGCGAGGCGCTCGGCAAGGCGCTGCACATGGGTGTGCGGCGCATCGGCAACCCGGTGATGTGGGTGGCCGACGATGGCCGGGTGCACCTGTACATCGTTGCGACTGGCCTGGGCGGCTGGGCCGCGGGGCGCGTGGCCCAGCTCATTTCAGATGACGGTGGCCGCAGCTTTGTCGCGAAGCGCTTGCTGCCGCTCACCCCGCTGTGGAACACCAGCGTGCTGGTGCGCACCCGGCCGGTGGGCCTGGCCGATGGCGGCTGGCTGCTGCCGGCCTACTTCGAGCTCGGGCACAAGTACCCGATGGTCATTTCCTTCGATGCGCACGGCGAGCCACGGTGGGTGCAGCGCATTGGCGACAAGGTGACTTCGCTGCAGCCTGCGCTGCTGCCGCTGAGCGGCACCGAGCTGCGCGCGATGATGCGCGACATCAGCCCCCAGCGCCGTGTGCAGCAGGCGGTGAGCCATGATGGCGGCCTGAGCTGGGAAGACGTGCCTGCGTCGGCCCTTGCCAACCGCGACAACTCGGTTGCCGGCCTGCAGCTCGCTGGCGGCGGCTATGTGCTGCTTCACAACGACACGCTGCCCGGTGGCGGCTCGCCGCGCCAGTGGCTGCGCTTGTCGACCTCGGCCGATGGCAAGACCTGGACACCCGGGCCCGACACCCAGCGCGGCGTGGCCGGCGACGAATTCTCGTATCCGAGCATCGTGCAGATCGGGCAGCAGCTGCATGTGACCTACACCCAGCAGCGCACGGCCATCGCCCACCGTGTCTACGACATCAAGTACCTGGAGGACTCGCCGTGAACCTGCCTTGGCTCGACTGGCAGGCGGTCTACGCACACGCCGCCTGGGGCGTGGTGCTGGCGGCCTGCGGCGTGGGCGCGCTGTCATGGCGCACACCGTTTCCGCAGCGGTTCGCTGTCGGCTGGGTGGTGTTCTCGCTCGTCGTCTGCGCCTTGCCTGGTGCTCTGTCGCCGGCTCACTGGCTGACGCTGGCCTTCCACCTTCCGAGCCTGCTGCTGGTGGCCTGCTGCGGCATGACGATGTCGGCCAACGCGCGTTGCGTCACCTGCTACCGCGTGCTGCCGCCGGGGCTTGCGCTGGGCCTGGTGATCGTCGGCACCGTGCTGTATGTGGACACCGTCGGCTGGTTCGGCATGGGTTTGTATGTGCGCGGCTTCGGCCCCGAAGCAGCGTTCGCCGGCCTGCTGGTCGGCGCAGCGGCGGTGCTCGCCATTGCGGCCCACCAGAGCCGCTCGGCCAGTTTCGCGGTGCTGCTGGCCTTGATGGTGTTCGCGCTGTGCCGGCTTCCCACCGGCAATGTGTGGGACGCCGTGCTCGACCCGCTGCTGTGGCTGTGGGCCATCTTCAGCCTGGTGGCGCGCGTCAAAGCGCGGCGCTCTGCGGGTGCCCTGGCTCAACCTGCCTGACCGATGCTCCCCATCCGATCCCACCTTCGTCTTGCGCTGGCCACGGCTGGCGTGCTCTTCATCGCGGCCACGCTGGGGCGCATCGCCTTGGGCCTGTGGTTCGCGCCGCAAGGCATGTCGGCCGGCGACTGGGGCGGTGCACTGTGGCTGGGGGCTCGCTTCGACGCACGCGTGGCGCTGGTCAGCGTGCTGGCCGCGTGGCTGCTGAGCAGCTTGCCCTGGCTGGGCAAGCTGCTGAAGCCGCCGCGGGCACGCGGGCTGTGGTGGGCCTATTGGATGATCGCGGCCACGGTGTGGGGCATGGCGGCAATCTTCGATGCGGGCCACTATGCGTACCTCGGCCAGCGTTTATCGGCGGTGGTGTTCTCGCTGGCCCGCGATACCGGCGAAGCCACCAGCATGGTGTGGCAGACCTACCCGGTGGTGTGGATCGGCATCGGCTTCGCGCTGTGGCTGCTGCTGTGCCACTTCGTCTTCTCGGCAATCTGGGCCTGGGCGGCGAGGACGCCGGCTGCACGGCCGTGGCCTGCGCGCCTCGCCGAGACGATCGTGGTGCTGCTCGCGGTGTTGGTCGTGCACGGCAAGCTGTCGCAATACCCGCTGCGCTGGAGCGACGCGGTCGAGCTGCCCAACACCTTCTCGCAGTCGCTCGCGCTGAACCCGCTGCACAGCCTGTACGACACCTGGACCTTCCGCGTGCAGCGGCTCGACGATGCGCAGATGCGGCCCGATGCCGACCGCATCCGCGCCTTCGTCGGCCTGCCGCCCTTGAAGCCCGGCGAGCCGATCTCGTTCCTGCGCACCGTGCCGCCCAAGCCCGCCGCAGCCAACGAGCCGCCGATGAACGTGGTGCTGGTGCAGCTCGAATCATTCGCCGGGCACAAGACCGGCACGCTCGGCAACCCGCTGGGCGCCACGCCGGCGTTCGACGCACTCGCGAAAGACGGCCTGCTGTTCACGCACATGATGACGGCGCACGCCCATACCGCGCGCGGCGTGTGGGCGCTCGTCACCGGGCTGCCCGATGTGTCGCGCGAGTCCACCGCGTCGCGCAACCCGGCAGCGGCCAACCAGCACAGCATCATCAACGAGTTCAAGGGCTACAAGAAGTTCTACTTCATCGGCGGCAGCACCTCGTGGGCCAACGTGCGGGGCGTGCTCACCGGCAACATCGACGGCATCGACATCTACGAGCAGCCGCGCTACAAGGCCCCGGTGGTCGACGTGTGGGGTGTCTCCGACAAGAACGTCTTCCTCGAGGCCAACGAGGTGTTCCGCGTGCAGAAACAGCCCTTCTTTGCCTACATCCAGACCAGCGGCAACCACCGGCCCTACACCGTGCCCGACGAAGACCTGAAGGCCTTCGTGCCGCCCACCCCCAGCGAGGACGAGCTGAAGGCGCAAGGCTTCATCTCGCGCGACGAATACCGTGCCTTCGCCTACCTCGACTGGTGCATCGGCCAGTTCGTGGAGCGCGCTCGCAAGGAGGCGTACTTCAAGAACACGGTGTTCGCCTTCATCGGCGACCACGGCATCATCGGCCCCACCGGCCCACACATGCCGCGCGCCTGGCACGACCTGGCCATCACGCAAGGCCACACACCTTTGCTGATCTATGCGCCGGGCAAGGTGGCGCCGCGCCGCGTGGACACCTGGGCCCAGCAGGTCGACGTGCTGCCCACGCTGGCCTCGCTGGTGGGCATCGGCTACCGCAACACCAGCCTCGGCCGTGACTTGCTCGACCCGCAGTTCGACGCCTCGCGCGTGGCCTTCGAGTTCCAGTTCACCGGCCCCGGCGAAGCCGGCATGCTGGTCGACCACCACATGCTGGTGAACCGCAAGCCCGTCGCAGCCTACGACATCGTGTCGGACAAGCCCACCGCCAACCAGCTGCAGCAAAAGCCGGTGCCGCCCGAGGTGTTGCAGCTGGAGCAGCAGTGGGGCGCTTTCCCCGCGGCGTACGGCAACGCGGCGCTCTACCTGCAGACCCACAATCCCCGCTTTCGTGACTGAGACTGCCGAGGTTGGCATGCGCATTCTTCAAACCGAACGCCTGGCGCTGCGCTGGTTCACCGAGCACGATGCCGACTTCATCCTGGCGCTGCTGAACGACGCCGGCTGGTTGCAGCACATCGGCGACCGCGGCGTGCGCACGGCCGACGATGCACGCGCGTGGATCGCCACCCGTCTCGTCGATGGCTATTGGCGCCAGGGCTTCGGCTTCTGGGCGGTGGAGCGGCGCGCTACCGGCGAGCTGCTGGGGCTGTGCGGGCTGATCCATCGCGACACGCTGCCCGAGGTCGACGTGGGCTACGCCTTCATGCCGGCGCACCGTGGCCACGGCTATGCGCGCGAGGCCACCGCGGCCTGCCTCGACTACGCCCGCGACGCGCTCGGCCTGCGCCGCGTTCTGGCAATCACCTCACCGGCCAACCGGGCGTCGCAACGCGTGCTCGAGGCCGCCGGCATGCAGCTGCAAGAGCGCCGAGCGCTACCAGGCGAAACGCGCGAAACATTGGTCTATGTCTGGCAAGGCGGCAGCGCGAACGAAGCCGGTGAGGTGGTGACCGATGAAGCGCAGATCGAGGCACTGACGCGCCGCTTCATGGGCCTCTTCGACAACCGCGGCGGGGCCATACCGCGCTTGCCGACACTGCCCTGGTTGTGCCTGCCCGAGACGCGCATCGTCAAGGTGGTAGAGGCTGCACCCGACAGCATGGACCTGCGCGCGTTCATGACGCCCCGCGCGGAGCTGTTGAGCCAGGGGCGCCTGACGGAGTTCGAAGAGCATGAAGTGCAGGGCCGCACGCAGATCTTCGGCCACATGGCGCAGCGCTGGTTCAGCTACGCGAAGAGCGGCACGCTCGATGGCCGGCCCTACTGCGGCACCGGTTGCAAGAGCCTGCACTTCGCGCGCACAGCCAAGGGTTGGCGCATCTGCGGTGTCGTTTGGGACGACGACGTCGTGGCCTGAGAAGTGCCGCTACACGTTGCTGGTGGCCCGCACTTCCACCAGACTGGTGATGCTGGAGCAATCTGACAACGGGATCCCGAGGTCACACCGAAGTCAGCTCATCGACCAACTCCCGCCATTCAAGACCTCTCTGCCTGACGGCGCCTCCACCCAGCAGTTCATCTCGTCAGAGAACTTCAACGTCTCACTCTCCAGTCGCCCCGCCAAATCCTGCAGATGGCTGCGCAGGGTTACAGCAATCAGCGGATGTTCATCCCCGGAGTTTTCGTCAAACCACTCGATCATCTGGCCGACCGAACCGACCGGCCCTGGTTCGAGGTCAATACAAAGGCAGTCTCCAGTGTTAGAACGGGCAATCGGGATGTAGGCCGGGTTCCACCAATCAGATCGGACGCGCTGATTGGCTGAAACCAATCTGTCTTGCTCGGGACCGTAGTCACGCAAAAGGCCGTCCAAACAATCATTGTTCAGCCGCCAGCAACGCAAGACCTCCTCCAGGCTGTTCCACGCGAAGCCGGCAAAGAAATCCGGATGGCGCTTCCATTGGGTGTCCTGCCCCTCATGCACTTGATAGTGCGTCTCTTGCCCGTTGTGCCAGAGATAGGCTTCGCGCACATCATCGGGAAGTCTGGCCCCCAACTCGCGCTCAGCAGCATCTAGCTCAGCAGAGCTGGCGGGTGGACGAAGAACCTTGGCAAGGCTCGGCGCCTCCCTCAGCAGCAAATTGTCGAGCCGCATCTGCAGATCAGTCATTGCGAATCCTTGCAGATATTGTGCGTTCCATGCTTGCAGCCCATCATCTGATCACCTCTTGCCTCACGCTGTACTGTGGGACCTACTTCACATAAACCCAAAAGTTGTCGCCACCACCCCAACTGGGCGTTGCGCTCACTTCATACGTACTCAGATCCAGAACTCGTTCCTTCAGATAGAAGCCGCTGGACAAAGCGCCGCCTCCAGCCTTCTTGTTTTGAACCGCGTTGATCCACTTCACCGATGTGCGATCCGGATCGAAGTAGCCACCGTTCCAGGTTGAGGCGAACGGATATTCGTCGCAGTCACAGTCTGGCTGATTTGGTGAGCATGTAGACGATGAGTATGCTGGGCGCACTTTTATCAACGCCGCCGCACTTTTGCAGGAGGCATTGCGGTTCAAAGTGTCTGCCGCTTTCGTATCTTTCAATCTTTGCAACGCCCCGCTGCTCAGAACTGAATCGTCAGCTATGGCGCGGGTGCCGGGTTTCAGAAGAAATTTACCTGGCGACTTGCGTGGTCCATTTTGTGCCTCGAAGATGTGTTCCGCCGCTTCCTTGACTGTCCCGTCGCTGCGACTCAACACGTACACCGCTGCCGCATCTGAAAACACACATCCACTGGAATTGAGTTGCGCCACAAGGCGGTCGCATCTCAGGGTCGAGAGCGCCACCATGCCGGTATCGAGGCCAAACGCCGCGTTGTTTTGCGTGCGGACGAAGTCGGCGCCAGTTACAACGTAGTGAGTCTGTTTTGGAGAAACATGGAAGAACTCCAAATCGAAGGCGTCGTTCCCCCCCTGTAGCCAGGAAAACTGCATGTCGAACTTGGCAACCGCGCTCCAATTCTCGCTGCCTACCGGGACTTCGATCATTGGTGGTGCATAAGTGCATGTGATGCTGGCATTTGATCCGACATCGCAGCCGAACTCGGGTTTGATCGTGATCGAGGTTGGGGTGAATGGCCCCGAGTCCGACGCGTCTCGTTGAGCGCGCCTGAAGTTCACCAAGCGCTGTCGGATCTGGAAAGTCTTACTCAGGCGATTGCTCGGGCCCGAGACCGACAACTCGGTTTCCAGATCGCCAACGCCGATCTGGAAAGTAGAAACGATACCTTTGACCGCCTTGGAGTCGGTGATCAATGCCCAAGTCCGTTGCCCGGTTTCGGGATTCGAGGAAATCAGCTCGAAATCAGCCTCGATGAGAACTCCAATTGCTTTCGAGGCCCTGCATTCCACGTGCCGATTCAACAAGCTTGCGTCGCTCAATTCGTGTGCGAACTGCGAAGACATCGTGCATGCCTGATCTGTATCGACGGGCACTTCGCTTTGCGAGATGATCTCAATGCTGGAGCACTCCGACAACGGCACGGCCACAGCCATCTTGCGAATCGCCGACACGATGCCGGTGAGCCGGTAGGTTCCATCGGAACTGATGTTCTGCACATTGCCGCAGCTCAGGCCGCTTGGCACAAAGATGTTGCTGATGGTGGCTTGTGTGGCCAGGGTCTTGACGCCGCTGGCGGCGCTGCGCCTGAGGTTCCGGGTTGCCGATTTCGCCGACTGGACCGAGACCCTGCGTTGCGCACTTGCCGCACTGGCCGAGGGGGCCACGTCGATGATGGCGATCGTCATTCCGGCGGGGATCTCGGTGGACACTTTGAACGTGAGCCCCACCGGGCTGCTGAACTGCAAGCCTGCGGGGCGAATCTCGATGATGTCGCTCAAACCCAGCACGTTGGCCGGTAGCGAGGCCGGATCGACCGCCTCGTTGGTGACCGAGATGCTTGTATCGGACGAGAGCGCACCGGCTGGGATGTTCAGGCTGCTGCCGTCTGCGGCGGTCACCGTGCCACCGTTGGCGGCGCTTACCGGTGTTCCTACCGTACCCACACTGAGGGTGGCGACCGGGCTGGTCACCGTGCCTGCGGTGTTGCTCACCTGCACGCTGATTGAATAACTGCCGCCTGCATCGGCTGGGTCGGCCAAGATCAAAACCTCGGTCGCGTTGGCCCCCGCAATGGCCTGGCCGTTCTTGAGCCATTGGTAGCTCAGCGGCGTGGAGCCACTGGCGGTGACGCTGAACAGGCCGAGCTGCCCTGGAGTCACGCTGAGCGATTGAGGGCCGGTGACGATGGCCGGCGCAATGACTTGGGCATTCACCACCAAGGTGGCGGGCAGTGTGGCGGCGACGCCCCCCGTGTTGCACAGCAGCGCGCGGTACTGCGCACCGCTTTGCGAAAGAGTCAATGCCGCGGTGGTGTAGGTGCTGCCGGTGGCGCCTGCCACATCGGCCCAGCCGGCTTCGGCGTCTGCGCTAGCGGCTGCACGCTGTTGCCACTGAATGGCGGGTGCGGGCTGGCCGATGCCGGCCACGCTGAAGCTGGCGGTCTCGCCTTCGAGCACGGTTTGGTTGGCGGGGTCGCTCGTGACTGCGGGGGCGATCACCTTCTGGCTGACCGTCAGCTTGGCAGGGGTGCTGGTGGTGCTGCCATTGGCATTGCTCACCGTCACGCGGAACAGCGCGTTGTTGTCAGCGAGCACTGTTGTCAAGCTGTAGCTCGGCGCATTGCCCGCATCTACAGGGGCATAGGTCGCGCCGCCGTCGTTGCTGCGCAGCCATTCATACGCCAGGGCATCGCCCGTGGCGGTGACGCTGAAGCTGGCGGCCGTGCCTTCAACCACGCTCGCATCCAGCGGCGCGCTGGTGATGGCCGGTGGCGGGGTGGGTGTGGTGGTGCCGATGTTGACGACCAACGCCGGCCCGGCCGACAGCACGGCATAGCGCGGCAGCAGCCGACCCGGCTCTTTGCAGTAGGCCAGCGAGGCGAACACCCAGGTGCCGTTGTTAGAGGTCGACAGGGGCTGGGTGTAGGCCGCGCTGCCCGTGTTGCCGGCCACGCTGCGGCTGCCGAGCGCCACGGCCTTGAGCTTCTTGGTGATGGGGTTCCAGACCACGGCATCGACAGCGATCACCGGCGCCACCTTGCAACCCGAAGGCAGGGCGTATTGCAGCTTCAAGCCCAGGCTGGTGGGGCTGGTCACGGTGACGATGCCGTCGCTGTCGGGCACAGGCAGTGCCGGTGTGGTGGTCTCGGCATCAAAGCCCAGCGCCAGCGGGCTGGGGCTGCTTGTGCCGGTGATGCGAGCCCCCAGCGCCCGAACGCGGTCACTGGTACTGGTGGGCGTGGTGGATGCGGCCACGGTGGCATAGGCCAGTTGGGGCACGCGGGCGACCATGAAGAGGCCTTCGACGCGGGCGTCGGCCACTTCCGTCCAATCGCCACCGGGCTGGGCGATCAGCAGGCGGGGAGCGTCACCTGCTTCACTGTGGGTGAAGGGCACGCGAATCTCGATGGCTTCTTCAACCCACCCCAGCGGGGTGAACTGGTAGACCGCGCCCAGCGGCGTGTAGCCCTCGCCGAGCAAGGGTGCGCCCGTGCCATCCCGCGCGACGCGCACGGTGGCCTGGCTCTTGGCTTCGCGCGGCAAGGCGCGCAAGCTGACCGAGGCGCCATCGGCTCCGCCGATGGTGACGGGTAGGCTGGCATTGCTGCTTGTGCTGGCAGAGTCGCTGCCGCCGCAGGCGCCGAGAAGAAGACTGAGCGTGCAGGCGCTCGCGGCCGCACTCACGTATTGCCGCGCGCACAGCAGTGCTTCGCGGAGCTGAGAAACTCGCATGGTGATCCCCCTGAATCGTTTTTTTTGTTCGACAAGTTGTCGAGTGCAGGGGAGTCTCGGCGAGAGTTTCAGTCCTTGTTATCCCTCCGTGTGGGGAGGGCGTGGTAACGACATGTGCCTGAGTTCGATATGCCGTGTCAGTGTGGCGTTAGACGTTGCTGGTGGCCCGCACTTCCGCCAGGCTGGTGATGCCTTGCAGAACCTTCTCGATGCCGTCTTGCCGCAGCGTGCGCATGCCTTCGATCATGGCGGTTTGCTGCAGCTCTTCGGCGCGTGCGCTGGTCTGGATCAGGCGGCGCAGCCCGCGTGACACGACCATCAGCTCGTGCAGGCCGGCCCGGCCGCGCGTGCCGGTGTGCCCACAGTGCTCGCAGCCGGGGCTGTGGTGCATGCGCAGCTGGCCTTCCGTGCCGAAGCGCTCGACCCACTCGGCGTGAACGGTGTCGCGGGTGAAGAGGGGGCTGTCGGTCGGGCACACGTGCAGGTAGTCGTCGAGCAGTTCGTTGACTTCGTCTTCGGTGGCCAGGCGTGACTGGCGGCAGTGGTTGCACAGGCGGCGCACCAGGCGCTGCGCGAGCACGCACAGCAGCGAGTCGGCAAAGTTGAATGGGTCCAGGCCCATGTCGATCAGCCGGGTGACGGTCTCGGGGGCGCTGTTGGTGTGCAGCGTGCTCAGCACCAAGTGGCCGGTGAGAGAGGCTTCGATGCCCATCTGCGCGGTTTCTTCGTCGCGCATTTCGCCGACCATGATCACGTCCGGGTCGGCGCGCAGGAAGGCACGCAGCGCCTTCGCGAATGTCCACTCGATCTTCGGGTTCACCTGCACCTGGCGCAGGCCGGGCTGGGTGATTTCGACCGGGTCTTCGGCCGTCCAGATCTTGCGCTCGGGCACGTTGATGTGGCTCAGCGCCGAGTGCAGCGTCGTCGTCTTGCCCGAACCGGTGGGGCCTACGCACAGCACCAGGCCGTAGGGGCGCTCCATCGCCTCTTTCAGGCTCTTGAGGTTGTAGGGCGAGAGGCCGAGGTTGTCGACCGGGATCGGTTTGGCCGAGGCCAGGATCCGCATCACCACGTCTTCGAGGTTGTTGTTGGTGGGAATGGTGGCCACGCGCAACTCGATCTTGTGCTGCGGCGAGAACTTGGCGAAGTTGATCTTGCCGTCCTGCGGCTTGCGGCGCTCGGAGATGTCGAGGTCGCACATGATCTTGATGCGTGCAATCAGCGCGCTGCGGTAGTTGGGCGGCAGCTCCAGGTGGGTGCGCAGCACGCCATCCTTGCGGAAGCGGACCTTGATCTTGTCGCGCCCCGGGTAGCTCTCGACGTGGATGTCCGACACGCCGTCTTTGTGCGCGTCGATGATCATGTTGTTGATCAGCTTGACCAGCGAGTTGTCAGACTGCTCGATCTGCCGCACGTCTTCCGAGAAGGCGTCGTTGTCTTCCTTCTCGAGCGTCTCGACCAGCTTGTCGGTGTCGTGCAGCTCAAAGGGAATGGGGTCGGCCGCATTGGTGGCGGCAAAGCGAAGCACGCTCGCAGCACCGATCTTGTCGTAGGTCTTGAACAGCACGTCTTCCATGCTGGGGCACTGGGCCAGCACGGGCACGCATTTCATCTGCGTGATGAACTCGATCTCGTCGACGATGGCGCGGCGGCGCACCGGGTCGTCCAGCGCGATCACCAGGCGGCCCTCGCGGATCATCAGCGGCATCACCTGCACACGCACCGCCACCGAGTACGGCAGCTTGCGCAGCGCGTCTTCCTCGAACGGGAAGGCCTCGAGGTCGACCAGCGGGTAGCCCATCTTGCGGGCGAGCGCGCTCTGCAGGTCTTCACGCGAGACGAGGCCCATCTTCACCAGCAGCTCGCCGAGCGGTACGCTGCGGTCCTGCTGTTGCTGGGTCAGCGCGTCTTGCAGCTGGTCATTGGTCACCATGCCCAGCGAGGTGAGTGCCTCGCCGATGCGCACCATCGGCATGCGCGCCTGTTTCTCGATGGCCGCCAGCAGCTGATCTGCCGTCACGACCTGGCGCAGCACCAGGATGTCCCCCACCTTCTGGCTGCGCAGCTGCTTTTGAATGTCGGCGGCCTGCTCCACTTGCGCGGGTGTGGCGATGTTCTGCTCCACCAGCAGCTCGCCGATGCGCGGACCGATCTCGTACGACTTGTAGCCGTTGCGCGGCACGAACAGACGCTGCACCGCGCCCTTGTCATCGACCGGCGGAAAGAGGAAGAGCCCATGGGCGTTCTCGACATGGCCGACGGTGCTGCCGTCCATCTGCGAGCCGTCCGGCAGGACCACGCGGAAGCTGCTTTGCGGGCGCTGCTCGAGCATCTGCGCATGCTTCTCATGCGTCACCAAGGTGGTGGTGACGGGCTTGAGCGGTTCCATCACGCGCAGCGAACGGAACTGGCTGAAGCGCAGCGGCATCGTGGTGCGCGCCGGCGGTACTTGCACGTGAGCGACGAGGTCGTCGGGCACGAAGAAGATCAGCCTGCCGGCCACGGCCTTGCCGTTGGTGCCGACGAATTCGCAGCCCTGTGCCTGGTGCTGCTCCATCGCATCGGGGTAGGCCGCGAAGGGCGGTGTCGGCCAGCGAAACGTGGCGTGGCGGGTTTTCTCCGCGGCGGCAGGCGGCAGCTTGGCCAGCGGGTCACTGGCGAAGTCCATGTTCACGAAGTCGGAGAGGTCGGACATGTTGTTTTCGCGGTGGGCGGATTGGCGCCCAGGCGATGGCAAAGCGCGGGACAGTTTTCCGCTCGGTCATGGTAGGGAGGCGGAGTGTGTGGGAAGCGGGGAAATGGGAGGGTTTGGGACGGCAGTTCGCTTCGGGGTGGGTGGTTGAGTGTGGATTTGTGCCGCCTGTGCTGGTCAAGTTTTTTCGGACACAGCGATAGGTTGTTTGATTGCCGATTGCTGCTCGAAGGCATTGGGTGGCAAGTTGCCCAGTTTGGAGTGCAGCCGCACGCTGTTGTAGAAGCCCACGATG